>Ga0315274_10000495_pt1 | contig 61617 bp, 48 predicted proteins | sample YL17G02_20_MG_FD_203700 | JGI IMG/M metagenome (GOLD analysis project Ga0315274, IMG submission 203700) | Sediment microbial communities from Yellowstone Lake, YNP, Wyoming, USA - YL17G02_20 | ecosystem: Environmental > Aquatic > Freshwater > Lake > Sediment | place: USA: Wyoming | collected...
CACTACACGTTACTCTTAGAGATCTCAAGTGGGCACGGGCTTCAGCCCGTGCGCTTTTTCATGCGCTTGGGTGCGCCCTCGGCCCATAAAGGACTGGCACCAATTTCGTTAATTAAAATCTCATCTTAGATCGGGATTCGGCCGTCTTTCAAGAGGCACGCGCGAAGAACTTACCCCTGGTGGACGAAGTGATCAGAGCTGCGGGAGTCGAGCCATGTGGCCAGGGAGTGGCCGTTCTTGTCTTTCTCTGTCAGCAGCGGCGTCCCGGAGACGATTTTGTCGAAACCATGCTTTAACTCCGGGTCGCACAACGACCAGTCGAGATCAGGCGCCAGAGGAGAGATGCCAGCTTCGCAGCCGGGACTGTATTCGCTGGAACAGAAATATTCAATGACGGAATCTTCCATGAAGAAATTGCCGTGTGCGAAGCCTACGGGCACCCATATCCACTCCGCAAACTCAGCATCTGGGACTGCCGGCATATCGTAGGCGAGGATTTTGCCGAAAGTAGGAGAGCCTTTGCGGATATCCAGCACCAGGTCTACCATGTGGCCGCTGAGAGTCCGGACCAGCTTTCCCATGTGGGGATTCCACTGAAAATGCAAGCCACGGATGGTTCCCGGCTTCGAAGCACTTTCGTTACACTGAGGGAACTCGGTGTCTTTCATGGAGGACAGGTGGTGGAGGAAGTCGCTCTTGCGAAAATGTTCCGTGAAGTATCCGCGATGGTCGCGAAACCGTGCAAAGCGGATCACCTTAATATCCGGTATGACCAAGTTTTTCACTTCCAAGATCTTCACCTTCCATCCTCCTCTGGCAGGCAACGCACTCCGCCTCGTGCTGCCGGAATCAAGGCTGGACACGCCGTTTTCAGGTTACGGCCATTGTGAGAAGCAATAGTACCAGAAGTCCCTCCCCGAAATACAAGAGCGTCATTGTTACTGGACGACCTGGCGTGTCGCCCCCCAGACGGTGAAAGGTTGCGTTTCCCATGGAAGAGACATGCAGGAAGTGGTGTGTTTCAAGTCAGCGAAGCTCTTTATTTTTTGAATGATTATTCATTCAAGTATTGGATGTTGCCTGCCGATGAATAACGAGGGCTCATTCGGTGTCCGGTTCCGGGGCGGATGAGATCCCTGGCCTTCCACTCGGATTTTGGCGAAGGCTCGTGGGCTTTGCATGAGAAATCGGGCGCACCTCACGGGGTCTGTGTCTGAAGTCGAAGAACGGCCGGGACTGGCGTTGAGTGCATGAGCGCCCGCCTGATCCCCTACAACACGCGGGACTATACAGCAGGTTCATTCGTCTCAGAAGGCAGGAGGATGGGCAGGGTAATCGCCATCATTGGCGCAAATGGGCAACTTGGCTCGGATCTAACGCGGGTGCGCACAGCCGCTTCAGCGTCCGACGAGCTGCTGGGCCTGACCCACCGGGATATCGAAGTTACCGATCTTAAATCGGTGCGAGCTGCGCTCCAGGCGGGAAGTCCCGAAGTGGTCATCAATACATCTGCTTATCACAGGGTGGATGACGTCGAGGTCGACCCAGGCCATGCCTTTGCCGTCAACGTAATCGGGCCCCGCAATCTCGCGCTGGCCTGCAAGGATCTGGATGCTGTGCTGATCCATGTGAGCACCGACTATGTCTTTTCCGGGAGGAAAGGCAAGCCCTATGTAGAAAGCGATCCTGTCGATCCCATCAACATGTATGGGATCAGCAAGGCGGCGGGAGAGATGGCAATCCGGTCCCTGGGGCCGAAGCATTTTATCGTGCGCAGCAGTGGGCTTTACGGGGTTGCGGGCCCGTCGGGAAAAGGGAGCAATTTCGTCGAATTGATGCTGCGGTTGGCCCGCAAGGGCAAGTCCATTCGGGTGGTGAACGATCAAATCCTGACGCCCACCCCAACCCGGGTGCTGGCTGAGCAGATCTTCGTTCTTAGTCGGCGGCGTGAGTATGGCACGTATCACGCCACCTGTCAGGGCCAATGCTCGTGGTTTGAGTTCGCGCGCGCCATCTTTGACTTTGCGGGGCTCTCGCCTACTCTTAGCCCACAAGCGACATCCCAGTCGGGAGCCGTTGCTGCCCGGCCCGCCTTTTCGGTTCTCGACAATCAGAATCTCCGTCTGCTTGGAATTGACCGGTTTCCCTCATGGAGAGATGGGTTGAAGGAATACCTGAGTGCTCAGCATCTGCGCATGGAGCAGCCAGAAGCGGCCAACATGCCTCCAAATTGAATGTTTCTCAGTTGAGATTACTGATGAATAAGGCAACCGCTTCGAATCGGAATTCCGCTCGTCGACTGCAGAGCATTACTTTGCCTCGAATCGAGCAGTATGCGCCGGGACCTTTGAACACTGTTCTGGTGGACAAAGAGGGAACGCTCTTGTACTCGGATGAGATCAATCACAGCGTGGTCTGCTTGGACCACCGGGGCTGCCTGCGGTGGCACAAGACCGGACTGGGAACCGGTCCACCTTATAAGGCTTTCTATCTGGGAGCACAATGGGAAAGTGTGGAGGCAAGGGAGGAAATCCAGCCAGAATATGGGGTGGGCAGCGAATTGCCGGGCACGAGTCCCTTTCTGGCTGCCGGAGCGCCGAGCAATTCGCCGCCTGCCCCAAGTTCTGCGCTCGCCGCTTGTGATTTCGGCCACGTTTGGGCAGAGCTCGACCCGACGGGCGCCTGGCCGGCAACCGGCAATCATACTGTAGCTCTGGAGTCAGGTACCTCCGGCAAAGCCGGAGGCTTGATCTATGAACCGCTCAAAGCGGTCGGGCTATGAGCACCCTCCGGGATGGTTGCTACACGAACACCACTGCACTCCCGTCCATCGGCGGACCCATTCTGGGGATCCGCGAGAGACTCCTGGTTGGATTCGCTGTGTGCCCGACACCGAGATCATCTTTCACCATAATGTATTCCGCACTGCGGATGTCGCCTGAGAATTGCGATCGGCAATTCCTGCTTTGGAAAGCGCCACTCCCGCAAATGTCAAACTGTGCGAGTCCCCCGGCAAAGCCGGGGGTTTACCTAAGAGCAATTATTGCCGGGAGCTTGCCTGCGTCCGCGCAGGAGCGCGGGGCTCGAATGGATCCTCCACCTTGCAGCGCTCGCTTTCACGATGGCGCAGGATGCGGTCGACGACCCGCGGGTCTGTAATGAAGGAGACAATCCGCATGCGGGTGCCACAGGTGCAGAGGAGCGGGTCAATCTCGAAAATCTCCTTCAGCAGGCGCGCCCAGGTGCGTCGGGCTTCCTTGGAGAAGTCGGAATTCTCCTTCTCGGGGTGGGCGTCTGCCGCGGATCCGGCGCTATCGCCGGCGTGGGATGGAGTGGTGACTCTGGCACGGTTGCTGTGGTGCCGTAATAGCGTTGGCCATGGAGCCCCGGATCGGGGATGTGCGGTGATGCAGTGAATCCACTCGGGCCGATCCAGCGCAAGCAAGGTCACGCCGGTCCTGGGGTCCAGGGTGTTTCGAAAGCCAAGTTGCCGTCATCGAGTTTTTGCAGTGCGTCCATGGCCAGGGCGGGGCGAGTGATATAGCGGGCCTGAGACTCCAGCGAGGTCAAGGCAGCGGCATCGACGGGAGGCCCGCAAAAGACCACAAAGCCGGGGTGCACCCACGAGAGGAGGTTCTGCATGAAGTTCTCCGAGAGGCGTTCGGCCTGGTGCAGGCCCAGAAGCAGCAAGCGCCGGAACACTTCCTAACAGCCGAGGCATCCAAGGAAGGGAGCGGGAGGAACTCTCCTTGGGCCGAGAACACGCCATCGGAAACAAGGGCATGGCAGTTACCTCAGCTTTGGAAGGATTTCCTGAATCTCCTTGAGAGCAGCACGAGCTGCGGGCGCTTGAGGATCGTTTGGCGCTCTGTTTAAAAACTGATAAGGTCGCTGCAGACCGCAGGCGTATCCCTGCACCAGCATCTCGATCATATTAGCCAACGGATAGTCTGCCCAATGTGCTTTCTCGATCTCCAAATGGCGGCACGCGATCTCGGAGAAGCCAACGGAGTCCATGAAGTCGGCAAGCAGATTGAAACCGCCAAAGCCGGTTGCCCGTTTCAGAGTGAATTCCCCGGCAATTTTTCGCTTGGGTTTCGAGGCGTCGCGGTTGTGCGATGGCATAACTTTTGGGTGCTCCTTTTGCGGTGTGAGTTTAGTTGGGCTACAATTTTATACCACAGGAGGAGCCCCATTTTTCGGGCATTTCAGCTGATCTCAACAGGTCTCATGCTCACTGTTCCGTGAACCCTTGCGTAATTCAGGACAAATGATGATCCCGGAAGCTGCGATCAACTCGATGTGGAAGTATTGGAGCAGAATGAATGACTTTTATTGACAAGTTTTGAAGTCAGAGCCTGAAGCACGATTTTGGCCGCGCAAACCATAGTCGACGACGGGTTCCCAGCAAATCAACAGGAACTATTAAACCGCGGAGGGGAGAAATGCTAGATCGCAATCATTGGATGGAGGTACTGAAAGGAGTGAAGGCTGGACATGCTCCCGAAGCAGCGGGCGCCGTAACAGCCAGCATCGAAGAAGCGAACGAACTATTCACACACGAGATATTCCGCAATGGCTCCAAGGTGTTGGATGTGGGGAGCGGCAATGGTCGCCAGGCCATCGGCCTGCTGCAATATGACCTCGCTGAGTATGTCGGCATTGAGTCCATGAAGGCCTGCGTCGAATTCAGCCAGAATGCTTTTTCACAATATCCCACCCACAAATTCATTTGGATTGATGTGCGGAACGAAGGTTCGAATCCCAAAGGCACGATCGACGCCTTTGATTTTCGCATTCCCTTTGAAGATGGGCACTTCGATGCTGTCATCGCCGGCTCGCTCTTTACCCATCTGTCGACCAAGGAGGTTTGCGCGCATTATCTGGCGGAAATGCACCGGGTGCTTAAGGAAGACGGCCGACTCTTTTCCTCCTGGTTCGGCAACCCTCCCAATGAGCTTAGTTCATCACCCGAGCGGACCGCCCTGCCTGAAAGCACCATCATCAACATGATCTGCCGCCACTTTGAGATCTATCACACCCGGGGAGGCATTTCATCCGGCTATCACGATCAATGGTGCATCTTCAGTAGAAGGGTAAGCCGTCCATAGTGAGCAGCGCAAGACCATGCAAGTAGATATGCGGGCAATAACCGAAACATTCCGTACCGATGCCGGACTGACCGCCTTTACCGTCCATCGATTCGGAACGAGTATCAGTAATATGATCCGGCTCGAAAGATAAAAGGGATGCAACGATGAATCATAAAGACTTGAAGTGGTACCACTCCATCGTGCTGCTGAACGGTGAAAAGACCAAAGGGGACACGGACTACTCTGTTTGGAACTCGACCCACTACCTGTTTCCGGACGACTTGACCGGTAAGTCCGTTATCGACTTCGGCACGTTTGACGGCTATTGGGCCATCGAGACCAAAAAACGAGGTGCGGCCGAAGTGGTCGCCGTCGATGGGCACTCGCCGCCGCTGCCGACGGCATCCCTTGCGCCGGGAGAGCGGGGAATTCCATTGGTGTCCGACCGGGAAATTGATCTTGACGTCCCGCTTTCCCCAAAGATCGTGATACCGAACTGGGGAAATTGGGATGCTGTGCTCTTTTACGGCATTGTATACCACATGAAAAATCCGGTACAGGGGCTGAAGACCGCCGCTGCAGCCTGTAAACCCGGGGGCACAGTCATTGTCGAATCTGCTGTATGTGAAGGCAGGTGCGCCGAACTATCCGCCGACATTCCGGCAATGTGGCTGATCGACAAAGAACACAATCTGGACCCAACCAATTACGTCATGCCCAACGAGTCGGGCCTGCTGCAAAGGCCTTGCGTGAGCCTCCCGACACCGCAGCCAAAATCCAGCGCCCTGCGTCTCGGCAAGTCCTTCTTAAGGGAGGCTATATATTTCATTAACCAATCGATGTAGGCGCTGCCAGTTCTAAAAAAGCCATTTACATCCCATTTGCCGCTTTTTTTTGGAGGGATCGGTCAAGATCGCCCAGAGTGGATCCACTTCTCCAAATCTATCCCAATTTTGCTCCAGCTCTCTAAGATCCATTCAATACCTCTTGTTTGCCAATGTGGGTGGTGAGACAGTCCAGGATGTCGTTACGTCTTTACTTTGCCGCTTGCGCATACTGCATTCACATGTTTCCATTGCCAGGAACTCCCCGACGAGATCATGCTTGAACCAAATTGGTCAAATGTTCATCTGATCACAAGCCCTTCCAAGTGTTGTTATTGCGGGATGGATCGCCTCCGCTTCTGGGAGTTGTCAAGGAAGCACTTTCAAGTCGTCAGGCAGGCATCAGACCTTGATGACGACGGCATGTCCGTTGAGGTTGTGAGTGACACGCGCATCTGGAATTTGGAGGGTATTCACGTAGCGCGTGATACCTTCGCGTCCCCAGAAACCATAGTCGTCGAAAACCACAACTCCTCCTCTGACCATGCGGGTCCAGACGTATTCCAAGACATCTTTGGCGGATCCATAGGTGTCTACATCGATATGGCAGAGTTTAATCTGCTCGATCTTTTCCTGAGGGGGCAAGTCATCTGGGAAAATGCCTCTAAGGATCCGGAAATTGCTGGCTTGGATCTTGCCTAAGAGCGCTAAGACCTCGACCTCCGAAGTATCCGCATGTTCTCCTCCTTTGTACATAGGATCGTCAACCGAAGCCTTTACCACCCCTGCGAAGGTGTCGGCGAGGTAGACACGGGTCCGGGGATTCTGCGCGGCTGCGGCACACAGTAGAGCCTCCGTGCCACCCTTCCAGACGCCCACCTAAAGACGTCCCCCTCAAAAGGCGCCAAGTCCAGGCCCACTTTCCAAAGTTCCCAACACCGGTACAGATCGACCAGTGTGTTATTACAGACCTGTGCGTAAATTTTGTGGAACCTGGTGTCATTTGCCCAGGGTGCATAGCTGGCGAACGGTATGATCTGGCGATGAGGGATTTCTGGATCCATCTGGTTGAAGGGATTCTCACGCAAAACTTGGAGGATTTTGTTCCTTACGTCGTCGTGCGTTTGGGTAGAGACCACGGTAGTCATGTTGCTTATCTCCTGCCTTTCAAAGGTTCAAACCACGTCATTTCGGAGCGGTCGTCTGACCCAAGCTTCCTGCCGCAGACCTTGAATACTACCCGCGAGTCGAACAGGTCTTCCGGACCACAATTTCGAACGAATAGGCCTCAACTAGGGGGTTACTGTGCACGATCTCGATGCCCGGAATTGTAGCCAGTATCTTATCTCGGAGCCACGACAGGGAAAAATCCGGGACCGAGTGCGAGGAATTGTAGGGCTGGCCTGTAGCTTTGCAGTGGGCACGAAAGACCTGCTCATCGGGTTGATAGAGGATTAAACTTCCTCCCACCTTCAGAACACGAAGCCATTCGACGAGGACCGTCCTGGTCTCGTTGGCAGGAAAATCCTCTAAGAGGTGGCTGCTATAAACGTAGTCGAGGACCTCATCGCGAAACCAGATGAGATGGCGGGCATCGCCGCCTAGTTGGACGGGGTCCTTTCCAACTTGAGTATAGGGGATGGGAAGATCGACTCCGATCGCCGACGGCTGGATCTTGTCACCACCAAACCCGAGGTCGAGGCCATAACCGTTACAGTATGGAAGCAGACGGGCGCGAGCATGTGATGTCTCAGACATTACAGTTTCCTCTAGCTGCGCTTTTGCGCGGATTGTTTGCGAATCAGAGATGGCCCTTCCTTTACGAGGGTTTTATGCACCATAGACCGGGAATTCAACTTCCAGTCGGTCACCTTTCGCCTCATCATGCGTTGTCGTAACGCTGGCGATGCCGAGTAATATGGAAAGTCGTCGAGCGTCCAGGCTGATACCTCGGAACCTCGGTACAAATGACTGCTTGCTTTCAAGCTTGATCACGCGCTCCTTATCGCTTCTCTTGAGGGTGAGACGCGCGATCAGTGTCTGCTCTCCTGTCTCGAAAACCACTGCCCGCAGAGGAGCGCCGTCGACGGAGAAATTGACGGCGAAAGGAAATTGCGCGTAGTGCTCCGCCCTTGAGCAAGAGAGCCGCAGGGCCACCGAACCCGGCAGCTTGGCAGGGGGGATGGTCAGGCTTCCGCAGCTGCTCATCCAACGGCCATCCCTCTCGGGCGGGTAAAAGCCATCTTCGAGCGGCTCCGCATCCGGATAATGCTGCTCGACGGTGAATTCTGGGGAAGGAGGCGGGGAAGAAGTGGGTATCACAGCAACACCCTGCAACCATGCTGCAAAAGGTCGAGGATCGAAATTCAGTCCTCGCTCACGGGGTACGAAAAACCGGTCCGGCTCGAGGCGCACTCGAGTTTCGAGTCGATTCGGGAGTGTGACCCGAACAATCCGCCTTTCATTGTCTTGCTGGAACAGGATGGGATCGCGCCTGCATTCATTAACGTACAGGTGCAGTGTAAGCGGAAAGTCCGGATAGAGTTCCTGCCGTTCGCACTGAAGCTCAAAGGTGAGATGCGCCGGCGTTGAGCCACCCGGCACGCGAATCGTTCCCGTTTGCCCGAGCCACCAACGATCTCCGCCATCCCCGAAAAACTGAATCAACTCGACTCCTGCGGTTTCGTGCAAGACTCGGGCAACCACGTTCCCAACTTGCGTGTTCCTCGGATCATCATGGATCACCGTGCACCGATGGTTGAACGCGATTCGCAGTCCGGCAGCGTGCAGCCTGCGCGAAAAATCGACATCCTCGCCCTGCCCGATCCGGAGAGTCTCGTCCCACTGCACAGTCCTTAATACGGATGCCTTCATGATGCAGAGACCGCCAGTTACGTAAACATGGTCATCGGTGGCATCGTAATCCAGGAGAACATGCTCCAGCTTCCCTCTATGTGCCGCCCAGTCCCAGTAGCGAGACCCATCGGGATTCAGAAAGCGGACACAGAGCACGTCGTAATCACCGGGAAAGGCTTGCAGCCCCGTGTAGAAATCGGGCTCAAAACGGAGGTCGTCATCGGCGACCACGAGCAGATCGAAACGGGCGCGTCGACACAGTCCGTTGCGCAGCGCGCCGAGGCGTCCCTCGTGAGCGAGTTCGATCATCGGCACCGATTGGATAGCGGGGTGAACGAGATCCAGAGCCGGCTTGCCCCCGATGAGGATTTCGAACTCAGGAATGTTCAATGCGATAATACTCTCGACCTCGTTCCTCAGCTGGAGGGGTCGGCTGCCGTCAGTAATGATGCAGAAGGATACACCGTCATCCTTCGTGGGGACCTTCGGCGGCAATATCTGTGAATCGGGCTTTGCCATTTGCAGACAGACCTCTACAGCGATGCAACCGACAGCATTCCCGGCTTACAGCCGAGGCCAATCAATTTGGATTGGATCTCTTTCCAGTAGATGCTTGCAATCAGAATACGATCGGGCATCAGTGCTTTGATTGCCGTTGGGGAGACAATAGGATAGCCGATCAATGTCTGCCCGACTTTTTTCGGATCATTATCGGCGAAAGCCAGCACCTCGTACAGCGAACCGAGACTGGCCACAAGGCGTTGGCCGGCGCTGCCTGCGCCAAAAACGACCACCTTTAATCGCTTGCCATGAGTTCGCGAGATGTTGCGGGAGGCGGATCGGGCCCGGCGAGTGGCGGCAGCCAACGCGCTCCGATACATCGCGAGACTGCGCTTGTTGATCCGGCCGTCGACCGATGGCGATGACTTGCCACCGCCTTTACGCCACTCCTTGAAAATCCTGCGCATGCAATCGGCGGCATCGTCCAGGTCGGCCTCAGCCCATCGTGCCCCCGCAGCATAAGCGCCGACCGTGCGCTCGATCTTGCGCAAACGGTATCGAACCAGGTAAGCGCGCTTGGATGTGCAGAAGTCGGTGTTGCCTCCGTACCCGGTGGCGATTACGCGCTTGCCGAGCGTAAGCGCTTCTGCCAGTGGTAGTCCGAATCCCTCGCTGGCGTGGAGCGAAACCAAAGCTGTGCACGCCCCGAGGAGCGCGCTGATCTGCTCGCGGCTGTAAACGTCCTTGATGAAGACAATGTCAGGGCGATCGCCGCGCAACCTCTCGAGTTGCTCGAGATAGTCGAGCCGCGCGGAAGTATTGGATAATTTGGCGACAAGCAATCTCTGATCAACCGGTTCAGGAAAGGCCCGGAGGTATGCCTCGACGGCACCGGCGGGATTTTTTCGTTCGGGGGAACTGAAGAAGTCGCAGAGTGCGAGAAACACGCACCGGCCTTCAAACGAGAGGCCAGGCAGTTGGCCGGTGGGCCGGCTGCCCGCGAGAGGATCGGCGGTCACATTGGGCCACACAACGCGAACCGGCCCCCGGAATGACTTCATGAAACAATCCCTATTCCACCTGCTCAGGCACCAGATCTCATCGAACGCCGGGATTACTTCATCGATTTGCGGGGGAGGCACATCGAGTTCCCATGCCCAATAAGCGATCCTGTAGCTGTCCCTCGAAAGCACCTCAGGGTGTGTCGAAAAAAAGGTTGGGATCTGATCACTGTTGACGTGAATCAGGTCGATCATAGGATCCGAGAAAGGCAGGCTGGTCTTAACATCGCTGGAGACGCTCGGTGATGAACACCCGGCAGTGAAGTTGACGGCTCGGAATCGAGCACCATTTGCCCGAAGCGCGCGTGCACACGACCTGGCACTTTCCCCAAGGCCCAATTGAGACGTGAAGTATCCATACACATTGATCTTAGGCCAGCGGCTATTGTGCGGGACCCTCTTTGGGTGCGTCCGCTTGCGTCGATTCCACCACCCTTCGATTGGAAGTTGACCGTTTATCCCGAACTCTGATCGTCCCGTTCGTTTGAACCAGGCGATAACGTTCTGCGCAAAACGGGGGTGTTGATTGGGGATGGCAGTGCGGACATCGGCGCGCGAACGGTACAAATCGGCCAGGTACTTGGGTAGCTGTGGATAGGCCGAATCAGGCTGCGTCAGGAAATCAATCACTATGTCGCGCACCCGCTCGGGGCTGAGTTGTTGCTGTAATATTCCTTTAAGGACCGGAGATTTCTGAATGTTGAGGCGAATCGGTTCGGGCAGCTGGAGATCTGTGAGCGGATTGAAGCGCCACGGAATCGTCCTGTACCGCTGGTAACCCTCGGCCGCGAGATTCGCCGAGTAGTCATCGCACAGTGTTGCGAGCCACGAAGGCCAGAAACCGTCCGTAACGCGTGTCTGGTGCCGGGACAACGTTCTTGCCTGCGATGGGTCGAAGCCGCTGAAATGGAAAAATCGCAAGGTTGTTCCATCATGCATCGTCGGAGCCGCGGCCGGGAAACCGCTGCAATTGCAGGAGCGGTAATGAAGATTCCAGTAGGCGACGTTGTAGCCAACATGGCGGAGGATGTGCGTGTTCGGTACGAACGACGGCGCAAAATCCATCCAACCCTGGTCGACAAAAATATGTTCGTCGAAAGCCACGCGGCAGTTTTCACGGCAGCACTCCTGCCACCATCGGAGCAGGTCCCGGGTGGCATTCGACGGCTTAATGCCGAGAAAGCCCAAGTTATAGATGCCTGATTTTCTGATATCCAGATGGTTGGGAACGAGGGAGTCTGGATAGGGTTTTGTTGTGTGAGGGGTCAGGATGAGTTCCGCCGACTCGAACGCTCGATCGAGTTCTTCCATTGGTGAGTAGAGTTTGATATCCGGGTCAAGATAGACCACGCGCTCAAATCCCAAACCGAACAGATGCTCCAACATCCACGGCTTTACGGCCGTGCTCGCCTCCATAACTGTGTAAAGAACGGTGAACCAGGATGGATTGGGCAGAGAAAGATCCCTGGCGTACACCACGTGCGCAAGCTCGGATGGGATGGTGCGACGAGCTGCCGGGGCGTCTGCAATCAGCACAAACCGCTCCCACTCGGGCTGGACCCGGCGCAGGCTCTTGAGCAGAACTCTTGCCTGTGCCGTGTAGTTGTTTGCAACGATGGTAAAGACCGCTGTTTTTGGAGGCATAGGATTTAACACTTACTCCTTGTTGAAGAGCTTGATTGCGGACGGTAAACAAGGCTGCCGTGGATACCAAGTAAAATCTGGCATGCGGCTCGCACAGCCGCCTCAGGAGTGATCGCGGTGAGACAACGCCTCCCAAACTCGCACTCGCCTCCCAGTCTGTGGCAGGGAGCGCAGGCGGTCTTTACCCGGAGCACGAACGGGGCAGGGCCTATCGGAGCCCATTCGAAGGGACTGACCTGCCCGGAAAAAATGTTGAGGGTGGGCACTCCAGATGCTGCTGCGATGTGGGTGGATCCTGTCGTATTCCCGATGAAGAGGTGACACCGCCTGACCTCTCGGGCAAATCCGGGAAGGTCGAGCTGGCCCACTCGAGATACCGCCTGATCGCGGTATTTCATGGTTCGCAGAAACGTCGAGATGATCGGCTCCTCCCTGGGGGCGCCAAACCAGATCGTTCTTGCATCCAGCCGTTCGGACAGCAAATCGGCTGTTTCGGCATAGTACTGGGCCGGCCAAATCCGGAGACGGTCCCCGCATCCTGGGTTGAAGCCTATTACCCACTGTGTGGGCTCTGCGTCGCCCGGCTCTTCGTCGCGACAATTTTGATGAAGCACAGTACTTGAAAGCAGCGAATCATCTGGACGCAGATAGGCGTCGAGGAGCAGGTGCATCTGCCGAGTGATCGGTACCGACCCATCCACTCCGACGCGGTTGGTGGCTGAGTTCAGACCCAGCAAAGAAAACGGATCCTCTTCGCCAAACGCGATCTTCCAGCGTGCAGGAACCGCCTTCAAGACGGCTCGTGCGTCCGCCTCACGCCTCAAGTCAATTGCGAGATCGAAATGGAAAGGGGCTAGGCGGTTGGCGAGTTCATCGATCTCAGAGCAGGCGAGAGGCCGATGACCGCCCTGGGAAACTTCTCGGAAGAAATTAAAGGTCAGAACGCGCTGAACCACCCCCGGCGTCTCCAATTGCTCGCGAAGAAACTGCTCGTTCCAGGTCGCAGCAAGCAGGGTGATATCTGCCTCTGGAAACCACTCTCGTATCCGACGCATGACAGGAATGTTCAGGACAGCGTCGCCAATATGGTCCAACTTGATGAGCAGAATGCGCGTAATCGCTTTGCGGTCGATCAAGCGAAGCGGCGCTTTGTTGAGGATCGGTGTGAGGGTGACGTCATTTTTGCCGGCCATCGGCAGTTCGGCGCCGATTCCGGGCAGGGTGACCAGCGCCTTCGGAAGGATCCGGTCCGGCTGAGCCACTGCGTCGGCACGCTGCGCTCCATCGCCGTCGGTGCGCATGGCAACGACGCGTTCATTCGGGTCGAAGCGGCGCTCCGAGACCTTCTCTGCGCTGCTGCGGTCAGCGCTGAATGCGATGCTGCGTGCCAAAGGAAAAACGGCAGCCTCGGTTGCCAATTCGAAGAACGCCTCGGGTGCGAGCCGCGCGCCGGCATCCAAGCTGAGTGCCCATGTCGTGGTAGTCGCCATACCGGCACTTATGATCGGCCCGGAACCGAGCAGAACCCGTTTGTCGCCCCGAATGCCATCGCTCTCCACTCGCCAGGCCCGCCACTTACCATAGGCCTGGTCTTTGAGAGAATCGAGCGTCGTGCAAACGCTCGACGGCAGAGTCTCGCCTGAGCACACCATGGTCACGTCAAAGACCGGTTGTTCATCCAATCCGGCTACGGCGTCACGCATCCAAGCCATGTCTGAAGGCAACGCATTCGCGTGACGAAGCCACTCCGTGTACGAATGGAGCGGCGGCAGAGGGACCCTGGGTGGAGCAATCGCGGTAACGTCAGAAAACGCGATGATCTCTGCATGGCAAACCGGTGCGAGACGTTCCTTGATCCGGCGAGTGGCCTCAGATGACGTAGAGGCGATGAGTACGAATCCCGCGGAGGAGTTCTGCCAGTCGACGTTGTCTGGAGACAAAATCGGCCGGTTGTCGATAAACATGGTACCGATCTTGGAAGGCGAGGAATCCACAACTGCGAGAATCTCGCAGGCCATGGCCCTCAGAATTGAGTAGACGAGCTGCCCCGAGAGGCTGGCGCCGTAGATGATGCCGCGTCTCCCTTGGAATTTTCCGGCCGGCCAGTTTTGGAACGCCTGCCATGTCCGGCTCCAGACTCGCCCCCAAGCCGCAAAGTCGGCCTGTGTCAGGTCTTGGAGTGTCGCATCGTTACCAGGTGTCTTGTTCATCTAGAATAACCTAACTGTCGGTCCGGCTAGATGGCGCCCTGCGGGTGGCTGCTTGCTGGAGCCGCAAATCAGCCTCCACCATCTCGCGAACAAGATCAGGAAACGTAATACTGTAATTCCAGCCCAATACGCTCTGGGCTAATTGCGGATTGCCCTGGAGAATGTCGACTTCGGCTGGCCGGAAAAGTTGCGGATCGCTCACCACGTATTTTCTATAATCCAACCCCAGGTGAGAAAAGGCCAGATCCACGAATTCCCTCACCGAATGGGTCTGGTTGGTGGCCACAACGTAGTCTCCTGGTGTCGGCTGCTGCAGCATCAGCCACATGGCTTTCACGTATTCCTTGGAGTGCCCCCAATCTCTCATGGCATCAAGGTTCCCAAGCGGCAGCTTATCGGCCAGTCCAAGCTTGATCTGGGCTGCATAGGAAGTCACCTTGCGGGTGACGAATTCGTAGCCGCGCCGCGGAGATTCGTGGTTGTAAAGGATGCCGCTGGAAGCGTGGAGCCCGTAAGCCTCGCGATAATTGCGTGTCAGTTCAAATCCCGCCACCTTCGAAATGCCGTATGCCGAACGGGGATGAAACTTGGTGTTTTCATTTTGCGGTACTTCGCAGACTCGACCAAACATCTCGCTCGATCCTGCGAAGTAAAATCGACAGTTTGGAACGAGATCTTGAATGGCGGCAAGTATGTAGTGTGTGCCATTGATGTTCGTGTTGAGAGTGGAGAATTCGTCCTCGAATGAGTAGCTCACGAAGCTTTGTGCCGCCAGATGGTAACATTCCATGGGCTTGACGGTTCGGATGATACGGTGGAGGCTGGCGAAGCTCTCCAAAGATGCGGATTCGATCTTGATGTCGCTAAGGAGATGCCGGATGCGCCACAGCCGATGGGCCGGATCCTCCAAGGCTACGCGGCGGACAATGCCGTGAACCTCATACCCCTTTTCGAGGAGTAGCTCCGCAAGGTAAGAGCCATCCTGACCTGTGATTCCAGTTATCAAAGCTATTTTCTTACTCATTTGTTCTTGCCCTCATCTGTGAATAAGTGCTGTGTCCGCCTGTCGACCGGCAAAAAATGCGGGATCGAGTTCGTAGAACTGCGCTGCCTCTGATATTCTCCTCACGATCTCTGGTTCGGATTCGGACTCCCATGAGCGATCGCATTTTGCTGTCGCCGTGCGATGGATTGCCTCGAACAGTCGTGTGACCCGCGACGCCGGCGCGATCGGCTCGTTCAGCCAATTGAAAAAGCAGTCGTCTGAATCGGTTTTAAAAGGATTGCCCGGCGAGCGCTGATCCCCGAGTTGCCGGTATAGCTCTCTGGCGATACGGGGGATCTGGACGCCGTTCTCGAAGCGGTCGTAGTCGTACGGCTCGTGGTGGTATGTGAAATGTCCCGCTCTTGCCAGTAGCAGCCGGTAGGCATCGAACAGCAGCCGGAGTGGCCCCATGGCCGGAAGAACATGGCGGTTCTGATGTTTTGACAGAGAATTCGGGTTGAGCAGATCGAAACCGCTGAAATGGAAAAAGCGGAGCGGGACGCCGTTGACTGTGAACTCTGTCGACCCACCTGCGATCGTGCGCTCCTGCAGGTTCCAATAGGCTACGTTGCATCCCGGGTCCCGAATGATGACATGGTCCGGGAACAGACTTGGGGCCAGGTCCAACCATTTCTGGTCGACGAACTGTCCATGTGCCGGATCGACTAAGCCCAGCAGTCTCAGGCGCCGCTTCCACCAGGAGAGGAAGCGAATGGCCTCAGCACCTCGCCGGATCCCGATGCATCCGAGATTGAAAGTCCCGTTCCTGAGAAAGTCCAGCTCGGACGGCGAACGATCATCTTCGATAGGGGCCGTAAGGTGGGGAGTCAAGGCAATCGTCGCTCGCTCTAGGCCGGCAAAGATGGGCTCGATCGGGGACATGACGAGGATATCCGGGTCAAGATATAGAACCGACCTGCAGTCGCTGTTTGCGAACACCCATCCCAGAAATGCTGGTTTGACCGCGCAGTTCAGTTCCAGGGCGTCGTAACCGAAGGCCATTGATGGAAAGTCTTCGATACCGATCCTTTCGGCTTCTATGACCACGATCCGATCATCAAGATGATCCGGATAAGTCAGGTGCGAAGCGCGCCGCCCTACCACGCACAAATAGAATCGGCTGCCAGGGTGGTGCAACAGGTACGAGCGTGCGAGTGTGGTGGCCATGCCCAGGTAATTGTTGGAGCATATCGTGCAGGCCGCGACATCGGTGCGACGGTCCGCGTTGACGGCGCCTGTCAGGCCCTTGATGAGGCGATCGGCAAGTGACCGCGACTCTGAGTTGACGTCCTTTTCAATGAGTTTGACGAGCTGCTCATCTGTAAGATCCGGAGCGAATTCGTGTTTTCCCGGCGGTGGTTCCCCGTCGGGGCTCGAGAAACGGAGGAAGAGGTCAGGCACGTCGAGCGCTACACGTCGTGACATCCCCAATGACGCCAATTGTGAAATAATCTCGCTTGCCCGCATGGAAGCGACCAACACAACATCGACGGACTCGAGATGGGAAGTCTCAGGCTGAAGGACGGGCAGATTCTCGAACTCAGTGCCCCATTTCCCAGGATCGTTGTCAAAAAAACAAGCGGGCAGAAAGCGGTCATTGCCGGCGAGGAGCATGAGGCACTGCCTCCCGCGACTTGAGGCGCCGAACAAACCGACCCGTTTCAGGGAACGGGGCGCGCACTCGCACTGCGAGGAGATCATGGAGGTTCGCGCATCACCTTCCTTTGGATCCAATCGATCGCCACTCAGGTTCAGACCAGGTCCGGGCGCCCGCAATTCGTGCGGGGAAATGCAAGCGCTGTCGGCTTCTTCGTTTCGGTTGTCGATGCTCAAAAGAGCATGGGGCGCCGGCTCAGTGCTCGCCCCGATCCCTTCCGGCAGTGCCACAGCGCGGCGGCCTGCGTCGGATCGAGGGTAGAACTGGTCGCGCTTGGAAAGCGCCTCGCGGAATAACGAACGATAGTCTTCTGCCCGGTCTCTCCACTCAAAATGATTTTTCACTGATTCGCGCGCGGTGTTGCCGAGGCGGACGCGCAAGGCGGGGTCGTCGCGGAGCTGCACGACAGCGTGGATGAAAGCCGGGACTTCGCGCTCGACGATGAGTGCATTCTCGTCGTGATGCAGGTATTCCGGAACCGCTCCATTATCAGTGGTGACAATGGCGCGCCGCATGGCGGCGGCTTCCATGAGTGAATTGTTGTTGCCCTCATGATGGACGGAGGAGGCACACACGAAAACATCTATCGTCTCATAGAAGGCGCGCATTTCATCCATGCTCAGGTTATGGTCCTGAAAACCGCAGAAGCGCAATTCGATGCCTGGCAGCTGGGCCAGCGGTGCGACATAGTGCTCGAAGCCTTTCGTAGCGTTGATGCGGTTGCCTGCCCACCCGATGCGCAGGCGGCCGCGCCCGGATTGATCGGCGGCGGTCGAAGGCGCGAAGAATTCCGTGTCAACTCCGTGGGAGAGGAGCAGGGTGTCTGGCAGGAAGGGTGCAAACAGGCGCTGAAGCCGTCGCGAGACCACATGGACACGCTGGAAATGGGTTGCCAGGAAATCTATAAACAGCAGGAAATCCTCGTCCTTCCAGGAGATGTGCGAGCGAATGCCGGTAACGTATTTCCCGGGCGTTCGGATTTGCTCCCGCGGAATCAGGTTCCACTCCAACGGGTAAATGAGGTCGAAGCGCTCTTCCGCCACAGGATGGTCCTGGAACTGGACAGTGAAGTCGAAGCGGTCGCCAAGAAATCGCTCCAGCATCCGGCAATGCCGCGCGAAAATCCAGTTGGGCACGTCGGCGATCAAGAGAACGCGCGGCTTTGCGGATCGGCCAGATGCGCGAGCGGCGCGCTGCATCATCGCGGCGACCGTCCCGATTTGCGATTCGGCGGGCTGGTCGGTGGGCACCGGCCCGACCGAGTGCGCGGGCACCGCTTCACTTTCCAGAACCATTACCAGGTTTCGCTGGGCATCCTTCTCGCCGATTACCTTCTGGGATTTGGTGAGGCGGGCCGGCACATCGCCCAAGTTATTCAGCAGCAAGCCGCGCAATTCCGGCTCGTTGACGAAATAGGCGGGCGGACGGGGCACCCAGTCGGCCGAGTCGCGGTTGTGTTCCATTATTATCACGCGATGGCTCTGGGCTACCGCCTTGCGATAGACCGCGAGGAAGTCGGGCCGGGGAACGCCCTCGCCGAGGAGGATGTGGAGAATGGCGGTATCCGCCGGGAAATCGCCGGCCAGGTATTCCTGCACAGTGACATTGGTGCGGGCGAACTCGTGGAATCCCCACGGGACTTTGTGAGTCACTTCGACCACGCGCCCAAAAACATGCGGGGCGAGGGCGCCATATGCCCACGCGTGCGGATCGCCCGACATCGCGTTGAGGCCGTTGTGGCTGCTGAAGATCGTGAGCCGGCACTGGGCAGCCAGTGCCTGCTCATGCCACTGCTGGACCAACTGGGGGAACTCATTCGGGAACCAATCGTCAATGTTCGACACGTGCAGGACGAACGTGCCGGACAACTCAGCCAGCTCAGGCAGGTCGCGGTTCAACAGGTCGAACTGTTGGAAGTTCAGCGTGGCCTGAGCGAGCACCTGTTGCACGTGGGCAAGGGACTCGGGCGATTCGAGCCAGCCGAGACCGTAGAAGAATGTGTTAGTGTTGGGAACCAACTGACCGGCCTCGTCATAGCCAAGAGCCGCTCCGCCGCCCACGGGCACACGCTCGTTTTCGGGCCAGCACGGCAGGAGCCGCCGGCAGTTGCGCACGCCGTCCAGCGTATGTCCCGCCATGTGCGGCTGAACGAAAGTTTGGAAAGTTTTGCGACCCTCCGGCGATAAACGGGCGAGCGTGCCGGCCAGAAGCGCCTCCTCCACGGGGCGCGAGAGATAGCGTTCCTGATTGGCCACGGTCAGGTCCAGCTCGCCGGTTTCGGCCAGAAAATTCGTCACCGACCGGCTGAACACCCGGCTGATGAAGTCCCGGGGACTGGTCGTGAGCCGGATGAGTTCAACCATCAACCGCGCGTAATCCAGCGCGACCGGGTTGATGTCGTAGAAGATGATCCGTTTCGGAGTTAACGCAGTCAGATAATTCAACCCGGACAAGCCGCCGATCACGGTGGCGTAAGTGTCCACGGCAGGCGCGAGTTCCCGGCGCAAACGGTCGAGGTTTGGCAATACGCGATCCATGCGGTCGGCGCTGGCGAGGTAGAGTTCGGCGGGGCTGGTGAAGGTTTTGCCTTGTGATGCCGCGTCCGCGGCCGGGGATTGCAGGGCCGGGATGCAAAAGACATTCACGCTCAGATCGGGCCGGTCTACCGCCGATCCGCATCGTGGGCAAGGTAAGTAGCGGGTTCTCTCGATGGCATCGTCAATCGAATCGAAGCCTACGACCTCCGTAGTGCGAGCGGGTTGCTCGGCGCGAGCCTGGACTGCGGCTTGGGCTGAGAGATGATCCTCGAGTTCCTTCTCCCAAGGCTCGCGAGCCGCGACGTAGGGCAGGAGCCGGTCGTTCACCCATAGGACATCCGCGGCTAAGAGCTGCCCGGTCACCGAGGACGAACCTTGGTTGTAAATGTTGAAGACTCGGAAGCCCTTTGAACGTAGGAACGCATCCAACTCGCAGAACTCAGCCTGTCGGTCATAGAGCGGCACGAAGAGCACTTCCGCGAAGACGGCCAGCACTTGGTTCAACACTCCTTCCGCGCCTTTCAATGCCTCCAGTTCGAAGCCCTGAAGATCCAGTTTCAGGAAGTGGATCAAGTGGAGCGCGTGCGCCCGACAGTAGTCATCCAGACGCAAGACCGGTACCTCGATCCGATCCACCGGTGCCATAATCAAGCGATCAGCACTCTGCTTGGAGGGCGGCAGGAAGGAGGAGGTTTCATCGTAACGGTTGACATAAAAGCACCGACGGGTGTTGCAAGCTCCAAGGGCCACCGGCTCAACACGGCCCTTGCGATGGGCGGCATATTTCCGCTGCAACTCCGCTGCAAGGGCAGGGATAGGCTCAAACGCAACGAAGGTCGCGTCCGGCATCGCCGCCAGCATGCGGTCGAGTATCTGGCCACGGTTGGTGCCGCCGTCGAGAATGACTGGCGCCTGCGGCCGCTGGCTCAATTGCAGGAAGTCGGTTAGCCACTCGCGCGCCGGTGCAGGCTGGGACGGGGCCGCAGATGATTCTGCTTTGGGGACACGCGGGACAAAATCGTTGCCCAACAGTCCGGGTTTCAGTGTGGTATTTGTCGAAAACTTCAATGCTGGCGGCGCGGATGGTTTACGCGCGACGGACCTTGCGGGCGTCGCCTGGAACAATCCCGTATATCCCTGATACGAACACGGCAGGTCACCGAGGCGTGTGAAGCCGTGCCTGGAGAGCCAGCGTTCCTCTTTGCCGGCCAGGCGCCCGTGCAGGTGGCAGGAGATGCCTTGGCCAAACATCGAAACCCAGACGAGGTAGCCGCCGGGCTGGAGAGCGCGGCGGATTTGCTCCAGCATCTCGTCTGGCGAAAAAACGTGTTCCGCCACATCGGTGCAGAGGATGGCCTGTGCGGGGTCGGCCAGCGACAAGGGCCGGGAGGCGTCTGTGACGATAAACTCCGGGGTTGGACCTGCCGCGTTTCCCGCGATGCATCCCGCCCGCCACAGCGCGTAGGGATGAAAAACCGGATACTCATGATGAACCACGCGCGTGAAGCCCATCGCCTTGGCCAGCAGGCTCGTGTGCCCGCCTCCGGCCCCGTAGTCCAGCACTGAATCCACTCCCAAGCCCCGCAATAGAGCGAGCATGTTGACACGCCGCAGCCAGTTCCGCCGCCGCTCGGCCACGTTGTGATCAGCCTGGAAGACGCCGTGGCCAAAAGGCACAATCTCAGCGCTGCGGACGTAGAACTCGTCCAGTTGTTCCCTGCTGGGGGTGCCACCGGGCCAGATGTGGTCCATCAACTGGTATCGGTTGTTCGAAAGCTCAATCAGCTTCTCCGCCGAATACTTGCCGCCGCTGAATCGCTGGAACGCCAGAATTTCATGGCATACTTCCCAAGCCAGCGGGCTTCCCCGCCAGTTCAATGGCTCACGGCGGGCTTCGGCCAGGATATCCGAGACGCAAACAGGTGTGAACCACTTCTCGAAATCGGTGTCGGTTTGGCTGGCGTCACGGATTGGCACGTCAGTTTTGGATAACGATTTTCCGCCGGTCCCGGGTTGGATGGTGGCATGGCGCCCGCCTGAAGACTGTCTCTTTATTTCAATATTCTCTCTCATGTGATTTTCCAGGAAATCCAGGCGCACGGACAAGGCATGCCGCTGCCGGATCAATTCGCGTCCGCGGCTGCGAATGTCCAGATACTCCCCGGGTGCGTGCAGGTAGTCACGGGCCAGCGTCTCAAAGTTCGAGCGGTTGAACACAATGCAATTGTCGCGATGCCGGAAGCCCAGTCCTTCCAAGTCGTCCGTTTCCTGCGCGAAAAGGAGCGCACCGATGGCGGCGATTTCGAAATATTTAGGTGTGGTCAGGCGGTAGCGCGGGTCGTCTGAACCCGCGGCGATGAGGGCGTCTTTGGTGGCCAGCCAGCGGAGATAGTCCTCGTCGGTCATGACCTTGTTCTCGCAGCCGCTGTTTGCGCAGGATTCAACGAAAGGGAAGCCGCGACACCAATTGCGCAGCTCATAGGCTTCATGCTCGCTGGCCCCGAAAACCGTGAGTTGGAGTGTCCCACGGTAAGCCAGCGGGTTGCGGCCAATCCAGTGGTCCGGGATGGCCCAGGGGAAATGGACCAGGCGTTCAGCCGGCAGATGACGGAAATGATAGCGGGTTGGCGCGTCATAGAAGGCCAGCACAAAATCGAGGCCGTTCAAGACGTAATCTTCCCGCCATTTCTTATCGTGGGGGTCGCTATAGAACATGTACGACGCCATGGACTGGAGTTTTTCCCTCAAGGCGGGCGTACGGGTGAGTTCGAGCACTGGTGCGCCCCAGCCTGCTTCCACGGACAGCAGAACATCCACGTCACCCAAACAGTTTTCGTAGTCGGCTTGATTCTGAATCCAACAGATGTCGAAGCGGTTCAGGATGCCGTTAATCAGGGGCGGAGTGGTGATGCTTGTCCAGCGGTTCTGGACATGAAATGCCCGTTCAAGCACCAGGCCCACACGCACCTTGGCGCTGGCGGCCGGTTTGCGCAATACGCCCATCCACGAGTGATGCAGATGGACAATCTCGGCGTCGGGAATTGTTTCGGCCGCAAACCGCTCGACCCCGCGCATCACCGCATCCACCCAGTCATATTTGGCACGGCATTCTGGTGAGAAATCGTGCCAGCAAATATAACTGCCCGGGCGGACGAGGTCATAGAGTTTCTTGGAATCCTGATAAACGCGCTCGGTGTCATGTGCGGCGTCCACAAACACGACGGCCAGGTCGCGGATTTCCGTCGGCACTGTCCATGTAGCCGTATCGGCGTAGATTTGGGTGACATTCTTCAGGCCGTGACCACGGAAGAAGGAGCCGATCTCCTCCTTGGTCAACAGGTGCGTGATCAACTGCCCGCTGGCTTCGTTGTGTTGCTCGGGCAGGATGTTGACCGTGAAGACAGTGCCGCGATCCTGCAGGTTGGTGGCGAGCTTGAAGGCGCTGCGGCCGAGGGAGGTGCCCAGATCCAGGCACGAGCCGCTGATGTTGGCCGCCAACGTGCAAAGCACTTCGGCATCTCGTCGCTTGCGCCCGTGGAGATCGCAATCGTTCCGGACCACATCCAAATCAGTCTCCAAGATCGCTCCGTCACGCTCCAGACCGAAGTGGGCCTTGAATTCATGGATTGTGTCAACGGCTCTGATTTTCATGGAAGTTCGATGAGTCGCCTCGGATATATTTGTTCCGAGCAGTCGTCCGGGTGGCGATAGGCCAGGCGCCCCAAGGCGTCGGTCTCATGGGAAAGTAAGGAGGGCGCCCGCAACGGAACAGTCCGCTCGTTCACTTGCGCGTGGCTCAGATTCTGAGCTGCTCTGCGCCAAAGATTCATAGTTGGACTGGATGAGCCCATCAGGTCCGTCATGTGCGTTCGTAGACATAAATATGATCTCCAGAACCTGAACACACCAACAGGCGTCCCTGATGGACCAGCATTCCCCGGGGAGAATAGTCCAAGTGAATAGTGTCGAGCTCGTCTCCCTCGGGTGAAAAAACCTTCAGCGCCTTAATACAGGCCCACTGACCTACGACTAAGACGCCATCCTCAAAAATCACTGAATGCTCAGGCAGCACAAACCGCCCCATGCCGAGCCCGGGCCCGCCGATTTCCTGAAGCGGGACGCCGTCGAGACTCAGTTTCTGCAACCGATGGTTTCTGAGGTCCACTACCCAAACGGTTCCCTCGGAATTGGTGGCGCAGAAGGAAATGGGATGCCGGAACTCTCCAAGATTGGTTCCCTCGCGATTGCAAAGAACCCTGATCTTTCCCGAAGTTGAGGCGACAAGCACGCGGTTGTTCATCGTGTCCGCAATGAGCATCGAGCCGTTGTCTGCCTTGTGGATGCCAAAAGGGTACCTCAAATTGAGCGGTATGCCAGCCAGCTCATCCAGGGTCAGGAACCGGTGTGCTCGGGGATCAAAGATCTTTATGCAATGGTTCTGGGGTTCCGAAATCCACACACGACCGATATCGTCTATTGCGATGCCTGCGGGCTCCCGAAGCGTCTTACCCTCGGCAGGGTCTGTATCCATCGTGCCCAGGACTTCGCCTTGCTCAGTCAACCGCATGACCTGATGAGCATTCTGTAAAGTCACCAATAGATGCCCATCCTGGGAACGAACAAGCGCTGCTGGGCGCACCGGCGAGGGGAATCTGGTGCTGCCCAGAAAGATGCGGTCCAACTCTCGGAAGTACCCTGATGATCGGCGGGAGCGGGAATGGGGGGGTGCAAGCAATAACCCTGGGCATCCGTTTGAATCCGCCGATTTCTGTGTCCTTACCCTGGAATCAGGCATGTTGATGAGCGCGTCGGCGGCAGGCACAAACCAGGACCACTTTGCGAGTTCGACCATTGCCCTCAAAGGCGTGGCTGCGAACTCTTCCATCAGGATGTTCCACAGTTGGGTGGACTCTTTGGTGCCATCTGCCGGGGCCGATCTGGAAGGAGCGGTGAGAATCCACTGATCTCTGAAGCGAAGGAGTTCGACGAATAGATCGCTTACCATCAGCGTCGAGGCCAAGAGAGGAGCGACTGCCCGTTTGAAATGTTCACAGGCTGTGATCGCCGGATGAAGAGATCGAATCTGCAGGACCTTGAGAAGCGCCAGAAAGAGGGTATGTGTGAATCCGCGCATTTCCAGCAGAATTCCCGAAAACTGCGGCTGCGCCGATAGCAGGTTATCACGGAGCGACTGCAGTCCGCTTGTGTCGAGGCTCTGCAAATTGCTCAGATTCTGAGCTTTCTCTCCGAGTGCGTACATGCGATAGACTATTTCCTTCAGTTCGGCAATACCATGTGGAGGATTTTCGAGACGAAACGCACGTTTCATCTCATCGCTCAGCCTGCCTAACGCCCACGGATTGGGGATCCCACTCTGCGCTGTGCTTTCTTGCGCATCGGGGTTGTGGCTAAAATGTTGGACGAGAGAGCCGTTTTGCATCCAGATTTCCCTGGTAGAGCAGCCCCCAGGCACCGGCACACCCTCGACCCGGGCGCATCGCCAAATCCTGCTCTTGAAATCGCAAAAGCTGATGAGACTCGTGGCCTTATTGAAGGCAAGCAATCCTTCTTCGTCGGCACCAATCCATTCCGCTCCTGCAGGCGGTTCGATCCAGACTGGAAGGAGATTGCCAAGAAACACCTGCTTCAATCGTCGAGAGTTCGGCTCCCAAATGAAGAGCGCTTCCTGGGAACTGCCAAAGATCCTCAGTGGCATGAACAGAGGGTCATAAGATGAGGATTCACGGATCAGATCGACCGGATGTCTTGGCTCAGCCGCAACGCTATTTGGCGTTGGCCATTTGGGTTCCAGATTTTCGTAAAAGGGCTGACCGATCCTGAAGAGCGGCAGACCCGCCAAGTCCAACCCGAGCAGACAGTGATGGCCACGGTCCAGGACAACCCAGAAGGAACGATCCTCGTCGGCGCCGCTGGCGTCGAGAAAGCGGATGTCAACCGCATCGCTAAACGGAAGCTCCCCTGCCGCCTTCCAACTGCTCAGAAACCCGCCATCCAAATCAAAGAATTGAATGCGGCGATTCCAGGAGTCACAGACTGCGATGCATCTGGTTTTGCCGTGATTCTCAGTGATCCATCCCAATTCCATGCCCTTGGGGTAATGGAATTCACACATCCCGTTGCCACGTCCGCCTCGGTGCCAACGTATCTCCCCGGCCGCGGTCAAGGCTGCCAAAATGTGGTTGATTTCATCGGTGTAATAAATATTGCCGTCCGCGTCCTGCAATAAGGTATGCAGGGGTCCCGGGTCCTGTTCGAAGCGCGGGAGCATCACCGTGCCCACCGAGCGCAGGGGAAATGAGGATTGTGTGGCGGGTAGTTCCATGTCCTGATTATTTCCCGGTCACAGCCAGCCCGGAGGGCGGCAGGATTTTGCTATCATCCGAATGGGGCCATGCCGGAATCGAAACCGTCAGAGCAGATTTTCCACGCCGAGAGAGACTCATACCTCAACTCCACAGCCGCCGATAAACCTCGACGTAAGAAGCTATGGTCTGATTCCAGGAAAACCTATGGAGCACCGTTTTCCGGGCATGCGCTCCCAATCGCTCCCGCAATGCAGGGTCATCATGGAGTTCCCAACAGGCTGCGCTGAGCTTCCGGCAGTCTCCCAACGAAAAAACCTCGTATTGCGGTTGTCTTCGGCGAAATCCAGGTGTCCCGGCACCGGTTTCGACAGCGTGGGAAGCCCATAGGACATTGCTTCCAGGAGAGCCAGTCCCAGGCCCTCATCGCGCGAGGCCGTTACACATAGATCAGCCTCTTGATATACTTTGCCGGGGTCCGGGGCTTTCCATCGCCACCGCTCAATGCGCTCCTGGACCCAGAACTCAGTTAGTCTCATCCGAGTAGTAAATATTTCCTTCGGGATCAGTCACGATCGTATGCAGATGGCCGGGCACGGCTTGCCGCGAACGGGGCAAAGCAATGCTTTCAAGCACCTGGGGTGAATCTGGTTTCGAAGTCGATGACAGGCTCATGAGCTTTGCCACAACATAATTTCATTGCCCGTGCGGCCGCTTGCGTCTCCCCCTGCGAAGGGCGGCGCGATAGATGCGCTCGATTTCCAAATTTGCTTTGCGCCCATCGAACCGACGGCGGCCGAACCGCTCGCCTTTGCGGCCGAGAGCCGCCAGTTTCCGCCGGCCTTGTTCCGCCATGGCGAGGGTCGCCTCTGCGAGTGCCGCGGATGACTCCGGCGGCAGGACTCTGCCGCACCCGGCTGCTGAAATAAGATCCGGAACTCCCCCGACTGCTGTAGCGACAATCGGAAGCCCGGCGAGCATCGCCTCGAGTATGGCGACCGGCAGGTTGTCGGATCGGCTCGCGAGGACGAACAGGTCGTAGTTGGCCAGTTGATCATACGGATGCGGCACCGCCCCGTGAAAAAACACTCGCGTCATTCCGGGGTCGAGCTTCGCGGCCAGAAGTTGCAGATCTGCCGTGGACTCCCCGTGTCCTACGATGTGCAACTCAGCTTCCGGCCGGCGTTCCCAGACTGCCGGCATTGCGTTGAGCAGCAAATCCACACCTTTGCGCGGTGTCAGCTCGCACACGGTAACCAGTCGTAGCGGATCTGAAAGGCAACGTTGCTTCTCCGGTAATCGAGGGAAACGCTCGAGGTCAAGACCCATGGGCAGAATCACAGGGCTGGGCACTGCCAAGTCAGAGACGAGTCGATCTGCCCAGTAGCGAGAATAGGTTACAACGGAGTCGCAAAGCTGGTAGGCCAGGGAATCCTGAAGATCCATCTCGGCGGTCCGGCCGATTCCCCATCCGTGGCAGGTCGCAATCAATGCGCCGGGCCCTGCCCAGTGGCCCACGGCCGCAGCCATTGCCGTGTGTGCGTGCACAATGACGGTGCCGGTGCTCCCTGTGCGCAGCTCCCGCAGCCGCGCGGCTGCTTCGTGAAGCAGATCCGTGCGGCGGTGGAAGAAGTCACCAATCGTCCGAACCGCGATATTGTGACGAGCCAACTCGGAGACGAGCCTCGGGTCGGTGCGCCAGTGCTCGTCTGCATCGGCGCTTACACAGACGGTTACCCGGTGCCCCCGGCCTCGAGCTTGCTCGATGGCTGCATCAGCCACAACGCGTCCCGCGCCGAGTCGCAACTGCGCGATGACGTGGAATATCGTGAAGGAATCGGTACCCATGACAGTTTCGACCCAGTCCTTACATCAAGAGGGGATAGATTGGTTTGTGCATGGGATCAAAATCTCGGATCATTGGTTCCACTTCAAAGAAAAACTGGGAGGCCACTATCAGCCTGTCAAACCTCTCTTCTCTAAGGCCAGCCAAAGGTATAACCGGTCTGCCAAGGAACGCCTCACCCTTGCCTGTAGTATAGGAAGAGGTAAACGCAACAATCCGGATTCCGTTCTCATCGAGAACCTTTGTCATGCCTCGGGCAGCCATTCCGGTTCCAAACACTGCGACACGCCGGATTCCCCGGTCTGTCAATCCTCGCACGTAGCTCTGCTCGGCAGGAATGAGCACGCGATCCCACCTCTGCCGATAGAGCCGGTAGTTGCCATTCAAATCCCACTTCTGGGTAACCTTGAGTGTCGCGGACTCGACGTGAATGCCAACGGCTTCCGGTTCATAGACTACGCCCAGTCCTGCGGATCTGATCTCTAAGCAGAGATCAATGTCCTCAAAGCCCCAGATGTAGCGCTCGTCAAAACCGCCGACCTCTTGAAACACATCCCTAGGAAGACAAAGCATGGCACCTGTCAGCGCAAATCGCTCGCAACGCTGTCGGACCCGCGGATCTGTCGGGCCTGCCCCGACGCCATAATTGGAAGGATACCCCCACAGCATCTGGCCGATTCCGGCATGCTGGACCGACCTCTCGTCCGGGAACAGCAGCCTTGCGCCTGTGATGCCAATCGTCTTGTCTTCAGGTAGCGGCGCCAGCAGCCGCTTGATGCTCTCGCGTCCCACAAAGACATCGTTGTTTAGAAAAAGCAGCCAGCGCCCCGACGCTTCACTCGCCCCGCGATTATTCGCAGCTGAGAACGGCACATTTTCGTCGCTCCTGAGGAACCTGAAGCGCTGGAAGAGACTGGCGCACTCGCGTATTGGCTCGGTGTCTTCGGTGGAAGCGTTGTCCAGCAGAATGACCTCGTGATCCAGATCGGCGACGGCTTGCGACAGCGCTTCCAGACAACGCTGTGACATGGGAACATTGTTGTGCATCAGGACAACCACACTAACCTTCCCGCTTGCAGACATGCTCTAGCTCCCTCCGTTCAAGACGAAGATCCGCGGTCTGGCGGCGGCTCCCGCGCAGGCATGACGTATTTCCGACTTGATTTCGGAGCTGAAGGCGAAGGAACCCACTGCATAGGCATGAACTCCTTTGGCCATCGCCCCGACGAGCGGCAGCACATTTCACGGCTGCTTCAGTCTGGGAGCACGGAAGCTCGAGCTGTCAGGGCTTTTGGCTCGCATCAATTTCACTCGCTGAATGTTTCCGACTGATGGAGGGCCGCAGGCCGCCATCAGGTGCCAGTGTTCTCATCGGCGCAAAGAGTTGAGATCTTTAAAGGTTCTTGCTGTCTGCGCCATGGCGCCGCTCACAGGTGTTCATTCAGTGATTGCGGCTTTCATCGGCGAGTGCCGCGTGCTGCAAGGCCGATGGGGGAGGGTCATGTTTATCATGTATCGGGTCAACCTTGTCGCTAGCGGGTGTTACTTTGCCGATGTTGAAAAATTCGGGAAGGGAGACGTTGCCGCCGCCCCCCGTGGAGTCTGGACGGTCATCTGCCCAGTCCGCTTCGATCTATGTCATCTGAGTGCTGCGGAAGACCAAATGGAATCCTGTTCAATTGCTGCAGTAGTGGTTTCCGGTGCCCGACACCCCAGGTATATGAGATGGATTTCGCGCTCGCACAGATGCGCCAATTCACGATCAATCTCCTCTGATCTGTGCGCCAAGGCAATGACCACCGCGTCGGGTGCCATGAAACGGATCTGAGAAGGACTTATTTTTTCTCTGCCGCACCATTCTTGCCCGACCTCGGCCGGATCTTCACTGCACACGCCGATGACGCTTATCCTGGCAGATTCGAGCGCGTGAAAGGCAATCTCCGCAAGGATGCCACTGCCATACAACACCACCCGCTGAAGATTGCCGCGCGCCTGGCTCATGATCATTTCCTGCATCTGTTCTTTGGCGTCCGCAAAGAGCTTGCTCAACTCCTGAAGCAGCTCATTTTGGGCTGCGTCGATCGCTTCTTTGCCGGCGGCGGTAACATGATAGGAGATGGTCTTCGAGTTTTTACGCCTGTATTCGAGGAGACCTCGGTCGCCGAGTTCCTTCATGTAATTGTTGATCATGGCTACTGACAGCGCACACTGCTCTGCCAACTCGGCCTGAGTGACGTTCTGATCCGCGGCAATCTGTTTCAGGATATGCAGCTGATTCAGTTTTGGGGCGGGAATGTACAAGCCTTGGGAGACTTTCGTCCGCATTGCCTTCACCGAATGAATGGTTTACTTCTTCGAGTCGCCAAGGGACTCGGCAAGCCACAATCATTTCATCGTCGGAAGGGACTGGATACTTTAGAGTTTGCTCTCGATCGAACTCCGGGTCGCGACAGGGGGACCCATCGGAACTTACTCACTTGCTAAAAATGCGGACGTTGGGGAGAGACCTTCGCCCCAACTATGCAGCCATCGAAGGTTTTTTCCTCGCAGCAGGCTTGGCTCAGGACGGAGGCAGTACCTCGGCTCATTGGGGTTCCTTTTTCGGGTAGCGGGGAAACGGCATTGCGCAAGCCGCGCGCGATTGGTAGCATTATCTCCGCGACACGCGGCGGCGCGGCAACCGGTGTTGGCGAGGCCCGAAGCTGCGTTTGCGATCCGGCTAACCATGCGCTCGTCGAATGCGTCCAGATGCCTATCCGAAATGAATTGTCTTCCGGCCCTGCGGCAGCAGCGGGTATTCCGTCGCCAGGAGCGAAGTTGAGGAGGATAACCGCTGTGAGAGACACGAACCAGGCGCAGGAACGGTGGCTGAAGGCAGAGCTGCATGCTCATTGCAGCCTGGATCCGAAGGATTACAGATTATGCTCCTTCTCGGCTGAAGAGGTGATAACGGAAGCGGCGCGCCTCGGCTATGAAGTTCTGGCAATCACGTGTCACAATTTGGACGTCTGGACCACGGATCTCTCAGGGTATGCGGCAAGCCTGGGAATCACTCTGATTCCGGGCATGGAGATTGCGATGGAGGGACGCTGGCACATACTGGTATACAACTTCCGGACCGGGGCGGAGAATCTCAATACTTTCGAGAAGGTACGTGTTCGATCTCGTCCCGATACACTCGTAGTGGCGCCTCACCCGTATTTCCCCAGCCCCAAATGTCTGTGGAACCGCCTCGAGCGCAACATCGGGATTTTCGATGCGATTGAAATCTCCGGCTTTCATACGAAGCGACTCGATTTCAACCAGCACGCGCGCAGAGTTGCCACGGCATACTCGAAGCCGCTGGTCGGCAACGGCGACGTGCATCAACTCTGGCAACTGGGCCGAACCTTCACCTGGATCTATTCGGCGCCCGGCATAGGGCCGGTTGTAAATGCCGTCAAGAACGGCCAGGTCCGTGTTGCGTCGGCGGCGTTGTCTTATTCCGAGGTTGCGCGTTGGTGGGCGACTACATTGTGGAGATGGGCATTCCCCTGTCCTGCTGCGTCCGGCAGCCACGGCGAATGTTTCCTTCCAGGCTCGGCAACCAAAGGGCGCGAATCGGAAATAGCCGGCTAAAACCCGCCGAATGGTTGCACAGGGGATACACGATTCGGCACATCGTCTGAAAGGAACCGACTCATGCCCATGAACCGACAGATAATCCTGGCAGCCCGTCCTATAGGCTATCCGCGGGAGTCCGATTTCGATTTGGCGGAAAAACCGATTCCGGCCCCCGGGCCGGGGCAGATGCTTATTCGCATTATTTATCTTTCGCTCGATCCTTACATGCGCGGGTTGATGAGTGAGAGATCATCCTACGCCCGTTCACTCCAGATCGGCGATGTGATGGTGGGCGGGACAGTAGGAAAAGTCACCCAGTCCAATCATCCAGGCTTCATCAAGGGTGATATTGTGGAAGGGATGCTGGGATGGCAGGAGTACGCGATTTCCGACGGCAGCGGATTGAGGAAAATCGATCCTGAGACAGCGCCCATCTCGACCGCATTGGGCGTTCTCGGCATGCCGGGCCTGACTGCGTATTTCGGTTTGCTGGACATCGCGCATCCTAAACCGGGTGAGACCGTGATGGTTTCCGGAGCTGCGGGTGCCGTGGGATCCGCGGTGGGACAAATCGCCAAGATCAAGGGCTGCCGTGTGGTTGGAACGGCCGGTTCCGACGCGAAAATCAATTACCTCGTCGGCGAGCTTGGGTTCGACGCGGCTTTCAACTACCGGAGCATCGAGAACTACTTCGAAGCTCTGCACGAGATGTGCCCTGACGGGATTGATGTTTACTTCGACAATGTCGGAGGCGCAATCTCCGACGCGGTTATCAGGCTTCTTGCGCCCAAAGCGAGAATTGCCGTGTGCGGACAAATCTCGCAGTACAACCTCGAACGGCCCGAAATGGGACCGCGACTCCTTCCACACCTGCTCGTCAAGCAGGCGCGCGCCGAAGGATTCCTTGTTTCCCAGTTTGCCGACCGCTATCCCGAAGCGCTGAAGCAGCTGACGGAATGGCTGCAGGCAGGCAAGCTGAAATATCGCGAGGACATAGTAGACGGCATAGAGAACGCGCCCCGCGCATTTATGGGCATGTTGAACGGGCGCAACATGGGCAAACAGCTCGTCAAGCTCTCGGTGCCGTAGGCGCGGAGCACACGCACCCTTCGCACGCGTTCGTAACTACGGCTTCGGACTTGCCTGTGCACGCGGCAGGGACAGATACTGATCTGCAATCAGAGGTACTTTCGAGGCACTGCTGCTCGCTTTTGGCTTAACGGGAGGAGACGACCAAGCGGCCCCGGGCGACGCGCAGGTCGTCGATATAGGGTGGCAAACGGAATTTTTCACGGCTTTCCGGCGAGTCGAAGAGTCGGTGAACCGCACTCTCGAGCACCCCGGCGAAGAGAGGGAGGGAACCAAGCTTGCCGCGGGTTGGTTCAAGCCGCAGATGACCATCCTGAACCAGGAGTCGTCCCTCGAGCTCCAGCGACAGGTTCATGCCGTAAACGTCGAAGGCAAGGTAGGCCCGCAAAGAATCTCCGCGCAACTCGATCTTGACGTCGCGTACAGAAGACTGCTCTTGCGCGCTTGCGGGGCCGCCATTGGCTGCCGGCGCCAGGGCTTTCTTCGCCAGTGACATGACACCGCCGTTCACCATTTCGGTTGAAGCAGCAGTCGCATCTCTCGGTTGCTGGATCGCTAGGTTAGCGGCGAGCCATCCGTTCAGCTCTGATTCGTCCAGTTCCAGCGTCTCGGATCGTCCTTGTTGCGCCGACGCCTGGAATTCCAGGACCTTGACTTCCGCACGCTGCGCTGCGTCGGGGGCAATGGCGATCTGAGGGGGCGGTGACGGACGAAGGATCAAAACGAGAATGATGATTAGCACCGCCAGTGTCACCCAGCGGAAGATGCGGTAGCAACGACGAAGCACGCCGGCCGGCGCCCGATCAGGAAACTCGCGCGGCTTCGTGTAGATCGGGGGCCGGGCGGCCTGCGCCGACGTGCGATAGCGCGCAAAGACGATGCCGCACCGCCGGCACTCCTCACCCCCATCCTGATGAAATCCACACTTAGGGCAGACCGTTGGCGGCACGGAAATACTTCCCTTCTCTGACGAACAAGCGATGCTCTATCACTTCACATCGGCCGTTCCTGAGTCCGACTACAGAGCTAGTCAAGGGCTGCGCCCTTGATATCCCGCCAAGAAGCGGCGGGATATGAGAAGCCAGAAGTCAGGAGCCGGAAGCCAGAATGGCTCTCGCATATGCGTTCAACGGGCGACTGACTTCCTCCAATGAGTTCATCAGCGGATCCGTCTGGCCGCAGCCCAAATCCTGCGCCAGGATCAGGTAATAACGACTTTCCTTTGGTCGCTCTGTTTGCATGACATCACCTCGGGAAAGCAGCATGGGCGGCGCTTATGAAAATTCCGGCTTCTGGCTCCTAGCTTCTTGCTTCTAACGAGAACAAGATTCACGTGACGCCACGCATAACGGTCTAGAGAATTCAGAATAGGGAGAAAAATCAGGTATCGGACGCCAAGTCTGTGTCAGAACTTTGCGGGAGGCGACATGGAAAGCGGCGCAGCCTCAGGCGCACTGCCCCATTTTTCGCTGGGCCTTGGTCCCATCTCTAAAGTGAGCTTGCCGCCTCTCATCAGGTCAGTGTGCTCAAACCACGGCTTGTTTAGCGGCCGCCCATTCAATGTGGCGGATTGAATGTATTTATTTTTATCCGATACGTTCCTGGCTTCAATCACGAACGTCTTGCCGCCGCCTACACTGATGGTAATCCTGTCAAATATAGGACTTCCGATATCATAGACGGGACGGCCGGGACACACCGGATAAAATCCCATCGAGCTGAATACGTACCATGAGGACATAGCTCCGCCATCATCATCACCGCTCAGGCCGAAGGGGCCGGCGTTATACCACAGTTTCATGATTTCCCGCACACGCCTCTGGGTCATCCAGGGCTGTCCCGCATAATTATACAAGTATGGAATATGGAATGACGGCTCATTGCCCTGAGAATACATGCCGATCAGTCCCGACATATCTGGGAATTGGCCCAAGAATGCCGGCTTGTCCATGACGTACTGTTCCGTGAAGAGGGCGTTCAGTTTCGCGGTGAATTTGTCTCTTCCACCCATGAGATTGATCAAGCCTTGCACATCGTGCTGAACACTCCAGGTATAGACCCAGGAGTTGCACTCCGCAAAGTAAGCCTCGCCCGCGAAACCGCCGGAGAGCTTGGGGTCAAAAGGCTCCACCCAATTGCCGTCCGCCGTCTTCGGGGCCATCAAGCCGATCCTTGGGTCAAAGAGGTTTTGATAATTGTGGGCCCGCCTCGTAAAGAGCTCGTAATCTGCAGTCTTGCCCAGAGCCTTGGCCATCTGTGCCAGGCACCAGTCGTCATAGCTATGTTCCAGAGTGACAGACACAGATTGCCTTCTATGCCACGGATCGACTCCCTTTACCCATTCCTTGACCCCGACCTCGGGAAGCCAGGTAATCTGGTAGGGCATCTGAGCGCCGATCAGTCTTCGTACATCCGCGCGCCACTTCTCCAGGTCTGCTATTTTGGCGTCTTCCCTCACGGGGAGGGCAGGGAAGAATCCCTTTTCAAAGTAACATCTTTCGAGTTCCGTTATGGGACCCCGATCTCTCCACGGGATCATCGTAGCCTCCATGTGGTTTTTCCTCATGCCTTCATAGGCCTTCTCCACATCGAAGTCGCGTAAACCTTTCAGATAGGCGTCTGTGATCACTGCAGTCGAATGATGTCCTATCATTGCACTGGAACTCGGCAACCATCCGGTATCTATATAAGCTTTGACGAATTCCCGGATGGCTTTCATGTTTTCTGCCGGCTCGACCATGGTTTGAAGTGGATATGCGCACCGGTACGTATCCCACACGTTCCCTTTTCTGCCCATGGTTCGGTAAAATGCGGTATAGAACGTGCTGCGGTGTTCCTCGGTGCCGCCTTCGACCTTTATTAGACTCAATGCCTGATTCCATCGGGCCTTGGCTTTGTTTTTCGCTTCCTCAAAACCCCACGAGGGAATTTCCCTTGCCAGGTGTTGGCGTGCTTCATCTATGCTCGCGGCCGAGATGCCCATCCTCGTTTCTACCCGCTCGCCTTTGTAAGTGGGATAGCTGATAAACGCGCCTATGCCGTCCCCCGCTTGAGTTGTCGATCCCTGGGCAATATTTTGACCAATCCAGGTTCCGAATGACATGAGCGGTTTGCTGAATTCTGCACGAAAGAAAACCCTATTGCCCTGACCGCCACGGGGACCTCCGCCGCCGGATCCTTCTATGGCGCTGTCTCCGATGATCTGAATGGACGCATTGCGGGACATGCTCATCAGAATGTTGGAGCTGGCGGCCTGCGGAAAGGTAAATCTAAAGTAAACCGTATTGTCACTAATGGTGTACTCCAAGTTTACGCTGGAATCCTCGAGCAGGACCGCGTAATAATAGGGGGTTGCCGTCTCCATGTCATGGTCGAACCGTGAGGCGTTATCCCTGTTATTTGTCTTGACCGCGCCGACGTTCGCCATGATCAATGCGGGTCCAGCGGGAAAGCCAAAAATCTTGTCGGCCAGGTACTTATCTCCTATGCCGGGAGTAAACTGGGGCGACAATATCACCGAACCATGAGGTGCGAGAACGGTCGGAGAGGTTCCGCCGGTCTTGGGACTTATGGAGCCCATGTATGGATTCACATAATCCGCAAATTCCTTGATCTGGCGCACAGGTCCGCCTTGAAACATGGCCAGCATTAGTAAAGAGAGGAATGCAATGTGCGGTGCTGGTTTGAATTTGCGTGTCATTGTAGCTCCTTTCTCCGGACCCGGTTGGCCTTTGCAGCTGGTTGCTGTTTAGTGACGACGTTCGGATCGGCTGTCTGGCCTTGAGGCCCACTTTATGTCCGATGTTCATTGATGTCAAGGAGGGTCAGGGGAGGCGAAATTGGTGACAGGCACTTTTTTTCAGCTGCTTTTCGATCCATCCATCGAGATATCCCGGGTGAAAAAAGGTGCCTGTCACTAATTTCGACAGTATGAAATCGATGCAACGAACCTTGGAGAGAGCCGCAATGTCACTTGATTCGAACAAGAGAAGCAAGACCATCCCGACGCGTGCCTTGCTGCTCACGATCATGCTTGCGTTCGGTGCCGACGCTCGATTTGACGGCCATTTCGGAAAAGTGGGTGAAGCAGCCAATCAGGAGGTGCGTCGAGGCGAGAGTATAGCCAGTGCGGCGTCTTCACCTGCAAGAACGCTCGTCGATTTCGATGCAGGTTGGCTTTTCAGCCGGGGAGACTTTGCGAATGCCGCCCTGCCGGCCTTCAATGACTCCGGCTGGCGGCGAGTGAGCCTGCCGCACGATTGGAGCATCGAAGGACCGTTCAGCGCCGACTACGGCAGCGGAAACGGATACGCGCCCGGCGGGTTCGGGTGGTATCGCAAGCACTTCCGTCTGGATGCGGAGCATAAAGGGAAAACCGTCTCGATCGAGTTCGACGGCGTCTACGACTATGCGGAGGTCTGGATCAACGGGCAATTCGTGGGGGGCAGGCCCTATGGTTACTCGAGCTTTGAGTGCACCCTGACACCGCATGTGAAATTCGGTTCCGATGACAACATCGTTGCCGTTCGCGTGGATCATTCCAGATTTGCAGACTCGCGCTGGTATACAGGCTCTGGGATCTATCGGCATGTGCGCTTACGCATCACGGACGCACTGTGCATCGGCCACTGGGGCGCCTTTGTCACGATCCCGAGAGTCGGGGAGGACTCAGCTGTAGTCCGCATCGAGACTACGATCAAGAACGGCTCGGGTCGCAACAGACCGTTCGTCCTCGAATCAGAAGTTGTTGCGGCCGATGGACGCGTGATGGCGAGCCGAACCACACCGGGGAGGTTAGAGGCCGACAAGAATCAGACATGGGTCCAGGAGATAACCGTTGCCGGGCCGCAGCGATGGTCGATTGACTCGCCGGTGCTCTACACGCTCAGGAGCCGGTTGGCCGCCGATTCTACGGTAGTCGATGAGACTTCGACGCCGTTTGGAATTCGCACGATCCGCTTTGATCCGGACAAAGGGTTTCTGCTCAATGAAAGGCAGGTGAAGCTTAAAGGTGTGTGCGTGCATCATGATGCCGGGTGCCTGGGCGCCGCGGTTCCGGAGAAAGTCTGGGAACGCCGACTGCGTGCCTTAAAGGAGTTGGGAATCAATGCGATTCGCACCAGCCACAACCCACCGGCGCCGGAGCTGTTGGATCTTTGTGACCGGCTGGGCTTGTTGGTCAAAGACGAGGCCTTTGACGAGTTCACGCCGCCCAAGAACAAGTGGGTGAGCGGCTGGAACGCGGGCGTACCCAGCCGATTCGGCTATGGCGAGATATTCAGCGAGTGGTCGGTCACCGACATTCAGGACATGGTGCGCCGGGACCGAAATCATCCCTGCGTGATCATGTGGAGTGTCGGCAACGAGATTGACTATCCCAACGATCCTTTTTCTCACCCCGTGCTGGAGAAGAACTACCGCCCGGAGAATCCCCCGGCAGAGAACCTGGTCAAACACGCCAAACCGCTGATCGAGGCCGTCAAGAAGCTGGACAGCACGCGGCCGGTGACCGCGGCACTGGCGAGCCTGGCGATGTCGGATGCGGTCGGGCTGGGAGAGCTGCTCGACATCGTCGGCTACAACTACCAGGAATCCCGTTATGCTGCGGATCACAAACGATATCCCAATCGGGTCATTTTCGGCAGCGAAAACGGCCACCAATTCAGCAACTGGGCCGTGGTCCGGGACAACGATTACGTGGCCGGCCAGTTTCTCTGGACTGGAATCGACTACCTGGGTGAAGCGCGCGCGTTTCCGAATCGAGCCAATGGCGCCGGACTTCTGGACCTGTGCGGGTTCAAGAAGCCCAACGCCTGGTTCCGGCAGGGCCTGTGGAGCGAAACGCCGATGGTGTATCTCTGCGCCTCGGCTGGCGGCGGAACGAGAATGCGCGCAGCAAGAGGTGAGGAACACTGGAACTGGCCGGCCAACACGACGGTGGCCGTTTCGTGCTATTCGAACTGCCCTGAAGTGCTGCTGACTCTTAATGGCCGGACGATCGGGACCAGGCGCCTCGTGGATGCCGTGGAGGGTGTCTTGGGCTGGGATGTTCCCTATGAGCCGGGAATTCTCAAGGCCGTGGGAAGCAGAAACGGCAAGCCGGTGTGTGAGTTTACCTTGAAAACGGCAGGAGACGCGAGACGCATCGAACTGCAGACGGACGCGACGCAACTGCGGGCGGATGGCAAGGACATCTGTCACGTAGAGTTCCGCATCGTGGATGCCCAGGGCGTGCGCGTCCCGGGCGCGGATCAGTCGCTGACGTTTGAATTGGAGGGACCCGCTGAAATCATCGGGATCGGCAATGGCGACCTGAACAACACCGAGGACTGTAAAGGCCGGGTACACAAAGCCTATCAAGGCCGAGGATTGGCAATCCTTCGATCCACACAGGTCGCGGGCAGAATATCGCTCAGGGTCACGGCTCCAGGCCTGGAAACCACGACATTGACCTTAAGCAGCCGTTAAACGATAGGCGGCCCCGTGCTTCAATGGCTGTCGTTGCCACTGACTTATAGGAGCGCCACTGTATCCCGGCCAAATCCGGGAGAAACCGGATTCCACTCTTCAATAGCCCGCTGCCGCCGGGCGCTGCTGCAAAAACGCGGCCAGGTCGGCCAACTTCAAGCCGGTAAACTGCGGCCAGGAGACCCCCTTGCTGCGCATACGTTCCAGCATTTCCGGACCGTGGTTCCAAACCTCGAAAGTAATGTAGACGCAGAATGGCCACTGCTCCGGCCGCTGGGCCACATTCAGGGCAGGCGCTTCCTTGTTCGAGCCGTTATGGCAAGAACTACAACCCAGGTTCGTGAACAGCCGCTGGCCGCGGGCGGGATCGCCGCGTTCATCAAAGAGCCCAATGGCCCACAGATAACCGGCGATTGTCGTCAGGTTCTCGCAGGTCAGTTCCGCGTTCGCTCCCTTCACACGCGGGTTGTGGTTCCACATAGCGGCGACGAAGCCGGGAACGGTGAGCCGCGACTTAAAGCGGTCGAGGCTGAGATTCCCGGCATGGCATTTGGCACAGCCTTCCTTTTCGAACAGTGCGCGTCCCGCCTGGAAAGAAGCGGGCAAAGAGTAGACAACTTCTCGCCCGCGCGTTTCCGGCTGATGCCTGAGGTACACCAACAGATCCGCCACCTGTTGGGAAGTCAGCCGCACCGGCGAGGACTTTCCGCCGGCAGCCGCCTTGGTCATGGCATCCGGCCGGTTCACCATGTTGCAGGCGAGAGCGATGGGATCCTGGAGCGAATGCCAGGATGGAACTGCTTTGCCATGCAATGCTCCGGAAGACACCGTCGAATGGCATTCTTCGCATTGCAGATCTCGATAAACTGCCTTGCCGCGTCTTGCGTCCGCCAACTCTTCGAAAAAGCGTGCCGAGGCGAAGTAGGCGAAAAGAGCTGCCGCCTGTTCCTCGGTCAACCGAGGGGAGGAGATGCCCTGCTGCTTCAAATGGGACCAGATCGCGGGCGCGTGACTCCAGATTTGGCCGGCCACAGAAGAAGGGCTGTAGTCCCTCGCCACAGTTTTTCCCAGGTCGGGCGCCGTGCCGGCTCCCTGGCCCTTCAGTGAATGACAGGTCGTGCAATTCAGGTCCCGAACTAGCTGCATTCCTGCCGATGAACTTCCTGAAACCGTTTGGGATGCCAGAGCCGTTATTGAGATGAATAGTAGGAAAACAAAGAGGCTGAATAACCTTTTCATGGATCCTCCTTTCCCGAGTTGCTCGGGCGTGGTTATTAAGTGAGCGATCCTTGTTAGTGAAATTAGACTGCTAGGCGGCTGCTGTTGTCAACAGGTTCCTTCAGCCTTGGAAGCTCGGCGGGCGAACGAGCTGTCGCCACAATTGCGGCTCTGGGGAACAACTCGAAGCTGCAAATACAGGGGCTTCATAGGGGACCTGCCCCGCTGCAGACATGCCGGGCGCGTGCGGTCTTGCTTGTACAACTGCCAAGTTAATCGTACCTGGGGACGCAGACGGTCGAAGGCTGCAGATGCACGCGACCCGGTCGAGCCTGTCGGCCACGTCACGGGCGGATTTGATCCGGCGCCGGTTCGGAAGGCTCCTGGGCGACGAGCCGTTTGCACTCGAGCGGATGCTCGTACTTCATCTGCTCTTCAGGCATTCTGCCGCTGAAGATGCAGGTATCGACGGGAAAGACCTCCGGCCTGAGGTGGGCGCTGTACATGTGCCCGACGAGAATGCAGAGGAAGGCGAGGAGCGCCTCGCCGCCATGAGCCGCTTTGGCCGCGGGGATGAAGGAGCCGGGCAAGATGGAGCTGGCCCGGACAGGGAACCACATGATGAGTCCGGTCGCAACCATTACCAGCGTTCCCAAGGCGAGCCCCCAATACTCGGCCTTTTGTCGGAAATCAAAGCGGTGAAACTGCGCAGGCTCGGCACGCAGGCCGATGAGGTATCGGAACGTCTGCACTGCATCACGCAAGTCTTTCAGATTGGGTCGCATGGAGGCCTTTCGCCGGCAAATCAGCGTGGAATACGCGATGGTTGCTGCGTGGTAAAACACCTCGATGATGAGGAAGACCCCGAAAACGTGATGGAGGAATCGCACTCGTTCGATTCCTCCGAGGAACTGGATCACGGTTTCGGCGGCGGCGTGGGAATTGTATTTTTGGGATATACCTGTTACGACAAGCATGGAGAAGGTGACCATTTGCACGGCATGCTCGATGCGCTGCGGAAGCGTGAATCGAACGAAGGAAAGGGACTTGTCTTGGGATGAATGCTGCAAATTCATCCGCCCTTGACCGCGCCGAATGCGACTGACAAGCGCGCGAATCAAGTCGAGGAGTATGTAAAGGACTATCGATCCGATGATGGAGGGGATGAGGATCTTGTACGTAACGCTGACCCAGTAGGCAAGAGGCCAATGCTGGCGGTCCGGTGTGAGGTGGTTCATCCATGCGGCTGTAAAGCTGGCGTCGGCTCCTGGATGGCACCGACGGCAGGTCTCGACGAGCCTTGTTTGGGCAACGTGTGATTCCGGACTGTCAACCCTCTTGATGTCGTGACTGCCATGGCAATCATAGCAGACGGCTTTGGAGACAGCCCTGGCGCTGGCGACGTCAGGGCTGCGCCCGCGGGTGAGACGGACGCTCACGCCATGGAAGTCGTTCAAGTAAGCACGGCTGACGTTGTCCGACATGCCGTATCTGGCGGCCAGGATCGGGTCCGTGTGGCAGCGGGAGCAAACATCGGCCAACTCCATGCGAAAGAGCACGGAGTGCGGCTCGCGGATGTTGTGAATGCCGTGGCAGTCAGAACAGTCAGGAACGTCGAGGTTACCTTCCTCGACGAGTACCTTGCCGTGGACGCTTTCCTTGAACTGTTGGTAAATCGTCTGATGGCAGTGAAAGCAGGTTTCCTGGACGATACGGCGAGATAGTTCGCGAGGGGACACTGCCGTGACGCGGAGATGGGGATATCTCCGATTTTGCGCGTGGCAGGTGATGCACGGCATGTGGTTGCGGCCGTGAGTCGAGAGGGCAAAGGCTCCCTGGTCCACGAACAGGCTGAGAGATTCTCCATTCGGGAAGGTCATCGTCACGGTGGGATTGCCATGGCAATAGAGGCAGAAGTCGTTCGTCGCGTTGCTTGGCGTCGGAGTCTCTGCCTTGGGCGTGTTCGAGAGTGCCGGCCTGAAAGATACAGGTTGGTCTGTGTGATTTTCGAGGATATGCGGAATCGAACCCGGCGGGTCGGGGTTCGCCGCCGGGCCTTCTGGAGACTGGGACCAAGCGAGAGCAGCAACAAGGAATAGAGTAACCGAGCTCGCAAAACCAGCGTGGCGAATTGAACACAAAGGACGCAACAAGAAGGTCCTCCCTGCAGAAAGAGCACCTCACCGCGGCTGCTAAGAAAACATTATCGCGCGCGCAATTCAATCACTTTTTGCAGCCGCCGCGACCGCTGCTGCTGATTCCTCGTTGCGGACACGGCAGCGGCGTAAAAAGGCACATTTTACAACGGCTTTACAATTATGCAGGTGTTTTAACACACAGGCGATCGAGGCTTGCGTATACTAGTATGGAATGCCGGTGCATCAGGCGCCGACTCTACAGGGAAACCAAAGGCGCAACGCCGGCACGAAACTGAAATGAACAAGGCAGGTCAGGCTATGAAAACAGGGAAAGCAGTCTTAGTAGGCTTAGCGATTGCCGTGTTAGCGCTCGCTGCATTCGCGCAACAGCGTCCTGGCATGAGGGGGCAAGGCCGCGGCATGCTTGCGGCCGGGACCAATAGCGGACAACTTCCGGCGAGGCCCACACCTCCGTTTATGGCTGCGCTGCTTGCGCTGGACAAGAACGGCGACGGCAAACTCACGCCTGATGAACTTCGTCCGATCCGCCAATCTCCCTGACGACGCCGCTCACAGACAACTCATCTGCTGACTGAAAGAAACCGAAAGGGCCGGGACGATCTCCCGGCTCTTTGCATTTTTGGGAGCAGTTTCTCACCTGCTGTACGGAAAACAGATTTTGGCTCGTCGGCTGGCCTTGTTATAATGTCTGCACGGATTCTGTGTAGAAGCGTTTGGCAATCATGATCGGGGCCTCAGAAAAGACGACGCGCCGTGCCTTCCTGAAGGCAAGTCTGCAGGCCGGTTCGACTTTGGCAGCCGGATGGAATTCCACCGGCATCGAACTATTTCCGCAGGGCCGGGCCACGCAAGCAGGAAGATCCAGAATCGTAATCGCTCGCGACGAGCAGCTCCAGAGAACGAAATCGGGCCCGGCGCACGATTCGCTGCTGAAGATCCTGGATCGGGCGCTCCAGGGTTTTTACAATCGGGACAACCCGCTGGAGGCATGGAAGCAGGTGGCGCGTCCGGGCGATGTGGTGGGGTTAAAGGTGAACTGCCTCGCGGGCAGGGGTATTTCGACGAACCCGCAACTTGTCGACGCCATCTGCGAGAGGCTCCAGCAAGCAGGCATCCGAAGCATAGTGATCTGGGATCGACTGAATGCCGATCTCGAGAGCGCCGGCTTTCGCATCGCCGAGAGAGGCTCGGGCATCCGCTGCTTTGGCAACGATACGAGCGGCTATGAGCAAGAGCTTGCGGTCTATGGGAATGTCGGGAGCCTCATCTCGACCACGCTCACACGAGTGTGCGATGCCGTGATCAACCTGCCGGTGCTCAAGGACCATGGGATCGCCGGCTTCACCGGGGCACTGAAGAACCTGTTCGGCGCCATCCACAACCCGAACAAATACCATATCAACGTAGGGGACCCCTACGTGGCCGACGTCAATATGCTTCCTGCGATCCGGCAAAAGGTCCGGCTGACCATCTGCGATGCAATCACGGCACAGTACGAGGGAGGACCTTCCTTCATGCCCCAGTGGACCTGGCCTTACAATGGACTGATTGTGGGCACGGATCCTGTGGCGCTGGACTATACCGGTTGGCAGATTATCGAGAAGAAGCGGGCCGAGAAACGCCTGGAGCCGCTGCGGAATCTGAAACGCGAGCCGACCTATATCGCGACGGCGGCCGACGCGCGCCATCGCTTGGGAACCTGCGATCCCGCAAAGATTCAGGTGGCAGAGGCATAATGGTACAGGGTTAGCAGATGACAAATCATGAGAATCCATTTCCAGATCCAAGCACGGTGAATCGACGCGAGTTTATGAAGGCCCTGTCGCTGCCTTGTCTGGCCGTTGCTTGCGAGGCGGCATACATGATGCCGCCGCACGCTGCGTCGTCTCTGGCTGCGGATGACGGCAAGTATGTGGCTGAAGCGAGCTTTTACGAGAAGCAGCCTTACAGAAAGATCAAATGCAAGCTGTGCCCCCGAGAATGCGTCATTGACGATCGCGAGCGAGGCTATTGCGGAGTGCGCGAGAACCGCGGCGGCACTTACTATACACTGGTCCACTCCCGCGCCGTGGCGGCAAACGTGGATCCGATCGAAAAAAAGCCCTTCTTTCATTTTCTCCCGGGAAGCACTGCCTTCTCGATTGCCACCGTCGGCTGCAACGTGAACTGCAAGTTTTGCCAGAACTGGGAGATTTCACAGGTCAGGCCGGAGCAGGTCGAAGCTGTTTTCCTTCCTCCCGAGCAGGTTGCCGGTCAGGCCAAGCAGCATAAATGTCCAGTTATTGCGTACACATACACCGAACCGGTGGTCTATTACGAGTACATGAGAGATGCTGCCGCCGCCGGACGCCTTGCGGGTCTCAAGAACGTAGTAGTGACTGGAGGCTATATTCATCAGGAGGCCTTAACAAAGCTGTGCCGCGAAGTCGATGCCATCAAAGTCGATTTAAAGGCATTCTCGGAAAAGTACTACAAGGAAGTGGTCAATGGCGAGCTGAAGCCTGTGCTCGACGCCCTGGTTACCATGCGCAAGCAAGGCATGTGGACGGAGATCGTCTACCTTGTGGTGCCGACCCTGAACGATGGCGACCAGGAGTTCAAGAGCCTTGCCCGCTGGATCAAAGGGGAGCTGGGCCAGGATGTGCCCTTGCACTTCTCTCGCTTTTATCCGGACTATTTGTTGAAGAACCTGCCGCCGACGCCTATCAGCACCCTCGAACGCGCCAAAGCCGCCGCCGACGCCGAGGGGCTACATTATGTATATATCGGCAACGTTCCGGGCCACCCAGCGGAGAGCACCTACTGCCCTAAGTGCCACCAGGTTGTGGTCAAGCGCAATGGTTACTTGGTTGCGGAGGTCCTCCTTCTGAAGGGCAAGTGCCGCAACTGCAAGTCCCCCATCCCCGGGGTATGGAACCTCTAGAAAGACGCTGGAAAGAAGCGGGAGATCACCGCCTTCTCCGTCGAGAGTTTCACTTCGGCTGTTACTGCGGCAGCCGTCCGCGAGAAACCGGTCGATGTCGGCCCTATAAATCCGAATGCCCGACCGCGATATGTCGCGCTCCTCTTCGACGATATCAGCACGCCCTTCGCCGACTTGGCGCCGGTGAAACTGGCAGCCAAGCACTTCGTGAAGGAGGGACTGGCAGTCGGCGACCGTGTGGCAATCTTCACCATATCCGGGCAGCAAGTCCTCCCGTTCAGCACCGACGTGTCGAAACTGACCGCAGCCATCGACAAGTTGAACTTCACCTCCCGCATTCCGTCCGGTGGCCTATGTCCCACGATCACGCCTTACGACGCTTACGTGATCGCCAACAATCGGGATCAGGGGGAGACACTGGAGATCAAAGTTGCCGAGGGGCTGCGGTGCTTTGGTTGCAATCCGAACTATAGGAATGTCGGAGGGAGACTGGTCGTTTCCCCAGGCCCTGGTTGCAAGACTTCGCCGGACGTGGTCAGAAGGGGCGTACAGGTCCAAGCAGATCAGATCTGGGAGCAGGTACGCATGACCTCCAGCGCCATCTTGGGCACCATCGAGGACATCGTGGATTATATGGGCCACATGCCGGGAAAACGGATGATTCTGTTTGCTTCCTCAGGCTTCCGGCGCCTCCCGGGACTTATCGGCTGCGCGGCGTAGTGCAGGATGGGATCGACGGAAAGGTTGTCGCGTCGACGCGGCTCGTCGAGATTCGCTAGCAGGGAGAACTCCGTCTGACATCCAGCTTGTGATCGCGGAACGTCCGAACCGTACACCTGCGAAAGCCCCAGCCGGAATTCCCAGCCAGCTTGGCAGTGGTCGCTCACTGTTTCTGAGCGTCGACGAACTTGATCTCCAGCTTCTTGCGCAGGCGGATATCGCGCGAAGATGAGCCGACGAGAATCTCATACCTTCCTGGCATGACGGCCCAGCCGTGGTGTGGCACATCCCAATAGGAAAATGCCCGCACGTCGAGCGTGAGCCTTATGTGTGTCTCCTTGCCCGGCTGCAAGGCTACCTTGTGGAATCCTTTGAGCTGCTTCGGCGGTTGCGGCACTGCGCTTGTTGAAGGGAAGCTGACGTACACCTCTGCAACTTCGGCGCCGGGCATTGTGCCGCTGTTTGCAAGTTCGAACTCCACCGTTGCGGCCCGAGCAGAGCCATCCGCACTATGGAACGGGTGCAGCGTGACCGAAAGATTTCGGTAGGCGAACTTCGTATAGGACAGCCCGAAGCCGAAAGGGAAGAGCGGCTCGACGCCCTTTGCGTCGTAGTGACGATAGCCGACGAATATGCCCTCCGTGTCTGTTGCGCCGACCATCACGATGGCTGTGTCGGCCTCGCGTGCGAGAGCTGCGGCCTTCGCTGCGTCGGCTCCATCGGAGAAGCTGACTCGGACATTGGCGCCTGCGCGCTTCTGGATGCCATCCACCGGCGCAACGGTGTAGAGAGGCACTGCGCGCGAGCTGCCGCCCCCGCCTGTCACCGCCCTCTCGGCATAAGGTCCGATCACGGCGATGGATTTCCGCGCCGGCGATTTCGCCGTCGAGCCGCGCCATCTCAATATCCCAAGTTGCCGCAATGGCGATCGGCGAGTGCCTCGCGGCTGTAGCCAACGAAACCCGGGCCGGCTTGGGAACCAAGCTGAATCGTCCTTATCCTTAGCCGGTGGACAGAGCGCCGAGGAAGTCCGCGTTAGTCTTCGTCTTGGAAAGTTTTTCCAACAGCAGCTCCATGCTTTCAGTGACGGAGAGCGGGTTCAGGACTTTGCGCAGGATCCAGACCCGGCTGAGATCTGACGCGGGCAGCAAGAGCTCTTCCTTGCGCGTGCCGGACTTGTTGATATCGATGGCAGGGAAGACGCGCCGGTCGACGAGTTTCCGGTCGAGGTGCAGCTCCATGTTGCCGGTGCCCTTGAATTCCTCGAAGATGACGTCGTCCATGCGGCTGCCGGTATCGATGAGGGCAGTCGCGGCGATCGTAAGGCTGCCGCCTTCCTCCACGTTCCGGGCGGCCCCGAAGAACCGCTTGGGCCGCTGCAGGGCGTTGCTGTCGACGCCGCCGGAGAGAACCTTGCCGCTGGGAGGGACGATCGTGTTGTAGGCGCGGGCAAGACGCGTGATGCTGTCGAGCAGGATCACGACGTCTCGCTTGTGCTCCACGAAGCGCTTGGCTTTCTCCATCACCATTTCCGCCACCTGCACATGTCGCGAGGCAGGTTCGTCAAAGGTAGAGCTGATCACCTCTCCCTTGACGGAGCGTTGCATGTCGGTCACCTCCTCGGGGCGCTCGTCGATGAGGAGCACGATGAGAACCACATCCGGGTGGTTCCTTGAGATCGAATTGGCGATCGACTGCAGCAGCATGGTCTTGCCCGCGCGGGGCGGCGAGACGATGAGGGCGCGCTGGCCTTTGCCGATAGGCGCAAGCATGTCCATGACGCGTCCCGAGAGATTGTCGGGCGTGGTTTCGAGCTTGAAGGCTTCGTGCGGATACAGCGGCGTCAGGTTGTCGAAGAAGATCTTGTCTTTCGCCGCATCCGGGTGCTCAAAATTCACCGCCTCGACCTTGATTAGAGCGAAGTAGCGCTCACCGTTCTTGGGGGGCCGAATCTGGCCCGAGACGGTATCGCCAGTCCTCAGGTCGAACTTCCGGATCTGCGAAGGGGAAACATAGATGTCATCCGGCCCCGGCAGGTAGTTGTAATCGGGGGCGCGGAGGAAACCGAATCCCTCGGGCAGGCACTCCAGGACGCCTTCGGAGAAGATCAATCCGCTCTGCTCGGTTTGTGCCTTCAGGATCTGGAAAATCAGCTCCTGCTTGCGCATTCCGGTACAGCCGGGGACGTTGAGATCCTTGGCTACCTGAGTCAGGGCGGCGATGTTCATTTCCTTCAGGTCGCGGATGTTCAGATGGCCGTTTTCGCGGCCGTTGCTGTTCGTGGTGTTGTTTCGACGTTGCGTCGTCTCAGGCATGAGTTCCCTCCAGGGGGGAGAGGTTCCAGCAGGTTGCGATCAAGGTTACTCTCTCGGGGATTTCTCTCGGGGATTATTGATATTGGGTGGCTTCGACCACCCGGTTCCAAATCTCTTTGCATCCGATTCCGGTGACCGCAGAAGAAAAGATCACCGGCACCTCGGCGAATACCTCGCACATGGAGCGCAATTGTACAGCCCTCTGATTGCCGGACAGCTTGTCTGCTTTGGTCGCGACAACCAGGCGGGGGATTTTCAACTGTTCCAGCCATTCTGCGAACTGAACGTCCAGCGGCGTGGGCGGCATGCGCGCGTCCACGAGATGGATCACCAGCGCGACCGCCGGACGGTGTTCGAAGTATCGTTCGACAAGCTGCTTCCACTCGCGATTTCCGTGTTTCCCCTCGGCATACCCGAATCCGGGCAGGTCGACGAGGAAGAAGGAGCCGTTGCAGCGATAAAAGTTTACGCTCCGTGTTTTCCCCGGCGTCGAACTGGTCCGTGCAAGACGCTTGACTCCCATGAGTTTGTTTATCAGGCTCGATTTACCGACATTCGACCGGCCTGCCAGGGCGATTTCGGGGATTCCCACTGGCGGAAAGTCGCGCGGCGAGAACGCGCTGGCTATGAACTCGATCTGAGTGTTCTTCATCTTTCGTGTGCTTGAATGCGCGCCCGCGCATGTGAGACTGCGTTCAGCACCTACCGTTCGGAGTGAGCCATTTTCACGAGAGATGCATCTTGAGGGCGTCAAAACGATTAATGCGCGATGTTCTCGTTCGGACGGACAGACATTTCGGACACCTGTTCCTGGGGAACAGGGAGCCTCTCGAGGGCGACCCGCAAAACTTCGTCCATGGTTTCCACGAGGTTGACTTTCATCGATTCCAGGATGTCCCGTGGAATATCCTGGAGGTCTTTCTCGTTCTCCTTTGGAAGGATGATTTCTTTGATTCCTGCGCGATGCGCGGCCAGGAGCTTCTCCTTGACGCCCCCGATCGGTAGAACCTTGCCGCGCAGAGTGATTTCTCCCGTCATGGCAACATCGCTGCGGACGGGGATCCGGGTCAGCACAGACACGATTGTACTTGCGATCGTGATTCCCGCCGACGGTCCATCTTTGGGGATGGCTCCTTCCGGAATGTGAATATGCAAATCCATTTTGCGATAGAAGTTTCTGCTGATGCCATAAGCAGCCGCGCGCGTGCGCACGTACGACACGGCGGCCCGAGCCGACTCCTGCATGACCTCCCCGAGCTTGCCGGTCATGGTGAGCTGGCCTTTGCCATCCATGAGGGAGGCCTCGGTGAAGAGGACCTCGCCTCCAACCTCCGTCCAGGCCAACCCACAAGCCACGCCGACCTGGTTGGTCTCGCTAACCAACTGCTCCCGGAACTTGGGCTTGCCAAGCAGCTGCCCCACCACTTCGGGGGTAATTCGGTTGTGGTTGGTTTGAGAGATTACGATCTTCTTCGCCGTCTTGCGGCAGACATTAGCAATTTCGCGCTCGAGGTTTCTGACTCCAGACTCGCGCGTGTACTTGCGGATGAGCTCAAGCAGGCCTTCGTCGGTGAACTCGATCTGATCGGGCTTGAGCCCGTTGGCCTCCAACTGCTTCTTGACCAGGAAGCGCTTGGCAATCTGAAGCTTTTCAAGCTCCGTATAGCCGGAGAGCTGGATGACCTCCATGCGATCCTGTAAGGCTCGGGGTATGGTGAACAGCACGTTGGCCGTGGCGATGAACATGACCATCGAGAGATCGAATTCGGTGTCGAGGTAATGGTCGACGAACATGTGGTTCTGCTCGGGGTCAAGCACTTCGAGCAGCGCCGCCGACGGGTCGCCGCGGAAATCCATGCTCATCTTGTCGACCTCGTCGAGCATGAATACCGGGTTGCGCGTGCCGGCTTTCTTCATGTACTGAATGATCTGCCCCGGCAAGGCCCCGATATAAGTGCGGCGGTGTCCGCGTATCTCCGCTTCATCCCTGACACCGCCGAGGGAGAGACGCACAAACTTGCGCCCAGTGGCGTGGGCGATGGATTTTCCGAGTGAAGTTTTTCCGACGCCCGGCGGTCCGACAAAGCAAAGAATGGATCCCCGCGGCTTCTTCAGCAGGCTGCGCACGGCGAGGAACTCGATGATGCGATCCTTGATTTTCTCCAGGCCATGGTGGTCTTCTTCTAGCACTTTCATGGACCAGCGCATGTCGCGGATTTCCCTTGACTTCTTGTTCCACGGCACGGCCAGCAGCCAGTCGAGATAGGTTCGGGAAACGGTGGACTCGGCCGACATGGGCGGCATCATCTCCAGGCGCTGGATCTCCTTCACGGCTTTTTCGTGCGCGTCCTTCGGCATCTTAGCAGCTTCGACCTGCTTCTTGAGCTCTTCCAGCTCCGTCTTCTCGTCCTTGCGACCCAGCTCTTTCTGGATCGCCTTCATCTTCTCGTTGAGGTAGTACTCCTTCTGAGCGCGCTCCATCTGGCGCTTCACGCGCCCCTGGATGTTGCGGTCCACCTTGATCTTCTCGATCTCGACTTCGACGATCTCGTTGATCTTCTGGATGCGTTCGGCCAGATCGAGGGTCTCCAGCAGCTGCTGCTTTTCCTCCACGCTGATCGGCAGGTTCGCGCAGATGTTGTCGGCCAGCTTTGAAGGCTCCAGGTTCTTCATCGCGTTCAGGATCGCGTCATAGTTGACATGGTGGCTGAGCTTGGAAAACTGCTCAAACACCGACCGCAGCCGCTTGACCAGGATGTTAGTGCGTGCGCTGGCAACCGAAGACTCCTCGAGGAGCTCTACATCCGCAACGAAAAAGCCGGGCTCGGTGATCAGCCGCAATGCCCGGACCCGCTGGACGCCTTCCACCAGGACTTTGATGTTGCCGTCGGCGAGCTTCACGCTCTGGATAATGTTCGCCACCGTGCCGATGCTGTAAATGTCCTTTGGTTTGGGTTCGTCAACGGATTCGTCGATCTGGGTTGCCAGGAATATCCGCTTGGAACCTTCATGGGCAAATTCCAGTGCGCGAACAGAAGATGGGCGTCCGATCACAAAAGGGATCATCATGTGCGGGAACACAACCACACCTCGGATCGGGATCGTCGGGAGGCGTTCTGTCTTTTTGAGGGGATCTTCGTTTGCCATGCTTTCGATTAACCGGCCTTCTCCAGCAGCGTGAATACAATTTCTTTGTTTTCCACCATCTCGCGTGTGATCATGAACTCCTTCACCTTCTTCTGGGAAGGAAGTTGATACATCACGTCCAACATAAGATCTTCGAGGATGATTTTCAATCCCCGGGCGCCCATCCTGCGTTCCAGGGCATGGTCGGCAACTGCGCCGATGGCGTCGTCCGTGAACTTGAGCTTGACGTTTTCGAACTCAAAAAGTTTCTGATATTGGCGCACGAGGGCATTTTTCGGCTTGATCAAAATCTCAATCAGGGCGGTGCGATCCAATTCCGATAGTGAGCCGATCACCGGCAGGCGCCCTACAAACTCGGGGATCAGGCCGAACTTGATCAGGTCGCGCGGCTGCGTGACATCCAGGATGTTGGACGGCATGGCAGCCTTGCCCTTCGTGGTTTTGTCGGTAAGGAATCCGAGGGTCTTCTTGCCCACTCGGCGCTCGATGATCTTGTCCAGCCCCACGAAAGCGCCGCCGCAGATGAACAGTATGTTGGTTGTGTCGATCTGGATGAATTCCTGATGAGGATGCTTGCGGCCTCCCTGCGGGGGTACGTTGGCAATGGTTCCTTCCAGGATCTTGAGGAGAGCCTGCTGCACCCCTTCTCCCGACACGTCGCGCGTGATCGAAGGGTTCTCGTCCTTGCGGGCGATCTTGTCGATCTCATCGATATAAACGATACCCTGCTGGCACTTCTCCTTGTCCCCGCCGGCATTCTGGAGCAGCTTGAGGATGATGTTCTCGACGTCCTCGCCCACGTAGCCGGCTTCCGTGAGAGTGGTAGCATCGACGATCGCAAACGGCACCGACAGCATCTTGGCGAGCGTTTGCGCCAGAAGGGTCTTGCCGGTCCCGGTTGGGCCCATCAGAAGCACGTTGCTCTTCTGCAATTCCAGGTCGCTTCGCTTCTTCGAGATTTCGAGGCGCTTGTAATGGTTGTACACCGCAACCGCGAGCTTCTTCTTGGTCATCTCCTGGCCGATGACGTAGAGGTCGAGAAACTCTTTGATCTCTAAAGGTTTCGGCAGCTTGTCGCCTATCGGGGACGTCACCACATCGTCGGCGATGATTTCATTGCAGACGTCGACGCACTCATCGCAGATATAGACCGTAGGTCCCGCGATGAGCTTCTTCACGTCATTCTGGCTCTTCGAGCAGAATGAGCATCGCAGGATGTCGTCGCGTTCGTCGTCTTTTCTCAACTGAAACCTCCGGCTCGAGCCGCCGCCCAGCTATTCCTTCTTGGAGATTACTTGATCCACAATACCATATTCCTTGGCCTGATCTGCCGTCATGATGTAATCGCGTTCTACGTCACTCTGGATTTTTTCCACAGGTTGCTTCGTATGGCGGGATAAAATCCTATTCATTGACTCGCGCAATCTGAGAATTTCCCGGGCATGGATATCGATGTCGGTCGCCTGGCCTGAAAGGCCGCTCATCGTGGGCTGGTGTATCAGGATTCTGGAGTTGGGCAGCGCAAAGCGCTTACCCGCAGCTCCGGCAGCCAGGAGCAACGCAGCCATGCTGGCTGCTTGGCCGATGCAGATGGTTGTCACATCGGGCCGGATAAACTGCATGGTGTCATAGATTGCCATCCCGGCCGATATAGAGCCGCCCGGAGAGTTGACGTAGAGCGATATGTCCCTGGTCGGATCTTCGGCCTCGAGGAACAGCAACTGCGCCGTGACAACGTTGGCGACGTTGTCGTCAAGCGGCGTACCCAGGAATATGATGTTGTCTTTGAGTAGGCGGGAGTAGATATCGTAGGCGCGCTCGCCGCGATTGGTCTGCTCCACCACCATAGGTATTAGTGCCAATGACTCACCCCTCGCTAATATTAGCATTGCGGAAGATGAAATCAAGCGCCTTGTGCTGCTGCAAATAGATCCTAAGTGCCTGAAGGCGTTGATCCTTTTCGAATTGTGCCCGGATGGCCGGAGCCGACTTGCCGCCCCGCTCAGCCATCCTTTGAAACTCGGCGTCTACCTCCTGTTCGGTTACCTCGATTTTCTCTTGCCGTGCGATGGCATCCAAAACCATTCGGCGGCGTACTGACCTCTCGGCGTAAGGCTTTTGCTCGTCGAACACCTTCTTCCAATCGATGGAGGTCTTACTCACATCGATGCCTTGACGGGCAAGATTGGCCGCAACTCTGCGGGCATGGTCTTCCAGTTCCTCACGCACCATGCTTTCCGGCGCGTCAAAAACCAGGCGGTCAACTATCTTGTCCAACACCGCTTCTCTGGCCTTCTCTTCGGCAGCTTGTCTGGCCTTCGTTACCAGTTCGTCTCGAATTCGGCTCCGCAGTTCCTTCAGGCTTGCGGCGCCGACATCGCGTGCGAAATCGTCGTTGAGCTCGGCAACCTGTTTCTCTTTTATATCTCTGATCTTGACGTGATAATAGACGCGCTTGCCCGCCAGCCGTTTCTGGCGGTAGTCTTCCGGATACACCACGTCGAAAGAGCGCTGTTCATCGACGCGGGCGCCTTGGAGGTTTGCCGAGAATTCACGATTGGTCTGCGGAGCCCCTACGATCAGGGTGGCGTCGTCCTCATGGATGGGTTTACCTCCCCCTTCGAACTCGCCGTCGAGCGTCAATGTCACATACTGGCCATCCTGGACCGTGCCGTTTTCGACCGGCACAAACTGGGCATGCTCATCCCTGAGGTTTTCCAAAGCTTCGTCCACATCCGAATCGTCTACCGTGATCGGGGAGGTTGTTAGGGAGATGCCTTTGTAGTCCGTAACCTCAATCTTAGGCAGAACCTCAAAGGAAACTACAAACTTGAGGGCCTGACCGGGTTCCGCCTCTACTTTCTCGACCACCGGCTCCGCCAGAGGCTCAAGACCACGTTCCGCAACGGCTTGTTTCCAGGTGCGGCTTATGATCTCTTGGGTCACGTCGCTGCGCAGTTCCGCACCATACCTCTGCCGGATGATGTTCAAAGGCACCTTGCCGGGGCGGAATCCGGGAACCTTGGCTCGCTGAGCATACTTGAGGGCGAGCCGGCCAATCTCTTCCTCAACCTGCTCCACGGGTACCGCGGCCACAAGGTTCTTCTTGCAACTGCTGACGTCGACTATTTCCAGATTCAAGGGTATTCGGTTCCTTTTCTGGTGCTCTGGAGGCTGCTCCGGCAGGCCCGAAATAATCCTTGCGAATGTTCATGGTGCGAAAGGGGGGAGTTGAACCCCCACCCCTTGCGGGACTGGATCCTAAGTCCAGCGCGTCTGCCAATTCCGCCACTTTCGCAGCAGTCCGGCCTCGGATCTCTGTTCCGGGATTTCCCTACGAGAAACTGGGACCGGGCGAGGCGGGAAGTAATGCAAGTTGCATAAACTCGGAGCGGCGGTCCGCTAACCAATTGCCAAATCTAGCAAACACAGGTGATAATGTCAACTTGAGATCGGGGACCTGGAGTAGAGGCGATCTGTGCGAGCGATCATCCTGCTTTCGGGAGGACTGGATTCGGCTGTTGCCCTCTATTGGGCTCGAGCCCAGGGCTGGGATGTCTTCCCGATCGAGTTCGAATATTGCCAGCGCCCCGAACAGGAGCGCAGGGCCTGCCGGCGCCTACGCGAACGCATTGGAATCACGAATCAGATTGCCGCTCCGCTTCATTTCATTCGCGAAGTCTCCGACATCCCCGAACAAGAATTGGCAAACCCCTCGCTCGCACACGCTCCCGAAGGATACATCCCGTTGCGCAACCTGATCTTCTATTCACTGGCTGCCTACCATGCCGAGGTCTTGGGAGCGCGCTATATCGTCGGCGGTCACAACCGCACCGATTGCGAGAGCTTTCCGGATGCTGGGAAGGCGTTTTGGGCACAGCTTAACCAGATTTTCAGGATTGCGATCTGGAGTCATGCCCAGGTCCAAACGGAAGTTGTTCTTCCGCTCATAGAAATGGGGAAGGCCGAGGTCATCCGGCTGGGCTCAGAACTAGGGGTGCCCTTCGAGTTGACGTGGAGCTGCTACCATGATGCCGAGCGCCCTTGCGGCGCCTGCGAATCCTGCATTGAGCGCGCGCAGGCCTTCGCCGCTGCCGGATTCTCTCGGCTCTAATGAAATTGTCACCCATTTCGCTTGATAAGATTGTTCGCACGAGGAAAGGGCTATGAAATTGGGAGTGATTGAATACATCGATTGTGCGCATTACCTGCCCGGACACAAGAAATGCGGCACTTTGCACGGCCACACCTATAGAGTTGAAGTGACGATCGAGGGCGAGAACAAGACAGGAATGATCATCGACTTCGGCGATTTGAAAGGGCTGCTCCGGGAAACCCTCAGCATGTACGATCACAGGTCATTTAACGATTTTCTCGAATACCCTTCCGTGGAGAACATCTGTGAGATGCTTCACCGCAGGCTCAGGGAACGCCTGTCCATGCCCCTTACTGTCAGGGTCTGGGAAGGCAAGGGAAAGTGGGCGGAAATCTGATGACGCGTTTCCTGTGATTGGACGCCCCGTACATTCCGCGGCCCGGAATATCCACGGCGGGCAGATCCGGACTTGTCTGCTATCTGCCGCCTACTTCCCGAGGACCGGATACAGCGTCGGACTGAAAAGGATGCGCGCCAGATCGATGTTCGCATGTGCCAGATCCTCGACAACCTTGCCGGCTTCGCCGGGCTTCGCCGGCTCAAACCAGCCGTACTCGACGTCGAGAGCTTCAGCGACTTCCTTCAACTTCTTGGCGTCAAGCGATTGGATGTTCTCTTCCATAAGGGGCCTGACGATCAGATAGCGGAGGAATTGATCGAAGGCCACGCGGAAATGGGGATCCAACTCATCGATGGAGCAGCCCTTTTCATAGCGAAAAGGAACCAGTATCGACCGTGACGGGATGAAGTCGATTCGCAAGGACAGCGTGTCGTTGGCGGGTCTGAGATCGCCTTGAGTCGCCCAACGCGCCGTCAGCCGGGTGGCGACCAACTCAGCAATGTCAGCCGTGATAGTGCGCGAATCCCCGAGAGACTGGAGGGCCGTCGGCATCGATTCCCACAGCGCCACCGGTTCCAGGTCAGGAGCAGCCTGGGCAACCTGTGCCATGAGCACTGTGCTGGCGAGGGAGACCCAGCGCAATTCGGTATTTCCTTGCGGGATGTTCATCGGGAGCAAAGCGATGCGCGTCGGAGCGGGAAACACAGGGGCGGCCGGCGGAGGCTTGTGTCTTCGGAAGAGGCATCCAGGCTCAAAGAGCAAGCCAAGGAGGGCAAGCGAAGTCAGCAGGAGGAAGGAAACGAACGGCCGCACACCTTTCCGGGAGATGAGGTCTGGAATCAATAGGGTTCTGTGCATTTTCGCTACGTCTCCAGGTGTCGGATCTCGATAGGCATCAATACCGGCTGTCAGATTCACTCGATACGAGAGCGCCTGCGAGAGCCTCCGCAAGATGCACGGCCTTGCGCCCGGTCGCGTGCAGAATCTGCTGACGGCACGAGGTGCCGGATGCAACAATGAGCGCATCCTCGGGCGCGCGCCGGATCGTGGGAAACAGCCGCATCTCGCCGATCTGCAGCGATATCTCGTAGTGCTCTTTTTCGTAGCCGAAGGCTCCGGCCATGCCGCAGCAGCCAGAATCGATTTCTTCCGTACGGAAAGCTGCGGGCATCTTCAGCAGGCGCAGCGAAGGACCCGTTCCCACCAGGCTCTTCTGATGACAGTGGCCGTGAAGCAGAACGGAGCGGGGCGCGCTCGAAAACTGCGGCCGCCACACTCCGGCATCGAGGCGGCGGCACAGGTACTCCTCAAGCAGCAAGACTCTCTCCGCCACCTTCCGGGCCTCTTTAGTTCCCAGGAGATCCGGGTATTCGTCGCGCAACGTCAGGATGCAGCTGGGTTCGCAGCCCACGATAAACGCGCCTGACTCAACGAAGGGCGCCAGCAGGGCGACATTCGCGTGCGCGTTCTCCTTTGCCTTGCTCAGGAGCCCTTTTGAGATCATGGGCTTCCCGCAGCAGGAGACCTCGGGAACGAACACCTGCACGCCGCTGTTTTCCAATAGCCGCAGCGCGGCGGCGCCGACCCACGGCTCATTGTAGTTGGTGAAGGTGTCGTTGAAAAGGACAACCTTGGGAGCTCCCGGCGACGGGGTTCGAGGCGGATGCTTGCGCAACCAGTGCCGGAACGTCCGCCGCACAAACGGCGGCGCCTTGCGCTCGGGATGAATGCCCAGGAGACGCTGGGCGGTCCCGCGCACGATGGGCGCGCGCACGATCCAATTCGTCACGGGCGCCGCGGCAGACCCGAGCCGGCTCAGCACGGCGATATTCCCGAACAGGAGCGATCGCAGCGGGATGCCGTGGTGCTCGTGGTAGTGGGCCAGAAACTCGTACTTGAGCTTGGCCATGTCGACGTTTGCCGAGCACTCGGTCTTGCATGCCTTGCACGCCAGGCAGAGGTCCAGAGCCTCGTATACCCTTGGGCCAGCAAATTCCTCGAGGGGAAGACTGCCGGAGAGCGCGGCGCGCAGCGCATTGGCGCGGCCGCGAGTGGAGTGCTCTTCATCGCGCGTTGCCATGTACGAAGGGCACATGGTCCCGGTGTCGAGTTTGCGGCAAACGCCCATACCGTTGCACTGTTCCACGGCGCGCCCGAGCCCGCCTTCCGGTGAAAAATCGATGTACGTCTTGATCGCGGGCGCGGAGTACTGAGGCCCATAGCGCAGATGGCTCGTCATTGGGGGCGCATCAACGATCTTGCCGGGATTCATGGTGCCGGCAGGATCGAAGGCCTCCTTAAGCTCGCGAAATGCCGCGTAGAGGCGATCGCCGAACAACTCTCGATTCCAATGACTGCGGGCGATGCCGTCGCCATGTTCTCCGCTCATCGCCCCTTTGAACTCGACCACCAGGTCCTTTACGGCCGCCGCGATGTCTGCCATCTTTCGGATGCCGGACTCCTCTTTCAAATTGATGACAGGCCGTATATGCAGACAGCCCACGGAAGCGTGGCCGTAAAAGCCGGCGCGTGTCCCGTGCCGTTCCAGAATCTGCCGGAAACGCCGCACGTAATTGCTCAAGTGCTCGGGCGCGACGGCCGTGTCTTCGACAAATGCCGCCGGCTTGGCGTCCCCCCTCATGCTGGCCAGCAGCCCGACCGCGGTCTTGCGGATCGCCCAGACATTGTCCTGGTCTTCCGGCCGTTCCGCGCGCACAAAGGCCGTGCCCATGCCGCAGGCCCGTAGCCTCTGCTCGAGCTGCACAAGCCTCTGTCTGACCTCCTCCTCGGTTGTGCCGAAAAACTCCACAATCAGAATCGCGGCCGGATTGCCTTCAATGAATGTCATCTTCCGGGCGAAAGACGGCTGCATGCGCGTCAGATCGAGCAGCATCTTGTCCATGAGCTCGACCGCGGCGGGTTCGAGCGCGAGGATCTCTTGCAGCGCTTCCAGCGCGGCGATGAGATCGGGGAAGTGGACAACGACGAGCGCCTTGGCGGGCGGCTCACGGGTCAGGTTCAGGACCGCCTCGGTGCATGTAGCCAGCGTGCCCTCGCTGCCGACAATCAGCCGGCAGAGATTGCCGCCTGCATTGTCGAGGACGCTGTCCAGGTTGTAGCCTCCAACCCGACGCATGATCTTCGGATAGCGCGTGCGAATCTCCTGACGGTTCTCTTCGACAATGCGGCCGACCGCGCGATAGATCCTTCCCGTGAAGCCGTCAAGCGCGCTCTTCTGCTTCCACTCTTCCGCGCTCAGCTCAGCAAAGGTGGCTTCCTCGCCTGTGGCCAACAGCACTCGCATCCCGCGGATGTGATCCCGAGTGATGCCATAGAGAATCGAGTGCGAGCCTGAGGAGTTGTTGCCGATCATGCCTCCGAGCGTGGCACGATTGCTTGTGGCTACATCCGGCGGAAAACGCCAGCCGGACTGCCGCAGGTGGGCGTTGAGCTGATCGAGAATGATGCCCGGCTCCACGCGCGCGAAACGTTGCTCGAGGTTTACCTCCAGGATGCGGTTCATGTATTTGGAGAAGTCGATCACCACCGCGGAACCGACGGTCTGCCCTGCCAGGCTCGTTCCGCCTCCTCGCGGCAGAAGCGGCAGATGGTGACGAGCCGCAAGCGACACGGCAGCCGCTACATCGTTATGCCCGCGAGGCACAAGCACGGCCAGCGGCTCGATCTGGTAAATGCTGGCGTCCGTGCTGTAGAGAAGCCTGGTGAAACGGTCCATGTGGATCTCGCCGGAGAACTCCCGGCGCAGTTCCGAAGCAAAATCCTGGACCCGAGAATCAGCGTTTTGCACGTCGTAACCTTTATCATAAAGACATAACGGCACCAATCGATTTCCGATCCTGCGCGCGCCGACGGAGGAAATAGGTGCCTCGCCGCTTGGTTGTAACCCCGGCATCACCGGAAGCCTTGAATGCATGCGGAGCTTCCGGCTGTAGACCGCTAATCCATTCGGCCATATCACTTTTCGAAAATGTATGTATTTGACACCCTAATGGATATGGCTATAATGAGTAAGAGAATACGCTATGAAAACCACTATTGATATTGATTCAAAGCTACTGGATACCGCAAAACGGGTGCTTGGGACCGATAGCATCAAGAGAACCGTGAACGAGAGCCTTCGATCCGTCGTTCGCCAGCGCCGGCTCCAAGAACTCGCGGACTCGCTCGGCACCATCCCCATCAATCTGACGACTGAAGATCTCCGGAACCAGAGAAAAAAGCGGACGCGCCATGTATCTCGTTGACACGTCCGTCTGGATCCACGCCCTTCGTCCCTCAGGCAGCCCCGCGATCCGGGCTGCTTTACGGCCGCTGATCCTCAGCGACCATGTCGCCATCACGGAGTGGATTCTGCTCGAGCTCATGACCGGACTTCTCAAGTCGGAGCACAAGGAAACCCTGTTGCATCGGTTTGCGCCGGTCCGCCGCCTCGATTTCAACCCGGCGTGGTGGGAAGAAACCTGGGATCACGCAGCACGCCTTCGAAAGCGTGGCATTTCCGCGACAGCCGCCGACTGTCTGATCGCAACGATCGCGCTGGAGCATGATGTGACCCTCCTCCATTGCGATGCCGATTTCGAAGCGATCAAAGCGACCCTATCCCTGAAAACTTGCGACTGGACGACGCACCTTCGCAGATGACGTTTTCGTTGTTGGCGCGTTCCTTTTCCAGAGCGTTTCTCAGCTCGGAGGAAATAAGTGCCGCGCTGCTGAAACAATAGGTTTGCAGAAATAGCAGAGGGTGAAGGTGCGTATGGCTCCCGGGATCTCCAGATCTTCGAGCCGCTGCAGTCGACTCTGTTTTCACACGATTCACCGCGGAGCCGGGAAGGTGCGAAAGCGCACGAATCGGTGTTTCGCGTGCAACTGTCAACGCGCGGTCATGACAGCATTGAGCAGTCCGACCATCAAGCTTCCGGTTTTTCCGAAGGTTCGTCACCTTCCGCGCCAGGGTGGCTTTGCCCTGCTGATTGCACTGATTGCGCTCTCCCTTTTCTCTGTCGTCGGCTTGTATCTCTCCTTGATCGCGACTTCCGAAGTACGCATCAGTGACAATTACGAGAGTTACATCCAGGCGCGCGCCGCCGCTATGGCGGGCTTAAATCATGCCCGTGTTCTGTTGAAAGGCCTTCGTTTCGACGATCTGCTTCAGGGACCGGACGGAACGTACAATACCGCTCCTGCTTACCTCGCTTCCGCCAGGACCCACAGCTACCGTTCCCCCGTGGACTGGTCTACGGCCCGCATGCTCAACATCCTGGATCCTGCTGGCTTCTTGGAGGGCGGTCCCGACGATGGGGTCATAAACACCGGCTGGTATCCAGGAAGCAATGGTGTGGCTCTGATCCCAATGTCCGGGATCCCACTGATTGTGCCGAATCCCCAGGGGCAGGGCACGCTGGTCGCAGGCCGCTATTTCGTCAAAGTCTCCGATAACAACGGCGAAGCGAGCGAGCTTGCCCAGGATCCAACCGACAATCCATTCGTGGACGGCGACGGACAGATCATTCTGCGGTCTATAGGGACTGCGCAGACGCTGCACGAAGACACTCAGGCTGGGACCCGCAGAAACTCGGTTGCGCTCTTTGAAGCCCGGTTCAAGCGGTTTTCGACGTTTGACCTGGACGCGCCCCTGATTGTGCAAGGTGACGCCGTCGAGCCTGCCTCTGCGGACATGTTCGGGGGCAACCTGTTTTTCATCCAGGGTGGAGCTGCCAACGTCGGCATCGCAACGATCAGTACCGCGGCCGGGGGTGGGGCCACGCCTCTCCAGCAGATCCTGGCTCAGCTCACTCCAGTACAGCAGAAAAACATCCAGGGAGCTGGCCTGGAGCCATCGGTTCGGGATATCACCTCCTCGA
>Ga0315274_10000496_pt1 | contig 61546 bp, 45 predicted proteins | sample YL17G02_20_MG_FD_203700 | JGI IMG/M metagenome (GOLD analysis project Ga0315274, IMG submission 203700) | Sediment microbial communities from Yellowstone Lake, YNP, Wyoming, USA - YL17G02_20 | ecosystem: Environmental > Aquatic > Freshwater > Lake > Sediment | place: USA: Wyoming | collected...
CCGACGAAGATCATGGCCCCAAGGAAGACATGGTCCGAGGGCGAGGCGCCGCATAGTGACGGAAAAAACGCGTAGACCCTTGTATTACAGCATCTCCTGCACAAGGGTGCGGAAGTTGGGCTAGTGCCAATACGGTTCACTTAAGCCGGTTCCGTCGTTGCCGAACCGCGTTTTTCATACTGGTAACGCGGACGAATTGTAAGAAAACGTCTTAAGTGAACCGTATTGGGGCTAGTGCAGTCCCAAACGGAGGAAAACGACATGAGCAGCACGAAGGAACGGCGACATTGGCCGGGTGGCCTTGGGCGGTCGCCCGCCCAAGGCCACCCGGCCGCTTTTTCCTGGGGTTGGTTCCGGCGCGCCCGGACTGGAGCGATGGGACACGCGGCTATCCGGCAAACGCCGGGGCCGAGGCCATGACCGGCAACGGATAATCGGCGACGCGAGGGTTGAGGTGAGTCCCGTGCGTGCGCGTCGGCGTGATTCGATCGATCCGAACACTGACGAGGTCGCCGGTGCGGACCGTCCGATCGGCCTCGAAATGAATCTCGAAATAACGGTCAGCCCGGCCGTGGCGAGTTCCGAGCATGTCTGAGTTCCTATCCCATGATTGTGTGGCACCGGCATCTTGCCGGTGTTTCCACGGGCTGGAAGCCCGTGCCACACTTGTCTCCGACATAGGCTCCGAATCGTCCGACAAACCGTCGGACGGTTCGACGATGACACGTTCAACGCATCCGAGAAGTTGCCGGCGATAGGCCGTCGAACACTCCCGCTCTACCTCGGCCAATCGCTGCATTCGTTCGTGCACCACAGGCGGAGGTACGAACTCCTTTTGCCAACGCGCGGCCGCCGTCTTCTCTCGCGGGCTAAAGGGGAAGGCGTGAATCTTGCAGAACTCCGCGAACCGAGCGACCTCGACCGAGGCCTCAAAGTCGGCCTCCGTCTCGCCCGGAAAACCGACAATGATGTCCGTCGAGATCGCCGGGCGGTCGAGGGAGCGGCGGACGCGCCCGATCATCTCCACGAAGGCCTCGACGGAGTACTGCCGGTTCATCCGGCGGAGGATCCGCTCGCTTCCCGATTGCAGAGGGAGGTGCAGATGGGGTACGCAAGTCCGATGGGTGGCCAGGATTCCGAGCAACGACTCATCGACATCGCCCGGTTCGAGACTTGAAAGACGCAGTCGCTTCAGTCCTTCCACCCGGGCGAGCGCTTCCACCAAACTCGCGAAAGGGGATCGCACAGCGGTAAACCGCTTTCGGATCGCGGTCGAACGCCCGTAGGCCCCCAGAAAGATCCCCGTGAGGATGATCTCCTTGTGCCCGGCGTGCACCAGCGTCCGGGCCTCGGCGACGGCCACGTCGATCGGTTTGGAACGAAGCACAGGCCGAAGTTGCGGGATGATGCAATAGGTGCAGTACGCGTCGCATCCGTCCTGAACCTTGAGGAACGCCCGTTGGTGTCCGGCGAAGGCTTCAATTCGATCCACTAATGCGCTCCGCCTCTTGACAACGGGCAGGGCGACGGAAAGAATGTGTGTCGACGCGGACGAGTGTTGCGTTGCATTCGTCCCGCGAGGGTGCCGTGAGGCGACCGGCTTCATCCGTACTTCATCCCGCCTGGCACCCGACGATCGGTCCGGCGCGTCGTGAACGACGCCGCCCTGGTTGACCGACCCGAGCGTCGAAGACTCCAACCGTTGAGCGAGTAGCTTCCGCAGCTCGGCACAGACGTCGGTATCGTGCCCCCAGACAGCGGCCACGCCGTCTAGCGCGCGAAGACCTTGCGCATCGGCGGAGGCGCCGCACCCGACGACGATCACGGAAGTCCGTCCGCCGCGGGCGACGCGGCGGATGGCCTGACGGTTTTTTCGCGCCGCGGACGCGGTGACCGCGCAGGTGTTCACCACCGCGACGTCGGGCAGCTCGTTCGACCGCGCTGGACGCAGGCCGAACGACTCCACGACTTCGCGGAGCTGTTGGGACTCGTACTGATTGACTTTACAGCCCAAGGTGGTCAGCCGATACTTCGCAGCCATGCGTACGGACTGTAGACCGCGATCCTGGACCATGCAACGACGCTCAGAAATCCGCTCCTTTCCGGTCGCGGCTCTGATTACGCCGTTCCGGTTCAGCGGTTGCCGTCCTCAGGAGGCCGATTGATGGCAGGCACACAAGCCGTTTGGGGCATTGATGTCGGGCGATGCGCCCTCAAGGCCATCAAGCTCCGCGTCGCAGCCGACGGCAAGGTCGAGATCGTCGCCCACGACTACGTCGAACATGCCAAAATCCTCTCCCAACCGGATGCGGACCGGCACGCCTTGATCGGCGCCGCGCTCGAGAAGTTCCTCTCCCACAACGATACCTCCAAGGACCAGATCGTGGTCAGCGTACCTGGCCAACACACCCTGGCGAGGTTCACGAAGCTCCCCCCGGTCGCTGCGAAGCGTATCCCCGACATCGTGCGGTACGAGGCCGACCAGCAGATTCCCTTCGACATGGATGAGGTCATCTGGGACTACCAGACGTTCCAGCAGGAAGGTCTGCCGGATTTGGAGGTCGGGATTTTCGCGATGAAGCGCGAGCTGATCCGAGAGCACCTGCTGCATTTTGAGCAGGCGGGGATCGAGCCGATCGGCGTGCAATCCGGCCCGTTGGCGGTCTACAACATGGCCCATTTCGACGGGCTGCTGGGCAAGGATACGACGATTCTGCTCGATATCGGGGCCGAAAACACAGACCTGGTCGTGGCCACGCTTGATGGCCTGTGGACGCGAACCGTCCCCATGGGCGGCAACAGCTTCACCGAAGCGTTGGTGAAGTCTTTTAAGCTGTCGTTTTCCAAGGCGGAAAACCTCAAGCGCACCGCCGCGACCAGCAAATACGCTCGGCAGATTTTCCAAGCGATGCGCCCCATCTTTGCCGACTTGGTGCAGGAGTTGCAGCGCTCCATCGGGTTCTACTCCACGACGCATCGCGACACCAAGGTCGAGAAAGTGATCGGCGTGGGCAACGCCTTCCTCCTGCCCGGGCTGCAAAAGTACTTACAGCAGAACCTCGGCATGACCGTCGACCGGCCCGAGGTCTTCAAGAACATCGTCCCTTCGGCCGTAGCTGAGCAACCCGCCTTCCGCGAACAGCTTTTGAGCTTCGCCGTGGCCTACGGCTTGGCGTTGCAGGGGTTGGACCTCACCAAAGTCACGAGCAACCTGTTGCCCACGGAGATCGCCAAGCAGATCGTCTGGCGGAAGAAGCGTCCCGCGTTCGCGGCGGCGGCGGCGTGCCTGGTTCTGGCCGGCGGATTGATCTGGTTCCGACAGGTTTCAGACATGCGAGCGCTCGCCGCCGGAAGCGAAGGATTCAAGGACGTCAAGGTGACTGAGGCTCAGGCCCCGGGAATCATTGACACCGGGCCGCCATCGTCGCTTTCCCCACGCGTGCAAGGTCTGATGGTCGTTCAAGCGGTCAATGAAATCAGCAAGAAAGTGAACTCGCTCAGCGGACAAGGCCAAACCGAGCGTGCTGAAACCGAAAAGCTGATCGAGTTGCAGCATCACAAGCCGATGATCTTGAAAATCCTTCAGACCCTTCACGAGTCGCTACCGGTTCCCGAGGGGCCGCTCGCTCAGGCGACGACGCAACAGGCCGTGCGCGATGCGATCACCGCCGCCGGCGCGCCTCCGCGCGGACAGCGCAAGCAGGTCTTCATCGAATCGCTCGACATGCAGTTCGAGCCGGATCTGCGAGTGACCAACTGGGAAAGCCGAATCGGCGTCAAGCCTCCCACGCCGATTAACGAGCATGACCCGAACACCGGCGATGAACTTCCCGGCATCCTCATCAAGATCACCTGCACCACGCCGAACGAGGGCGGCTTGAATTTCATTAAGGATTCGTTCATCGAAGCGCTGAGGCAGAACGGGCGAAAGCCCGGCGCGGGCTTCTACATCGACCTGGTGGTGCCCGTCGAGGGCGGCAAGGTCGAGGCCGCAACCGGCGCCGGGTCGGCGACCCCGGCTTCGGGGAGGACCGTCCTGACGAGAGGCGGGGGCACCAGAACAGGAACTTCCGCAACGCCTGGGGCGACGGCGGGCCACTCCGAAAAGATTGACGCCGTTACCTTGGAACCGACGGACGACGATTGGCGATTTGAGATTTGGGCGGATGCTATTCTTCAGGACTTCTCCGAAGCCGGGGAGAAGAAGGAGAAGGCCCCGCCGCCGAAGCCTGGTAAGAAACCGGTCCCCGCACCGACAACGGCGCCTCCCGTCAAACCCCCGAAACCGGGCGGGAAGCCGCCGAAAGGACCGTGAACTTCGGCGACCGCGGCCGCTACGGATCGAAATGACCCGGAACTTCACCGGCGATCCGCGTTGCGACCGCCGGGGAGAGCAGACGAATGGACTTTGTCAGGCGCAATCTGTTTCTGATTCTCTGCGGCGTCGGTTCCGTGGTAGGGGTCGCCCTGGGCGTGACCGGACTACGAGCGATGCCCAAGGTGCTCGCGGAGATGCAGGTGTCCGCCGGGGTCCACAAGAGCCTCGAATCGCTGAAGCCGGTCAATGGGAGGAGCCTCGAGGCCGAGACCCAGCGGATCGCCTCCATCCAGGAGGATCACGATAAAATCATCGAGCGGGCTAAGCAGCTCTATCACTACGAGCCTCTCGTCGCGGGTCTTTTCCCCGCTGCGGCCGCCGAAAACAGGATCGAGTTCCGCGCGAAGTACGCGGAGGCCATGAAGAAGCTGTTGGACTCCTTGCATTGGGGCGGACCGCCGACGCAACAGGACATCGACGCCGCCAAAGACAAGATCGAGAACGAAAAGGCGACCGAGAAGCTGCTCGGCTCTGAGGCCCGCGCCGGCGGCGAAACGCATACCTTGGCTGATGTGTTGACCAAGCTCGGCGTAAAGCGTGACCCCCAGGCCCGGGCCTCGATCGCCGCGGCGCAGAAAATCTATTGCTACGCCGTCAACTTCCTCGAGGACAAACCTCCCGAGCGCGTAGCGAGCCTGGAATACTGGCCGGCGATGAAGGACACGGGGACGGTCGAGGCCCCGGTGGCTGAGGACGTCTGGCGGGCCCAGATGAGCTATTGGATCCAGAAGGACGTCGTGGACGCCATCGTGGCGGTGAACGAAGAGGCCGCGGAGGCCGCTAGGCAGGCCCACGAGGACTTTTGGGTCGGCATAATGCCGGTCAAGGAAGTCATCTCGATTCGCGTTTCCGATTACGTGCCGCCCAAGGACCAACTGTACAAGGTGGCGGATGCCGGGGGTTACGCCGCCGCCCTACCGGCGGGGACGGCGGAAAGTGTCTTCACCGGCACGGCCTCCGGCGAGTCCTACGAGGTCGTTCAGTTCACCGTGAAACTCATCATGGACCAGCGGGACATCCCGGTTCTGGTTGAGCGGCTGTGCAACAACAGTTTCCAAACGCCGCTCCGGGTCGCCTACAAGGCCGTCCCGGTCAACAAATCGCTGACCGGCAAGGTCTATGGTTCCGAGCCGACGGTCAATGTGGTGATGGATTTCGAAACCGTTCTACTTGGCGACGTGTTCCGCCCGTTGATGCCCAAGGCGGTGTGTGACAAGTACGAGATCAAGTGTCCGGAGCACAAGGCCGACGACGACGAGGAATAACGCCGACAGGGTCCGAGGTTCATGGCGAAACAACTGGTCAATCCGATTGAGCGGCACGTGGAGAAGGCGGTCCTGGGCCTGACCGGGCTGGCGCTGGTCGCCGTAATCGCCCTGTATCTGGTTACCTCGCCCAACCAGATCGAGTTGGGCCAGGAGAAAGTTTCGCCCGGCACCGTCGACGCGAAGGTGAAACAGAAAGCGGATGACGTGGTTGCACGACTCCGCGCGGCCGAGCCGAAGAAATCCGATCTGAAGCCGCTGTTCGATGAATTCGCCGGGTCGCTTCAACCGCTGGGACGGACTCCGCTGGCCGCAGCCGTGGCGATGGGGCCGGAGGTGCCGATCGTAGACCCCATCGGCGTCAAGATGGGGCAGGCCGGTTTGGTGAGGGTCAACCGGCCGGCCAAGCTGACCACCACCCATGGCCGAAGCACGATCACCGACAGCAGCGGCGGTCAGTCCCGCGACGTGCCCGTGGACTGGGTGACGGTATCCGCTTTGTTTGAGGTCAAGGCTCAGACCGAGCTCCAGCGTTTGGAATACGGGGCGACGCGTGACGAGGTTATTTTCGCGCCGCCTGAGATTCAGAGGCGTGCCCGCCGCCTTGACGGCAGTTGGTCGGACGAGGACTGGAAGGACGTGAAGTGCCGGCCCGCGGCGGCCGTTCCGCCGGCGCCTCGGATCACGCTCTTGAGTGGGGGCGGTTCCGGCGCGCCGGCACTCGCGGACAAGGACGAACTGAAGGCCCTCGAGAAGTTCGCCGACGATCTGCAGCACCCCAAGATGCAACTCGACGTTCTCCGCCCCATGCCGCCGGACATGGTCCGCCCGACGCGCTGGGCGCTACCGGTCATCCCTAGCTACAGCTACCGGGACGTCCTGAAGCAGGACGATGAGTATCTGAATCCCAACGAACCGCCGGCCGCCGATCCGCTGGACCGTTACGGTCTGTCCGGCGAAACCGGTAGAAAGAAAGAGGCGGCGGAGCTGACGCCCCTTCAAGAAGCGCAGAAGCTTCTCGAAACCGCGAAGCAGAATAAGTCGGAGAACGACGCGGTTAAGGCGTTTAATATCGCCCAGGAGATTGTCGTCGGTACCATCCCCGCAAGCTCCGCCGATAAGGACAAGGCGAAAAAGATCAAGGACGACGCCGAGCAGGCGCAAAGAGATATCATACGGGCCTTGCGCACCGGTGCGCCCGCTCAGCCGCGCCCCGGGCAAACCACCACCCAACCAGAAGTCAAGAAACAGCGCGAAAAATTGCCCGTGCAGCAAATCTGGGCCCACGACGCCGGCCTCGGCAGCATCGTGAACGGCGAGACCTACCAATACCGATTGAGGTTCCGCATCTACAATCGTCTCGCCGGGCTGCCCGAGAAGTTCAACAAACCGGAAGATGCCGCGACCGTCGTCATCGCGAGCGAGTGGTCCGACCCGTCCGACCCGGTCTGGATCGAGTCGTCGACGAAGTTCTTCGTGACCAGCGACAACAAGAAGGACGAGGAAATCGGCGTTGAGTTCTTCCAGTGGTTCGGGGGCGTATGGGTGAAACCGGAACGGCGGATCAAAGGAACGGTCGGTGCGCTCCTTCGAGACAAACAACGTGTTCCGACACCAGCCATCGACGACCCGAACAAGGTGGACAGACCCGAAGTGGAATTCCTCGCCGATGCGACCGCCATCGACATCGACTTTGATCGTGCCTTCCGCGAACGCAAGGCCGGGACGACGCCCAAGGGCGTCAAATTCGCGCAGCCGGCATCCTCCTGCTCGGTGGTGTTCGTGGACTCCCACGGTCGGTTACAGGAGCGATTCGAGTCGCTAGACAAGGCTCACCCGGACAAGAAAGACATGACCAGCCGGCTGTGGGTTCAGCCCAAACCGAAATGATGTCCCGCCGCGCCGGGAGAACGCCGGCGGAGACGTAGGTCGGGGCATCGACCCGACGGAGAAAGCCGAAATGTCAAAATGTCAAAACGCCGAAATCAGACCCGCAAGCGGGAGCTAGCGAATGGAACGAATCGTGTCGCTCCCGCTGCACGCTCTGAAACGGGGCTTGCAGCGTTGTCGGGCAAGCCCTAGAATCCAACCTCCCTGCGGCTGGCTGGCGCTGACGGCCGTGGGGAGCGCTCCCGGCGCGCCGGGACGACCACCCTACGGATGACGGGCGCGTGCGCGGTAGTGATTCGTCGGTGACGCCGGTCGGTCGATCCCGCCGGCTCGACCCTACCAGGCCTGGACGAAACGCCGGACCCCAAACAGGAGGAGTCCCCCTTGCTAGGTTCAAGGTTACCCGGGTGTGCCGCCGTGTTCTCGGCACTGGTCGTTTTTTGTCTCAACGTCGTCCCCGCCGCCGCGGAGGATGAAGCGGCTACGCTGGAACGCGCCGTCAAACTCTTCGAGAACGGCGACTACCTCGCCGCCCAAGAGTTGATCGTCGGCGTCGACCGGGCGAAGCTCAGCCCCAAACAGCAATCCGCCCGCGACGACTACCTCAACCGCATCCAGGTGGCCATCACCATGTCGGAGAAGGCGGTCCGCGACTTGGAGGATGCGGAGACGGCGATCGCCGAACATGAGCGAGACAAGGCCGACAAGCTCCTCGCCGGCGTTCTCGCCAACGAGTACGCGCCTCAAGGCGCTCGCCGATCGGCGACGAGCCTCCAACAGGAGCTGAAAGGATCGGCCCCCGCGTCGGGCGCCGTTGCGGCGCAACAGCCTCAACCTCCCGCGGCGAAGCCCGCCGCTCCGCCGCCGGCGCAACCGGCCACTGCGAAAAACGAGCCGCCTGCCAAGCCCGCGCCGGCGCGACCGGCCCCCCCCGCCGCCTCGCCGGACTCGGAGAAAGCGAAGGTTTTGACCCGCGAAGGCGACGAAATGCTCCAGGGCGGGCGGTATGCCGAGGCGGAGCGACTTTACCAAGAAGCGCTTCGCGCCGTACCCGGCTATCCCGAGGCCGTCGAGGGGCTGAAACGCGCCGCCGAGCATCAGCAGAGCGTCGCGGGAACGCGCGGCGAGACGTTGACCGAGCGGATCCAGCGGGACGATCAGATCAACTGGCAACGGACGGTCGCTGAGTACCGCGAGGCCGAGCAAGTGATCCGCGATCACATCGCGGGCGAGCGCTTCGATGAGGCCGGCCAGACGTTGATCCGCGCCCGCCAGATCGTTGACGCCGGCAAGCAGTCCGCCGACCCGGCCTCGAAATACGAAAGCCTCAAGAGCGAGGTCGACGCCCTTGGTCAGTGGGTCGCCAATGAGGAACGGTCGTACAACGAGCGGAAGGTGGCGGAAGTCCAGCGGGACATCGAGCGGCAACGGGCGGAGCGTATCCGTCTGGATCAGGAAAATCGGACCCGCCAGGTTGAGGCGTTGATGAGCCAGGCCATGCAGCACCGTAAGGACGGCGACCTGGACTCCGCCGTGAGCGTGCTGCGCCAGGTCACGGTGATCGACCCGAAGTACCAACCCGCGCGATGGATGATGGACGACCTGGAGGACCGACGGCAATACCAGCGCGCCCGCGAAATCCGCAAAGACTTCTACGATCAGTCGCGCGGGGCGCTCGACGAAGTCGAAGAGGCCAAGATCCCCTGGTACATGGAGTTGAAGTATCCCAAGAACTGGCCCGAATTGATCTCCCGCCCCGAGCGGCGCGGCGGACGAACGCGACCGGACAACATTCTCCTCGGAGCGCTGGACAGACCCATCCCGGTGGACTTCAAGCACGAACCCTTCGACAAGGTCATGGAACGTCTGGCCGACGCCCATCGCCTGAACATCATCGTCAACTGGAACGACTTGCAGCGGGCGGGCGTCGAGCGCACCGTCCCCATCGATCTGAGCCTGCCGAATGATATCACCCTGCATCGGGCCCTGACGGAAGTGCTGGACCAGGCCGGCGCCGGCGTCACGAAGGTGGGGTTCGATGTCGCCGAGGGGACGATCAAGATCGCCACCCGCCAGACCTTGGACAAGGAAACCTACACGGCGGTTTATGACATCAATGATCTCTTGCAGGAAATCCCGATGTTCAACGACGCGCCGCTGACCGACCTGACGCAGGTGAACAAACGGACCAGCGCCTCGACCCCGGCCAAGGAGGCGAAGCGACCCTGGTCGCGCGAGAGCGACGACGATGATGACGAGGGGGGCCACGACCCGGAGCGGGCGAGCCGCGTCCAGTCGATCATCAGCCTGCTCCAAGACACGGTCGCTCCGGACAGTTGGCGCGATCGCGGCGGATCGGTGGGCAACATCAACGAAATCAACGGGCAGTTGGTCATTACGCAGAACTCCTCCGCCCAACGGCAGATCGCCGACGTCCTGGGGAAGCTCCGCGAACAGCGTGCGGTGCAGATCGCCGTCGAAGCACGCTTCATCACCGTTTCCAGCCACTATCTAGAAGAATTGGGCGTCGACCTCGACGTGGTGCTCAACCAGGGCAACGCGGGGTTTGACTACCTTCCCAGTGGTGCCGGGGGGACGGTGACCGATCCGGTCCTTGGTAATCCCCTGCTGTTACCGCGGTCCTTCTCGCGGCTGGGCTTCACTCCCGTGACGCCCGCCGGCATCGGCACCCCAACCACGACCACTGGTGCCGTGCCCCAGCCGTTCACCCAGCCCTATCTGGTGCCGCAACGTCGGGGCGGCAGCGGTCGTCAGATGACGCCGGTGCCGATCATCAATCGGGTCTCAAGCTTCACCGATCCAAGCAACTTGGGTAGCGACGTGCCGGGCAGCTTCGCCGGCCAAACCATCGGTCCGGCGATGAGCGTCTTCGGGAGCTTTCTCGACAACATCCAGGTGGACTTCCTGCTGCGGGCCACGCAGGCCGACTCGCGTACCTCCATCCTCACCGCCCCGCGACTCGTGCTGTTCAACGGGCAGCGGTCGTGGGTGGCCGTGACGATCCAGCAGAACTTCGTGAGCCAGCTCGCCCCGGTCGTCGCCCAGGGGGCCGTCGGCGTCGCCCCAACGATCGGCACCATCGACTCCGGCGCCGTCTTGGACGTGAACGCCACGGTCACGCCGGACAAACGATATGTCACCATGACCTTGCGTCCCGGTGTCACGCGCTTGCTGGACCTCCAGACCCTACCCTTCAGCGGCGGCGCGGCCGGCGGCGGATTCGGCGGCGGAGCGGCGCTCGCGGCGTTTATCCAAGTCCCCACCCTGTCCAGCCAACGCGTACAGACGACGGTGTCGGTCCCGGACGGTGGAACGCTGCTGATCGGTGGACAAAAGCTCGCGGCCGAGTCCGAGATTGAGGCCGGCGTCCCGATCCTTTCGAAAATACCGATCCTCAAGCGGGCCTATTCGTCGCGCTCGATGATTAAGGACGAACAGACGCTGCTCATTCTGATTAAGCCCAAGATTCTGATCCAGACCGAGCAGGAGGAGTTGGCGTTCCCGTCGTTCTCGCCAGGCCAAGGGCCATAGGCGGATGCGCCATGTCGGCATTCTTCGTCGTCGCCGCGTGTTTCGCAGCGGCTGGAGAACAGCCGGCGTCGCCGAAGCCGACCGACGGCGTTCGGCCCTTCGCCGAAGGCGTCCGCATCGACTGGCCCAACCTGACCGTCGAACTCGACGCGGAAGTCGCTCTCCGCGAAGGACCGTTGGAACTCTTCGCGTGCAGCCCGAGGACGAAGGAGCATGAGAGCATTCTGGTCGTGTACGCCCGCCCCATGCACATCTATCAGGCCCTGGGCCTGATCGGATTGAATCCGGGTTCGCCCGGGCGATTCGACGAACAAAACCAGCGATGGGAGGCCGCACGCGGCGCACGTCTCGATGTTCGCGTGCGTTACCCCGATGGATCCGACACGCGCGTGGTTGCGTCGGGAAAATGGGTTTCCGGCGCCAAAGGTGCGACGCGGGAGCCGCTCCCGCCGCTCCGCTGGGTGTTCGCCGGTTCTTTGACCCTTCCGGACGGCCGATTCGCGGCGGATATCGAAGGGACCGTCGCCTGTCTGGTCGATTTTGAGTCGGCCCTCATTGCCCTCGACACGTCACACAGCGCCGACAACGACCAGCTCTGGTTGGCCGCCAACACCAAGGAGATTCCGCCTCGGGGCACGAAATGTACTCTGCTCATCCGCGGCGACCACCGTCCGACGGTCGAGCTTGATCTGGTGGACGAACACACTGCGCGATTCAAGGACCAATCGCTCAGCGCCGAGCAGCTTGCGAAGATGCTCCGTCCACCGCCGGATGATCTTCGCCCCGGTCGGCTGCACCTCCACCCGGCTGCGAGCGTGTCCGACGAGGCCGCGAAGGCGTTCGTGGAAAGTGTCACAAAATCCGGGTTCGAGGGGGTCATCGAGACCAAACGCCGCCCGTAGCCGGCCGCTTGGCTTGACAAGGGCGGGCAAGGCGGTAAGTTGCTGTGAACCGTTATGGAGATTGTTTTTGGAAGGAGTGAACCATGCCTAGGCGATTGTTGACGAGTTTGACGTTGCTCACATGCGCATTGGCGTTGATTGCGGGATGCCCCCCGGGAGGAGGTGGGGATCAAGGCGCGTTGGAAGTCACCCGGTTCGACGGCCTGCCGGACAAGAGTGAGACCAGCAACCTCGCGAACTTCGCGTTGAAGACCCGCTGGCAGAAGCAGGACCTGAAGTACTTTATCACCAGCTTCACGTCCGACCTCAGCCAGGAAGCCCAGCGCCAGATCATCGCCCAGGCGCTGGATGTCTGGAGGGCACAGATCCCCCTCGAGTTCGCCGAAGTCTTCAGCGCCGGTGAGGCCGACATGGTCTTTGGTTTTGGAGAAGGCGACCATTGCGAGCTTTACCAGGCGGCGAGCGTGACGTGTCCCGCCGCCGCAGGGTTCGACGGCGAGGGCGGCATCCTGGCCCACTGTTACTTCCCGCCGGGTAGCGGTGGAGATGCTGCCGGGGACTGCCACTTTGACGACTCCGAATCCTGGACGGATGATGACACATCGACGATCGAAGTGCGGCTCCTGGAGACGGCGATCCACGAGTTCGGACACGGGCTGGGTCTGGCGCACAGCGATGACCCGAACGCCACCATGTTCCCCAGCTACGACCCGAACCACGCCAAGCTCGCACTGGGCACGGATGACATCACGGGCGTCCAAGAGCTCTACGGTGCACGGGAGGGGAAAGTGGAACCGCGGTCGCCGACGGCGCCCGAGGCGCCAAACCCCGACGACGTGCCCACCACGGACGACGCCGCCACACCCACTCCCACCGACACCGACGGTGACGGCTTGGAGGATGGCATCGAGCTGTTCCTCGTCGGCACGGACCCGGAGAATCCCGACACCGACGGTGACGGGCTGAGCGACTTCGAGGTGGTGTTCGGGCTCAACCCGCTGAACCCCGACACCGACGGGGACGGCGTGAACGACGGGGAGGAGTTGCTGAACGGCACCGACCCGCTCACGCCGGATTTCGGCGGTACGGGTGTGGAGGCCTTCGCCGGCACCTACTTTGGGGAGGACAGTGAGGGTTCGGACCTGGAGTTTAAGGTGGAGACCGACGGGAGTGCCAGCGGCAGCCTGAGCATTCAACAGTACGGGTTCCTCTATGACCTGGAACTGTTCGGAGGGGCCGACGTTGACGGCAACCTGCTGCTCATCTCGTTCGACTACATCTTCGTCTTAAGTGGGACCCTCTTCAATGGGCACGGCGAGGGGTCGATGGAGGTGTTCGGACCGGGCGGCTACGGCATGGTTGCCACGTGGGTGGCGGACATCGGCGGCGAGAGCCCCGCGGTGCCGGAGTGCGACGACACCTGCGAGTTTGCCTTCGACGACGAGTGCGACGACGGACGCGCCGGCGCGGTCACCGACCTGTGCCTCCCGGGCACCGACTGCGCGGACTGCGGCCCCATCGATTTTGGCGGCGGCGGGGGAGGACCCGACGACTCCTGTGAGTTCGCGTTCGACGGCGAGTGCGACGACAGCCGACCGGGCGCGGTCACCGATTTCTGCGCTCCGGGCACCGACAGCAGCGACTGCGAAGGTGTCGATGACGGTACGGACGGCGGTTTCCCGGTGTGCGAGGACACCTGCGAATTCCCGTTCGACGGGGAGTGCGACGACGGACGCGACGGCGCCGTCAGCGACTTGTGCCTTCCGGGTACGGACTGCACGGACTGCGGTCCGCTCGCCGACGGCGGGTCGGGAGAACCGAAGCGGATCCAGAACCCGACCCAGCTTGGTAAGGTCAAGAGCCGGGCGAAGAGCGACGTTTACTTCCCGGTGCCGGCGAAACGTGTACCTCTGACGCATCCCGTGCACTATCGCGTGGACTGGCGTGCGCCCAAGCAGCGCGTTGGTGCCGAATAGCACTAGCGCGGTACGACCGGACGTAAGGGCAGGTGCTCGCACCTGCCCTTACCATTAGCGCGCACCGGGGCTGCTCCTCGACAGACGGTAACTCCACCGGGCTCGCCCCCGAGGTGTTTCGGCCGAGGTGCCGAGGGCCGAGGGACAGTCACCTATTTTCTTCGCCCGGGTGCCCCGCCTGCCCGCCGATCTTGCGTTTGGTGTTGCCACGCGGTGCTGGAGGTTTGGGCGGCTTGACGATGTCGCTGCACGGTGGCTTGGAGGAGTTCGAGGAGTTCTTCAAGAGCTTGCCCACCTGCTCAGACAGCTTCTTGACCTGCTCCGCGAACCGAGCGTTCTCCTGAACAAGGACGGCAATCCGGGCTTTCAGATCGCCCACTTTCGCTTCCAATTCCGCGATCCGCCGATCGCGTTCGATGACTTGCCCTTCCAGCTCCGCGATCCGTCGATCGCGTTGGGCGAGTTGGCCTTCGAGGTCTACGATCCGTCGCTGATACGTTTGTTCCCGGGTCGGTTCCACCGGCCACTCCTCCGTCGGGGTCTATGGGCGGTCATCGGCAAAGCTGGGCGAAAACGCGCAGAAACAGTTCTTGCGGGGCTTGACATGGGGAATCGAACGAGGTAGATTGCTGTGAATGGTTACTATATATCGTACGATTTGGCGGAAATGGGCATGATATCCCCCGATTCCTTTGATTCCTTCGGAGGTTTTGACAATGAACTTCCCAGAGTCGTCGCTTAAACAGCCCCCTGCGGTCCTTGATCTTCGGGAGGGGGATTGGACAAAGCTCTTCCGCAACGTGCGAGAGAAGGTACGGGCTTCCGACCCGCAGATTGATCAGCACCCGCTGAACCAGATTGTCAACGTACTGACGCGCCTCGGCTGTTCCGACGCCGTCATCGAGTACCCTTACCATGACCAAGACCTGACCTACGACTACCTCCACGACTACGGTGAGGCCTTCAACGACTGCGGGAAGGACGCGGCCCGGATGCATTTCTTCCGGACCAAAGAACCGCTGCGATACGATACGCTTGAGCGACAGCTTCAGCAGTTTCGCGCGCGTGCAGAGAACGCAAGCTCTTACCTTGGTTTCATGGTCGTCAGACCAACTCGCGAGGCGTGCGTCGGCAGGACGATCCTCCGGTTCCCGTCTCCCGATCACGGAACGATCGAGCACGTTCACGTCCGCGGACGGTATCACACCAATCTCTACGGAGTCGATCTCGCGGTGTTCGGCGCGCCCTTCATGCATCAGGACCAGTCGAGTCACGTCTGTGCTGGGATCGCGTTGTGGAGCCTTTGCTACGATCTGCATCGCCGATACAGGACACCGAGGCTCTTTCCGCGCCAAGTCACGCAGATCGCCACGGCCGCCTCACCACTCCGGGGCGGGGGGCATGGACTAGCGCCGCAGGAGATGGCTCGCGTTCTCCGGGAGGTTGGGTGTACTGTCGACTTGACGCGAGCCGAGCTTGGGGGCAAGCCGGAACAGGAGCGTCGCCGACTACTCCGCTTCTTTACTAATGTTGCCTATGGGTATTTGGAGTCGGGTGCCCCGGCCTTGCTCGGGTACCGGTTCAAGGGAATGCCGGTCGGACATGTTGTGCTTCTTGTCGGGCACGATCTGGCCACTGAGCACGTAACCCCGCCGGACGCCTTTAAGGATAAGGTAGAGCGCAGGCGCATGTTTGAATCCGACTATGTAACCAAGTTCATTGTTCAGGACGACAGATGCGGGCCCTATCAGACCATCGGGATATGGAACAAGCCCAACGAGGGCGCCTCCGTAAACGAAGCCGAGGGCGATCCGCGGATTCTGGAAAACGCTGAATACCTCTACCTTATGCCAGGTCTAACTAGCGCCGCGCGATTGCACTACCACGATGTCGCGGACCTAATCAAGACCGCATTTGAGCGTTTTGCCACAGGCCCGCACGCCTTCGATCCTTGGTATCTCGCGAGTCTGCATGGTGGGCGCGCGCGTGAGCGTCTTTATCTGCAGCCAGCACGCCGTTTCAAAGAGATGCTCACGGACAAACATGTCGGGCGCATTGGACTTCCTGAGAGGCACGTCAAGGCGTACCTCGAGCTCTGCCTACCTCGGCACATCTATGTTTGCGACTTCTGCGCGCCGAGCCGGCCCGATCCGACCCGTTGGTGTGCGCACGGCGAGATGCTGTTTGACGCAACCGCTGCTCGGTATAATCATAAGAATGCGCGGCTGGCAATACGCGTCGAAAACTGTCTCCAGGTTCTCGGCGAGAAGGAAGTGATCATTGCGGATGACTACAGCCTGGACAGTCCCCCCCTAGCGCCAATGTACGACGAACCCGAAGTCAGACCCGACGACCAGGGTTGAGCGCGCGGATCGCTTTTTCTAACACGCGGCGCGCCTCAGCCGTCCCACTTCGATGTGAGCAGGGTCTCATCCGCGCGGCCGTCGAGAAGCCCTTCAAAGGAATCGGCGCTTCCTTCTTCCGGGGACGTGCTCTCTGTCGTCGACCTGCCCGCCTCCTCGAAACTCTGCCATAAGGCCTTGACGAAGTCAGCGGACTTCGTACGAAAGTCGTCATTCATACGCTTTACTCCGACTGCGTCACTCTCGTGACGCACCGCCCCTTACTCCGTGCACTTGCGACGAGCGCACCTTAGAACTGGGTACGCTCGAGCAACAGTGCTAGTCACCCTCCGCAACTCCTGATACAACATGCGCCGCCTGTGGCACCTGAATACCCGCCACGGCATACATGCACTTTACGGCACCGGACTCTGTTGGTCATCTAGGAGCAAGGAGCACGCGCCCGCCACGCAGCGCCGGCCCCCTTCAGTATTTGCTACGATTGTACCTATCGGCTCGGGACGTGAAAAGGGCTAGAAAGGATTTTTTTCTGGGTGCGTCGCTGCATCGCACCCGTAAACCAATTGTGTAATTTGTTTCCCGACGCTGCATGATGCATGGCTTTCGCGCTGCGTCCGTGGCGGTTGTAAGGACAGCAATAGCGAGCTGGCGAGGGGAAAGGGGGACATTCTACTTTATTGTAATGGAAAGGGGGACCGGAAAAAAGAAAGGAGGATTGGAAAAAGGGACATTCTACTTTATTGACGGATTGGCGCGGTTCAGGTAGGGGCTCGTGATGCCACGAACCGCCAGACACCGAGCCCTCGTCTTGCCATCTTGCCAGCGGGTCGTTCAAGACTTGCGCGATGCCTGCTTGTTGATTCGCTTGCTGACAACCGGGACGGAGTTCTCCGGAGCGATACCCACCCGGTTTTGGCACGCAAATTGCACCGAGTCGCAGGAACAGATGCAGCATCCGGGTGGCCGTCAGCCCGCGGGGGGACTGTTAAAGGTCTGCAATCTCCGGCAGTGAATCAACCGGGTGCTATCAAGTGAGCTGTTATTAGAAAGGTCGTTTGATGCGATTCGTACAGACAACCAGTCTCGTGATTGGGATCTTCGCCTTGCTCGCCGTGCCCGCCTTCGGCGGTTCGGAAGAGAAAGCACGCCGGGCGTTCGCAGACGGTCAAGCTCTGCTCGCCAAGGCTGATTTCGAAGGTGCGCTGGCGGCAATCAAAACGGCAGCCGAGGCTCAATCCAAGAATCCGGAGTACAGCCGGCTTTACACGTTGCTGCGTCAAGTGGTGCAGCTGCGAAAGCAGCTCCCCGAAGAGAAAAACCTCGAACGATGGATGCAAGGGGCGGGCTCGCTGCATACTTTCTACCATGATTACGAACTCTTCGCCCAATCCCTTCCTTTGGATGAGGAGCGCTATCGACGATCGCCTTCCGCCGAGTCGGCTGTTCTGCTGGCGGAAACGCAACTCGCGCTGGGAATGTACTCGCAAGCGGCGGAAATTCTGGGTGGATTGTCAACAGAGTCACAATCTCCCCGCGCCCGGGTGTTACACCGTCTCGCCTTGGCCCGTCAGGGTCGTGTCGATGACGCGCAGTCCTTGACCGAAAACCCCAATGAGGTCGACGCCAGTGCCGGACCGAGCTTTTTTTACGATCTCGCACGCCTGCTGGCAGTGGTCGGCAAGCGGGATGAATCGCTCCGATCGCTGACGCGGGCCATCGAGTTGACCGCACCAGACCAGATCGAGGCGTTCAAGGAGCGTATCCGGAAGTGCCAAGACTTCAGCGCCGCGAGAGAGACCTCTGAGTTCGCTGAGGTCATGAAGACGGCCTCCATTATGAAGGAGTCAGGCTGCAGCGGCGGATCAGGGTGTGGAAAGTGCCCAAAGCGCGCCGCCTGCGGCAGCAAGAACTCCCCAAAAACCGATGACAAGCCGTAGAGCGACGACGACCGTGATCAGCACGCGTATCGTCACCTCGCATGAGACCCAGCGCCACGATTGAACCCTCTTGGGCACGTAGCAAGGCTGACGAGGGGAATCATGCGTACCTTGCTCCAGTTCGTATTCCTTTCCCTGACTTTGGCGGGCGTATACGGGTTCGCCGGTAACGCCGAGCGATGGTGCCCATTCGGTGGCGTGGAGGGGTTATACACTTACATCTCGGAGGGCAATCTCCCTTGTTCCCTCGCGGTGTCCAATTTCTACATTCTCGGCGGCGTCCTGATCATCACCCTGGTGCTTCGGCGGGCATTCTGCGGGTACATGTGCCCGATAGGTACGATATCGGATTGGGTTCAACGGACGACCGCGAGGCTGAAGGTACAGCCGCTTGCCGTGCCGCGATGGCTCGATAAGATGCTATCGTTCCTCAAGTACTCCGTTTTGGTCGTTGTTCTGTTCCTCACCTACCGCGCTTCGGAGTTGGTATTTCGTGGATTCGACCCTTGTTACGCTCTCATCAGCCGGCATGGCGAGGACATTACGTACTGGGCGTACATCGTGGCCGGAGCCATCGTGCTCGGATCGATCATCCTCACGATGCCGTTCTGTCGGTGGCTCTGTCCGCTTGCAGTAGTTCTCAATCCGTTTTCGCGCGTCGGGCTCGCGCGTATCAAACGCGACGACACCACGTGCCTTCAATGCGGCAAATGTTCCCGCGCCTGTCCTATGGCCATTCCGGTCCATGAGGTCAGCGAGGTCACGGCGGCACGCTGTATTTCCTGTCTGAGGTGTGTCGAAGTTTGTCCCGGGCGCGGCGACGGAGCTGTGACATGGGGACCTCCCGCGCGAATGGGGCGCCGCTGGCCGAGCGCCGTCCTTGTGCTCGTCCTGCTGTTCTGTACAACCGCCGCCGTGGCGGCCGCCCACCTCTTTCCGATTCCGTCTTTTGTAGCGACGCGCGGCCAATTGCCGGTCTTCGTCGAAACGACCGAACTTGGCGTGGCCGGTTTGACCTGCCGCGGAAGGGCGAATCTGTTAACTTACTTCGTTGAGCGGGACGATACGTTCGAATTGATGGGTTATCTGAAGCTGGAGGTGTGGCCCGGCCCCGGCGCCGCCCGTGCGCGCATCACTTATGAACCGTCACTGTGCAACGCAGACGCCATCAAGCGTGCCGTAACCGAGCCGTATTATGACGCGGTCGCCGGAAAATGGCGATGGTCGCCTTTTGAGATTGAAGGCTTCGACCCCGTCGCGGTTTCAGGAAACTAGGGACAAACTAGGGACAATCACGAATGGCGCTGCCGTAAACTAGAAACTAGGGACAGTCACCCATTTTCTTCGCCCGATCGCTGCGACACTCTTCGCCGACCGATCGCCCGCGAAGTTCTTTGCATAGGGCGACACGATGCCCCCGGCCAAGCAGAACCGGGCGATTTGCGAAAAAATGGATTCTTCCGAACGGACCCATTTTCCCCACGGACGCGGTCAGAAACGCGGGTCGCTCGCTCTGAAATGGCTTCGTTTGACCCGAAGATCGGTGAAATGGGTTCGTCGGGATCGTCGTACCCGCGCCAGGACGCTGTCAACGCCCGTCCACGAATGAGAACCCGGCAGCAGGTTGAGACATCGCGCGATTTGTCGGATAATCCCGCCGCGATGAAAGCGACACGCAATACCACGGTAGCGCTGAAACCGAGGCGGACGACGGCGGCTGACGCGGTCACCGAAGCGATCCTCGCTCGCGGGCGGGCGGTTCTGGAGGCCGAGGCCGCCGCCATCGGCGACGCTTGCAGCCGCCTGGGCGACGCCTTTGTCGGAGCCGTTCAGGCCATCCTCGACTGTAAAGGGCGCGTGTGCGTGACAGGCATCGGCAAGGCCGGGCTGGTCGGCAACAAGGTCCAGGCGACCTTCGCCAGCACCGGGACGCTCTCGTACTCCCTGCATCCCGTCGAGGCCCTGCATGGCGACTTAGGGATGATTCACGGCGACGACGTGGTCATCGCCCTGAGCAAGAGCGGCAGCTCGGAACTGGTCGAACTTCTCCCCCGCCTCAAGGCCCTGGAGTGCGTGGTGATCCTTTTGACGGGGAAGGTTGATTCGCTCGCCGCCCAACATGCTGACTTCGTGCTGGACATCGGCCAAACACCGGAGGCCTGTCCGCTCGGTCTGGCGCCGAGTTCCTCGACGGCGGCCATGCTCGCCCTCGGCGACGCCTTGGCCCTCACGGTCATGGAGCAAAAGGCCGTCCAGCCTGAGCAATACGCCAGCTACCATCCGGGCGGGGCCCTCGGACGGTTCCTGATGAAGACCCGCGAGATCATGCGGACCGGCGTCCATTGCCCGACCGTCCCGCAAACGGCAACGCTCGGTGCGTGCTATGAGGCGATTCTGGCCGCCCCCCGCCGGGCCGGGGCCGCCGCCGTCGTTGACGTCGACGGGAAGTTGGTGGGCATCATTACCCACGGCGACTTCTTCCGGCTTTTCCAATCTCCGCACCGTTCGGCGGAGTGTCCCGTCAGTGAAGTGATGACCCGATCGCCGAAGCGGATCGGCGTTGACGCCCGGGTGAACGACGCCCTGCAACTGATGCGCAAGCACGCCATCGACGAACTCCCGGTCGTGGATGACGACGGTCGCTTGGTCGGCCTCATCGACATCCAAGACCTTCTTGCCAAAGGCTTCTCCGTCTTCGACGACGCGTGACTGCGTCGGCGCGGCGCCGCTATTTTGACCGGTCGCGCGGCGGGTCGATAATGGCCGTATGCCTCTCGATCCCCCTCCCGGCCCGTCCGATGAATTCCTCATCACCGGCATGTTGGGCGGCGACTGGGCGGCCTTCAATAAGCTCATCGAACGCTACGATGGCCTGGTGCGGTTCACCATCTTCCGCATGTCGAAAACCAAGTGCCTTAAGGATCCCCAATGGCTGGAGTCGATCGCGTCCGCTACGTGGACGGGTTTCGTCAAGTCGATGCAACGCGGCTCCGGTGATCGGCCTCGCTCACTCCGCGCCTACCTCACGGCGGTCGCCAAATACCAGGTTGCGAGCGCCCTCCGCGGCGCGCCCGGCCCGGATGAGGGCGCACAGTCGATTGATAGCATCACTACAGAAATTGCATCTCCACTAGACGATCCGGCGAACACGCTTTCTCAACTTGAGCTGCTGGAAGCTCTGCGGGAGTGCCTTACCCAACTTGGCGACGATGATCGGACCTTGGCGACTCAGCTCGCGGCCATCACGGAGCGGCGGTGGCGGGACGCGGCCGCGGCGTTGGGAATGAGCGAATCCACCCTCCGGTCGCGTTGGAAACGGACCCTGGATCGCCTTCGTGAGTGCGTGGAGGCTAAGACCGGGCTTACGATCGCGCCGAAGCCCTCGGACGACGACTCCTTAGGGTGAGGGGCGTGCGCGTGCATTGCCCCCGGGCGGAAGCTGAACGCTGAACGGTATGGATCATCTGGACCCCATCGAAGCGTCCCTGGCTGAACTCGACGCGGCTGAACAGGCCGGATTGTTCCGGCGGACGCACGTTGACGTACGGTCGTTGCTTCATTCGGCGCCGGCGGTCACTCGGACGAGGTCGGGGTTTGCGACGTGGCGCCGGCTGTCGATTGCGGCCGTCCTGGCAGTGGCGGCAACGATCTGCGGTTGGTTGTTCTCATCTCGCTCCGGCGACGTTGGGCGACACTCACTCCCATCGGTCACGGCCACAGCCTCGGCAACGGACGGTTGCGACGGGAGGTTTTACCGCTGCCTGTCCGGCCCGAGCGGCATGGCCGCGGGCGGCTGCGCGGCGTACGACTACAACGCGGACGGCCACGTCGATCTGGTCGACGCCCGCACCTACCAACTCACTTGCAACGGGATCACGCGTTAAGAACCCATCGTAGCGACACGCACTGACCGCGAAGCCGCCAGTTGTACGCTCGTTTGTCATTTTTTGTCGGGGATCGCACAAAATGCTCACCGCGACACGAATAAACGATCAATAGAGGACGAATCAGTGTATAATGGCGTCATCCTGCCTGCGTGCGTATCGAATGGTGCGCCCGCGGTGAGAGAATAGCGTCGTGACTACCGTGACCCTACAACCTACAGCGCCCGACCGGGAGCGCGAACGCGGCCCGCTTGGCGTTCGACATGCCCTCCTCGTGTTCGTCGCGCCGCGATCGTTGTTCGACCGCGTGGAGGACACGGGGGCGTACGGCTGGGCGCTGGTCACGCTGCTGGGTTTGGTGATGCTCATCGGCTACGCCGAAATCCAGACGGGACTCATCGACCGAGTCGTCGATCAGAAAACGGAAAAGCAGCTCCAGCAGCTTGAGGAAACGCGGGCGAACCTCGTGGATCGGCTGCAACTGAAGGATGGGATGGACGCAATCCACAAGGCGGCCGTGTTCAACAAGACCATCACGAGGATCGGAGTGGTAGTGATCGAGCCGATCTACTTGTTGGCGTCGTTCATGCTCATCGCTTCCGTTTTGTACGCGATGGTGGCGTTGACCGGCCGCAAACCGGAGTACCACACGCTGATGTCGATCTGTGTGTACGCGGGCTTCATCGAGTTGGCGGCGTTGGTCCTCCAACTGGGGATGATGTTGTATTTCAAGACGACGGAGATCGATACGTCGCTGCGGGCGCTGGGGCCGATCGGAAAGCTCAACCCGCTGGCGGCGATCGACCCGTTTCGGATTTGGTTTTGGGTTTTGGCGGCGATCGGCCTGACGGTCACGCAGCAGCTTAGCCGTCGGATGGCGCTCACTACCTGTACGGCGATGTGCGTGCTGGCGATCGGCGGGCGCGTCGCCCTTGGATACTACGTCGGATCCTGACTCGGTCCCGGCGCGCCGAGATCGAGCGGACACCCTCGCTAGGGAGAACTCCACGATGAAGGGGCTTTTGACGTTACTGGTGCTGGCCGCGATCGGCGGCGGCGTCTTTTATTTGGGCAGTTTCCGTGGGAAGTCGACCGACAAGTCGATCCTGCACGTGGCCGACGAGGTGGCGCTCACGGTGAACGTCGCCCAACCGGCCAAGGAGGAAATCATCCGGCTGGTTCAGGCGCCGGGCGACGTGGAGGCCGTGCTGGAGGTCGAGATCAGTTCGGAAATCGTCGCCAAGATCGTGGAGATGCCCGTCGAGGAAGGGGACTTGGTGAAGAAGAGTGACCTGCTTTGCCGCCTGGACGACAACAACCTTCTGGCCGAAGTGGAGTCGGGGCAAGCGCGGATCGCGCAGCTTCGGGCCGCGATCGTGCAGGCTGACGCCGATCTGGAAAAGGCGGAGCGCGACCTCGTCCGGCAAGTCGCTCTCTCCGAGACCGAGTCCACGTCGGACCTGGAACTCCGTGACTACAAGACCCTGCGCGACAAGATGACGGCGGTCCGCGAGATGCGGCAGCAGGAACTGGTGCAGGCGGAGGCGGGGTTGAAGCGCATCCACGAGGACCTCGCCCGGACGGTGATCCGCTCGCCCATCGACGGCGTCATCTCGAGACTCGTCGCGGAACTGGGCGAGGTGGTCGTGACCGGAACGATGAACAACCCCGGCACGGTCATCATGACCATCAGCGACCTGTCCAAGATGCAGGTTCGCGTTCGGGTGGACGAAGTGGACATTCCGCTCGTTCAACCCGACCAAAAGGCCCGGGTTTATCTGCAGTCCGACCAAGACAAACCTGTGGCCGCGAAAGTGATTCGCGTCGCGTCGAAGGGGACGAAGGCGGTCGGTCGGGACGTGGTGACGTTCGAGTCCATTATGGAGGTGCAATCCAACGAGGCCCGCGTCAAGCCGGGAATGACGGCCAACGTGGAGATTGAGGTGGATCGACGTGACGACGCGATCACCATTCCCGTGGAAGCGATCGTCCATCGGATGAGAAAGGACCTGCCCGAGTCGGTCGTCGCCGAGTTCGACCGCAAACAGGCCGGTCTCGATCTGTCGGACCGGGTCCGTCAGGCTCAATACATCAAGGTCGTCTATGTCATGGAGAACGACCTGGCCAAAGTGCGCGTGGTCGATCCCGGGATCGCCGATGCCCGGCGGGTGGAGATGCGCGATGGCGTGAAGCTGGAGGACACGGTCATCATCGGTCCGTACCGCAGCCTCGATCAACTCAAAGACGGCAAGAAGGTCGCACTCTCCGACAAAGACAAGAAGAAGCCGGGGAGTGACGCGAAGACGGGGGACGACGCCAAGACGGCGGGCAAGGACAAGCCGAAGGACGAGGAGAAGAAAAAGGACTCCAAGGACGAGCCGCAGACGGCCAGCGCGAGTGCCAAACCGTGAGCGGAAACGGCCTGCCTCTCATTGACCTGACCGACATTGAGAAAATCTACCGTGTCGGTACGGAACTGGTCCGCGCGCTCCGTGGCGTGAGCCTCAGCATCGGGGAAAACGAATACGTCGCCATCATGGGTCCCAGCGGATCGGGCAAGAGCACGCTGATGAACATCGTGGGATGTCTGGACGTGCCCACGAATGGAACGTACTGTCTGCGGGGCAAGGACGTGTCCAAGCTGTCGCAGTCGCGTCTGGCGAGAATCCGCGGACGGCAGATCGGGTTCGTGTTCCAGACCTTCGAGCTTCTACCCCGCACCACGGCCCTCAAAAACGTCCAGTTGCCGCTGATGTACACTCAGGTTCCGCACAAGAGGCAGCGGGCGATCACGGCCTTGACGCGTGTGGGACTGCTGGACCGGGCGGCGCATCGGCCGAATCAGCTTTCCGGCGGCGAGAAGCAGCGTGTGGCCATTGCCCGGGCGCTCGCCCAGGAGCCGGACATCATCCTGGCCGACGAACCCACCGGCAACCTCGATAGCCGGACCGGCGAGGAAATCATGAATATCTTCGACTCGCTCTACGCCGAGGGGCAGACGATCATCGTCGTAACGCATGAGGAGGACATTGCCGCCCGTTGCCGCCGGGTGATCCGATTGCGAGACGGTTTGATCGCCTCGGACGAGAGGACGGAGAAGGTTCCCGTGTCGCACGCGCCGATTCCGACGGGAAGCCCGGTTCTGGTATGATCCGGCAGTTGCTTGGCATTCCTGGTCGAGTCTGGACTGCACTGATCGGCGGTCTCGCGCGGAGCGGGCAGAACATCATCACCGCCCTGGTGCAAATCTGGGCCAACAAGGGACGGTCCATCCTCACCACACTGGGAATCATCATCGCCGTGACCTCGACGATCACCGTCGTCGCGTTTGTGAAGGGCTTCGGCGACTCGATGACCAAGATGGTGCGCGGCTACGGGACGAAGTTCATGGTCGTACGACCCTATCGGCCTGGACAGGAGCACCGAATGGGGATGGGCACGGTGACCCTGGACCTTCGGGACATTGAGGCCGTCCGTACCGAATGCCCGCATATCCAACGCCTTACCCCGTTCGTGTATGCGGAGCAAAGTGAGATCGCGTACGGACTGGAGAAGGCTACGGAGGTTCCCACTCGTGGCGTGGCGGAGCAGTATCAAGTCATCCGCAATTACTACGTCGACGCGGGTCGGTTCTTCGTGCCGATGGAAGTGGAAACGGCGGCGCCGGTGATCGTGCTCGGACGCACGGTCCTTAAACAGCTGGGGTGCGACGAGTCCATCATCGGCCAGCATGTGTACGTGAACGGTCACCGCTTCCTGGTTACCGGAGTTCTGGAATCCAAAGGAAGCATGTTCGGAGAGGACCAGGACAAGACGGTGATGATTCCCTATACGGCGGCGTTGAATCTGTATCCCGAACGGCGGCGGGCGATGCCCTTTTTGTGCGAGGCGACAAGCGAGGAAGCCCTGGACCAGGCCGAGGGAGAGGTGCGGCGGGTGCTTCGCCGCCGACATGGACTACAACCCGGTCAAGCGGACAATTTCGTGATCGAGCGCCAGGACCAGATGGTGCGGGAATTCGAGAAAATCACGAACATCGCGTCCGCCTCGCTGGCGGGGATCGTCAGCATTTCCCTACTCGTGGGTGGGATAGGGATTATGAATGTGATGCTTGTGTCCGTCACCGAGCGGACGCGGGAGATCGGATTGCGGAAAAGCATCGGCGGGCGTCGGAGGGATATCCTCCTGCAGTTCCTCACGGAGGCCGTCGTCCTGTGCACGATCGGAGGTCTCATCGGCGTGATCTTGGGATACATCCTTACCTTCATTGCCTCATTGCATCCGCAAATGGTGACCGTGGACATCCCCGTGTGGTCGGTCGCACTGGCGCTGGGGTTTTCCGCCGGCACCGGCGTCGTGTTCGGGATCATTCCGGCGTGCAAGGCGGCGATCCTCCACCCGATCGAGGCGTTGCGACACGAATAGAGGAAACGCAGAAACAAAGAAACGTCGAAACGCAGCATGAATAGGCCAGATACAACCGCAGTCGTTGCCTCACCACTGGAATCCCCAGCGCACAGAGCCTACTACGTCATGGCCTCCATCATTGCTGCTCCGCTGCGTTTCGGGTCGTGGGTGGCCGGGCGGATCGCGAGGCAGTGGCAGAACATCCTCACTGCGTTGGTGCAGATTTGGGCCAACAAGGCCAGGTCCGTACTGACGACCCTGGGGATCATTATCGCAGTCACCTCCACGATTACCGTCGTCTCGTTCGTGCAAGGCTTCGGCGACTACGTGACCAATATGCTCCGTGGGTTCGGCACCAATGTCATGTTCGTCGTCCCCTGGTTCCCGTCGGGGATGCAGGGGCGGATGCTGGGGCGCATCCTGATGGATGTGGACGACGTCCGGGCGGTCGGGGCGGAGTGCGACAAGGTACGGCGCATCTCCCCGATGCTGTTCATGCAGGTTACGGCCGAGTACAGCCGAAACAAGGCGGAGGATATTGAGCTTCAGGGCGTCACGGAACAGTTCCAGACCATCCGCAACTTCTTCGTAGACAAGGGTCGTTTCTTCGGACCGATCGACGTCGATCAGGGAACGTACGTCTGCGTCCTGGGCCGAGAGGTGCTCAAGCTGCTGGAGGCCGATGACAGCATTGTCGGCGACTATATTTACATCAACCAGCTTCGTTTCCAGGTGTTGGGCGTCCTGGAGAGCAAGGGCAATTTCCTGGATGAAAACCAGGACAAACTCATTCTGATGCCCTTCAACACCGTCCTCAAGATGTACCCTTTCCTGGCCCGATTCATGCCCTTCATCGTGGAGGCCACCCGCGAGGAGGATACGGAAGAGGCGTCGCTGCAGATCAGCCGCGTGTTGCGAACGCGGCATCATCTCCAGCCCGGCGCCCCCAATGACTTTCGCGTTTTTCGGCAGGACGAAATACTGCGCGATTTCGAGCGGGTGAAAATGATCGCCACCAGCATTCTCGCCGGGATCGTCGGGATTTCCCTCATCGTCGGCGGGATCGGCATCATGAACGTGATGCTTGTCTCCGTGACGGAGCGCACCCGTGAGATCGGTCTGCGGAAAAGCGTCGGAGGCCGACGCCGTGACATTCTCTTCCAATTCCTGACCGAGGCCATGGTCCTCGCCACCGTCGGCGGGATGATCGGGATTGCGCTGGGGTATATGATTTGCCACGTGGCGTCCCTGCACCCTTCGATGGTGAAGGTCGCCGTTCCGGTATGGGTGGTGATGCTGGCACTGGGGTTCTCCGCAGGGGTAGGCATACTGTTCGGCATCATTCCGGCATTCAAGGCCGCCATCCTTCACCCCATTGACGCACTTAGACATGAATAGAACAGATGCATGCGTCGGGTCTGATTCTCTCGTTCTTCAGGGGGTGATGTTGAGGTCCGCCTTGGTGAAGAGCGACTCAAAGACGAATCCGGCGGCGTGGATGTTCTCACGAGCGCCCTCCTGCCGGTCGATCACGGCCACAATGCGTTCGATTGCGGCGCCGATGGAGGTCATGAACTTGGCCGCCTCGAGTACCTGGCCACCGGTCGTGGCAATATCCTCCACAAGCAAAACGGAGTCTCCACCGGTCAGCTTGCCCTCATACGGCTTGGAGGTTCCATAGTCCTTCTTTGCATTGCGAATGATGGCGAAGGGTTTTCCCGACGCCATTGAGGCCGCGGCCGCCAGCGCTACTCCGCCGAGTTCCGCGCCCGCGATGAGGGTCGTCGATGGTTTCACATACGCGGCGAACATCTCGCCTAATGCCCTGAGAATATCCGGCTGGGTCTCGAAGAGGTATTTGTCGAGATAATACTTGCTTTTGCGACCCGAGCGCAGGGTAAAATCGCCTTCCAGATAGGCGGCATTGCGGATGCATTGGGCGAGTTCTGTTCGGACCATGAATCATCAACAAAGTCTACGCCCGTGGGCGGCCGCGTTTTTTTGGAGGTCTTGGCCGGTCGTTTGCGGGTTCGGCGCTAACCACGTGGAGTAGATCGATCATCAGCCAGTCCTTCACAACGCGGTCACCATTGTCGGGAGTCCGGAGGCGCTTGCGGCCGTTCATCACCTGGGTCAAGCCGAACACAGCCTTTCTACGAGTCAGCATTACCTGATCCGGGTGACGTACGAGGATCGAGCGCCCGTCGGTCAATCCAACTTCGATTGGCGCGAATGGTCGCTCACGAAGAACTGCCTGAAAATCGTCTCGGTCCATTTCCCAATCTTATCTAGTTTCTTGGTGGTTAGCAATACGCCTATACCTGAAGATCGCTAGGGCGGTTCAAGGCGCTTCGATATCGGCGTCGCACCAGGGACACGTGTTTCGTGAGGAATCCGTCTACCTGTCGGGGGGCTCGGCCGACGAACTGTTTGGGATCGAGCACGGTTTCCAGCTTCACCTTCGCAAACGCCGGATCGGAGGCAAGCCGATCCAGCAGATCATTCTCCCGCCCTTCGAGTTTAACTCTGCGGCCCGCGGCCTGGGAATGTCGCCGGATGCGCTCGTGCAATTCCTGTCGATCGCCGCCAGCGGCAACGCCGGCTATAAGGATGTCCTCTGTAGCCATAAAGGGCAACTCCGCCCGTAACCGCGACTGGATTACCTTCGGATAGACGACCAACCCACGGGCTACATGGGTGACGACGCGGAGCATTCCATCGGTCGCCAGAAACGCCTCCGGGATAGTCACGCGCTTGTTGGAGGAATCATCCAGCGTACGCTCGAACCACTGCTCAGCGGCAGTCTGCAAGGGAGACTGGACAAGGGAGAGAACGAACCGCGCCAATCCCGTTGCCCGTTCACAGAGCATCGGGTTTCGTTTGTAGGCCATCGCGCTGGAGCCCACCTGCTCCTTCTCAAAAGGTTCTTCGATCTCCTTCAGACCGGCGAGAAGCCGCACGTCGTTGGCGAATTTGTGCACGCTGGTCGCAATTCCCCCGAGCGCACAAACGACTTGGGCATCGACCTTGCGGGAGTAGGTCTGGCCGGTAATCGGTTCGACTTGCTCGAACTCCATCTGTCGGGCAACGTCTTCCTCGAGCCGCAGGACTTTCCGATGGTCATGGCCGCAGAGGGCGAGGAAGCTCGCCTGTGTGCCCGTGGTCCCTTTGACGCCGCGGAAGCGCAAGCCCGTCAGTCGATGCTCGACCTCTTCCAGATCACGAACGAAGTCGTAACACCACAGCGCCGCTCGCTTTCCGACGGTGGTGACCTGGGCGGGTTGAAAGTGCGTCAGCCCGAGCGTGGGCAGGGCACGGTGCCTCTTCGCAAACGCGCCGAGGGCGTCGATGACATTGGCAAGCCACACGGCCGCCAAGCGCAACGCGTCGCGCATGATGATGAGGTCGGCGTTGTCCACGACATAGGCACTGGTCGCGCCTAAGTGCAAGATGCCGCGTGCCTCCGGCGCGATGTCGCCCCAGGCGTGCAGATGGGCCATCACGTCGTGACGCAGCCGTTTCTCGTGCCGGGCCGCGGCGGCGAAGTCGATCCGGCCGAACGTTTTTTCGAGCTGTGTGATCTGCCGCGCGGTAACCCGGATTCCGGCCCGGTGTTCGGCCTTGGCAAGTGCCAGCCATAATCGCCGCCAAGTGCGAATCCGCGTCCGCTCGCTGAACAGCTCGCTCATCTCGCGCGAGGCATATCTTGCGACGAGCGGGGATTCGTAGACCTCGTGATTGGCCATATCGCGACCCAAACCCATGTTGTCGGATCGGCGTGACCGCGGACGCCGACGGAGTTATTGTAGCGAAAGGCGTAGGGTGTGCTACGGTTCCCATGCTTCGCGGACCGATGATAGGACAACATGACTGTCCGCCGTCTGGGTAGGTACGAACAACGGTTGGTCTTGGGCGTCGTGGTGATCCTCGCGGCGTCGTGCGTGCCGCTGCGCGACGCTAACGTTCCCGGCCCGGAAGGGGCGTCCGACCTGGCCGTCACCGCGTCGACCGGCACGCCCCAGGTGTTCGAGGGGACGGCTGTCACCGTGTCCGCGGACGCGCGCGGCGGGATCCCGCCGTATCTTTTTCGATGGGACCAGAACGCCGGACCGACGGAACTTACGCTCCCGGACGTTACCGAGTCTACGCTGACCACGGATTCTTTACTCCAAGCCGAAACCTACGTCTTCCGCGTCGTGGTGACGGACAGCGCCGGCGCGCACGCCGCCGGCTTTGTCACCGTCGAGGTTCTTTCGGCCGTGACGGCGACGGTCCCGAAGCTGGTCGTTGTGGGCGACTCGGTCGCGTTATCGGCGACGGTCGAGACGCAGCCGGCGAATGCGACTTTGCTCTGGGAAGTGACCTTCGGGGAGGCGTCTCTGGACAACCCGACGTCGCGTAATCCGACCCTGACGATAGCGACCGCGAGCACGATCAGGCTACGGCTGACCGCCACGTTCCCGTCGGCGTCAGGCTCTCCGGTGACGACGGAGCGGAACTTCGAGATCGCGTCGGTTCGGGACCTGAAGCCTCAGGTGCTGATCGAGACGAACTTCGGGGACATTACCATCGAACTGAACGGCGAGGCTGCTCCACTTCACACGGCCAACTTTCTGCTCTACGTCAATGACGGCTTCTACGCGGGCTTGCTCTTCCACCGCAGCGCGTGTTCGGGCGGCACGGGCGCAGGGGACTGCAAACCGTTCGTATTGCAGGGCGGCGGGTATAAGCGGGTGAATGGCGAGTTGCAGGCCGTTTCCGCAACCCGCGATCCGGTCCCATCGGAGGCGAACCACGGTTTGAGCAACGGCGTCCTGTACTCGGTCGCTTTGGCTCTGAACGGCGGTGACCCCGACTCAGGGACGATCGAGTTCTTCATCAATCTGAACACCGAGAACTCCTTCCTCGACGACCAGGGGTTCACGGTTTTCGGGCAGGTCGTCAACGGGACGAGCGTGGTCGATGAGATCACCGCCCTTGAAAGGAAGCCCAGCCCGATCATCCCCGGCGAGGTTTCTTTACCGGCGGACGATGTTATCATGCAGCGTGTAAGCCGCCTGGAACATTAGAAGCCCAGCGGCGAGCGAGCTGAGGCGTCGCCGGTAGGAGTCACGATGGGCTACGAAGATACGGGTACCACGTTGCAGGACCTTTCGGCCCGGATTGTTGCGATCCGGGACTCTCTTTGACCTCCCCAGCAAACTGGAAGCCCTCGCGGCGGTCGAGCGGGAGATGGCCTCGCCGAATTTCTGGGACAACGCGGAGGCCGCCCAGCAGACCGTCGGCAGGCTCAAGTCGATCCGCGCGATTGTCGAGCCGATGCGGAAGATCATCGCCCAGTCAGCGGACCTGGAGGCGATGACCCAGCTCTTGGCGGAGGCCGACGACGCGCACGTCCGCGCGGAACTCGATGAGGGGTTAGGAACGCTGGCCACTGAAGTCGCCCGCGTCGAGTTGTTGATGCTGCTTTCGCGGCCCAACGATCTGCGGAATTGCTATTTCAACATTCAGGCCGGGACCGGCGGCGCCGACGCCTGCGACTGGGCGCAGATGCTCCTGCGGCTGTACCTGCGCTATTTCGAACGCCGTGAGTATGAGGTCGAGGAACTCTCCCTGCGCGACGGGGAGGAAGCGGGCATCCAGTCGTGCAGTTTGCTGGTGAAGGGTCCATACGCCTATGGGTACCTCTCGTGTGAGCTCGGCGTGCATCGCCTGGTGCGCATCTCGCCCTTCAGCGCTCAGGGAAAACGTGAGACCAGCTTCGCATCAGTCGATGTGCAGCCGGAAATCGACGACATCGAAATCGAGATTGACTGGGACAAGGACATCCGTGAGGACACCTACCGCGCGGGCGGCAAGGGCGGGCAGCACGTCAACAAGACCTCCTCCGCGGTGCGTCTCACGCACCTTGCGACGGGGATCGCGGCGCAGTGTCAGAGCGAGCGGTCGCAGCACAAGAATCGCGCGACGGCCCGGAAGATGCTCGGAGCCAGGCTCTACCAAATGGAGCAGGCCAAACGCGACACCGAACTCACCAAGGTGTACAGCGAGAAGGGTCAGATCGGCTGGGGCAACGCCATCCGCAGCTACTTCCTCTACCCCGAACAACGGGTCAAGGACACCCGCACGGGCTTTACCACCTCGAACACGCAGGGCGTCCTCGACGGCGATATTCAGCCGTTCATCGACGCTATGCTCCGACACCGCGCGGCGGCCAGACATCGACAGGCGGAAGGTTGATCTCCCATTGCCGGTTACTTGTCCTCCGGTTTGATGCCCATGCCCTTGCGGTCGGGGTAGGCCGGTCGCGCGGGACGTTTCGGCGGATTCTTCTCCAACTCGCCGAGCATGTGGGCGATTGCGGCGTCAAGTTGCGGGTCGCCGCCGTCAACCATTTTGGCCGGGTCGTCGATGACTTCCATGTCGGGATCGACGCCGTGGCCTTCGACGCCCCAAGTCCCGTCAGTCTCGAAGAAGGCAAAGGTAGGAGCGGAAGTCAAACCGCCGTCAATCAGTTGTGGATTCCCCGAAATACCCACCAGGCCGCCCCAGGTGCGCATGCCGATGAGCTTTCCCAATCCACGCTGGCGGAAATAATAGGGGAAGCAGTCGCCGCCGGAGCCGGCCAGTCCATTGATCAGCATGCACTTGGGTCCGCTGTTGGCGTCGGGCGGCCAAGCGCCGTTCTTGGGGGCGCGGGTGGTCCAATAGTTGGTGATGGGGCGGTTGAGTAGCTCGATGAATCGGGTGGGAATCTGTCCGCCGCCGTTCCACCGCTCGTCGATTATCAGAGCGGCCCTATCCGTCTGGCCGTAGAACTGACGGAATAAATCGTTCTGTCCGTTGGTTCCCGTGTTGGGAACGTAGACATATCCGACCTTGCCTCCCGTTTTGTCCTCCACATACTTGCGATTGCGCTCGATCCACGCGCGGTAACGAAGGTCGGACTCGCTCTTGGGCAGATCGACGATGACCTGTCGGGCGTCAGCGTCGACCGTCGGTTTCTCGCTGACCGTCAGGGGCACCACCCGACCGCCCAAACCGTGAAACGCCGCCCACGGGTCCTTGGTTACATCTACCGGCACGCCATTGACGGCCAACAAATAGTCGCCAACCTTGACCTTCACGCCGGGTTGCGAGAGCGGACCACGAGCGTCGTAGTCCCACGGCGCGCCTTCGTAGATTTTGGCGATGCGATAGGCGCCGTCGTTTAGTTCAAAGTCTGCCCCGAGCATTCCGATGGGAACGTCAGGCGTTTTCTCATAATCCCCGCCGCCCATCACGTAGGCGTGGCCGACGTTGAGTTCGGAAATCATTTCTCCGATCACGAAATCCACATCTTCGCGGGATACACAGTCTTGCAGCATTCGCGCGTAGCGCTCGCGCATCCCCGGCCAATCCACTCCGTGCATGTTCGGGTCATAGAAATACTCGCGCTGAATGCGCCAGGCCTCGTTGAACATCTGCCGCCATTCCTCGCGGGGATCGACGCGGCCGGACATGGCGGAAAGGTTGAGCGGCTTGTCGAGTTTCTGCTCCGCAGCGGCATCGACAATGGCCATGGTCTCATCCTTACGGACCAGGAGTTTCTTGCCGTCCGCGGAAACCAGCACATTGTTTACCTCATCGAGGACGGTCTTTTCCTTCTTCTCGTCGTCGGTGAGGTCGAAGATTTTGATCGACGGCTTGCCGGCAGCGCCCTGGGCGGGGTTGCGGACGTAGATCAGCTTGCCGTCGTGGGTGACCTGGAGATTCGTGAAGTTGCCGCGATCAACCGGCAATGCGACCGCGCGGCGCTCAAAACCGTCCAGTTCGATCACCAGCGGCTTGACTTCCTCCTTCTTCTTTTCGTCTTTCTTTTCGCCCTCCGCGGCGGCGTCGGCCTTCTTTTCCGCGTCTGCAGTCGGCGTTTCTTTCCTTTCGTCCTCCTTCTTGTCTCCTTCGGGCTTCTTCTCTTCCGCGGGTTTTTCACCCTCCTTCGCGTCCTTCCCCTTGTCTTTGCCCTCTTCCTTTTTCTTCTCTTCCTCTTTCTTCTTTTCCTCTTCCTTCCTTTTTTCCTCGCCCCACTTTTCTTCGTCGCTCTTCGGGGCCCAAGGCGAGCCGACCTCGGCCCGAAGGGGAACCACAAACAGTGTGTCGGTGTCGGCATAGACGAAGGTCGTACCTACGTCCTCATAGAGCGGCGAGGAGAAGTTGCGATTGCTGGCGAAGAAAAGGTAGTCGCCCTTGCGGTCGAACGTGGGCCAGGTGGCGTTGAACATCGTTGAAGTCACCTGATGCGTTTCCCCCGGCTCCACGTGGTAGAGCCAAACGGACGCGGTCGTCTGGTTGTCGTTGCTCTTGGTGTACGCGATCCAACCGGAATCGTTCGACCAGCTCAAGCGACTGGTGTTGCCCCAGAGGTCAGTATCGACCAGCTTGGTCTCGTTGGTCTCGATGGTGTAGAGGTAGATCGCGCCGGTCTTGTCGGTAAAGGCGATGCGTTTGGAGTCCGGCGACCAGGTCGGGCGGAAGCGGAACGTCTTGCCGTCGGAAGTCGCTGTTTTCGTCTCCCCGCGTCCGTCGGACTGAGTGATGTACAGTTCATATTCGCCGGTGGCGTCGGTGAAGTAGGCAATCCATTGGCCGTCGGGGCTCCACGCCGGATCGCGCTCGGCCACTCCGCTGGTCCGGGTCATGTCGCGGGGAGAACCCTTCTTCGCGGGAACGGTCCAAATGTCGCCTCGGGATTGGAGAACGGCGCGTTGCCCCGTGGGCGAGATGTCCCACGACTGCACGAATTTGCTGCCGTCGTAGTCGCGGGGTCGGATTAGCGGACGGTCGCCGGGAATGACGACATCAACGGCGTGTGACTGCCCGGTGCTCAGGGAAAGTAGGTGCAATTCGGGTCCATTCTGGAAAACGATCTCCCCCTTTCCATCGGGGCCGGGTCCCATGGCGGGCCACTTCACATCGTATTCCGTCAGGTGAGTCACCTGCTCACGTTTCCCATTGGCCGTGTCGTAGTACCAGATATTGAGCCTATGCTCCGGTCCACCGTCCGACATGTAATACACCCTCGTTCCATGCCACATGGGTTGGGAATCGGTTCCCTCCCAATCAGTGATTTTCTTTGACGTTTTGTTCTGCAGATCGAACAACCAGATATCGGTGGCCATTCCGCCACGGTAGCGCTTCCAGGTGCGGCTGTCAGTGGTATGCGGCGTATACGCCAGCCAACGGCCGTCCGCGCTAATGGAAGCATTGGCCCCGTACGGCACCGGCAACGGGGCAGGCAATCCGCCCGTCGCGGAAGTCGTGAACAGTTGCATTTGCCGTTGCAGTCCCGCGAAGCCGTTGGTGAAGTACAACAGTTTTCCATCCGGCGTCCAGTCGCACAGCGTCTCGCCCGCGGGGTGGTACGTCACGCGAGTGGGAATGCCGCCCTCGACGGGCATGGTGTAGAGGTCCCGGTTGCCCTCGTAGTTGCCGACGAAGGCGATGGTCCGCCCGTCGGGACTGAACCTCGGAAAGCTCTCCGCGCCCGGCGGGCTGGCGAGCGGGGTCGCCACTCCGCCCTCGCGCGGCACGACCCAAAGGTCGTTGGCGTAAACGAACACGATCTGCGTAGCGCTCACGTCGGGATAGCGCAACATCCCCGCGTGCGGTCGATGGCTCGCGTCCGCGGCGACGGCGGTGCCCCGTGGGGCCGCCGCATCGCGCAGCGCCGGTTTGTCCTGAGCACAAGCGGCAAGCCCGCACGAAGCCGAAAAAAGAAACAAGGAGCAAAGCATCCGCTTGGTCACGATCAAACCTCCTCTTGGACCGTTGGGCGCCGAGTCCGGCGTGTGCCACCCCGACGCGCCGGGCTGTCAGCCGTGGCGGGCACTGCCGACACGGCAGTGGCACCCCGCGACTGAACCTACTACGTTCGCCGGAGCTAGGCTAGCGTTCGACGTAGGCGAGTGTCAAGAACTTCGGCGTCGGTTTACAATTGGTTACAACTCGACGCCCCGCCGAGCACATCTGTCTCGGCGTTTTGGCGTTTCAGGGTTTCAGGGTTGCGGGGTTGCAGGGTTTCAGAGTTGCAGGGTTTCAGAGTTTCGGGGTTTCATTCGAATCCCAGCTCGGCGAGATCGTCCTCATCCAGGCCGAAGTGGTGGCCGACTTCGTGGAAAACGGTTTTGCGGATTTCGCGGATGATCTCGCGGCGACTGCGGCACATGCGCTCGATGTTGCGTTGGTAGAGGATGATGCGATCGGGCAGTTGCCCGCCGTGTTCGACGCCGCGCTCGGTCAGCGGTGTGCCCATGTACAGACCGAGTAAATCGCGGGGATCGTCGACGCCGCCCTCCGTGCAGGCCTCCGGGCCGGGCACCGCTTCCACGTCGATGCACACGTCCTCCAGGTATCCGGCGAACGACTCGGGAATGTCCGCCAGGGCCTGTCGAACCAATTCGACGAATTCATCGGCGCTGAGCTTCATACGCATCACCGCAGGGTTCTAGCCTACCGAGCGGTGCATCGGCAAGCGCCGGTGGTCGTCCGGGGTGAGTCCGGTTAGAATCGGCGTGTGGGAACAGCTCGGGTGGGCCGACGGCGGCTACGTGGACGATGATGCGGATGCCGATGCTCTCGAGAACCTCTGACGGAATGTGGCACAGCGGCCCTCCGTGCATCTCAGCCGAGGGCGGCTGGACCACACCCGTCAACGGAGGCGCGTACGCATGATTGACGCGGTTCTGTTCGACCTGGGGGATACGCTGCTGCACTTTGAAACCGAACGGGCGCGCCACTTTCTAGAGTCCGCGACGCGTCCAGCGTATGATCGCTTGATCGAGTGGGGCTTTCGCCCGCCGGACTACGGGGTGTACCTTCGGGCCGTCAAACGGCGGTTTCTCCGCGCGTATCTTTGGTCGCGCGTGATCCGCCGAGAGGCGCAATTGGTGCAAGCCTTTCATCGGTTGCATCACAGAATGGGAATCGACCTTGACGACGCCCAGATGACGGACCTGGCCATGCGCTGTGTCCCCCCGCTGCGGCAGTTTTTCGTCGTGGACGGCGAGGCCCGTCCGGTGATGGCCCAGCTCCAAGCCGCCGGGTTCAAGCTCGGTTTGGTCTCGAATACCTTGTTTCCGGGGTTCGCGGTGGACGACGTCCTGCGACACGAGAAGCTGCTGGAGCGGTTCCCCGTCCGGGTTTATTCCTCGGACGTGGGTTACATGAAGCCTCACCGGCGGATTTTCGAGGCCGCCATCGAGCAGATGGGCGTGCCCGCGGAACAGACGGTGTTCGTCGGCGACCGCGTCGATAACGACGTTCGCGGGGCAGCACGCCTGGGAATGAAAACGATCCTGATGGTTCGCAACGGGCACGTTCCGCGAGGCCGCGTGCGCCCCGACCACATCGTTCGCGCCTTGTCGGAGGTGCCGACGGTGTTGCGAACGTGATGACCGGATATGCGCTCGCCCCTCGCCCCGGAACGATTGCTCGCGGCCTACGCGGCGGGGATTTTCCCGATGGCCGACGAGGGCGGGAGGATCCACTGGCTGGCACCCGATCCGCGGGCGATCATCGAGTTGGATGCCTTCAAGCCCTCTCGGTCGATGCGAAGCGCTCGACGCCGGGGCGTGGTCACGATCACCATCGACGGCGCGTTCGCCGAGGTGATTGAGGCCTGCGCCGATCGCCCCGAAGGAACTTGGATTTCGCCCGACATCCACGACGCCTACTGCGAACTGCATCGCCTGGGGTTCGCTCACAGTGTGGAGACCTGGAAGGAAGACCGGCTCGCGGGCGGCCTGTACGGCGTCGCCATCGGCGGGGCGTTCTTCGGCGAATCCATGTTCCATCGCGTCACCGACGCCTCCAAAGTCGCCCTCATGGTTCTCGTCGAACGGATGCGGGAGCGAGGGTTCACGTTGCTCGACGTGCAGTTCCTGACCGAGCACCTGCGTCAATTCGGGGCCGTGAAGATTCCCCGCGCGGAGTACGAACGGAGGCTGCGGGAAGCTGTCCAGCGGCCCTGCTCCTTCGTCGACGCTCCCGGCGCGATCACGTTGGACCCGCCGATAGGCCGATGATCGGGGCATGAGCATCGCCGCCACGCCCGCCGTCGGCAACGAACTCTTCGTGCATAACATGCGCCCCCTTTGGCGGTTCGACCCGGAGCTGGCCCTACGGGTGGACGCCGTTCACGACGAGGAGCGGTTGCCGCTCGAACCCGCTCGCAGCGGAGCGTGGACGACCAAGGTGTCGTTGCCCGGCGGATTATCCACGTATCTCCACAGTCGCCATGACCCCGTGGCTGAGGCCGAGCACTGGGCGAACGCCGTTCCCATCGAGGAAAAATACTGCTTCGTCGTCAGCGGACTGGGGCTTGGCTACCACGTCCGAGCGCTGTTCGAGCGTCTTCGCGGCGACGCGTTCATTGTTTGCGTCGAGCCGTCGCTCCCGATGATTTCGACGGCCTTATCCTGCACGGACCTGTCCGACGTGCTGGGGTCGAAGCGCTTCGTGTTGTTGACCGACGACGACAAGACGCGACTTCACGCGAGGTTGCAGCCCTACAGCACCCTGATGATGCTGGGGGCCCAGTTTGTACGCCACGCCGCCTCCGCACGCCTCGCCGAACAGGCCCACGCCGCCATCACCCATGCGATCACGGAATTCGTCACCTTCACGCGAATGTCCCTGATGACCTTGGTGGGCAATTCGCGCATCACCTGCCAGAACATTGCGATGAATCTGGTCAACTACGTTTCCACCCCGCCGATCGACTTCTTGAAAGACCGCTTCGCCGGCGACCCTGCCGTCATTATCTCCGCCGGACCGTCGCTGTCGCGCAACATCGAACAACTCGCCGACCTGAAGGGCAAGGCCGTCCTCTGTGCCGTGCAGACCACTATCCGACCGCTGATGCAACGCGGCATTGTCCCCGACTTCATCACCAGCTTGGACTTCCACGAAATGTCCCGCAAGTTCTTCGAGGGCGTCGGAGATCTGAGCGGCGCTCATTTGGTCGCCGAGCCGAAAGCGACCTGGCACGTCATCGACCACTATCCCGGACCCGTCTCGCTGCTCGACAACGCTTGGGCGCGACTGGTGATCGGCGAGGAGCTTGGGGCCCGCGGCGGGCTGCCCGCCGGGGCGACCGTCGCCCACCTCGCATTCTACTTGGCCGTCTATATGGGTTGCGACCCGATCATCTTCGTCGGGCAGGACCTCGCCTTCACCGGCCACGTCTTCTACGTCCCCGGCGTGGAGATTCATCAAGCGTGGCGCGGCGAGATCAATCGCTTCAACTCCATGGAGCAGAAGGAATGGGACCGAATCGCTCGCAACCGGCCCATCCTGCGCCGCGTGATCGGCGTGGACGGCGGCGAACTCTACACCGATGAACTGCTCTTCACGTATCTCGAGCAATTCGAGAAAGACATCGCCGCCGTGCCCCGAACGGTGATCAACGCGACCGAAGGCGGGGCGCGGATTCGCGGCACGCAGACCATGCCTCTGCGCGACGCGACGCAGCGATACTGCCAACGCGACATCGATCCGCAGCGTTTTGCCTATCGCCGAACGACGAAGTGGCGGGATCCCTCTCGACTGGAGGGCGCGCGGGCCGAGTTGCAGCGACGGATCATCGAGTTCGACGAGGCCCTATGCGTCTGCGAGGAACTTCTCGCGCTCCTCAAGGAGCTCGACGCCCTGACGGAGAATCCCGACGTTTTCAACCGGCGACTCGTCCGCGTGGACGAGCTGCGCACGAAGGTCTACCGGGAGAGCCGGGCCTACGAGATCATTAATGCCGCCACGCAACTCGCCGAGTTCCGCCGCTTTTCCGCGGACCGACGGATCGTGGCCGCGGAACTTACCCGCGCCGAACGGGCCAAACACCAGCTCGCTCGCGACATCGAGTTCATCACCGCCGTACGGGATGGGGCCGTTGACGTTAAGCCCATCCTGACCGACGCCCTGCGACGCATCGAGGAGGCTCGGCCGCACACATGAAAGTCATCGCCGTCCTCCAAGCGGATTTGCAGGTGACACCCATCGGCACGCGCAGCCGCCTGGGCGAAGAGCTTGGGGGCATCCCCATCCTGCGTCGGACGGTCGAACGCGTGCGCCGGGCGAAGAACCTCGCGGGTGTATACGTCCTTTGTCCGACGTCGCAGCTTCCACGATGCACGACGATCCTCGAGGGCACAGGCGCGATCGTCCGCGCCCACGACGCCGGGCCTTCGCCCTACGGCTCGCTCATCCAGTCCGCACGGAAATGGTCCCTCGACGGCTGGCGCGGCGGGATCGGCGGCACGACGGCGTTCGATGAGTACACGGACTGCCGCTTGATCGACGGACTGCTGAAAAGTATCCGGGCCGACGCCGTGTTGAGCGTACCGGCCGCCGCGGTCGTGTTCGACCCCGCCCTCGCCGATCAGACGATCGACCACCGTAGGGCCCTAAAGGACGACAGTCGTCTCACCTTCGCCCAGACCCCTCCCGGGTTGACGGGAATCCTCCTCGATACGGCGTTGATCGGCGAGCTGGTCACGCGGAACATTCCGATCGGCTGGCTGTTCAGTTACCAACCCGACGGGCCGCGGAAGGATTTGATCTTCGAGCCGTGTTGCTTGGAGACGGCCGCGCCGCTGCGTTTCGCCGCGGGCCGCATGATCGCCGACACCGACCGTGCGATGCGAACACTAGACGAGCTTCTTCGACAGCACCCCGATCCCGATTCGCTCACCGTCGGCCAATGGCTTATCGAGCGGGATGCGGACTTCGTCGAGCCGCTCCCCCACGAGGTGGAGATCGAGTTGACCACCGACGACCCGTACCCCGATCAGGTACTTCGCCCGCGCGGTGATCGCGTGCCGCGCCGTGGACCGATCGAGCTTTCCGTCATTCAGCGAGTCGTCACGGAAATCGTGCGCTACGACGACGCGTTGGTTGTGCTCGGCGGATTCGGCGACCCGTTGCGGCATCCCCAGTTTCGAGCCGTCCTGGACCTGCTGCGTCCCTCGCTGCCTCCGAACGACGGCGTCTACGGGCTTTGCGTTCGGACCGCGGCCGCCGATCTTCAGGATGAGCAAATCGCCGCAATCGTTGACCATGGCGTGGATGTTCTGAATGTCACTCTCGACGCGTGGAGCGCGGATCTCTACGGTCGGCTGCACGCACCGCGGGATCCGGCGTCGGCGTGCTTGGAGCGAGTGCTGGCGGGAATGGAACGTCTATCGAAAGCTCGTGAGCAGTGCGCCTCCGCCAGGCCGATCGTCGTTCCGGAGATGACCAAGGCCCGCGAGAACGTGCACGAGCTTGACGATTTCTACGACGGCTGGCTCCGTCGCGTGGGTGCTGTGAGCGTGACCGGCTTCAGCCACTACGCCCGCCAATGCGAGGACCGAAGCGTCATCAAGATGGCGCCTTCCTTGCGGACGCCGTGTCGTCGCATTCAATTACGCTGTCTGGTGCTTGCCGACGGGCGCGTCGCCTTGTGCGATCAGGATTTCCGCGGACTGCACACGGTCGGTCAGGTCGGCGAACGGTCGCTCGAAAACATCTGGCGCGGCGCGGAGTTCGAGCGGATTCGCCTCGCCCACCGGAGCAGTCAATTCGACCCCACCCCGCTCTGCGCCGCGTGCGACGAGTGGCACCGCCCATGAGGTGAACGCGGCGCAAAAGAAAAGGCGGCGGCACAAGCACGGCCGGGGTAGTCAAGACCTGGGCGTTTAAGAAGAGTTGGAACGTGAGTTCGCGAACTCGTTCACTGACTGACGGGCGCCTCCCGTTCGTCTTGTCGCTTGATCCACATGGACCTATGATGCGTCGCCCGCGCACGCCGACCGGAGCTGTGCAAGGCGGGTGGAACCACGATGCCCAAACGAGCCATCATCCTCGGATCGACGGGGTCCATCGGGTGCAATGCGCTCGATGTACTGGCCGGGTTGAATGGGGAATGGAGCGTTGTCGGTCTGGCCGCCGGGTCGCGGGGACGCGAACTCGCCCACCAGGCGAACCGCTTTCATCCTCAGGCCGTCGCCATTGCCCGGACGGAGCTTTCCGCGGAGCTGGACGCCGAACTGACCTACTCTCCCCAGGTTTTCGCCGGTGCGGACGCGGCGCGCGAACTGGTCGATACCGTGCCCTTCGACTGTGCGCTGTGTGCGGTCGTCGGGGCGGGCGGACTGGCCGCGACGCTTCGCGCGGTCGAGCTGGGCCGGCGAGTCGCACTCGCCAGCAAGGAGGTTCTGGTGGTCGCGGGATCGTTGCTGATGCCCCTCGCCCGCCGGACCGGGGCTATGCTCATCCCCGTGGACAGCGAGCACTCGGCGATTTTCCAGGCCTTGCACGCCGGGCGACGCACGGAGGTCCGAAAGGTGTATCTGACCGCGTCCGGCGGACCCTTCCGGACCTGGAGCGCCGAAGCGATGGACGAGGCGACGCTGGAAGACGCCTTGCGTCATCCAACCTGGGACATGGGTCCGAAAATCAGCATCGACTCCGCGACGATGATGAACAAGGCGCTGGAAATCGTCGAGGCCTGCTGGCTATTTGATCTTCGACCGGATCAGATCGAAGTGGTTGTCCATCCCGAGTCGATCATACATTCGCTGGTGGAGTTTTGTGACGGCTCGATGATCGCCCAGTTGGGAACGCCGGATATGCGGACGCCGATTCAATACGCCTTGACCTACCCGACGCGACAACCGTGCCCGTCGCCGCCGCTTGATTTACTGCGTATCCGCGAACTGAAGTTTCATCCCCCGGACCGCGAGCGCTTCCCGGCGTTGGGATTGGGTTACGAGGTGGCCCGTCGCGGCGGCACGTGCGGGGCGGTCCTGAACGCCGCGAACGAAGCCGCCGTCAAGTTGTTCCGCGAAGGCGGCATCGCCTTTCGCGACATCACCGGACTTACGGAGAAGGCCTTGCGAGAGCATGAGTTCAAGGAATCGCCCACACTCGATGAGTTGCTGATCGCGGATCGGTGGGCTCGACAGGAGGTTAGCCGATGCACGGCCTCTTGATGCTCGCCCAAGCGTCTTCCGTCTTCGACCTCGTCCTGACCGTTTGGAGCACCGTCTGGCCGTATTTGGTGATGCTCCTCGGCTTCTCGGTCATCGTCTTCGTCCACGAGTTGGGCCACTTCGCCGTCGCCAAGTGGGCCGGCGTCCGCGTCCAGACCTTCGCCATCGGCTTCGGCCGGGAGATCGCCGGGTTCACCCGCGGCGAGACCCGCTACTCCTTCAACATTCTCCCTCTCGGCGGATACGTGAAGATGCTGGGTCAGGAGGATTTCGACGACAAGTCCAATGAGCTGCGCTTCAAGGACGACCCGCGGTCCTTCCTCAACAAACCGGTCGGCCATCGAATGGCGATCGTCTCCGCGGGCGTCATCATGAACACCGTGTTCGCGTGCCTGCTCTTCATGGTGGTGTTCTTGATGGGGATGGAGGCCGTCGCCCCCCGTGTGGACTTCATCGAGCCGGATAGTCCCGCCGAGAAGGCCGGTCTGCTCCCCGGCGACTATGTCCGCAAGATCAACGGCGAAACCATGCTGGAGTTCGCCGAAGTGAAAGTCGCCATCCTCCTCGCCCCGCCGCACGAGCCCGTCGAGTTCATCGTCGAGCGGGGCGGCGCCGTGCAACGACCCCTCTACATCAAACCCGAGTACCGCGCGCCGGAGACCACCCGCGACTTCCAACGACAGGTCGTGGGCATCTTGCCCGGCGTCACGCGGGAGATCGTCGCGGTCGGCCCGGAGATCGACACGTCCAAGCCGGATCAGCCTCACGTCGGCGACGTACTCGTCGAAGTGGACGGCGTACCCGCGACGGACGACAACGCCAGCGAAATCTTCAATACCCTCGTCTACAGCCGCGGCAATATCTACGTCGAACGGAAAGACCCGAAGCATCCTGCGGCCCCGCCCAAACGCGTTCAGGTGCAGATTCCCCCCGTCCTTTCACTGTACCCCGCCGACAGCCAGGACCCCGGGTCGGTGAGCGTGCTCGGGCTGACCCCGCTGCCGCGTTTCGGCCAGGTCGATCCGCGGGGACGGGCCGCCCTCGCCGGAATTGACGTCGGAGACACCATCCTCCGTTGGGACGATCTTTCCTATCCCACCATGGCCGTCGTTGCTCGGGCAGTCCGCGACCGCGCCGAGTGGGACATTCCGTTTCGCGTCCGAAAGGCGGACGGACGGGTCGTCGAGGGGTTCGTGCGACCGAAACGCAACAAGCGCGGCGCGGCGACCATCCAGGCCTTGTGTCGACCGATCGAATCGCCGGCACGACCGTCCGACGGGCCGCAGGCGCGGTTCGTGGACGTGCGTAGCGGCGGGATCGCCGCGGAAGCGGGAGTCGAAGCCGGCGACCTCGTGGTGCGTTGCAACAAGGATGACAACCCGACGAGCGGCGCCGTGAATCGCGCGATCGGCGGCGGCTTCGGCCAGGCGGTGGCGCTGACGCTTCGTAAACGAGATGGGAGGGTTGTCCAGACGTACCTTCAGCCGCAGGCGCCGGGCGCCATCGACGCCACGTTCACGCTCGTCGCCGACGATTTTCTGCGGACGGGCGACATCGTCCCGACGATCAACGGCAAACCCAGCCCCGCGGCTGAGGCCGGTATTCCCGCCGGTGCGACCATCACCGCCGTCAACGACGTCGCGGTCAGCCGGTGGCGCGATCTGATCGCGGCTTTGCAGAAGAGCGCGGGCACGACCGTGCAGCTTGCGTACGTCGATTCGACCCACGCGAAGCGCATCGTCCCCTTTCGCGTCCCGCAGACGTTGCACACCCTCCTAGCGGTCGGACCCGAGGCGAGGATCGTCAAGATCGACGGCCGCGAAACTGTCTCCGCACAGACCGCCCGTGGAACGGAGAATCTCACCGTCCGCTACCATGAAGGGACGCGGGCCATCCTGAGCGAGTTGATCGGGCGCAGCAACGTCCCCGTCGAGTACCGCGAAAATCCTCTCTCGCCGCTGAAAACAAAGAACATCGACGTGACCGCGGACATGGTCGATCCGTGGGTGGGTCGGATTGCGTTCTCGCCGAACATCGACGTGGCCCCGGAATACCGATTGCTTAAGGGCGAGAACGCTCTCGACGCGGTGTGGATCGGCATTCACAAGACGTACTACTTCATTCGCATGGTCTACCGCACGATGCAGCGGATGATCTTCACGCGCAGCGTCAGCCTCGAACAGATGTCCGGGCCGCTTGGCATCATCGACATGGGCGGGCAGATCGCCCGCACGGGGTTGGTGCAGTTCCTTTTCTTTCTCGCCATGATCTCGGCCAACCTCGCGGTGATTAACTTCCTTCCCCTGCCCATCGTCGACGGCGGGCTGATGATCTTCCTCATGATCGAGAAGATCAAAGGCGCTCCCGTGAGTCTGCGCGTCCAGGTGGCGACGCAGATGATCGGCCTCTTCCTGATCGTCGGGCTTTTCCTGTTCGTCACCTACCAGGATGTCGTGCGGATGTTGGGATGACGGGCGGGATGGCCCTGACGACGATCCGTGTGCCACTGCTCTTTGAGCAGTGGGCTTTGTCATTGGGTACGACTCCACCGCTGACACAGCGGTGGCACACGGGCCGGATGACTCCGGGGCGTGCCACTGCTCTGTGAGCAGTGGCTTTGTTGCGGAGTGAAGACCACTGCTTAAACAGCAGTGGCACACGGGACGGATGACCCCGGGGTGTGCCACTGCTCTGCGAGCAGTGGGTTTGTCGCGGAGGAGATACCACTGCCGAGACGGCAGTGGCACACGACACGATCCTTTCAGACGAACGGTTCGTCCATACGGAGGGGAACGTCGGAATATCCCTCCCAGAAACGGGCACTGGACCAGACCCAATCGGCCGGGGTTCGTACCAGACCGCGGCGTACCGGGTTCTCGTGGATGTAGTTGATAACGGCGGGGACGGTTTTCTCCCGAAAAATGTTGTGATCGAACCCGCCGCCCGGTTGCCAGAACCGGAAGACGCGGCGGGAAGGGTATTGCACCGTCAGTCGATCCAGCCAGCGGGTGTCCCCGCGGCGAACCAAGTGTTCGCGCGCTGCGGCGGAAACGGGGCGTTTCAGGGCTGCGAGGGACCTGCGCATCTCGTACGGGTCGTGCCGGGGATAGATCAGCACGTGGACGTGTTCGGGCATAATGACATAGGCCCAGATGTCGACGACGTGGTCCCGACGAAGGGCGCTCATCGCCTCAGCGACCCAGCGGCGGGTCCGCTCTCGGGTCAAGAGGGGCAGACGCTGAAAACACGAGTAGGTCAGGAAATGAGCGTGGCCCGGATCGTCCCAGGATTTGCGCGTTTTGCGCACGAACGCCCGCATAGACGGGATCCTACCACTGCTCACAGAGCAGTGGCACACGGAGCAGTGGCACAGTGCGCACGTCGGCTCATCCCCGCGCGAGAACCAGCACGAGCGCGTCATCGTCGGCCTGGGCGCTCGCCAGATGCGAGTTCCAAGTGCTTCCGATACGCGTGACGATGCCCGCGGCGTCGGTAAATGCGTCGCGGTCCAGCAGCGCGTCGTGCAGCCGTTGCTCGCCCAGGGCCTCCCCGCCGGCGCTGGCCGCCTCCACCAGTCCGTCCGTGTAACAGACGATCCGAAACGCCTCCGGCAAGTCGACGCGCGTCGCCGCGAAGACATAGTCAACGTCCACACCGAGCACGAGCGAAGGCTGATCGAGGGTCACCAATCGTCCCGCCCCGACCATCAGCAGCGGCGGCATCCCTCCCGCGTTGACGTAAGTCAGCTTGCCGGAGGCCATGTCGATCCCTACGTACACGCTGGGGAGCACCTGCCGCGCCTTCGACGAGGCGAGGAGTTGGTTCATGGCGTTGAACATGCCCGCCGGGTCCATCAGCGCGTCTTCGGAGACGGCGACGCCCGTCCGCACCGCGGTGAGGATCGCGTTCGCTTGAACGATCCCGCCGATGCCGTGACCGCCGCCGTCCACCACGACGATCCCGCAGCGCCGCTCGTCAAGGTGGATCACGGTGGCGAAATCGCCGCAGCGCATGCGACCGGGGAAACACTTCACCGCGACATCGAACGCATCGCTCCCCGCGACTGGGGCGCTGACCGCTGCCTGCACCCGCCGGATGGTGGTCATCCACGCCGCCCCCTCACGGGCCGCGGCACCGCTGAGCTTCCGCGAGGACTCCGCCAACAACGCCCCCACCAAGGCCCCCGAGGCGATGACGTACTGGATGGCCGCGGTGGTGAACGGCTTCTTGGACGAGGGTCGATCGACGTAGAGAACGCCGACCACGTCGCCTCGATACGTCAGAGGCGCGACGACGGCCGTGACGGCGTATCCGAGCTTCGCGTTCAACTGCGCGGCGGTCTGCGGATATCGACCGGCTACGTGTTGGAGCACGGGGGCAAGCACGAAGGACTGGCTGGCCGGGGTGAGCGATCCGCTCGGCGGACGTTTCAACGCCCGATGGACCAACGGTCGAAGATCGGTCTTGCCATCGCCACGAAGGGCGATGAGTCCGCGCTCGGCTTGAAGGTCGAGGATGATCTGCCCCAAGGCGGCGCCGGCGATGTCCTCCGCCCGGGCCGTGAGCGGTTGATCGCCGATGAGCTGGGCCAGTTGTTCGATCTGTCCGATGGTCAACGACAGCGGGGCCTTGAGTTTCACCCACTCGCAGTCCGGCGGTTCGGTGCGGTCGGGGGTGAGGAACTCCAGGTCCGGCGCGTCGGGCTTGGTGGAGTCGTCCAGAAACTCCAACACGCGATCCCCGGCCCGAATGATGTCGCCGCCGGTGAGCAGCGTCTCCGTAATCAATTCGCCGTTGACGTAGGTTTTGTTGCGGCTGCCCAGATCGCGGATGCGGTGTCGACCGTTGCTTTCCAGGTCGATGCGCAGGTGCTCGCGCGAGATCATGTCCGAGTCGAGGACGAGCTGCGAGGTCGGCGCCCGGCCGATGAGGAAATGTTCCGAGTCCAGCAGCTTAGTCTGCAACCGTCCGGCGTCATCCAGGTATCGAAGCGCACCCATGACGCAACACTATAAACGCGCTGCCCCACACGGCAAGTTATGCAACCCGCCCGTGGAAATAGGAAAGCTGGGTCGAAAAGTGCGAAGGGTCAGCAGCCCGTTGGGAAACGACTTGTTGTACTTGTGGCACCGGCATCTTGCCGGTGAAAACACGGGCTGGAAGCCCGTGCCACACGTTTTTCAACATGCTGTTTGGGGCGACGAGGCAACCTACAACGTGAGCAATGCGTCAATCAGCTTTTCATCATCGAGCCCTAAGTCGCGGAGCTGGGCGCGTTTGTCGTCGTCGGTCAGATCGGTGTTGTTGACGATGACCTTGACGTCGTCCAGCAGGATCGCATGTCCGTCCGCGGCGAGGAGTTGATGCGGGAACGTCGCCGGAGCACCACTCCCGCATCCGGCCGCCACGGACAAAACCAGGCCTAGGAAGCCGCTCCGTACGATTCTCATTGCCGATCTCCACAGACCCGCACCGTCGTATCCATCATCCCCGTCGATGCTAACCGGCGAGGAACACGATTACAACGTGACCTCGCGACGCTTCGTCACGCCGGCGCGGCGACGAGTTCCACGGGAACTTCCTCGGGCGTGCGTTTCGGACCAGGGGATCTGGCGCCGACGCGAGCCTTGATCGCCTCGGACAGAACCTCGACTCTCGACGCCCACGTGTCGTTTTTCATCGCCGCACTGATGGCCGCACGTCGGCCCGGCGCCTGGGCCGCCAGCACCGCATCACAGGCCGCGGCGAAGTCCTCCGCCGTGTCCGCGATCATGATCGGCCCCTCGTAGCGACGGGCCTCGGGCAACGACGTGGAGATGACCGGCAATCCGGAGGCCAGATACTCGTGCATTTTGATGGGATTGATGTTGCGGGTCATCGCACTCCTTGCGAACGGCAGCAGTCCGGCGTCGAAGGATGCGCAATACGCCGGCAGGTCCGCGTACGCACGACGACCCAACAGGTACACATTGTCCAGGCACGCCAATTCAGAGACGTCCACGCGGCGATCGCCGATCAGCACGAACGAGTAGTGGGGACGGAGTCGCGCAACCTCCGCAAGCAGCCCCCGGTCGATCCAATGGTGGATCAATCCGAAAAAACCGAAGATCGGTTTGGGAACTTCCGCAAGATCGCACGGTCGTTTGAGCGCCGTCCGCCACGCGGAAGCGAAGTGCTCGTAGTCCACCCCGTGACGGACCAACAGAGTGTCGGATCGTTGGGCGCGCTTCGTTTCATACAAGGATTCGGAGGTCGTGACCACCAGGTCCGCCCGGGCCAGCGACTCCTCCTCGGCTGCATGGATCCGCTGCGGATCGAACCCCTCGAACTCACTGTATTCATCCACGCAATAATAGACCGAACACTCCTCGTTGAAGCGACCGTAAAGGAAGGGTACGTCCGGCGCGAACGACCACAGTTGCACGGGCTTCCGCCCTTCCGGGTCGACGGCCCGAACGGCGCGGCGAATCTGTGCGATCAGTATTCGTTGATGCGCCCGCCGCAGAATCCCCCATGACACACCGGGAATGACCAGCGGCGTGACCTGGACGATCGAGGGGGTGACCCGACAAGCTCCCCTCGCAAAGCGACGGACGGCCGACCAAGCGGCGCGGAAATCCGCGGCGCTCGCCCGCGGGCGCCGAGTGCCGTGATAATTCACCCACACGATATCATTGCGCCGGGCGAGGATCGTCATAATCTGATGCTTGCTCGTGGGATCGTAATCCCACGAGTTGGCGATGCAGATGATGAGGCGACCTTCGATCATGACGTAAACTTAGCACTACAAGGCTAATTGATTGGCGGTTGACAAGTGAGGCCGCTTCAGCGGCCTTGCCCCGAAGGGCTCCAGGCCAGCCGTTTTACGGCTGGTCCAGCGACGCCCATCTTTTTTTCAGCCCGTTTCAACGGGCTTTCCTCCTCGTCGCAATCGACAAACACCGAACCGATCCGGGTAAGCCCGTTGAAACGGGCTTCGGAAAGCTGACTCGTCTCGCGCAGCCAGCCCTAAAGGCTTGCTGTTACCCACAAATAGACCGCCTTTCGGAATGCCAGCGAGGCTCGTCCCGGAGGGACGGCTGAGTGCCGCTCTGTCGTCCCTCCGGGACTCGGACCGTTCTTCGATCTGCATCCCCAGCGATGAATCGCTGGGCTATTCTCATGCCGTGCCTCCGGCACGGACGCTGTTTCCAGACGCCCAAGGGGCATCCGCCCCGGAAAAATGTGGGTAACAGCAAGCCTAAAGGGCTGGCCTGATGCCCGCTTGCGCGGGGAAACCCCGTGAACGGGGTTGCCCATCGACTCGTTTTCACGACAACGAAACATAGCGTTGTAGTATTAGCTCCCCGGCTCACTTTTCCTTGTCGCCCTGTTTCACATAGTCGTAGTAGCGGTAATAGTTGTAACGGTAGCCGTACCCGTACCCGTAGCCATAGTACCCTCCGGCCGGTGCGTCTCGACCGACAAGCAGACATCCGACGATCGGGATATTGTTGACTTGCAAGAGTCGCACGGCCCGTTTTGCGGCGGCCTCGTGCGTGCGGTGCAGACGTACGATCACGACGACGCCCGTGCACATCTGCCCGATGATGCCAACGTCCGTCACCGTTGTCGCCGGCGGCGTGTCCACAATCGTGTAGTGAAAATCGTTCTGCATCCGTTTGAATGCCGGAGACAGCCCCGCGGCGGTCAACAGTTCTGCGGCCGGTCGTCCGTTGGTGCTGCCCGCGGGGATGAACATCAGGTTGGGGATCGGGGTGGATCGCAGCACTTCCTCGTACGTCGCCCGCCCGTCGAGGACTTCCGCCAGCCCCGGCCCGGTGGGCTGGTTCAACATGTGGGCGAGCGAGCTACGCCGGAAGTCGCCGTCGACCACCAGCACTTTCAGGTGACGGATCTCCGCCAGGATGCAGCCCAAGTTGAGCGTGGTGACGCTCTTCCCTTCCTTCGGGACGGCGCTCGTGATGGCGATGATGCGGTGTTCGTAGTTGGGGTTCTGACTCAGCAGCCGCGTGCGTAAGGAACGGTACTGTTCGGTGACCAACGACGACCGTTCGTAGAACGGGATCAGCGACTCGGACAGCCCCTCGGTGAGGGCCACCGGCTCGACGCGGGGCTCTTGGTGATGTTCGACGGGAGCGGCCGGTTCTGCGCTGCGCCCGACGACGATCGGCGGCGTCGCCAGGGCCGTGCTCCCGCTCTCCGATGCCGAGGGGCCCATCGTCCGGCGACGTTCGAGTTCGGCACGTTTCAGCGCGTCGGCGATTCTACCCATTCACGTCCACCCCACGGTGTCTCAACTTTCACATGCTCGCGGCCGGTCATGGGCCGAGGTTGCCGTAGTTATAGAAGCTGCCGCCGTTGAACGACGTATTCCTGTTGTCCTGGTTGTTGTAGAGATCCGCGAGGTCGCGCATTTGCGCGGGCGCGGCGTAGGCCTGGGCGACCGGTATGAACGGGAACAGGATTTCCCGCACCCGCAGCCCCAGCCACGCGGCGGGCGTCGGCGGGATGTACACGATGTCATTCGGCTCCAGCAGGATGTTCTTGCTCCAGTCCCCGGTCTTGACCATTTTGTCCACGTCGATTTCGAGCGTTCGCACGGGCACTTCGTCATGGGCCGGGCGGATTACCTTCACCCGGCTGGTCCACGACAGAAACGTCGTCCCTGACTTCACCACCGCGTCGAGCAAGGTGTCGCGTCCGGTGAAGGGCCGCGGACCGGCCCCGCTCGCCTGACCGTAGACGTAGAACTTCTTGCTTGCGTAGTTGACCACCCGCACGCTCACTTTGGGATCGACGTAGTATCTGCTGAGCAAGACCTCGAGCTTCGCGGCGATCTCCTTGGCCGTCATGCCCACGATCTTCACGTCCCCCACCAGACGCAGGCTGATTTTTCCGTCCGGGTGGATGCTCTGGGACTCCCCATCGATCTCCAGGATGCGCGGGGCGCTGATGGCGACGCCGTCGGGGATACCGATGCGGTACTCGATGGCCGCTACTTCGTGCTCGTGCTCGCGCAGGAAGTGCAACATGTCCACGTTCTTGGACGCGCAGCCTCCGCCGGCGCCGGCGAACAAGACCGCCGTCACCACCGCCCGTCGCCACGTACACGGAACCATTCTCCGGCTCCCCGGTGCGCTGGGAGCGTTCCCCGCGCGCGGTGCCAATAACCCGCGCGGGGACACCCGACCGCGCAGACCGTCTCAGTGCGGATTTATCGGGTCGCAGGGGGGTGATCTGAACCTCTCCGGGCCGTGCATGGCCCGAAAGCAACGGAGTGGACTGCGATCGGATGCCGGGTTCTTTGGGAAGCCGATTTCACGTCCGGGAACATACGCGATCGAACCTCAAGCGGTCTGGCGGCGGGACCGATATTCCTCGTGTGACTTCGGGTCCTCCGGTGGAGTGGACTTCAAGTCCGCCCAAAAGAGACCCCTCATGTACGCCGACTTTTTCGGGCTTCGCGAGCTCCCGTTCAACAACACGCCCGATCCGCGTTTCTTTTATTCCACGCCCGATCACGAGGAGGCCCTTGCCTCGCTCATCTATGCGGTCAAGGAGCGGAAGGGGTTCGTCCTGCTGACCGGGGAGGTGGGCGCCGGAAAAACGCTCGTCTCGCGGATGATGCTCCGCCACTTCGGCACGAGCATCGCCTTCGCCAACATCAACCACGCCCTGCACACCGCCGGCGATCTGATGGAATCGCTCTGCTCCGAGTTCGAGCTTCCCTACCAGCACGGCGAGGGCAACGCCCAACTCGTACGTACGCTCCACGACTTCCTCTTGGCGAAGTTCGCGCAGAACACGCCGGTCGTGTTGCTGCTCGACGAGGCCCAGAACCTGCCGATCGAAGCGTTCGAGCAACTTCGCATGATCGGCAACCTCGAAGCCGACGACGCCAAGCTCCTGCAAATCGCCATTGTCGGCCAGCCCGAACTGCAACGCTTGTTTCAATCGCCGCAGCTTCGGCAGCTCAAACAGCGCATCTTCCGCAGCTACCACTTGCCGGCGCTCGACCGCAAATCGACCGAAGGCTACATCCGTTACCGACTGTCCGTCGCCGCGGCGAAGGACGTGGCCATCTTCGCTCCCAGGGCCGTCGACCGGATTTATGCCGCCTCCGGAGGACTGCCCCGCCTCATCAACACCGTCTGCGACAACGCCATGCTCAGCGCTTACTCCGCCGACCGTCGCCGGATCGACGAGGATTTCCTCGAATCCGTCCTCGCCCAAATGATGCTCGGCGGGGACATCCGAACGCCCCGCCCCGCTCTCTCATTCGCCGCTTCGCCGCCGCCGAGTCCGCCCGCCGTCGAACCCCGATTCATCGAGGCGGCCGCCGCGAGTGAACCGCGCGCCGTCGCGCACACCTCGTCCTCCCCCCAACGCGCCGCCCACCAATCCGGGCACGCGCGCACGCCGCTACACGCTTCGGCGTCGGTTCCAGCACCAAGCGAACAACCGTCTGTCTACGCTCAGCCGTTGCACCACACGCACTCGGCAACCGCGTCGTCGACGCCTCGACGTGAGGTTCAGACCCACGGCGGAGCCGCGATCGCCCAGAGCGTGCCCACGGGAAGTCGAGCGGACGGTTCGGCCGCCGCGGTTGCCGGGGCCGGCGCCGTTCGCACCGCCCTGGAAGCCATAACCGGTCAGGCCAAGGTGCTGATCGGTCAGGGCGAGGCTTTGACGCGGGACCTCCAGCAGCGTGAGCAACGCCTGGGCGCGCTTGGACTGGTCGTCAAGAAGGTCGCCGGGCAGCTCTTCGACCTGTTGAACCGCATTGAGAAAGCATCGGCCCAGGGCCGACGCGACCAAATCGCCGCCCAGCAGACCCACGACCAACTCACCATCCAGACCCACCGCGCCCGTCAGAACGCCGATGAGCTCGCCCGGCTCCTATCGCAAGCCGCGGCGCGGGCGGATGCGGTTCGAGCCGCGCCCGTTCTCATCAAGGTCGCGTCCGCGCCTGTGGTCTCCACCACGATGACGCGCAGCGGCGATTCGGTTCCAGCGGACGCGGGCACGATAGAACGGATGCTGAGCAATACCCGCGACAGCCTATCCGAATTGCGCGGGCTCGCCCGCGGCTCCAAGAACGGGCACGCGGCCGCTGCGAACCTCGAACCACACGCCGCGACGCGGTTGGTCCAACAGGTCCAAGGCCTCCTCGACATGGTCGAACCCACGACGCAAGGCGAGGACCGGGATGGCGCAGAGCCTCCACAACCCAGCGTTACACGCCGATGACCGCAAGCAGTTCACACAGTTGTCGAATGACAAAGTCCGCTTTGCCGGCATAGTCAGGCGGCACGCCGTCGCCGATCATCAGCACCGTCCGCGTCCCGGCGGCCTTGCCGGAGAGGATGTCAAATAAGTAGTCGCCGACCATCCAACTTCGCGGCGGCGACGCGTTCAGTTGTCGGCAGAGGGAAAGCACCGGCTCCGCGGAGGGCTTGATGGCGCCGTCCTCGCGAGTGCGGATCGCATCGACGACGAAGCCATGCTTTTCAAGTACGTAGTCCACGACGGCGCGTGCGTTGCGAGTGAGGATGGCTACGGGGTGTCCCTTCGCCCGGCAGGCCGCGACCGTGGCGACCGCCCCGTCGTACACGGGCGCATTCTCCGCCGCCTCCCATTCGTGACGCAACAGAACCGCTTCGGCCTCACGCCGCGCCGGGGCCTCCATTTGCGCCAGAGCTTCCAAGATCGGACCCTGGGCGATGCCGAGCTCCCGGCGGATTGCGTCGAAATCCAGATAAGGCTTGGTGAGCGTCCCGTCGAGATCGAAGATGATCGCGGCGCGGTTGTTCATCAGGTCGTTCGTCCGCGTTTCCCTCAGACCTGACTACGAACCGCAGCCGCATGGAGTGCGAGGGGGCACGGTCTGCGAAAGGTTCATCGCCGCCAATCGCCGCCCGCGACACGCCCGGACCCAATGGGATAGATCGTGTTCCATGCGCCACGCTCGTGATACGGGGCGGTCTCTTGCACGTCCCGCGAGGAGATCATCATAGGGCTTGGCCCGCATCTTCGTCAAACCGAGCCGAGCGCCGCGCGACGATGCGCACACACCATGCGATCAACGCGGCGTTGACGATGAGGAACAGCACGAAGACCCAAAGCCCGCCCTTGCCGGCGGCCTGAGCATGCTCGGCCTGCAAGCTCGGTACGTCGATCGCTCGGAGGCGAATCAGTTCGCGCACCGTCGTGACACCACCGATGGTCGCAAGGACGCCGATGGCTGCCAACCCAAGCGACCCGACGCGCAGCGCCTTTTTCCGCAGAACGCCGATCCACCCGACGACCTGCATCAGCCACCCCGCGCCAGCGACCGACAGTGCTGCAACGCCGACCACCCCGCTGAAAGCGCCGCGAGTCTTCTCATCCAGGGTTCCGCCGTAGGCGATGCCGGCGACACCCGAAAGGAGAGCGGCGCCCAACGCCCAATGCGCGAGCCGCGTCGCCGACCCATGCTTCGCGGAACGCCGCAACTGCCAAGCCATCAAGAGGCAGAACGTCGGCAACGATCCGAACAACCACATCGCAAACCGGACCCAAACTCTCGCGTCCACGTAGACGAGCGACCCCGACGCGTAGAACCCGGTCCACCCCGGCTCGTCGAGGCTGAGCAGGTGATTCTCCGTCCACGACAAGCCCGTGAACGCCACGCAGAGGAATGCGCCCGTCGAAAGCAGCGCCCAACTCCTCCCGGCGGCGCGCTCCGCCGGACGCGATTTGAGGAAATACAACAGATAGAACCCGGTGATGAGAACTGGAATCACCGCCATCCATCGGTGAAACAACAACAGATTCGCTGTGTAGAACGCCCGCGGATAAAGGATTTGCACGAACAACAGCGGGGCGACGCCCGCGGTGATCGCGGCGCTGAGCGCGAACGGCAACCAGTCGCGCGCGGTTTCCGCGATCGGATCCGGCGCGTCGTTGCCCGCGCCGGTCAACCTACGAAGCGACCGGACCGCAAGATACGTCGCCCCGCCCAGCACGTAATTCATGAACACCACATGCAGCGCGAGCGTCGCTCCGTAGAGGACGAGATAGAAGTGGGTCGCGGACAAGGGCATGGTACGCTACGAACCTTCGATCCGTCGAGCATGGGCCGGAGCCGTGCCCGCCTCCTCCATCCACACCCGCACTCTCGCCAGAGCGTCCGGCGTCGACGACGACGTCCACGTCGGCGGGCGATCCCGTTTCTCCCACTCGATCATCTGCACCAGCGCTTCCAGCTCCTCGACGCTCCCCGCGAACGGCGGCATGAACGGCTTGGTGTTCTGCAGGTTGGCCAGGTTCATCCGCTTCTGCTCCGTGGTCCAAGAGCCCGCCAACTGCATCAGACCGTTCATCCCGTCGATCGTGTGGCACACGGCGCACTGAAACCGGAACACCCGCGCGCCAAGCCGAAGTTGCTCGTGCGGATAGGCTTCGGCGCCGCGCAAGGCATACGGGTCGCGCAGGGTAGACCCCTGTTGACGCAGCGAGGCCACCGCCGCAGGCGTGATCGAATTGGAGTAGAGGGTCTCACGGATCGAATACGGCTTCCGCGATCCTTCACGAATGAACTCCCCGCCCGCCGTCGCCGCGAACGCGAGGGCGCACAGCAGCGTCGCCGTCGCCCCGTTGATGTACAGTCGCTTTCCGACGAGTCCGACGATCGCATAGAGTCCGATGAGCAGCGACGACCCGACGGAGAGCATCGTGAACAAGGTCATGGCCGCACTGCCCCCCAGCACCCACGAGCGACTGTCCTCCGGCATGACCCAGAGATACCATACGCCAAACAGGGGCATGAACACCATGAACACCAGGAACTGCGCCGCGCGCCCCATCAGTTCACCGCGCGCCGCACGCGGCAGTTCGGTCAACGTGTTGATCACCACACAAGCGGTGAGTCCGGCGAGCGTCATCGCAACCACCGTGCGGTAGAGCAGCGACGGCCAGAAGGTCGGATTGAAGAACCCGTCCCACACCCATCGCGTCGCCGTCCACTTCCCCGGCGTGAGTTGCCACGAAAGGATGCCGTTGATCCAGAACAAGCTCATCCACGCCGCGGTCGAGTAGAGGCACAGCAGCGTCAATCGCTCGCCTTCGGTGAGCCGATCCGCGTAGCGATAGAACGCGTAACCGGCGACGAACTCGACGCAGAAGAACGTCCACTCCGTCGCCCAGACCCAGTGAAACTCGCCGACCATCAGACCGATCGTGCCCGGGCTGATCTGAATCGAGGTGAACCACATCCCCACGCCGGTCAGCGCCCCGATGACGAAGCTCACCAGAACAAAAAAACGAAAATACCCCGTGAGAAAAGGCCGGGCGTGCAAGCACCGACCCGTCTGCGCGAGCCATTGGAAGTAGCACATAAGCAAACCCGCGCCGATGGCAAACTGTGCCACAAAGACATGCACGATCCCCAGCCCGCCGATGACCAGCCCCTTCATCAGCGGACCGAAGTCGTTGATCGGATAGTACGGTTGATCCATCGACAGCTCCGCAAGGGCACCGGTGCAGGGCGGCGCGTTCGCAGATCAGGGTCGTGAGGCTTCCGCCGAACCCGGCCCCGATGATCGCGACGTCCGCGTGCAGCTCCGTGATGACAACGGATCGCAGGAGCAGTTTATGCGAGGCGGCACGGTTTGCGAAAGGTTGATTTCGGCCAGTCGCCGTCCACACGCCGGGCCGCACGCGCGGCACGTGTAGAACCGCTCCATCTCCCACAAATCCATGAAGACCCGCCCTCGCCGAAGCCCGACGCCGTACTCCACAACCGTCTCCATCGACCTCAGCGACGGAGGATGAAAGTGCCCCTGGTTCTGCAACCGCTCCATCGCCCCGTTGCCCGCCCGGGCCGGACTCGAAGTCAAGGCAGGATGATCGCCCGGGGGAGCCGAAGCGGCAAGGCCGACCGCGATGATCGCCCCCGATCCTGCTCTCCGCTGGCACGGAAGTTGCCGTTCATCGGTTGTGGCCTGCTCCCCAAAATCTGATCCAGTTGGTATGAGAGTCTAACCGCCCCTGGACGTGGCCGTCCAGGCGTTCGCTGCGTACCAGTTGCAGATACTGGTAGGCCCCGCTCTTCTTGGCTCGGACGAACATGAGCAGCCTCCGTGCACCCCCGTGTGGTCCATACCCACTACAAATACGCACCAATTCTGCTGAAATGCAAGATAATTGCGGAGAACAATGCGTCGCCGGCCTATTTTATGGCACTACGTTTTCAAACTCCGAGGCTGATTCTGCTCGAAAATCCGCGTTTCTGAGCAACCACGCGGGTTCACCTGTCCAAGCACTGTTGAAGATGGGTCAGAGAAGAGTTCCATCTGTTTCTCTTTCCCTCGCGATCAATGGGAAACGGCTGCACAGGGCGATTGTAACCACAGTTCCAACCGGTCTTCAGCGACATTCACCCGTCCGCACTTGTCCTTGAGATCGCGAAAAACGAGTTCCTGCTCGTCCTGCCGGATCACGTTCAGTTGCGGGTCCAAATGTGCTGCCAGATGTCCGAACGCCGACCTCGCTCGGGCAGGGTCGCCATAAGGTATGACCAGTCGAGTGAACCGGTCGTTCTCGTTTAGGACATAATCCCCCGCGACGCCGAAGATTCGCCCGTCAAGCTGCAGAATATCCGCCTCCCCTAGATAATAAATCGCCTGCAGGGACTGCGGTCCCCGAACGACGATCTCGGAGCCGGCAATAAGCCCTTGTTTCGAGAGAAGGTCGAGGAGCGCAGCCGGCTCCTCGGCAGGGATCGCGCTGAACACGGACCGCGCGAGTTCCGACATGGCCGGCAGCAGTTCTGCATTGCCGCTGAAATTGTTGATTTGGAAAAAATACCTGCCCTTGCACGCCGTGATCTGAAAGCGGTTGCCCGTATGACGACCGACAAGACTCTCGATGGGTGTCTCGCGCCCGCGTTTGTGAAAATACATCCCCATCGCCGCGGTCGCGTTCTCCATTTCATAGAGGTCCAGATCAATCGCGGACTCGCCGCAACGATAACGTTGGGCGTGCAGCCGCTGAAAGCCCATCTCCACAAACAGTTCCGCCGCCCCATCGATGCGGTTGAACAGATCTTCCTTCACGAATGTTTTCTCCGGCCCCGCCGGGAACCATGAAGCGCCAAAACTCCCCGGTGGCAACGTCGCTCTGACGCTTGCCGAAGGACCGTCTGCGCCGGAAGGCGCGCCGCGTCGCGAATCGGCGTTCCGACAACCGGCGGACTGTGCCGCCAGAAGCACGGAGCAGTAGAAGATGATGACCCGCGTCATGCGTCACGCCGTCTTTTCAAAACCGAGCCGCGCCCGTTAGGAAGCGGTTTGATTGCTTGGCACCCCGTCCGCTCCCTCACGGTCGCGGCTCGGATAAGATGCAAACAGCGCGACTCCCTACACTAGGCGATCAGCTTCGTGATTCGCTCCGGATCGGCGACGCCCAGGCCGAGCCGCTCCGCGTAGCGCAGGTATTCCGTGTATCTTGGGTGCTCGTCAACCTTCACCCCCCGCTCCTTGCGCTTCTCAACGATCAAGGGATGGCATACAGCGTCGAGTGCGAACGGGTCCGTTGCGAAGAAGAGGGAATTGAACTCGTAGGCAAACTGAGCTGCGGGCATGGGCCCGCCGTCGTACTGGGCGCGCAGGCCGTCGGTGACATTCAGTACCAGCTTGTCCCGAATGCATGGAAACGCCAGGACCTCCGTGCAAACATCGAAGAACAACGGTTTGTGCAGCCGGTTCGTATTGCAGATCGCGCCATACCCGAGGTTCTTCGTGGCCATCGAAATGCCGTTCCCCGCGTTCTTGAACACCGGCACGTTGATGATCTTCGTAAGCCGCTGCGTGACGAGCTTGCCGAAGTAGGAATGCTTGCCGTTGAACACATGTTGGTTGAGGTACGGCGCGTCCTTCGGACCCTCGACATCGGCCCAGTAGAACGTGTCCTTGTCGAAATTGGAGGCGCTGATGTGGTTGCCGTCCCGGTCGCGCCAGCGGCTCTGGTCGGCCTGTGGATCCTCCGCGGCCCGTTCGTCCATGGTCTGCAGCCCCTCAATCTTGATGCCCGGGAACCGTTCCGCGGTATAGCCCGCATCTACAAGCATGTAATCGAAGCGGTCCCAGATCACGATCCGTTCCTTGGGCAAACCGCCCGCGATGAGCCAGTTCACGAGCACCTGCACCAGTTCCGTCTTTGTGCTGATCAGTCCGGAGCCGACCGGATTCACTTTGATCCCCACAACGTCGTCCGGCGTGAAGAACAGCCCGAAACTCTCCCTCGTGTCCTTTCCGGTCAGTTGTTCCAAACCACGGTTGAACATTTGCTCCACGACCGAAGGCGACGGCGAGTCCTTGACCATCGCCTTGTCGTCCCGGACGTGCACGACTCGGCCGGGGTACAGCCCGGGCAGCGAGTACTTCGTGCGCGGCGCTTTGAGGGCTTCGTCGATATTCGTCTTTGGCTTCGGGGGCGGCGTCGCCTTGACCGCCTCCTGGGCCCACGCATTCGGCGTGCCCAACATCAATCCTGCACCGACCGCCCCGACTTGCAGGAAGCGGCGCCGGTCAAGTTTCGCGTCCGATACGATCGATTGATAGGGTCGAGAATACACGGCTGTTCTCCTTGCACGGTCCCCTTGCGATCGCACCACATGCGCGAGACGCAAGGCGGACGTAGCTTAGCACGATGAGCCAATCGTTCCCAGCCCAACCCGGTGTAAAAACCTGTGCACCGGTTTTGAGGGAAAACGCAGAACGGTCTACCCATCCGAGCCGCGTACGCACCTGGAATTAGGGACAGTCACGAATGGCACTGCCGTGCCTCGTTGCTCATCGCCGAGTCGTTATGGATTAGCCCAACTTCCGCACCCTTGTGCAGGGGATGCTGTAATACAAGGGTCTACGCGTTTTTTCCGTCACTATGCGGCGCCTCGCCCTCGGACCAGGTCTTCCTTGGGGCCATGATCTTCGTCGGAACG
>Ga0315274_10000497_pt1 | contig 61535 bp, 68 predicted proteins | sample YL17G02_20_MG_FD_203700 | JGI IMG/M metagenome (GOLD analysis project Ga0315274, IMG submission 203700) | Sediment microbial communities from Yellowstone Lake, YNP, Wyoming, USA - YL17G02_20 | ecosystem: Environmental > Aquatic > Freshwater > Lake > Sediment | place: USA: Wyoming | collected...
AGTGGAAAACCCCCCCGTATTTTTTTAACCGGGGGGTCTCCCCCCCCCCCCCCCCCCCCAAGACTCCCATCCCAATTACAGTAACGTCTTCAAAGCTTTTCCCCTCCACCTGCTTTGCTCTAAAAGTCAAGTCTGTTCCTAAAGTCGGCTATATTCGTTGCCTTTTCCTCTTGCCTGCCAGATGAAGCGGACGAAATGCGGATCGGGGATTCCACACGCCGAAATTAGAGTATCGTGATGCACTAAAAACCCGGATATTCGTGCATCACAATGCACCAATCCGATTCCGCTGAATTCCGGGCGAAACTGGATCTTCTGAAAAATACCCTCCGAGTGAATTCTTATACATGGGCGGCGGCCGAATACAATCTGGGGGTGATATCAAAGTAAAACCTATTTCTCGAATAGCCTAGCAAGCTGCCTTGTTTTCACGACTTTGATCTTATCTTGTTTGTCGAAGTCCTTGTCCTCGCTCCATATGACTGCATTTTCGAACGAAAGTGCGGTCGCGATGAAGACGGTGTCCTTCGGGTCGATGTCGCACATTATGGATTTTGCCTCGCGGACATGCTCCTCGATCACCTCCGTGGGGACAAGCACGACATAATCGAGTATCCTTGCTAGAAGGCGGTGGAATTCATCCACCGTCAACCCGGATTTTTTGATTATCAGTTTTTCATGCTTTCGGATCTCATGCAATGATATCTCCGGATAAACAAAATCCATCCCATAGCCTACAATGATCCTGCGGGTAAGCGAATCCTTTATGAGAGCTGAAATCAGGACGTTGGTATCAATTACTATTATCATATCAATCCCAGTTTCTTGGCAACTTCCTCGTCTATCTCCTCGCTTATCTTCATCGCATCCTTGGCGGAAAGCTTGCTCTTGTTCGTCAGCATGTCCATCAGCTCAAGGTCTTCAATCTTCTTTTGTATGGCCATTCTGACTATTTCGCTCCACCTTATCTCGGAGTGCTGCTTCATCTTTTCATGCAGCTTGGCGGGAACGGCCAAAGTCAGGTTTGTCATGTCATCACCTCTACCTCAACTATGTGAATATATGTGTTTTCACATATTTAAGCTTTTTTAAGGTTTTTCGTGTGCTTCATCGGCCTCGCGAGCGGCCTCCTGCCCGCGAGGCAGGCGGCGAAGCTCAACCCGATCGAGGCGCTGAGGTACGAGTAGAAGAAAGAATTGTTTCGTGTAACATATGCGGATAAACGAAGTTTTTCTGAACCGTGATGATAGCCCATAATTCAGAAAAATTTGGACGAGGCGAAGCTGAGTCGTTTAGCCGTATGTTATCTGTCCCGAAGCCGATAGTATGATGGCGATGCCGAAGTCGGAGAGTTCCCGAGGGCGCCATATTTTTGCTGAAATTTTTTCTAAAAAACAATGACTATAATGGACAAATCTGCTGTACAACTACTGGGCTAAAACCAGTGTTGCATAAAAGCGTATTATCGATAGATTTAAACACACAGGAACTCAATAATCTATCAATAGGAGTCGGGCTGATTAAAATGAGCTTAAATGTCACAAAACATGATATAGGCGCTGAAATCGTTTCGATTTTAACTAAGGGTATGTATCCTGATCCACGGGATGCCCTTAGGGAATATGTGCAGAATGGAGTAGATGCTGGGGCTAAAAATATTGATATAAAAATACGGGTAAACTCTGTCGTAGTTGAAGATGATGGTCATGGGATGGATGAAAAAACACTAAGAAATGCTGTTAGACTTGGGATTTCTGATAAAAACCCGCAAATAGATGTTGGATTTAGAGGTATTGGAATATATAGTGCCTTTCATTTATGCGACCAGCTACACATTTATTCGAAATCTACTAAAAAAGAAGAAGTATCTGGTCTGCTAATCTTTAACTTTAAGTTGATGAGGGATGTGATAGACCAACAACGAGAAGAACGAGCGAAAGGAAAGATTACTGGGGAACAGCTTGTGGATTTACAATCCCTGTTACAAAAACACACTGAATTAAAAGCACTTAGACCTGAGGAATTCAACAAATTTGGAACACGAGTTGAGATGATTGGTCTTGAATCTAATTTTTTTAAATCACTTTCAAAATTTGAGGACATTGCAGAGTATTTGAGACAAGTTGTGCCATTACATTTCAATCCGGATAAATTTAAATGGGCAAAAATTATTGAGGATAAGATATTTGAATTATCTAAAAAACATGATATAGAATTTAATTTGATAAATCTAACTTTGCAGGTTAATACTCAAATCGAAAAACTATATCGTCCATATACAGACGAAATTTTTAAAGAAAGTGATAATGGAGAGCCATTAGAGCCATTATTTAAGGAAGTTAAAAGTGGTGGTGAATTTTTTGGAGTAGCTTGGGGTTCTCTAAATTCGGCTAGGAAGAAGATAAGCGATAAAAAATTAAGGGGGTTTTTAATAACTAAACAAGGTTTTGCAATAGGTGACCGCAGTCACATTGTAAAATATTTTAGTAGGAACACATACTTTGATAGATATATTGGTGAGATAATAGTTCTAAACCAAAATCTATTACCTAATGCTGCACGTACTGATTTTGAAACCTCGCCATTGAGAAGTCTTTTTTATGAAGCTTTGAGTGAAGTTGCATCATACTACAACGATGAAGCTAATAAACATCAAGAATTTACTTTAGCAGATGAACAGTTAGATGATGCCATTAATGGGCTTAAGGAATCCCAAGCAAATATATCTTATTACACAGAAAATACAGAGAAACTATTAGATATACTTATAGAAGTTCGTAGAACTTATGACCTGATAAATGGTCGCCTAGACAGAAAAGCAATACGGTCCGAGAGGGTTAAAGATGGAGAGAAAGTAGTAAAGTTTGCAAAAGAACTTGAAAAGGATATACAACGAATTATTGATCAACATAGAAAAAAGAAAGCAAAAAGGACAGAATCTTTAGAAAAGGAATCTATTAAAAAAATCAAAAAATTACCTAAAGTTGAACATAAAGAACCTGAAAAACAACCTGAAAACCTTTTAGAACTTCTTGAGTCTTTAGATATTGAGTTGTCAGAACAACTCAAAGTAGTTATGGAAATTATTGATGAGAAGTACATACAAGCCATTGCGAGTAATAAGGCAGATTACCTATCATTGCTAATGGACTTAAAGAGGAATATTGAAGAGAGAATAAGCGGGGAGTAAAATGGGAGAGTTCCAAGACAATCCCTCAAAAAAGATAATAAGAACTAAATGGTGTAAACCACTAATTAAATTCATCCATGAACATTTACGATATAAGTTTATCTATATGGGCTTACCGGGTATTCAAGCATTAGATTTATGTGAATGGATAGACTATATAGATCACGTAATTGCTTTTCAATGTCGAGATTATCCCAACCCCTCCTCTACAAGCCAACCAAGAAAAAGGGTTGACGAATTAGAAAACAAACTGAGAGAACTTGAACGCACCAGAAAATTAGTTTCATTTAGTGTTTATGATGGGTATATTGAAGAAGTGGTTTTACGAGGGAGAGATACTAATGGGAATTCATTTGGCCAGAATGATGTTGTAACGATTTATAATCTTGATTTTTGTAATGGAATCACTTCTCCTTTGGAAGTGATGGATGACAAAGGGAATGTCCAAAAATACTACAAATCTCAAGCAATACGAAAACTCCTTGAAATGCAGAGAGATATCGCTTCGTCAAGTCGAACTAAAAAGTTTATTATGTTTTTGACAATTAATTCTCGTTTCTGGGACAAAGAAGCGGATGATTTTGTAACCACAGCAGAATCAAGAGTATTAGAAGACTATTTTTCAAAGGTAAATAAATTAAAAAACCCTGAGAAAAAAGTAAGGTTATTAAAATCGTACGTCTTTGAGACAATCAGAGGATATTTTACTCATTGTGATTTTACACCAGAATTTTTACCCGTCATCAACTATAAAGGCACAGGTGGGGAATGGTTATTGCATTTTGTAATAATTGGTGCATTAAGTAGGGGTATCTCTGGTGCACCTCGTATTCAAAAAGCTGAAGATTTTTTGAGTCAAAGTTTTTTGGGAATTAAAAATGGTATTATATTTCCATTTAAGTTTACAAATAGCACTTTTCCAGAGACCGACGGAGGGATAGATGCTGTTGAGATATTTTGCAACTCTCATTGCTATAAAAACGTATGGTTGGATCAAGGTGGTAGAAAATGAAAGTCTTACTAGTTGAACCCAGTTTTCCCATCCCTCCAAAAAGCACGAATCATCGTGATTTTCTACCCCTCGGCCTCTTAAAACTCGCAGCTTATCATAGAGAACAGAAGGACAAGGTTAAACTAGTTAGAGGGAATAAGAAGGTAAGAAACTTTAAACCCGATGAGATTAAGATAAGCTCTCTTTTCACATACTGGTCGAGTTATGTTTGGGATAGTGTTAATTTCTACAAAAAAGAGTACCCTAATGCAAAGGTTATCGTAGGGGGGATATATGCTTCTCTTATGCCAGAACATTGTAAGCAGTCAGGATGTGACGACGTGTTTATTGGAGTTGATGAGAAAGCTGAAAAATGTAAACCAGCATACGATTTAGTTGACGTAGATTACCAGATTGTTCATACATCAAGAGGTTGTGTTAGAAAATGTAAGTTCTGTGGGACATGGAAAATTGAACCAAAATTCAAGTATAAAAAAAGCATTAAAGATGAAATTTGCAGTAACAGAATAATCTTCTATGATAATAACTTGCTGGCAAATCCTTATATCGAAGAAATACTAAAGGAGATTTCAGAAGTATCATATAATGGGCGAGTTGTTTACTGTGAATGCCAATGCGGGATAGACGGGAGACTACTCACACCTAAGTTAGCAGAATTAATAAAAAAGGCCAGATTCATAAACCCAAGAATTGCGTGGGATCACGATTACTCCGAGCACAAATTAATAAAAAAACAACTAGACACACTTGTTAAGGCAGGATACAACACAAAAGACATCTACGTTTTTATGTTATATAATTGGGACTATGACTTCATAGGAATGGAGAAAAAAAGACTGAAATGTTGGGAATGGGGAGTCCAAATTGCAGATTGCAGGTTCAGACCCTTAAACCAAACTTTTGATAACTATGACCAAAAAAACCCACAAACAAGTAACGATTATTATATCCATCCAAAGTGGACTGATGCAGAAGTAAAACAATTTAGAAGAAATGTCAGAATGCAAAATATATGCGTTAGACATAAATTCCCATTCTACAGCAAAGACCTAGAGCAAAAACGTATTGACAAAGAACTAGCAAAAAGAGTGAAGAGTATGTCTAAACTGGAAATTATGAGGTTACATAAAAATGGTAAATTGAGTGACTATTGGTATCCAGATACAGTTACTATTCCGGAAGTTAGTCGGACACATATTGTCCCTGCACCGCAATAGATAGATCCTAATCCTTTCCTTATTTCGTTCCAAACCCGTCCTATATTCTCTGTTTATACCGACACCTTTTGATTTTGAAAGTTTTTTGGCGATTATTTTTTGATTGCGCCCTCGGAATTACAGATAACATCTGCTGGTTATGCGAAGGCGGAAGCGATTGGAACGAATAACTGAAAAAGTCAAACAGGTTTTGGCTGTCGAAACCAACTTGATGTGAGTGAAATTTCGCGCGAACATATGCGATTTAGAGAAGTTTTTTGCCCCCGTGAGCCCCGTGAAGCAGAGGTGCGAGGGAGAACAGAGATGGCAAAAAATTTGGGTGGAGCAAACTGCAAGTTTGCGTAACCTCTAAATCGCTGTTATATTCGTCTTTCGAAGAAAGACCGAGCCAAATGTAACGGTTTTTGCGAAGCAAAAATTGGCGAAGAGTTCCAAAACCCGCCAGAAATTAGTTTGGTTCTCTTACATCTTCTTCAGAAACAAATTCAAGATGAATCTTATAGTATCGTATTTTTAATTTATCATTAGCAACAACAGAATATTTTAATTTATTATCAAATTCATGCGTAATGATAATGCCGAATACATTTTGATTATTCTTACAAAGATTTTCTTTAACCCAACCCATGTACCTTTGTATTTGACCTACAGCAGAATCAGAACCCCTCCCTTTTTTTAATTCAACAACAACAAAATTACCTTCCTTATTAACACACAGTAAATCTATAGGTCCAATCTCTGTGAGGTATTGTCTTCCATAGTTGCCAACGTCATCTTTGAATAATTTTAATCCTTGATCTAATTTATTGAGATTTTTTTCCAAAAATGATTCTAATTGTCTTTCAAATTCTAGAGGTATTTCTATTTTTTTAGGTTCGGAGACTTCATTTTCTTCTTCAATATTTTTTCCTTCTCTAATTCCCCCTATTTTATCAATAAGAAGTCGGACAACATGATTCCCATTAATCTTTTCGTCTGGATTAAATTTTACAAGAATTCGAGTTCCTGCGGTAATATTATTGGATTCGTACCATGTTCTCAAGTTTCCCCATATTTGATGTTCATGATGCTTAGTGGCATTGAATTTTCTTTCTTGGTTATCAACTATGATTAATTTTGTAGCATGAGGTGGAAAGTCAAATCCATATCTTTTTTCAGAATCGTCTTTCAAATTCAAATATCTTGAATCAACTTCTGCTTTAGATAATGTTCTGTAAAATTCTATCATAACCTATGTTATAAACAAGAGGTATTAAAATCTTTTGGCGAGGCTGGTTTCGGAATTGAATATAACAACTATTAATCGAACTTGTAGTTCTGTTAACCCATGAAATTGGGACATAAAGCGAACTTTTTGGAAATTTATGCTTTGTCTTTGTAGTTGTAATTCAGAAATCAATCCCCGCCCAGAACAATCTTTAGGACGAGGATGACCGCGATTCCTGCGACGAGGACGAGAAGCTGAGCCAGCGAGCGCTTCGTTTCGTAATGGTCCTTGTGGAGCTCGGGGATCAAGTCGCTGGAAGCGACATATATGAAGCCGCCCGCGGCGAAAGGGACGAGAAGGATGGTCATGCTCTGCGAGATGGCGCCGGCGGCAAGGGCAATGACCGTTCCTGCGACCGCGGTCAGGGCGGTCAGGAAATTGACGTAGAGAGCGCGCTTCCTGCTGAAGCCGCCGTGGACTAGGACTCCGAAATCGCCAATCTCCTGCGGGATTTCGTGCAGGATGACGAGAAGCGTGGTGGCAATGCCGAGCGGGAAGCTGGCCAGGTAGGCCGCGCCAATTATCAGGCCGTCGATGAAGTTGTGGATGCTGTCGCCCACGAGGTTCATGTAGGCGAACGGATGCGGGTGCTTTTCGCTGGTCGGGACGTGGCAGTGGCGCCAGTGGACGGCTTTCTCGACGACGAAGAACGTGATCATGCCGGCGAGGATGGAAAGCGAGACGGCGAGGGTGAAGCCGGACGCTGCGACGGCTTCGGGGAGCAGGTGGATGAACGCCCCTCCGAGCAGGCCGCCGGCCGAGAAGGCGACTAGGTAGAGCAGGATTTTCGCAAGCTTTTCCTCCTTTACCGAAATCGTTACGATGCCTATGAGCGAGATCGCGCTCACGACCAGCACGCTGGCGAGGGCGTACAGCCATGTCTCAAAAACCATACGAGTATTTGGAATCTTGAAATATAAAAAAATATTTCAACTTTTTATCGGCCCAGTATTTTACCGGTTTCGAAATCGAACAAATGTTCTATTTTGTGACCAAGAAGAAAAATCTAAGCGGAGGGAGGGATTTTCGAAAGCGTTAGCTTCTGGTTTTCGATTAAGCCTTTTTGGTAAAAGGCTTAAAGCGGAGGGAGGGAGTCGAACCCTCCTATGCCGGTATCTGCGAAGTCACAGGCTTTCGCCTCATAATACCTGCAAACCCTCACGCGACAGCGTGAGATTCGCTTCAGTGGCTTCGCCACTGCAGCCGGCCACATAGCCGATTTGTTACCTCCGCTTTGTAGTTTTACTATGACGGCTGGATTATTAAAATATTTTTTTGGGGTTAAAATTTAGATTCTGATGACTATTTAAGAGGGCGTAAGGTTAACTTAAATTATCGGGAACAAACCAGAGCATGCCATCGTCTGGCAGCCTGGGTTGTAAAATGGTAATCGGAAACTGCTTGGTGAAGGAAAATGTTGTTGGACCCGCTGCTTGGTTTGGCGATTCTGCTTTTTGGCGCAAAAGTAGGAGGCATTCTTTTCAGCAAGCTCAAGCAGCCGAGCGTCATAGGCGAACTGGTCGCGGGCATCATACTCGGGCCTTCGCTGCTGGCGGTGGTGGGTCCGTCGAATCTGATCACCGTCATATCAGATCTCGGCCTTTTGTTCATGATCCTGCTCGTGAGCCTGAGCATAGACTGGAAAATCCTCGAGGGCAGGGCCGAGAAGTTCAGCTGGATCGAGCTTACAAGGGTCGTTTTTGTCATCATCGCCGTCTTTGGAGCGGGCTTCGTTCTCGGCTGGGACATATACACGATGGTCGTGATGGGGACCATAATAGCGATAGCGAGCACCGCGATAGTCGCACGCACGCTCTCCGACATGAAACAGCTGCACACGCAAGATGGCCAGACGCTCATGGGTCTCGAGGTCGTCGACGAGGTCGTCGCCATAATCAGCGTCGCCATCGTTGCGAACATAATGATGGGCTCTGAAATAACTCTGTGGCCCATATTCACGACCATCCTTCTGGTCGTCGGGCTTTTCGTCGTCATGGGCCGCGTCGGGTTCAAGGCCGTCACCAGATTAACCAGCTCGATACAGAAGTACGGCATTGAGGACGCGCTTTTCGCCTTCACGCTTCTCCTGGCGTTTGCGCTCGGCAGCATAACGCAGGGCCTGAACCTCGCCTCGGTGTTGGGAGTCTTCATCGCCGGGATGCTGCTGTGCAGGAGCGCCCAGTACCCGGTGATAAAGAGAAAGGTCAAGGAAATAGGGGAGAACTTCTTCATCCCGGTATTCTTCGCTTCTGTGGGGCTCTCGATAAATCTTTTTTCAGCCGCCGGCCAGATAATCCCGATACTGATGATTATGGGCATAATAGTCGGCATAAAAGTCGTCACGGCAGTCGCAGCTTTCAAGATTTTCCGTTACAATATGGCAGATACGCTGAAACTCACGTCAGGCTTCGTCACTCTGTCCGAGATGACCGTTGTAATAGTGGCGATCGCTGTAACGAAGCTCAGCCCCGTTTTCTACATCGGCCTCATCGCATCATTCGTCCTCATAAACGCGGCATCGCCGCTCCTGATAAAATTCGTCTTCGGCAGGAAAACCAGCACTGTCAGGAGGGGCTGGGGCTAGACCTGCAATGTTTTAGTTGCAATTGACGGGTAAGCTAATTCCACTTGACCATTTTGTATGGTTTTGGATAAAGTTCTTTGATTGTATATTTTTCCATCTTTGGAACGAATTCCCAGCCATTCTTTCGTTGAATGTATTGCCCACAAATAACTGTCGTATTTGGGCTTCCATTTTCCCATATAACATGCCTGCATGTGCCGCAAGGAGTTGAGCTTTCTTCTTGCTCGTTTGGCACAGGGTCAAATGTGACTACACTTATTATTTTGGCTTTATAGGTTTCGTTCAGAATCATGTTTCCAATAGCAAGCCGCTCTGCACATACTCCAGCAGATTCGATAGTTGATTCCAAACAAGCGCCGTCATAAATCTTGCCGCTATCCGACAACACAAACGCATAGATTGTATCGATTCCTCCTTTCGCCTTGCGCTGTGCATTATATTTTGCCACCGCTTTCTTGGCGTAATCGACCAATTTCTGCTCATCTTTTGTTAATTGAACATCCATGCCCTTGTTTTATGATTTACGATTAAAAAGTTACGCTTACTCTCTTAACTTCTGATAACGGCATATCTAATACGCCTTCGCAAAATATACAATCGATTTCGCCGGCTTGCCGCAGACCGCGCATTTCCCTTCCTTCGTCTCGCTCTCGATGCATCTTATGGTCGCGGCCGTTTTCTCCTTAACCACTTCTTCGCATTCGCCATAGCCGCACCAGTTGGCTTTAACCATTTTTTTGTCCGCGATCAGCTTCCCGAGCTCATTGAAGCTCTTCGCGTCCTTTGTATTGGCTGACATGAATTCCTTCGCCTTCCTGTAAAGGTTCTCCTGCACGTGTTCAAGGGTCTTTTCGACTTCCGCTTCGATTCCGGACAATTTTACCGGTTTCTTTTCCTTCATGTCCCTTTGAACGAGAACCGCCTGCTTGTTCTCTATATCCCTCGGACCGATCTCGATGCGGATGGGAACGCCTTTCATCTCCCATTCATTGAACTTCCATCCGGGCGAATAGACATCTCGGTCGTCGAGATGGACCCTTAACTTCCCTTCAAGCTTTCCCTTCAGCTTCTCGCATTCCTTCATGACGGCGCTCTTGGTCTGGTTGTCGTAAATGGGGACGATGACCGCCTGTATGGGCGCGATTCTTGGCGGGAGCACGAGCCCCTTCTCGTCGCCGTGGACCATCACGATCGCGCCTATCGTCCTCGTGCTCAGGCCCCACGATGTCTGCCATGCGAGCTTTTCCTTGCCTTCTTTGTCCGTGAACTTGATGCCGAAGACCTTCGCGAAATGCTGGCCGAGCTTGTGCGAGGTCGCCATCTGGAGGCCGCGGCCGTCGGGCATCAGCGCTTCGAGGGCAATGGTGTAGTCCGCGCCCGCGAAGGTCTCGCTTCTCGATTTCTTGCCCATTATGACCGGGATGGCCATCTGGGTCTCGACGAGCTCCTTGTATTGCGCTGCGCGCAGGGCGACCTCGCTCTCGCTTTCCTCTTCGCTCGCGTGCGCGGTGTGCCCTTCCTGCCACAAGAATTCCCTGGTCCGCAGGAAAAGCCTCGTGGCTTTTACCTCCCACCTCACTATGTTGCACCACTGGTTTATTCGAAGCGGAAGGTCGCGCCAGGAGCGTATCCAGTTCGCGTAAGAATCATACATTATCGTTTCCGACGTAGGTCGCAGGGCGTAGTGCTCTTCATTCGCTTCCTTCTTCTCCACCCATGCCACTTCCGGCATGAAACCCTCGAAATGCTCGCTTTCTTTCTTGAGAAACCTTTCCGGTATGAAAATGGGGAAATATGCATTGACGACTCCAGTTGCCTTTATTTTGTCGTCGAACCACCGCTGTATCTTCTCCCAGATGGCGAAGCCATACGGCCTGATGATCATACACCCGCTGATCGGGGCGTAGTCTGCCAGCCCGGCTTTCTGGACGACCTGGTTGTACCACTCCGAGAAATCCTGCGCTTTCGAAACCTTCAGGCTCCCCATCTCTTCCTTTCCGGGCTTCCTGCCTTCTTTATGCCCGTTTTTCCCATTTTTTCCCATGCTCTCACCCGGTCAGTTAATTTGTTGGTTACCGATAATAAATACTACCTTGGCCAATTTTTATATAGTATGGACAGGAGGTTATCACGGAACTGAAATTGTCGGTTCTGTTCGGCGTGATATTCGCGGTCGTGCTGCTTGCGGTCACCACGGTCGTTTTCATGGCAAGCCCTGCGTATGTCGATATAGCGGCTATCGTTACGATAATAATCCTCGCGCTGCTGCTAACTAAACTGTATGTCGGCAAGGTCAAGGTATCGGCCGGCGGCATGGCCAGCACGGCAGTCGTGTGGATAGCGATAGCGGTCGTGTTCGATCTGGCATATGCGTCCGCGTTCGGCCTGAATCTGGCGGCGTACTATTCAAATTACATGATTTACGCCGGATACGCGCTTCTGGCAGTATTCGTCCTGGTCGGTTACAAGCTGTTCGGCGGAGCGCCTTCGAATCCGAAGGCAAAGCCTGAAAAATAGGCGATGGAGGCTGCGGGCGTCTTGTTTTGAATTTTTTACTTCATTGAAGACTGGAAAAAAGTCTGGAAAAATCAGGTCACAGGAAAGCTTAAAAATACCTAGTGTCATAGTATATATGCTCATAGGGGTCGAAAAACGACAACTATGGTCGAAGATGTGAGCTTAATTTCAATGATGAGAATGATGACCTTGGGTGCGAATCCAAGATGCGATTCCATCTATATGATTAAGTTTGAAGTAGGAGAATGTGAGAATAGCAGCGAGATTTACAAGGAGATATATATCCCGCCAGTTTTTAATTCCGGCTGATCCTGCCGGAGGTCACTGCTATCCGGATATGACTAAGCCATGCAAGTTATGGGTTAAACCATAGCATAAAGCTCAGTAACACGTAGTCAACCTGCCCTTGGGCCTGGTACAATCTCGGGAAACTGAGGCTAAAGCCAGATAGGTAATAGATACTGGAATGTTCTATTGTTGAACTAAGGATGGGACTGCGGCAGATTAGCTTGTTGCCAGGGTAAAAGCGAATGACGACCTGGAATGTAGTATCAAGTCGTCTATCGTTACGTTCCTGGCAAGGCGATAATCTGTACGGGCCTTGAGAGAGGAAGCCCGGAGATGGATTCTGAGACAACAATCCAGGTCCTACGGGACGCAGCAGGCGCGAAACTTTCCCAATGCGCGCAAGCGTGAGGAAGAAATCCGGAGTGCTCTCTCTTAGGAGGGGGCTTTTCTAGAGTCCAAAAAGCTCAAGGAATAAGGGGTGGGTAAGACGGGTGCCAGCCGCCGCGGTAATACCCGCGCCCCGAGTGGTGACCACGATTATTGGGCTTAAAGCGTTCGTAGCCGGTTTTGCAAGTTCCTGGTGAAATCGACTGGCAAACCAGTCGGCTTGCTGGGAATACTGCATGACTTGGAACCGGGAGAGGTCAAGGGTACTCCAGGGGTAAGGGTAAAATCTTATAATCCTTGGGGGACCACCTGTTGGCGATTGCCAATATATTTCGCTTAAAACAAGTACAATACATGGCGAATAACTTAGATCTAACATCTCGGCTTTTAGGACACGTGTTTGGAGACGGTTCAATACACAAAAACAAGAAATATTTCATTTACACAAACGCGACGCCTGAACTGCAAACCGAAGTAAAAGATATTGTGATGAAAATTTTCGGAAAAGTCCCATTCAATATCGGAACTTCGATTGCTGGAACTCCGAGATATCAATACAGCAATAAAGTTGGATATGCGCTTTGTAAAAGAGGTGCACCTGCTGGTTCAAGAGTTTTACAAAAAACTTTCATTCCAGCATGGGTTTATAATGGAAACAATAAAACCAAAGCCTCTTTTTTGGGAGCATTATTCGACGACGATGGATATCTACGAGATTCGAAGCGCAGCAGGGCAATTGTTTTGAAAGCAACAAAAATTCACTATCTGGAAGATAATCTTCGTGATTATCTAAATCAGATAAGAGAGATGCTAGAAAGCCTTGGAATTTGCACATCCGAAATCAAATTCGACCAATTGAAATCGAGAAAAGACGGATGTGAAATGCTTTCCTTACGGTTTTGGATAATCGGAAAGGAGAACATCATCAAATTCAAGGAAGGGATTCCACTTTCGCATCCTTCGAAGAAAGTGAAATTCTCTGATCTTTTTGTTGGCAATCACCAGGTGAATGGCGAAGGCGCTTGACTAGAACGGATTCGACGGTGAGGGACGAAAGCTAGGGGAGCGAACCGGATTAGATACCCGGGTAGTCCTAGCTGTAAACGATGCCCATTAGACATCGGAAATCTTACGGGGGTTTCCGGAGTCGGAGGGAAACCGTTAAATGGGCCGCCTGGGGAGTACGGTCGCAAGGCTGAAACTTAAGGGAATTGGCGGGGGAGCACACAAGGGGTGGAGGCTGCGGTTCAATTCGACTCAACGCGGGGAACCTTACCAGAGGCGACAGCAGAATGAAGGTCAGACTCAAGATCTTACCAGACACGCTGAGAAGTAGTGCATGGCCGTCGTCAGTTCGTGCCGTGAGGTGTCGTCTTAAGTGACGTAACGAACAAGACCCACGCCTCATGTTGCTAACCAATTCTATTGGTGCACTCATGGGGGACCGCTGGCGATAAGTCAGAGGAAGGTGTGGTCCACGGCAGGTCCGTATGCCCTGAATCCTCTGGGATACACGCGGCCTACAATGGATGGCACAATGAGATGCGACACCGAGAGGTGAAGCTAATCTCCAAAACCATCCCTGGTTCAGATCGAGGGTTGCAACTCACCCTCGTGAAGCCGAAATCCCTAGTAGTCGCTGGTTAGCAAGAAGCTTTTTGCGAAAAAGCTTCAGCAAAAAACTTCCTAAACTCTAGCGGCGAATACGTTCCTGCTCCTTGCACACACTGCCCGTCAAGCCATCCGAGTGAAGTCTTGGTGAGGTTTTTCTTTCGAGAAAGATCGAACCATGGTTTTGCAAGGAGGGCTAAGTCGTAAAGTGACGAGATGGGCAATTTGAGGGATTCCAGAAGAATCCTTATGACAGCTTGAAGTGTGCGCATAACAGATCAGGCATAGCACTGGTCTGGCGCTACTTCAGCGAAGAATATCATCTCGTCACTCGATAAACAAGGTAACCGTACGGGAACGTGCGGTTGGATCACCTCCTTATATATAATATCTCGCGCTCTTAGAACTTTCTCCTACTCATTCAACACATCTTCAAAAACAGACTGGCGCGTACCTGGTATGCGCCATTCGCAACCAGCGGCAGACAGCTTGGATATATGATGCAGGCTGTCATTCGATGGTTATGGGCCGATAGATCAGCGGTAGATCGCTCGCTTTGCAAGCGAGAGGCCGTGGGTTCAAAACTTCGCCCAGCGAACCCGTTACGGTCGGCTTGGGCGGGCGTGGAATTCCCACTCGGTCCATAGAAGCTTTTTCTCCAAAAAGGTTAATCAAAAACAGACGCAGGTCTGCCGCTTCACTGCGTTCCGCTCGCTTCCGAAAGTTGTTTTTACGGAAAAAATTGTAACGTAAACGTTACATATGTAACAGTCCCTATCACTTCATTTTCTTGAAAACCGGCTAAGGCGGAGAAAAGCGAATTTGCCGCGGATAAGGGTTTATACTAAAAAACGTTGCATGTCTCCGTGTGCTTAAATTAGTATGAACACGTTCATACAATTTATGAACAGCGTTAATGCGGAGAAAATCCCCGCGTCGCTGAAGGAAATTGCAAAGCGCGTGCATTGAAACAACGTCGTGCGGAGGGAGCACGCATGCTGAAGAACTTGCATTAGAGAGGGGGTGAAATCTTTAAATATTAAACTTATGAGTATAATTATTATGAGTATAAAATTCATAAACAGGGAGTCTGAACTCAAGGCGTTGAATTCAAGATACATGGAGAACAAGCCGCATTTCATGGTTATTTATGGGAGGCGGAGAGTCGGCAAGACGGAGCTCATAAAGCAGTTCTATAATGACAAGCCCCATGTTTATCATCTGGCTGATAAGTCAGCGAGCAGGGACCAGATCCGCAGGATTGTGAAGAGGATTTCCGACGCTTTCAACGAACGCCCGCCGCTGATAGAAGCGTGGGAGGAACTTTTCTCATACGTAAAAGAGAAAAATAAGAAACTCATTCTTGTGTTTGACGAATTTCCGTATCTTGTTGAATCAGACAAAGCAGTGCCGTCCTTTTTCCAAAAGGGATGGGATGAATACCTGAAAGATTCCGAAGTCTTTCTGATTCTTTGCGGTTCGTCTGTCAGGATGATGGAACGTGACGTCCTGTCTTCAAAAAGCCCGCTTTTTGGGAGAAGGACAGGACAGTTAAGGATAGACCCCCTCAGATTCAAGGAAGCAATGCTCTTTTTCCCAAAGTATAGTATTGAGACTGCCATAGAATGCTATTCCATACTTGGAGGCATACCCCTTTACCTCAGGGAATTCAGCGACGAAGCATCATTGGCGGCCAACATCAAAAAAATGCTTGCAAAAGATTCCATATTATACGAGGAGCCAATTTTCCTCCTGCGCGAGGAGTTAAGGGAGCCTTCCACGTATTCTGCGTTGCTCGAAAAGATAGCAGAGGGCAGCACGAAGATGAATGACATATCAACCAAGACAGGGATAGACGTGCACAAGCTTCCCAAATATCTCAAGGTTCTGGAAAATCTGCATCTGATTGAGAGGATTACGCCGGTAACGGTAAGCAAGGCAAAGAGCAAGCAGACTCTCTATATAATCAAGGATGACTTCTTCAGGTTCTGGTACTATTTTGTCTTTCCGTTCCGCTCCGAGATAGAGGGAGGCCGCGATGATTTTGTTATGAGCCAGATAAAAAGCAGGCTGGGTTCATTCACTTCCGCGGCGTTCGAAAAAATCTGCAGGGAATTCCTTGCCGAGTCGGGGTCTTACAATAAGGTAGGAAGATGGTGGCATAAGGATAATGAAATCGATGTTGTGGCGCTTAACGAACAGACTAAAGAAATCCTCTTCGCGGAATGCAAATGGCAGGACGGCGTGAATGCGGGGAAAATCCTCGCATCGCTCAGGGAGAAGGCAAAACTCGTCCAGTGGAACAACGAATCCCGGAAGGAACGCTTCGCCGTGTTCGCGAAATCGTTCAGGGACAGGGAAAAGCCAAAGGAACCGGATGTAACGCTTTTCGACTTGAAGGACATTGAGAGAACGCTGAGGCAGCGGGGCGGCAATTAGTGGCAAGCCCTGGATGCAAGCTTTATAAGCTTTTCGATACAATAACGAAAAAGAGGCGAAAATAGGCATTTTTCGTTACGATAACGATATTGGCAAAAGGAGGGATTATGGGCGAATTCGATAAACATCTTGGCATGGCGAGAGAAAAGCTTTCCGCGCTGCATGATGCATATGGCAAAAGGCAGGTGACCGTCGTGGGGGATCTCGCGACCAAGGTCTGCGAACAGCTCATCGAAGCGGACGCCGCCAGGGAGGGATTGCATTTCGGCACGCATGCAGACAGGCATTCTTATTCGAACGGGAAATTCCCGAAGGCCGTTAATGACGCCATGCGAAAACTCTGGTTCGCCTATGGAGACCTCGGGTACGACGGGGCCAACGGGAAGAGGGCGAAGGCCGTAATGGACTATCTGCAGATGATTCTGGAATATTTCGGAGAAAGGTTCGGTGAGAAAATTGCAGAAAATGTTTAGGGAAATAGCCAAAGAGCTCTCCTCAATCGCTGAAGTCAGGCTGGTCATCCTGTACGGTAGCTATGCGAGGGGCGATTTCGGCCCGAAATCCGACGTTGATTTGTTCATTCTCGCTTCGAAAGGCGGCGCCGCGGAAAAAATCCAAGACGCGATAATCCGCATCGAAGAGAGAATCGGCAAAAGCATCCAGCCGGCCATCAGGACCGGGGAGGAATTCAGGAAAACGGATTCCGGCCTGCTGCAGAACATTCTTAGGGAGGGGAAGATACTCTTTCTGCGCGATTTCCTTGAAATCCCCGCCGTTCAGTTATTGAAGCAAAAGCCATACGCAGTTTATACATTCCAGCTCAATTCCCTTACCCAGAAGAGCAAGGCGAAATTCAACAGGGAATTTTATTCCAGAACGAAGGAGAAATACGAATACAAGGGGCTCCTGCATCAATTGAGCGGAGAAAAACTGGCTTCGGGATGCGTATTCATCCCGTTCGCCAAAAAAGCGGAGCTGGAAAAGTTCTTTAAGAAAAACAAGATAAGTTACGCATCGAAGAATGTGTGGATGTAGCCCAATCCACACAAGCTTTACCCAAATAACCTCGCAACGGTCGGCTTGGGCGGGCGTGGAATTCCCACTCGGTCCATAGAAGCTTTTTCTCCAAAAAGGTTAATCAAAAACAGACGCAGGTCTGCCGCTTCACTGCGTTCCGCTGGTCAGAGTTTTAGGTACAGCGTCAGATTAAGTGCAAAGCCTTTCAAAAACGAACGTATTTAAATAACTTGGGACAATATTATAGTTGCACGCTGTGCCGAAAAAGCGCTTTGCATGCGCAATGATGGCACAATGTGATGAAAATCGATAATCATCGAAACCAATAATCATCGTAATCATCGGCTATCCAAAGCTGTTCAGAGTCGTGGACTTTGTCCCGTGACAGGGGGCGATGGTCATGCAGTGAGGAAGTCGGCGTACGCGAGTATGTCTGTCTATCTGTTTCTGAACAAGCTAGAGTTAGCGACATGACACATGCACAGCATGTGTCGTTCGATGGATAGCTAGTCCGAAGTCACAATAAAATAACAGAAAATTACAAGGTCAGCAAATCTCGAAATCACGGAATCATGCTAACCACATTACAACGAACCGATTGCGGTCTGATGCAAAAGGCCGTTTTCGACATATGAAGCTCGACAACGAATCTTGGCGGGCGGATTGGAGAGGGATGATGAACTTCGGATAATCACCAGAACTGGCCGCGCGAGCGGCCAGTAATGACGAGGTGAACACCTTTCGAGTTCCTTGATGATGAAACATAGGCGAGTTGTCCTGACAAAAAGGATCTGCTACGTTGCGTGGTGGATGGTTTGGTTCGAGGGCCGAAGAAGGACGTGGCAAGCTGCGATATGCCCGGGGTAGGCGCATGCAGCCTTTGAACCCGGGGTTTCCTAATGAGACTTCTTGACTTCGGTCGTTGGCCTTCGGGTCATCGGTGACGCTCTGAATCGAAACATCCTAGTAGGAGCAGGAAAAGAGAACAATAGTTATTCCCTGAGTAGAGGCGATTGAAAAGGGAAGAGGACAAACCGAATCTTCTGGTGAGAGCCAGAAGAGATGTGGGGTTCGGACCCGTGCTCATCCTAACTTCCCAGTCCGAAGTGATCTGGAAAGATTCGCGATAAAGGGTGATAGCCCCGTAGGGGGACGGAAGAAGGATGATAGCGGGCATCCAGAGTACCATTGGTTGAAGATCCACTGGGAATGCGGGAGCCAGTAACTCCCAATCCTAAATACACCTCGAGTCCGATAGTTTAATAGTACGGTGACGGAAAACTGAAAAGTATCCTTAAACGGAGACGAAAAGAGCCTGAAACCATGCAACTATAGGTAGACAAGGCTTCTGCTTGCAGGAGTTTTGTCGCCCGTGCGGAATCACGCGGCAGGGAGTTTATTTCTGTGGCGAGGGTAATTCAAGAACCCGTAGCGAAAGCGAGAATCGCGCATCAGCTTCGAGCTGACAGGCGATCAGGTTTGAAAGAGCCTACAGTCACAGGGATAAGACCTGAAGCTAGTCGATCTAGCCCTTGGCAGGGTGAAGTCTGGCGAAAGCCAGATGGAGGCCCGGTAGGGATGCTGAGATTCAAATCGCTCACGTGACCTGGGGCTAGGAGTGAAAAGCTAATCGAGATTAGCGATAGCTGGTTCCTCTCGAAATGTTCCTCAGAACAGCCTGGCCGGAGGCGGATGGTAGGGTATAGATACTGATTGAGCAACCAAGGACCGAAAGGTCCAGTTGTTCTGTCAAACTCGGAATCTACCATCGCCGCAGAAGGCCGGAGTGGGGGAGCTGGGGTAAGCTCGGCTTCCGAAAGGGAATGAACCCAGCCTGAGATTAAGGTCCCTAAATTCAAGCTAAGTGAAGAAAAGCGTCTTCAACCATAGACAATAGGGAGGTTGGCTCAGAAGCAGCCACCCTTTAAGCGATTGACGCATACTCGGTATGCGTCCTTCGAAAGACAGAGTGCGTAATAGCTCACCTATCTAGGTTGTGGGCCTTGAAAATGGACGGGACTAAGCTTGGTACCGATATCTTGGATTCCGAAAGGAAAATGGTAGAGAGGTGTCCTGATAGGGCAGAAGCTTCTTCGTAAGAGGGAGTGGACCTTACAGGAATAAGGATCCTGCCGAAAGTAGCAGCAATAGTGGAGTGAGACACTCCACCACCTGAAGGGCAAGGGTTCCTCAGCAACGTTCGTCGACTGAGGGTTAGTCGGTCCTAAGGTAAACCCCAATTGGAATTTGTCGAAAGGGAAGCAGGTTAATATTCCTGCACCATGGAAGTACGAGTGGCAACACAAGTCTGGTTCCTGACGCTTCGGGATAAATCGACCATTTTGTGGTTAACCGGTAAAACCTGCGGAGTACCGTAATGGTGAGAAACAGGCCAAGCCGGAAATAGCGGGCGTATGTCCGTTCGGTTGATTCCTAGAGCCGGTGAAAAGGGAGCCGGAATGGATCTTTCATGACCGTACCAAGAACCGCTACTGGTGCCCCTCGCTGAGAAGGCGAAGGTGTAATAGGAGAAGTCAGGTCAAGGAATTCGGCAAAATAGCCCCGTACCTTCGGTATAAGGGGTGCCTACTCCTCTGGCTCAGCCAGGACGAGTAGGTCTCAGTAACATGGGGGTTGCGACTGTTTAACAAGCGGGAAGCGCGGACATAATATTATGCTCATGAAACCGTGCCCGGTCGCCAACCAAACTGGTTACTGAAAAATTGAGCAGCAAAAACGAGTAAAGGGATTCGTTAAGATTTATCGCCGATAATATTGGACAGGCCCATGTTAGGCGCGGAAATAAAAACAGATAAAAAATCCAATTTCGAAAAAGATTTCCGTCCGTTCTTCCCGGTTAAAAAACATAGGGGGCTGCCAGGTGGAAACGCTTTGTATAGCTCCTGATGCCTGCCCAGTGCCGGTGTGTTAAACTGGCCAAAACCAGCCAAGCCCCGGTAAACGGCGGCGGTAACTCTGACCGTCTTAGAACCTTTCTTTCTGCAATTTCGTTTCAAAGAAACGTTCACGAAAGAAAGGATGGATATAGGTAGCGTAATCCCTTGTCGATTAATTGTCGACCTGCATGAATGGCTTAACGACATCCCCACTGTCTTGACCTGACACCTAGCGAACTTAATTTCCGGCGAATATTCCGGAGTCCTTCAGCGGGACGAGAAGACCCCATAGAGCTTTACTACAGTCTGTTGTTGTAATATGTTGATGGTCGCATAGCGTAGGTGGGAGCATCGCACCCAAGTCTTCGGGTTTGGGGAAGGCGACAATGTAACACCACCCCACCGTTAACATATTGCTTACCCTTAGGGGGACAGCAATTGATGGGTAGTTTGGCTGGGGCGGTACGCCTCTGATAAAGGATCAGAGGCGCCCTAAGGTCGGCTCATTCCGGTCAGAAATCGGATGTAGAGTGCAAGGGCAAAAGCCGGCCTGATAGGATTTCGCATAGCGAGGAATCCTAACGCGAAAGCGTGGCCTAGCGATCCGCTGTGTCTCTATTAACTGAGAGCCAGCTCTGTCAGAAAAGTTACCTTGGGGGTAATGGAGTCGTGGCGCGTGAGAGTTCATAACTCATTTCTCGTTCTCGAGTCGGGACAAAAAGATGGTGCGCATTCGTGCGTACCGCAATTTTTGTCAGGACAAACACTAGCAGTATAAAACCTGTTGGCTGTTGAGTTGCGTTCTCCCTCGTGAGAACGCAGCGATGAAAATATCGGGAAATGAGAGGTCAAATCGACCGCGCTCGTTGCTTCTCCGCCGTCGGCTCGGCTCTTCCTGGACGTGCAGCAGCGTCCAAGGGTGGAGGTGTTCACTCATTAAAGAGTCACGCTAGCTGGGTTAAATACGGTGCGAGCCAGTATGGTCTATATCTGCTGAAGGTGTCGGTTGCCTGAGGGTAGAATGCAATTAGTACGAAAGGAACACTGTGTTGTGGCCTCTGGTGTACCGGTTGTATCTGCACTGCCGGGTAGCTACGCCGCTGAGGATAAGGGCTGAAAGCATCTAAGCCCGAAGCCTCTCCCGAAAATAGGCAACCATTCATCAAACTGATACGCAAGTATCGGCGCGATGAGGAAGGTCTCGTATACGACGAGGTTGATGGAAACGGGGTGTACGTACCAAGCTTCGGCGAGGTATTCAGCCCACGTTCACCAATCACCTTACAGATCTTTGTCAAAAGGACAACTCGCCTAATTTCTATTTTTTTTATTAATCGCTATTAGCGGAAGCTACGCATTTATCTTACTCAGTTTTGAGTCGAAAAAATCGGCATGCGGCGGAAGCTATAATGGACAGTAAAAAATACTTTGGTTTGTATATTTCCAAAAATCTATTTTCCCAAACGGAAATGTTTAAAAAACTTTTTCGCTCATTTATAATTGGTCCATGGTCTGATCTTTAGGGTGCGCTGTTCAGCCCCCGTGAATCAGGGTTGACACATTCGCCGCCTTGATCAAAAGGCCTTGAATGCGTTTTATTTCGCTTTTGTCGGTTTCTAATTCGTTAAAATAACCTTTTTAAATCATCAAGCGCAAAAAATCTTGTTGAGCCGGGTGGATAGCTCGCCTTGCGCAAGCAGGGAGGTAAGTTCCATACACTCGTGCCGGCGCACGAGAGGCGTATGACGCAGATGAAATCTGCGTCTGTTGCTTCTTTGCGTTAGCAAAGCGCGCTGGCGCAAGCCAGGGTTCGAGAGAGCCTGTCCGGGCGCAGAAATCCACTTCCGCCTCCGAGCAATGATTCCGCGAGGGAAAGCGTCGAAGAGGCGAGAGGGTGAAATAGCCCGTTCCGCGCGGGTGAAAGTTGACCGGTCGAATGCGGCCGGAAGACGAGTCAGAAAAATGCTATCGCCCCGTTCGCGCATCAAAGCGCGCGGGATGACAGAAAGTGGGCTATGCCCGGCACAACACTTTTAATCTCTTTTTCAAATCTTTACTATGGTTGACTTCAGGTTCGACGATTTTTTGGTCGAATTCGGGGAATTGGAGGTCAGAAAGACAAAAAGCTTTGTTAGAGGATGGGAACCAACCCCAGGAGGATCAGTCGCCTCTTCTCCAACCATATCAGACGGAATTCTATATTTCGGGTCATTCGACCAGAATGTTTATGCAGTAGACCCTGAAACCGGGAAAGAAATCTGGAGAACGAAGCTCGGTGGAATAATCGCATTCTGCAATCCTGCTTTCTGGAAACATTTTGTCATGATAGGTTCTCATGATTACAAATTCTATGCTATAAACAAGAAAACGGGTAAAATTGTGTGGGCATTCCAAACGGGTGATAAGATAGGCATGGGTGGAGGTGCTGACCAGGGTTTCGTCTATTTTGGCTCAAAGGACGGCTATGTTTATGCAGTGGATATCTCAAAAGGCAAGGAGAAATGGAGATTTAAGACAGGAGGACCTATTGCAACATCTGTCACCATTTTTGGAAATAGGTTGTTTTTCGGATCTTACGACAATTACATTTATTGCCTGGAAAAAGCTTCAGCAAAAGTTATATGGAGATTTAGGACAGGGGACGAAGTTTTGAGTGACAATCCATACCGTATAGCCATCGGAAAGATATACGTCACTTCCTTCGATAGCAATGTTTACGCTGTGGATATAGAAACAGGGAAGGAGGTCTGGAGATTCAGGACGGGAAAATACGGGCATTCAAGTTCTCCTTTCTTCCACAAAGGTAAATTGTATACAGCATGCAGGGATGGAATACTTTACTGCCTTGACGCGGAAACCGGCAAGGAAATCTGGCGCTTCAAAACAGGAAACATAGTCGCGCAACCGGCTGTTTTTGGCGATAAACTTTATTTTGGGAACGATGACGGCAACTTCCACTGCTTGGACCTGAGCGGAAAGGAAATCTGGAGATTTCGTACGTCAGGAGGAGTTTACACATACCCTCTTTTTCACAAAGGAAGAGTTTACTTCGGCTCGATGGACTGCCACGTTTATTGTCTCGATGCTGAAACGGGCAAGGAAATTTGGAGATTCCAGACTTCGACGCTCACACAATCCGACATAGGAAAGCCATATGACATGTTCGAGGTAGTCGTGAAGAGCGAGAAAAAGGAAGAAGAAATGCAGAGCGAAGACAGATACGGGCTGAACGTTTCCATAGGTTTGCGCGACGAATACGACACAAATAGCGAATACCAAGTCAAGGCCGAATACCAGCAGAAGATGAAATATTGAGGTTGTGATATGGAGCAGGCATTTTCATTCGATGAATTTTCCTTTGAGCTGGAGGACTTCGAGGTCAGAAAGGTCAGGAAATTCGACCGAATGTGGAGGATCGGCGAGGGCGGGAGCATTTCCTCCTCGCCCGTGATTCATGAAGGCGTCCTTTACTTCGGCGCCCTGGATTCTTATCTTTACGCAGTCAACGCAAAAACCGGTAAAGAGAAGTGGAAATTCAAGGCGAATGGCATAATCTTTTCCTCTCCTGTAATTCATGATAACAGGCTTTTCATCGGTTCCTATGAGGGACAGATGTATTCAATAGATTTGAATGGGAATGAGCTGTGGCGTTTCAGGACGGGTGGCGGCATATTCTCTTCCCCGTTTATTCATGGATGCCAGGTCTATTTCGGCTCCAGGGACGGATACGTCTACTGCGTTGATGCAGAGAGAGGAAAGGAGATTTGGAAATTCAGGACCGGGGACGAGGCCGATACCACTCCAACAATTTATGAAAACAGGATTTACGCCGGATCGCATGACGGATGCCTTTACTGCCTGGATATGGACGGAAAGGAAGCCTGGAGGTTCAGGACCGACGGCAACGTTTACATCTCCACTGAATTGTGCGGTGAAATGGTATACATCGCCTCATGGGACTGCCATGTCTACGCAATCCACGCCGGAACAGGAAAAGAATTATGGAAGTTTCCAACTTCGAGCCTTGTCCAATCCTACTGCCCTCCTGCATACGAATGCTGGGAGGCCCACATCAAAAAATCAAAAACCGATGAAGAAGCCGAAGAAGATGAAAAATACGAAATAAACGTTGGCACAGGGCTTCTGGACGAGTACAGCAGCAAGAATGAATACCAGGCCAAAGTGGAATACCTGCAGAAAATGAAATATTAAGCATTTAAAAACCCGGCCGAAATATAAAGTGATATCATGAGCAAGAAAGACAGGAACATGATGCCGCAGTCGACCGCCGGCCTCATCCGCTATTTCGAGGAGTCGGAAGAAGCGATAAAGCTGAAGCCAGAGCATGTGGTAGGGATTGCAGTTCTGATAATAATAATCGAGCTGGCCCTAAAGTTCATGATCTTTATATAAGCCTTCCTCTGTTTTTGACTATCCGCAAGTTACTCACCGAACAGAATCAGTTTTTATCCTTCGCATTTTTTGCTATCCATTTAAATTTGTTCGGCCCGAAAAATATATCAGGGGTGTTGGCATGGCGCTGCCGATGATTACCAAGATAAACGACAGGATAACGCTGATTCACCTGTCGGATTTGGATTCGAACATCTATCTTGTTGGCAAGGATACCGTCATCGATTCCGGTACTGGCTCGAATTTTGTCAGGCTTTACGACATTTTCAAGAGGCTGAAGCTCGATTTCGAGAGCATAAAGAACGTCGTCAACACTCACATGCACTGGGATCACATAGGCGGGAATGGCTTCTTCGAGAACGCGAAAATCCACATCCATGAAAAAGATGCGCTCGTCCTCGAGAAAGGGGACGCCAACATGAGCAATTCGTCGTATTTCAGCGGCAAGATGCATCCGATGAAAGTCGCGACTAGGCTGAAAGATGGCGACGAGGTATTCGGCTTCAAGGTCCTGCACACTCCGGGCCACACCCAGGGATCGATTTGCCTTTTCGACCCGAAGGACAAGATACTGATTTCGGGCGATACCGTCTTCGCGGACGGCGTCGGGAGGATAGACCTGCCGGGGGGAAGCGAGGCCGACATGGAGAAGTCGCTCGAAAGGATTTCCTCGCTGAAGATAGAGAAAATCCTGCCTGGCCACGGCGAGCCAGTGCTGAAGGCGGGCGACAAGGCGATAAAAAGCATTCTCACTTCCGTAGACGAAGACGTGTAGAATCAGGAAGCGAACGAGCCTGCAAGTGAAGCTCCTTTTGACCTACAACTTTTCTCGAAAAAGTTGTAAATGAGCCCGGCGGGGAATTCGAAGTCTTACCGCAAGCATAAGCTGCTGGTTTTTGCTTAAGCTTTTTGGGTAAAAAGCTTACTCGAACCCGCGACCCCCAGATATCCCCAAATCACAGGATTCAAGAATCCTCATTATATCTGGTTAAGAGTCTGGTGCTCTGCCGACTGAGCTACGGGCCCATTTTAATAGAATATATTGGCAAGTTATATATAAGTCAAACAAACCAAGGCGCAGCTACTTCCTTCTCTTGTCTCTTTCGATCGGTTTCCACTGCCAGCTGAACTTCTTCAGTTTCCTCGTCGCTCCGAAACCGCATGCCGCGCAAACGCCTCTGGACGCGTGGAATGAATGGCGACCGCATCTTCTGCACAAAACATGCGTCTTCTGGTTCCTCTTGCCCATGCTGGGGGTTCCCTTCGCCATAGTATCACATTCCGAAAGACAGCCTGAATTTTATATCCAAGCTGTCATACGCTTGTTGAATCGATTATTTAAAAAACTTAACCTTTACTTGCCCGGAGAAATCAGCACGATATTGTCTCCGCGTACGAGAACTGTGCCCAGCTTCTCCGTTCTCTCGCCGTCGGCGCTCTGCACGTCCGCGTCGTCCAGCCATATGTTAAGGTGCGAATCGAACGCTTTCAGCGTGCCGATTATTTTGTCCCTGTTTTTAATCTGGATTATTATCCTCTTGTGCTCTGAACTTCCCAGAACGTCCAATGGTCTTTGCTGCATTTCCATAACCTCCCTCCATACACCCAATTCAAAATCGGGTAAAATAATAGTATTATTTTAGCCTTCAGCTATTTAAAAGCTGGCCATCCATTTAAATATACCGTTTTGAAATAATATAGAATCGGAAAACAGAATCGGTGCGTTTATGGTCAAATGGCATTTGCCTTCGAGAAGAGGGCCGACAGGAAAACTGGTCAAAAGGCTCAGGAAAAAAAGGAAGATGGACAGGGGAAGCGAGTTCATCGAGACCAGGATAGATGCCAAAAGGCGTGTCAAGGTGAAGAGGACAAGGGGCGGAACCAGCAAGCTTGAGCTGCTTTCTGTAAATGAAGTCAACGTCGCCGACCCGAAAACTCAAAAAATCAGGAAACTCAAGATTATCACTGTCGACAAGAACCCCGCGAACCCGCATTATGTCAGGATGAATGTCGTAACAAAGGGCGCGATAGTCAAGACCGAGGCCGGCCAAGTCAGGATCACGTCGCGTCCCGGCCAGGACGGCGTAGTCAACGGCGTCCTAGTCGAAGAGAAAAAATAAGCGTTTGAAGCGTATTACTTTTTGAGAAACCTGAGAGATATCATGCGCCTTATCTTTTTTGCGGCTTTCGGCTGGATGGTTATTATGTCGCTGGCCGTTATTATCCCGACCAGCCTGCCTTTGTCGTCAACTACGGGCAGCTTCTTTATCTTGTTACCTGTCATCAGCTCTATAGCCTTGTCAACGGTCCTTTTGGGCCCGATCGTTATCAGATAATGCGTCATTACGGTTTTTACCTTTGTTTTCTTTACGTCCCTGACATCTCCCGAAGCAATCGCAGTCAGAACGTCCCTCTCCGTCAGCATGCCCAGAGGCTTTTCCCCCTTCGCCTCCCTTTTCGCCACGACCACGCAACCTATGTGGTTGTCTACCATGACCTGCATGGCTTCGAGCAGGATGGTTTCAGGCTCCACCGTTATAACATGCCTGTTCATGATCTTTTCGACGAGCATTTTGCCACCGCACTGAAATAATATTGGGTTTGCGGTTTAAAATTCATTCTTTGGCGGAATCCAGCTTTTATCAGCCCTTAAGAATCAGCTATCTCAGCTCTATATCGATTTTTACGTCTTCTGGTATGGGGAGGCGCACGACCTGGCGGAGAGCGCGCTCGTTCGAGCCGATGTCAATGATGCGCTTGTGGATGCGCATCTCCCAGCGGTCATAGGTCGCGTTTCCGTGGCCTGTCCCGTCGCCGCAGGGCGTTTTCATCGTCGTCACCCTCAGCCTCTTGGTCGGAAGCGGTATAGGGCCGCGGGTCGAAACGCCGTATTTCTCGGCGATTTCCTTTATCAGGCCGCATATCTCGTCCAGCTTCTTGTAGTCCCTTCCCGCCAGCTTGATTCTTGCATACTCCATAACCATCATTCGCTTATTGTTTATTAAGCTTTGCCAGAGATTTACCTCTTGGATCTCTGCTTGTATCTCCTCGGGCCTTGAGACGATCTCGGCGGCTTGTGGGGCTCGGTCCTCCTCGGGTCGTAGACAAGCAGGTTCCTGTCGTATTCCGAGAACTTCTGCTTTAGCTCGGCGCCGAATATTTCCACCAGCGCGCGTGCGAACGCCTGCCTGACCGCGTCGGCCTGGCCCGTGGACCCGCCGCCTCTTGCGCTTGCCGTGAAATCATAGGCTTTCCAGTCATTCTTCTCCGTCAGTATGAAAGGCTCCTCCATCCTTAGCCTGAGAACGTCATTTTTGAGATTTTCCAGCGGCTCGCCGTTCACCAGTATTTTTCCTGCCCCGGGCCTCACGGTCGCCTTTGCGACAGCCATCCTTCTCCTGCCGACCTTGAATATAATGCCTTTAGTGCCCTTCTTCTCTTTTTTCTTCCCTTCTTCCGCATGAACTGCCTTTTTCTTAGCCATTTAAACACCGAATTTTTTTGATATGTTCTCAATATGAACGGATTTGCATTTGATTTTTCTCCTTGCACCGCCTATTAGTTCTGCCTCTTCGTTTTTAAATTCACCGGGAATTGACTTGTATACCTTCAATTTCCTGTAAGCAGCCCTTCCGCGCGGCTTGTGGTACGGGAGCATGCCCCTTATGATCCTGCGCAAAATCCTTTCGGGTTGCCTCGGATAAAACGGCCCGTGGTAAGGGTCGCCCCTCTTTATCTTCTCTTCAAAAAACGTTTCGGTCGCCTTCGGGTTCCCGGTCACTATCGCCTTCTCGGCGTTTACGATGACTATCTCCTCTCCTTTGAGCAGCCTTTTCGCTACGTAAGAAGCAAGCCTCCCTGCAACGCAGTCCTCGGCGTTTATAACAGTCATACCCTTTCCTATCCGATTATCCTTGCATCCTTTCCTTTCGGGTTTTTTTCGTAAAGCTCGCCTATTGACAGGCATGTCCCTCCGGCCTTCTCTATCTTTTCTCTCGCGCCGCCTGAAAACCTGAGGGCCGCGACGTTGACGTGCTTTTTCAGGATGCCGGTTCCCAGCACGACGCCCGGGACGATTATCATTTCTTTCGGCTTGGCGTATTTTTCGATGCTGCTAAGGTTCACCTCGAATCTCACCCTTCTTGGCCTGTTCAAATCTTCTGCGACAGCTTTCCAGACACCTGCCTTGTTTTTGGCACCGTCGCTATACAGTTTTTCAACCAGCGCCTTCGTGATTTCGTTCTTTTTTCTCAGCTTCATAGCCGCACCGATAGGATAATCTATGCTGTTATATATTTAAATAATTAACAGGCGGCCATTTGCCTGCATCAGCGTGTTTAACGCATTCCGGCTTATTTCAGAACCTTTCCGGTTTCCATGCACCAGAGATACAGGTCGAGCTCCGCGAGATTCATGTCTCTTTTTTTCGCGAAATCCCTAAGAACGCGCTCTATTTCCAGATACCTGTTCTTCGTCAGCGTTTTGGGCCTTTTGACCGTGCCGCATCTTTCCAGTATGTCTATTATGTGGAAATCGAGTATCGCCACATCCGTATAGCCGATGTTGCGGAGAAAGTGGCTCGCTTCCTTGTAGCCGAGACCCTTGACGTGCTTCACCAGCCACTCGCGCATTTCCATTACGCCATGCGAGCTTTCGATGATGCCTTTGAGCGAGCCTGCGTGTTTCCTCGCCTCGATTATGTATTTGGCGCGCGCGTTAGGATAGCGGTGGCCCAGCGCTTTAAGGCGTAACGCCAGCTCGCTTTCCGGGAGCGTGAGGAAGCCGTTGCCTATCGCTTTCTGGATGCGAATCCCGCCCTCTGCGCTGTAATTCGCGGTAAGTATGCAGAAGCACAGCTCCTTGAATATTTCCCTCCCGTCCTTTTTGCCAAGCTTCCTAAATTCCTCTATGCGGCCATCCACAATCTTCCTCGTTTCACTGTTCAGGAGGTCGCAGGCACGCTCCATATCATTTTTCACAAATATCCCTTTGCAGCTGCGAGTTTTATAAGTTTGTAAAAATCAGCAATAAATATCTATTTCCACCTGTGCCCGGGATTCCTGGGTATTACTATCCAGAAAATTATGTACAGGATTATCCCGAAGCCCCAGGCAAGCGTTCCTATGACCCAGAACAGCCGTATTATCACCGGGTCGATCCCGAGATACTCCGCCATCCCGCCGCATACGCCGCCGAGTATGCGGTCTTTGCCTGACCTGTAGAGCCTGCGTATTTCGCCTTCTTCCCGGCTTCGGTAAGGCTTTGTTTTTTCTTCAGCCCCCGCAGGCCTGAAAATTGTCCTTTCTGTCGCAAGTATTATTGCAAGGACAAGATATCCCAGGCACAGGAAAAGCCAGAATACGAGGAATAGGTTCTCGTTTATCAAGAAGGCGATTGCCGACAGAAGAGGGACACCGAGCGAAACGTTTACCGTGTTCATGGCATGCGCGCCTATCCAGAAGCATACCGCAGCGGCGAAGGCAAAGGAAACAGGAGAAAAGAGCCTGTAAACCCTGTGGTTTGACCTGGAAAAATACGACGTGTATGAAAAGAACAGGAAAATCAGGAAGAACGCTCCGATATTATTCGCAAGGAACACGCTTATGTCGGTTATGAACCAGCTTCCTACTTTCGAGTTGACGAAAGACATGACCCATATGAGCAGGCCGAGAATCACGATGCCTATCACGCTCGAGACCAGCGGGCCGACCACTCCAAGCGTCCCGTGGAACCAGCTGTCCCATTCCTTGCCTCTCCTTTCCCGTCTCCTGCCGCGCCTGTCCATCTTCCTGCCGAATTTTTCGCCTATGTCTCCGACTTCCTCGCCGAAGTCCCTCACCCTCCCTTCGAACGCGTTTCCCCTTTTGCGCTGCCTGTCTCTCGGCCTCTTTTTTGCCATGAAAATATTTTGGTTTTCATCATTTAAAAATATCAGAATGCTCGTGATGCCCCTTCCAGTCTTTTATTTAAAAAATCCCAATCATTAGCATGCTTGAAGTTTTTGTCATCAGCCTTATCGCGGGACTCTCGACCGCCCTCGGCGGCCTTATTGTAATATACCTCAAAAAAATCGGCCGGCGTTCGCTCGGCTTCGGCCTCGGATTTTCAAGCGGCGTAATGGTAGTCATAGCTTTCCTGAGCCTGTTCTTCAAGGCCATACAATTCGGGACATACGAACTCGCTGTCGTCTCATTCATGGGAGGCGCCTTGCTTATGATGGCCCTGGATTTTTTCGTCCCGCACCAGTATTTCATCAAGGAAAGCGGGTTCAAGGGCGAAAGCAGGCTGAGATTCATGAAAGTCGGTGTCATGGTTGCAATCGGCATGACGCTGCACAATTTTCCTGAAGGAGCGGTCGTGGGCATAGGTTACACGGTGCTTCCGGCATTCGGCCTGGTCCTCGCTCTAGCCATAGCAATCCACAACATACCGGAAGGAATAGCAGTCGCGATCCCGCTGAGGGCAGGGGGAATGAAAAAATCAAAGACGTTCATGATAACGCTTTTTTCCGGCCTTGTGGAACCTTTCGGAGCCGTTGTATCCGCGCTATTTTTGTCCGCTGTGCCGGGTATCCTACCCATCGCCCTCGCGTTCACTGGCGGCGTCATGGTTTATCTGGTCATGGACGAGCTCATACCGCTTGCGACGAAAGAATGCGACCTTCACTCGATAAGCATCGGGATTATCTTCGGGATGGGGCTCGCCTTTATACTTGAGACTCTGGCATAGCTTGGGACACTTTTAAATTCCGTAAATCGCCGTTTCAATTTGCCGCCCGCTTGCCGGGTCTTTTCACTTCTCTTTCAGCGTTTCCTCGAGCCTCTTGTTCACCGCGCTCCAGTCGATAATGTTCCAGAAGGCCTCGATGAATTTTGCCCTGTCGTTCCTGTAGTCGATGTAATAAGCGTGCTCGAAGACGTCGATGACCATCAGTATCCTGAACATCGGGTAGACGTTCGTGTTGTGCTTCTCGACCTGCATTATCATCGGACGTCCAGTCTGCCTGCAGAAGGCGAGCGCAGCCCATCCGGAACCTTCGACGCTCGCCGCCGCCTTGGTGAACTCGCTCCTGAACCTTTCGAAGCTGCCGAATTCCTTTTCTATCGCCTCAGCGATTTTGCCTTTCGGCTGGCCCCCGCCCTTCTGCGAAAGGTTGCCCCAGAAAAGCGAGTGGAGCAGGTGGCCGCCAATCTGGAAAGACAGATCCTTGAGCGTGGATTTCATATCAACGTCTGTCCCTTCGCTCCTTGCCTTGTCCAGTTTTTGCAATATCGCATTTGCTCCGTTCACGTATGCCTGATGATGTTTCTCGTGATGTATTCTGACCTGCTCCTCGGACAAATGCGGGACAAGGTCACCGTAACCGAAATTCAGTTTCGGCAAAGAGTATAGTTTTCCTTCCATAACAACCCTCCCTCATCTTATTTCCACCGTCATTTCAGCCTTTCCTCAGAAAGTTTAAGGTGGTCCGTTTCGACCTCGATCAATGCCTCGAATATCTGCCTGATGCGCGCATTCTGCGATTCCTTTGCAGCCCTGCCGTAAAACTCTATCGCCTTCGCTTCCCTAGCGTGCGATTCCTCAAGGTTTTCCTTGTTTTTCGAGTGGCACGGCTCCTCGCCTTTCGGCGCGGCATCGAGCTTCAGAATCTTCCTCCACACGTTCGCGTGCTCCGCTTCTATTTTGCCGAGCGCCTTGAATAAAAGTTTCCCTTCGTCGTCATCTGTTTTGTTCGCCGCGCAGAAGTAAAAAGCTGAATTGCTGACCTCGACTTTCAGCGCACGTTTAACATTCTCCATGTCTTTCTTGTTGAGGTTCACGTCGAAAGTGACCTTCGCCAGCTTCGCGGCCTTTATGTACTTCTGGTGCGCGCCGCAGAACGGGCAGTTCTTGGGCGGCGCGTTGCCGACGTAAGGATCGCCGCAAATTTCGCATCTCCACAGCACCACCATTTAATCACCATACGAAACTTAGACTTTCAAAACCTAATCGTTGCCTTCTACTTCCTTCCTTCCGGCTTCTAGTTCCCTGACCTGCTCCTTGTCCTTGCGAAGCAGCATTGCCTGGAACTCTCCCATGTGAGTTTTCTCTTCCCCTGCTATGTCCAGAAGGACCTCTTTGAGCTTATTGTCTGTCGCCATCGCGGCCATCTGCTCGTAAAGGTTCACGGCGTCGAGCTCGGCTATCATGCCGACCCTCGCTATTTGCGCGTCCACGTTTTCCTTCCCAATCCTCTTCGGTATGTCCGACATCATACTTACCCCTCCTCAAGCTTCAGACAAAATCGCTCCGGCTTGTCTTTCATGCAAGACATCAACTCATACTATTATCCCAAAACGCCTTATAAGTTCTTCAATTCCCTCTCGAGCGCCGTCCTGTCGAAGCCTATCATCACTTTTCCGTTTATCTCGATCTGCGGCATGCCCGTGAAGCCAGATTTCTTTATCATTTCGTCTGCGGCTTCACGATCCGACGAAACGTTTACGTCCTTGAATTTAACACCCTTCGTTTTCAGGTAATCCTTCGCCATGTGGCAGTAAGGGCAGGTGGGCGTTGAATAGACCGTAAACTTCGAACCCTTTTCATAAATTCCGCTATCATGCCATCACCTCGCCTGCATTAAACCGATTAACATTCTCGTAGAGTATTTTAAAAATTTACCCAGTTTCCTCACAAGTGCAAATAATTTTGAAAAATAAAGCAAATGAAACCAGTCAAATCTCGGCATCATGCAGAGCGGACTTGCACGCGCAGTTTCTTATTTTCGGAAATTTCAAAATAAGCTCATCAAGGATTCTCTTCACGTTTTCGGTGCTCCTTTTCATCGTACTTGTCACCTCTTCGGCAGAGACGGCGCCCTCTTTCCAGCAGTCGTAATCGGTAACCGTCGCGATGGTCAAATAGCACATTTCCTTCTCGCGCGCCAGCGTTACTTCGGGGATGAGGGTCATGCCTATGATATCCGCTTTCATTGCCCGCCAAAGGTTCGATTCTGCACGTGTGGAGAAGCGCGGGCCTTCTATGCAGATGTACGTCCCGTTCTTGTGGCAACGCAGGCGAAGATTTTCGATGGCTGAAAAGGCTGCGGGTCTCATCTCGCTGCAGAACGGGTCGGCCAGCGAAACGTGAACGACTTTCGGCCCGTCATAAAAGGTCGTTGGCCGCAGCTTCGTCATGTCTATGAACTGATGCGGAATCACGATATCTCCCGGTTTCATCTTCTCGTTCAGCGAGCCGACGGCGGCTATGCCTATCACCCTCTCGACGCCCAACATTTTCAGCGCGTATACGTTCGCATGGTAATTGACCCTGTGCGGCGGGATCGAATGCGACTCGCCGTGCCTGAAAAGGAAAGCGAGTTTTTCCCCTTTGAACGAACCGACGGTTATTTTGCTGGAGGGCCTGCCGTAAGGCGTGCGAATTTCGAGTTTTTTCGCGCCTTCCAGCATATCTTCAGAGCAAACCCCCGTCCCCCCTATTATCCCTATCTTAGCTTTCGCATAAGCTGCCATAACCAGTTTTTATCATCATGACTTAAATAATTCACCTCTACAGCCAGATATTTTTAAATTAAAATACTTTAAAAGGAATAATATCAATTAAATAAGTGTCCTTATGGCTGCCAAAGAGAAGATCCTGGTCATGAACATTGACAGGGATAACGACATCGGTCATAAAGCGGGGATAGAAGGGCCTGTCGTAGGAAGGGAAAAAGCGCTCGAAACCGCCATGAAGCTTAGCATAAAGGATCCGGAGGAAAGCGACAGCAACGCGATTTTCGGGGCGGTAAAGCTACTCGACGAGCTTGGCGAAAAATACGACGCTGAAATCGCCGTTATAACAGGGCACAAGAACAGAGGCATAGACGCGGACCGCGAAATATCGAGGCAGCTTGACGATATCCTGGGGAAAAGGCCGAGCGATTTCGTGATTCTAGTCAGCGACGGCAAGGATGACGAATACGTCATTCCCATCATACAGTCGCGCATACCCATACTTTCCGTAAAAAGAATCGTGGTAAGGCAGGCCGAGCAGCTGGAATCCGGTTATTACGCGATAAAGGATTTCCTCAAAGAAACGCTGGACAACCCGAAATTCTCAAGGTTTTTCTTCGGCCTGCCGGCGATAGCGCTTCTTCTCTATGCCGCGCTCGGAGAGACCGGATGGAGGGTCATAGTCATCGTGGTAGGAGCGTATCTCTTCGTCAAAGGGTTCAAGCTGGAGGACTACATATTCAGCGCGTTTGGCGAGATGAAGGAGTCGCTGGCCCGCCGCAGGCTGGCCTTTTTCCTGTACATAGTTTCCATCGCCGTAACAGCGCTTGCCATTTACAGGGGGTATAATGCGGTCATGAATTTCATGAGCGTGGGGCTCTTCGAAGCGACAGCTTCATTCTTCGTTGCGTCCGTTTACTTTTTCTGGATTTCCGGGACAGTGGCATGGCTGGGCAAGAACATCCGCCTGAAAGACCAGAAGACCTCGCGCATAGTTTCCATACCGCTCTTCGGGCTTGCCGCGACGCTCGTGATTTACAATGCTTCCGAGCTCATACTCACGCCCGAGATTTCGTCGTTCAATTTCATGCTGTCCATAGCCGTCGGGTTCGTTCTCGCGTTCATGGCGCTTACCATAGAAACAATGGACTGATTAAAACTATTCCCCTTTCCCCTTTTCTTTGCCTTTAAGAATTTTTGTGAGTTCCCTGGCAGCAAGGCCGAATTCCCTGAGGTCGTCGCTTTTGCCGGGATAGTAAACGTTCATGAGTTCGGACATCTTCTTCTCGATGTCGGCTATTGAGTCGATGTACGCCCTCCTCATGCCCATGTTGAAAAGCAGGATCGCCAGCAGATTCGCAGAAAGCAGCGCAACGCGGATGTACATGTCCATCTGTACGTTATTGAGTATGGTATATATTATCATCAGAAGATATGCGAAAGACACGATTACGGCAACCAGGTATTCGTAAGTGAGCCTCTGGTATTTGAGCGAGAAATAGCCGAGGTAATCGGAAGTCTCGTCCATGATAAAGAATTAATCCGGAAATTAATAAAGCCGATTATTTCTTTCTGAGCCTGGTCTCTATCTCTATTATCCTTTTCTCGAAATCCTCCATCATGCGCTGGAACGATTCCTCGGAAAGCTCCTTCTTGTAAAACTTCCTTTCCGTTATCTCCTTCGCCCTTTTCAGGCTTTCCAGTTCTTCCGCCAGTTTGTCCGTTTCATCCTCTTTCGCTTCTTTCTCCCTGAGCGCCTTTTTCCTCTCCTGGATGTCCTTCAGCTCCATGGCCTCCATCGCGTCTTCCGCATCCTTCTGCATCTGCTTCTTTTCGAGCTCCATCGCAACCTCCCTCTCCAGCCTTTCCTTTTCCAGCTCCTCCGCCTCGTCTTCGAGCGTCATGCCGGGTTTCGCATGTTTTTCAGCGCTTTCGGGTTCTTCCCACTTTATCTCCTCTTCTTCCGCATCTTCGTGCTCATCGGGCACACTGAAGTTCGTGGAAAGCGATATGAGCATCAGGCCCCACCCCCTGAACTTCTTTTTGACGCCGGTTTCTATGTCCGCCCTCGCCCTTTCCCTGAAATCCCCGCTGGCGAAGTCCTTTGCGGGCTTTTTCTGGAGTTTCGGGAGTATTTTCTTGTACATGACATCGGAAACCACCTCATTCCAGACGTCGTCGAGAAAAAGCCTTTTCCTCTGGCCCATGAGGTTTTTGGAAAAACGGTCGGAGTTGAATATCCGGAATTTTATGGTCAGCTTCATCCCGATGCTCCTGCCGTCGGAAAGGAACACGCTCTTTATCTCGTTTTCAAGCGTTTTCTCGGACTTGTCGACCATGAGGATGTCCGTGAAATCTCCCGTGAAACTGCTGACTGACAGCGTTCCATGATCCCTCTCGAGGTATATTTCCCCGTTTTTTTCAAGGACAACGAACTCGTCGCCTTTGGCATCGAACTCCTTGGTAAGAAACCCCGGCAGTTCATCCTTCATGAACCTCTCCGCTATCGTGTTTTTGTCCCTTTTCCATGCCATGGCATCAGTTTAGAATTATTTTCAAAAGCTTAAAAAGGGCAAACCAATATAAATATTACCTATAGTATAATACCACAGAAACAGAATATTGCAGGTGTCATTATGATAAAGGAAGTTGAAGCCGATAAACTGATAGAAGGCGTATCAAAAGAACTGGAGAAGATGGAAGTGATGAAGCCGCCGGAATGGGCGAGATTCGCGAAGACGGGAGTATGCAAGGAACGCCCTCCGGCACAGAAGAACTGGTGGTACGTCAGGTCGGCGTCCATCCTGAGAAAGCTCTACTCCGAAGGCCCGATTGGCGTCTCCAAAATGAGAAGGATTTACGGCGCTCGAAAGCGAAGGGGGCACAAGCCCGAGCACAAGTATCCCGCGTCCGGCTCGGTGATACGCGAGATATTCCAGCAGCTGGAAAAAGCGGGATTCGTGAAGAACGAGAAGCGAAAGGGCCGGATGCTGACCGAGAAAGGAAGGACGTTCTTGAAGGATGTTTCGAAAGCAGTCGAGAAGCAATAAGGCGAAGGTCATGGATTACGTTGATTACAACCAGCAGAAACAGACGGAGCAGATGGAGGCAATGAAGAAGAAGCTGCTCGGCAGGATACTCTCGAAGGATGCGTATGAAAGGCTCGGGCGCGTGCGCTTTGCGAATCCCGAGCTCGCCGCGCAGGCAGAAGTTTATCTCCTGCAGGTTTATCAGGCCGGAAGGCTCGGCAACAGCGTTTCGGACGCGCAGATTATGGAGGTCCTCAAGCTGCTTTCGGAGAAAAAGGACTTCAAAATAAGGAAACTTTAAGATTCGAATGACGGCTGTGCTTTAAAACCAGGCCGCCGTGCTGTGAATATGTGTGATGATATATGAGCAGGAACAAGCCAGCGGGAAAGAAGCTGAGAATCGCTTCCGCCGGCAAGGTAAGGTCCGCGCCGCGCTGGGCCGACATAAAGAAGTTCGGCCTCAAACGTGCGAGGGCGAGAAGGATACGCGTGGCTGCAGCCAGGACCAGGAGGAGCGGCCCGCTAAGGGTTTAGCCCGAATGGCGAATGAAAGGCTGTTAAAAGGCGAAGCTTATGGCTGAGAAGACCGATGCAAAAGCGGTGGAAAAGGTTTACACGATCCCCCTCAGGAGCGGATGGGTAGAGGAACCGCGGTCAAAAAGAAGCAACCGCGCCATCAGGGATGTCAAGGCTTTCGTTGCGAGGCACACGAAAGCGAAGAACGTGAAAGTCTCGAAGGGCGTAAACGAGCTCATTTTCTCGCGAGGCTTCCAGAAACCTCCGCCGAGGATAAAGGTCGAGGTAAGCGGAGACAGCGAAACGGTTCGCGTCAAGCTGCCGGGAGAGGTCATGGAAGAAAAAACCGAAAAGAAGTCCGGAATCGCGGGCCTCAGGGAGCGGCTCGGCGGCGGAAAAAGCGGCGAAAAGAAGGACAAGGAAGCTAGGAAAAAGGAACTGAAAGAGCGCGTTGAAAAGGAGTTCACGAAGGAAAAGGTCGACGCGATCGTCGAGAAGGCGATAAAGGAAGAGGAGACGAAGCAGGACAAAACAATGCCGGCCAAAGCCAAGAAGGCTGAAGACGCCGTCGAAAAGGAACTGGAAAAAGTCGAAGCAGCAGAAGAAAAGCAGAAGGCGTAGACATCATTTTAAGGCGTTATTTCAATTTAAATCTCTGATTCATCTTGATTCTTATGAAATTCTCCACGCTCAATTTTGAGAACAACCCGAACGTAGGGCTTTTCGCCATCGCGACCGACAAGTTCTGCATCGTAAAGAAATACATCCGGAAGAAGGACGCGAAGCTCATGCAGAACGTGCTTAAAGTCCCGGTTTACGAGGCTTCCGCTCTCAGGACGGGCTTCCTGGGCATCTTTGCCGCGGGGAATTCGAGAGGCGTCATCGTATCCGCCAGGCTCGAGGACGACGAGATAAGGCAGTTGAAAGCGCACGTCGACGTGCTCGTTCTGGAGACGAAGCAGACGGCGATAGGCAATCTCATGCTTGCGAATGACAACGGATGCGTAATCTCAAAGGAGCTCGAAGCGCACGCAAAAGAAATCCGTGATTTCCTCGGCGTCAATACGCGGGTGGGAACCATATCGGGCATGGATATCGTCGGATCGCTTGCCGTGTGCAACTCGAACGGCTGCCTGGCCCACAAATCAATCTCCGAAAAGGAAAAGAATCTTGTTGAAAAAATGCTGGGAGTTCTGGTGTTGCAGGGCTCGATCAACTTCGGAAACCAGTGGGTAAAGTCGGGCCTGGTCGCAAACTCGAACGGCTTCATCGCGGGCGACCGGACGAGCGGGGCGGAGCTGGGACTGGTAGCGGAAGCGCTGGGGTTCGTGTGAATGATCGATTAACGCCACGTAACAAGTAACTTAACTTATATTTTCCTAATAAATTATGTAAATATGGGCAAGAAGCAGGACTCATACCATCAAGGATGGCGCTCTCAGACACTTGCTGAACTTTTACTTTCTAATATCTCTTTTCCAGTTGTTGTAAATCAAAGAGATGATATAGGTGTTGATTTCTTCTGTACTTTGTACGAAATAAATAGTAAAGGTAAACAAAGGATACTTAAGCCCGGTGCAACATTTGCTATACAAGTAAAATCAAAAAACAAAGATGAAATTACATTATCAAAAGCGCATATAAATTTCTTATCTAGCTTTGAAATACCTTTCTTTTTGTGTTTGGTCAACCGCAAAGATAGGTCGATGGAAATCTATTCATGCCAACAGCTTCTACAAATTATATTGAAGTTTGGAAATCCTTCAGGTGTAAATGAGAATTTTTCGATAATAATGAAGCCAATCGATAAATATTCTGTTGAAAATCTAAATAATAATCTTCAAAAAATTATTGCCTATGATTATCCTAATTTTATTGACCTTTTGAAATGTGGAAAAAAAGATATAGTTGAATCGAATAATGGCGACTATAAAGTCTCTCTTGAAATTGGACCATTGATCTTTAAGTTGAAATTAGATGAATTGGAAAAAATAGAAGAAAGAAATAGAGTAATAAAAATTTTGAACGAGTGGGTTTCGTTGGATTACAAAAATAAATATTCCTTCAAAACATATTCACCATTTACTTTGATGCGTTTATACGATAGAGGAAAACTGGAAAATAGCATGGTTGGAATTGCTTATTATAATATGGAAAATTATGAAAAGAATCTTTATCCTATTTTGGCTCTCAGATTGTTCATGCTTTTTCATCATTTTCTTCAAGTAAACGAATTTAAAAAAAAGACGAACACAACGTTGTCTACTGGACTGGAAGAAGTTTTAAAAAATAAAGACGCGATTGTAGATTCGGAAAAACTAGTTAATTTTATATTAGAGAAGAATATGATACATATCTTGGATAAAGATCAAACGAATTCATTTTGGACTAAAGAGTGGAATGAAAAACTACGTGAAACTTTTCAACGAATCAAGAAGTCGCAGAATGGTGCATGAATTCCTATTTTTATTTCCCAGGGCACTGCATCTCAATCGCCTTGCTTATGCCTTTTCCCGCGTATGCCTTGTCGAAATAGTCAGAGAATTCTCTGGCGAGCTTATTCGCGCGAAGATCGTACAAGGCCTTGTCTCCCCACGTGTTTTTCGGGTCGAGAATCCCATTTGGCACGCCGGGACAGCTTTTCGGGACCATGATGTGGAACAGCTTGTTTTCCTCGAACTTCGCCTTTTCAATTTCGCCGCTGAGCGCGGCGTTCACCATCTTCCTCGTGAGATCGATGTCTATGCGCTTCCCCACTCCGTAATGTCCGCCGCTCCATCCCGTGTTTATGAGATAGACCCTCAGTTTGTGCTTTTTCATCTTCTCTCCGAGCATTCCATCGTAAACGCCAGGGTTTCTGGGCATGAACGGCTCGCCGAAGAAGCGCGAGAACGTCGTCTTCGGTTCGACGATGCCCGTTTCCGTTCCCTCGAGCTTGCTCGTGTAGCCCATCAAAAACCAGAGCATGGCCTGGTTCTCGTCGAGCTTCGATATCGGCGGCAGCACGCCGTTCGCGTCTGCAGTCAGGAAGATTATCGTCTTGGGATGGGCGCCGGTCGAGGATTTTTTTACGTTAGACAGGTAGCTCAACGGGTACGACCCTCTCGAGTTCTCGGTGAAGCGGCCGTCGTTGAAGTCGAATTTCCCGTCCGGGTAAATCATCGCGTTCTCGACTATCGCGCCATGCTTCAGGTAATCGTCCTTGTGCATTATCGCATCGTATATTTCCGGCTCCTTTTTCGGGTCGAGCTTGATCAGTTTCGCGTAGCAGCCGTGCTCGAAATTCGCTATCCCCTGGTCGCTCCAGCCGTGCTCGTCGTCGCCCAGGAGAGCGCGGTTCGGGTCGGCCGAGAGCGAGGTTTTGCCTGTTCCCGAGAGGCCGAGGAAGAGCGCAATATCGCCTTTCTTCCCTTCGTTTGCCGCGCAATGGAGTGGAAGAATTCCTTTCGCCGGGAGCAGGTAATTCATGACGGTGAACATGAGCTTCTTCACGCTGCCCATGTAAGACGAGCCGTAAACAATGCCTATCATGTTTGTGAAGTCCATGGCGATGGCCATGTCCGAGGTCTGGTCCTTGTCCAGGTCGACCCTCAGCCTGCCCTTGTATTTCTTCCGGTCGAGCTTGTCGTAAGGCAGCACGAGGAGGGCGAAATCCTTGCGGGCGAATACGCTTTCTTCGATGTCCTTCGGCACGGGCCTGAACATGTGATAGGTGAAGAGCGAGGTGAGCGCGCTGTCTGTCACGATGGTCACGGGCAAAGCGTAAGAAACGTCCGCCCCAAGAACGCGGTTTTTGCAATAAACCGTCTTTTTTCTCCCAAGCATTTTCAATGCGTCCTTGAGCAGCATATCGAAAGTCGGCCGGCCCATGGGGTTGCTGCTCGGCGAGTCCCAGTCCACGCCTTTTTCGGTTTCCTTGCCCATCACGATGTACGTGTCCTTCGGGCTTCGGCCAGTCGATTCGGGATGGGTCCATTTCGCGAGGCAGCCGTTCGAGGAAACCATCGCTCCCCTTTGTTCCAGCACGTCCCGGATAAGCTCCTCGTGGCGCGTGTTTTTCCTGACGTCCTTGTGCTTCTTAAGCATCAAAGCGAGTTCTTTTCTGAGATCCATGACCCTTACATCTCCTGATTTATCTATAACCCGTTTCCGGCTTATAAATTTTGGAACCGACCGAATACTCGCTTTTCGTGATGTAGACATTGTCCGAGACATCAATATCCGGGGTAGGTTCGTATCCTTTTTCGCTTTTGCTTTCCTCAAATACGCCTTTCCCTGTTATAATAGTTACGAGGGCGATCTCGCTGTGATCTATGACCTTCTCTTTTGAGGGTTCCCCGCCCGTCTTGAATTTCCAGATCAGCTTGCCAGTGTCAGGGTCGAGCCTGTAGAAGTAGCAGTTCCAGGAGTCCGCGAACAGCATTCCGTCTCTAATATGTGGTCCAGACCAGCAAGGGCCATCTGTAATAAATTTCCATATAACTTTCCCATTCCTATCGATACAAGTCACCATCCCTCTCTGGTAGGTGTCCTCGCCCCCGCCGACGTATATCCTGTCTTTGTAGACGCACACATGAGAACCGTCAGTATGGTGGTCGAACTTTATTGTCCACAATTCCTTGCCACTAGAAATATTGACTGCATGAAATCCATCCTTGGCTCCAAAATACAAAGCACCTTTATGTGCTTTTCCGCATGTCAATATACCACCCCCAACACGAAATCTCCACATCTCACTCCCCGTGTGTCTGTTCACGCAGTACATGTTGAAATCCCATGAACCGAAAAATATCATATCATCTTTTATGTTCATGGGAGATAAACTGCCTACAGCGCCGCCAGTCTTGAACCTCCATAATTCTTTTCCATTTTCAAGATTGAGGCAATACATGCAACCGTCATAGCTTCCTATATAAACTTTACCGTCGATTATCGCAGGCATTGATATTATCTGGTCGCCCGTCCTGAACCTCCAGAGCTCGTTCCCTTCCATATCCAGGCAGTAAACATAAGAATCCCTTGAACCAAAGACGATCTTGCCGTCAGAGCACGCAACGCCTGAAACGACCTTGCCTCCTGTCTTGAACTTCCAGACAAGCTCCCCAGTTTTCTTTTTCAATAAGTACAAATAGCCGTCATACGAGCCGAAAAAAACGAATTCCCCTGCTACCACAGGAGGATAATTACCCGCGCAATCGCCCGCCCTGAATTTCCATATCTCCTTGCCGGTTTCAACGTCCAAGGCGTAAAGGAAATAGTTATCGCAGCCGAAATAAACAATCCCTTCGTCTATTTCGGGCAAGCACGCGACCGTCCCACCATAACCATGGTCCCATGTAAGCGAATATGTCTTTTGGACGCCGAAATCGGATATTTCGAGATCGAACTCCCTTTCGAATTCCATATGTGTATTAAAAATACTTGAAATTAAAAACAATTCATGCCGCGCATAAAGCAGACTCCCGAGGACTTCGTCGTGCGAGAAGTTTTCGGGAAGCAGCCGCGAAAAGAAGGTTGGAAAGGCGAAGAGAACGAAACCTATGTCTGGTTCGACCTGACCAAGAGGAATTACGATCTTTTCCGCTGCCTGAAAATCCTGTCGCGAAGGCTTGGCGTTTCGCCGAAGCGGTTCGGCTACGCCGGCGTCAAGGACAAGCGCGCTGTCACGACGCAGAAGATTTCAGTCTGGAACGTGCCTATGGAAAGGCTCAAGGAAGTCAGGCTTAAAGATATAGAACTTTCGAGCTTCGAGGATAGAAGCGAGAGGATTAATCTGGGCGACCTTATAGCGAACGAATTCACGATAACCATAAGGGATATCGAAGCCGGAGAAAAGGACAGGATTGAACGCAACCTGGAAAGAATCAAGGAGGAAGGGCTCGTCAATTTGTTCGGGGAGCAGAGGTTCGGCATGCGGGGCGATACGCATCTTGTCGGACGGGAGATACTCAGGAACAACCTTAAGGAAGCGGTATGGCTATACCTGACGCATGAAGGCGGGGAAAGCGAGGAAATAAGCAGCTTCAGGAAAAAACTGAAAGAAACGGGCGACATAAAAGAAGGCCTTAAGGAATGTCCGAGAGTTCTGAGAAATGAAATAATATTGATGAACCACCTGGCACACGATCCGAACGATTACGCTGGCGCTTTGCGAAGGCTGCCGAAGAAATTCCGCATGATGCTGGTCCACGCGTACCAGTCCTACCTCTGGAACGAAACTGCGAAAATCGTGGAGGAAGAAATTATTCCTCTGGTGGGTTTCAACACCAACCTGTCAAATTACAAAGCCGGACAGCAGATTGAAAAAATTCTGGAGAGGGAAAATGTTAATATTGCCGATTTCAAAATAAAATCGATGCCCGAGCTTTCATGCGAAGGCAGCGAGAGGGAGAGGGTGTCGAGGGCGGAAGGGCTGGGATGGAAATTCGAGGATGATGAAATGAACGGCGGAAAGATTAAATGCGTGCTAAGATTCGGGATTCCCAAGGGTTCTTACGCCACTGCACTTTTAAATGAAGCTCTTGAAGTGAAATAAATGAGGATGGGCAAATTCGCGCTGGTCGGGCTCAGCGGCCTTTTCGTAAATGAAATTCTGCTTTTCGTTTTAACGGAATTCGCCGGCTTGTATTTCGTTTTATCAGGAATCATTGCGGTGGAGATAAGCATACTCACGAATTTCATTCTCAATGAAAGATGGACGTTCGCGGACAGGGAGAAGAAACAAAGCATGTGGAGAAAGCTCGGCAAATACAACACGTTCTCGCTTGCTGGGCTTGCGATAAACGTGGCGCTGCTTTTCCTTTTTACCACGTTTTTCATGATGCATTATCTCGTTTCGAACATAGTTGCTGTAATCGCGGTCTTCTTCTGGAACTATTTCATCAACCGAAAGTTCACGTGGCAATACAAAATGCCTGCAGCGACCCTTTCTGTAAGCAAAAACCCTCTGGTTTCGATAATAATACCCACTTACAACGAAAAGGAAAACATAGGAGTCATCATGCCCAGGATTTTTGGCGCGCTTGGGAGCCACGGCATAAAAGGCGAGGTCATAATAGTCGACGATAACTCTCCTGACGGAACTGGCGCGGAGGCCGAGAAAATGAAGGCAACGTACAATGTAAAGGTGATGCGCAGAAAAGGGAAGCTTGGCCTTTCTTCCGCCGTGCTTGAAGGCATGAAAATAGCAGAGGGAGAGGTGATTGGCGTCATGGATGCCGACTTGTCTCATCCGCCTGAGGCCATACCAAGCCTTGTAAAACCAATACTGGAGGATTGTGCCGACATAACAGTTGGAAGCAGGTATGCAGGCGGAAGAGTGCAGGGATGGCCCCTCAAAAGGAAGGTCATTTCGAAGGTGGCAAGCCTTTTGGCAAAGCCGCTGACGAACGTGAAAGATCCGATGTCCGGATTTTTCTTTTTCAAAAAATGCCTGCTGGACGGAAAAAAACTGAATCCGAGCGGCTACAAGATAGGGCTGGAGATATTCGTGAAAAGCGAATCCAGAATCGCGGAAATACCTTATACTTTCATGGACAGAAAATACGGGGAAAGCAAGCTAGGGCTAATGGAGGATATACAATATTTAGCTCATCTTGCAAGGCTTTACTGGTACAAAGTAAACAGATAATTCCACACCATTGAACCATTGATATAATTCAGTGTTTAAATGCAATAATCTACAAATATTAGCATGGAAGACCCGATAATGCTTTTTTCAGGATCAGTATTTATGGCCCTTTTCGCGGTACTGAGTTTCACATTCATCGTAACAATTGCCGGTTTTTTCAAGAAAAGGAGATGGTCAAACGGTTATGAACCGAAAGTAAGCGTAGTAATTCCTTGCTACAACGAGGAAAAGAACATAGGCGCGTGCCTGGAGGCTGTGAAAAATGCCGGATATTCCAATGAAAAGATGGAAATCATTGTTGTCGACGACGGATCTTCGGACAGAAGCATTGAAATTGCCAAAAAGTTTGGCGGAGTCAGGGTATTGGAACAAAAGCACAAAGGCAAGGTCGAGGCTCTTAACTTAGGGTCTTCGAGAGCCACGGGTGAAATAATAATAACCCTTGATGCCGATGTCGTGATAGAAAGCAGCTCCATTAAAAACATGGTTGCCCCATTCTCCGACCCGAAAATCGGGGCTGTCAGCGGGGTCGCGAACGTCAAGAACAGCGGCCACAACATGCTTTCCGCTTTCCAGTCAATAGAATACGCATACCTTTCGCTGATAATGGACAGCTTTTCGACTGTTTTCGGGACCTCGTTCCTTTTCTGCGGTGCACTCGCGGGTTTCAGGAAAGACGTCCTGGCTTCGATAGGAGGCTTCAGCAAAAGGACCGAGGCGGAGGATTTCGACATAATAATGCAGGTCAAGCGCGCCGGCTACAAGACCCTGAGCATGAAAGGAGCGGTGGGCAAGACGGTCGTCCCTTCGGAGATAATACCGCTTTTCAGGCAGAGGGCGAGATGGTGGAACGGGATCATCCAGAGCCTCAGAAAAAACTTTGACATGCTCCATCCAAAATACGGCATAGTCATGCTGCTGATTTTCTCCATACAGCTTTTCTGGCTTGTTTACTCGTTCATCGCGATTCCCATGATTCTGTACCAGATATTTTACTGGATACCTTACAACTCGGCTTCGCTCTTTGACCTGTCATTCTATCTTTTCAGATGGTTCAACCTGATAGGAATTTTTTACGCAATGTACATGCTCCCCCGGTGGGGGGTTTCATTCCTTTCGATATTCGGCATACTTGCAGGTTTCATAACCCTTTTCATGATTCTGATCTCGTTCAGGGTATTTAAGGAGAAGATGGGCATAAGAAAGTACATGGGCGTTTTTTTCTTTTTCCCGTACACGCTGCTCATGAACATGATGATAATATCAGGGGCCGTGGCCCATGTTTTTAAAAGGGGAAAGGGGACGTTTATAAAATAGGTGTCCTCATGTTTGAATGGCTTTTACCGGTATCCGCGGCTGAACTGTCGAGAATGATAGATGCGATGGTAAAAACTCCCATATATCAGGCAAGCGACCTGATATTCAACAACATTCTCATTTTTGCAACGGTATTCTCCGCGCTTTTTTACATTCTTGCCGTAAATGGCATATTTTCAAGACAGAAAGAACATGAGCAGAAAAGCAAGATACCAAATCAAAACCTGCCTTTCGTTACCGTCCAGATTCCGACATATAACGAACCCGTGGCCATAAGATGCGCAGAAAAATGCCTCGAGTTCGATTATCCAGCAGACAAGTTTGAGGTGATGATAGGGGACGACAGCAAAGACGAAAGCATATCCAGAATGCTGGACGATTTCGCGGGTAGGCATAAGGACAAGATAAAGCTTATTCGCAGACCTGACAATGTAGGCTTCAAGGCGGGAAACCTTAACAATATGCTGAAGCACTCCAAAGGGGAAATCATAGTCATTTTTGATTCCGATTTCACCCCTCCCAATGATTTTCTGAAGAGGGTGGTGGAGCCATTCGTCAATGACAAAAAAGTCGCCGGAGTGCAGTCCAGATGGGAATTCATCAACGCAAACCAGAATCTGATATCCCGCTTGTCCTCCAGCATCCTCATTGTCTACCATCACCTCACGCTCCCACTGATAAACAGATTCGGGGTATCCTTCATATGCGGCTCGGCTGAAGCAGTAAGGAAGGATGTGCTGGTTAAGCTTGGGGGATGGCAGAACGGAAGCCTCACCGAGGATACGGAGTTCTCTCTGAGAATTATGGAAATGGGCTACAAGAACGTTTATCTTCCGGATCTCGTCACGCCGGGCGAGAGCCCCTTCACCTTCAAGGGTTTCAGGCGCCAGCAGATGCGCTGGGCCTACGGGACCATGCGCGCCTTCATGGACCACAAAAAGCACATTTTTTTCAACAAAAACTTCAACGTAAAGCAGCGTCTCATGCTTTTCTTCGTGCTCCTCGGCTATCTGACAGCGCCGTTGCTGGCTTTGCTCTTCGTTTCAGGAATCATGGCATTCATTACAAACGCGCCAGGACCGATAGATTGGATGGAGTTCTCAAGGTCTTTAGGAAGAAACCTCGCGCTTACGTCAGGCTTCATGGCCGCAAGCCTTGTGGCGCTAAGAAAAAACAAAAGATTGTCCATGTTCCCCAAATTGCTGGCATCCTCGTTTACCATAGGCATTCTCATTTCATTTTCCGTTTCAGTCGCCATATTCAAATCCTTGCTCAGAAGGCCGATGGAATGGTATATGATACAAAAAAACGGCAATCAGGTTTATGCGTTATTCAGCGGTTCCGCTGCCCCCTCCTTGCCATCTGTAGGCAGCGATACGTATTCGCGATGAACTTTAGAATTGTTCTGCAGGTTTTATGTAAATTCCTGAATATTAATCCGTTTCTGCAGGTATTGTCATGGAAAACCTTCTTAAACGCGTAATTTTTTTGATCATTGTCGTTTCCATCGTTACCATATTTCTGGCTGCCTTTGTTAATCAGGGAATGTGGTGGGATGAAGCGGTTTACCTCGGCCTGGGAAGAAACATAGAGAAAGGCTTCTATTCGCTGGACAGAGAGGAACTGGTGGACACCTTCAGACCGCCTCTTTTCTCCCTGATGATTTCACCGTTTTCAAATAGCATACTTTTCTCGAGAATATTGGTCATAATATTTTCTGTCCTGTCAATTGCGATGACTTATTATTTGTCAAAAGAACTATTCGGAAAAGACGTTGCATTACTTTCATCCCTTTTCCTTTCAACCAACCAGTTTTTCGTTTTCTTCAGCACAAAAATCCTATCAGAGTCTTTGTTCATTTTTTTCATTTCTTTGTCCTTGCTTTTTTTCTTGAGGCGAAGAAAGCCGGTTAATGCCTTCGCTTCGGGCCTTTTTGCAGGACTTGCGCTAATGACGAGATATCTGGGAACCATAATTGTCGCTTCGTACGCTTTCTATTCCATTTACATTTTTTACAGGAAAAGAGAGATGAAACTTTTCAATGAAGTCATTTTCATATCGCTTGGGTTTGCCATCTCAATCTTCCCGTGGCTGGCGCTAAGTCAAGTTTATTACGGTAGCATATGGGGAGCATATTTTACTAACCTTTCTGTATATTCAGGGTCCATAGCTTCCGATTTTTCTTCATATTTCGCGGACATTTACAGCGTTTTCGGCTTGCAATTAATCTTCATCATTGTTGGTATTTACGTGATGCTCAGGCAAGAAAAAACAGGCTACAAGTTTTTACTTGTTTCTCTTTTAATTCTGCCGCTGCTTTTCTTCTCGTTTGCCTTCCACCGTGAATCCAGATATGTGCTTTCCTATATGCCTGTGTACGCGATATTTTGCGGACTGGCGCTCAGGTTTGAAAGCAAAAATTTCGGCAAATATTTGAAATATCTGCCTTTAGCGGCTGTTCTGGTTTGCGTCATATCCTTGTTCACAGGCCTGTCCTATGCTTGGAATGACAGGGTTTCAGGAGAAAGCCTGGTAGAGGGATCGCTTTACCTGAAAAACATCACGCAGGAAAGCGATATTGTCATGACCGAGTCAAGACCATACATTTATTACTTCTCTGAAAGAAGGGCTGTGAGATTTCCCGATAGCCCGGAAGATGTTAGCAGGGTTATAGAGTATTACAAGGTAAAATTCATCTTTGTCTACAAATTCGAGCCTGGAAATCCTCCGTACGTCGCGGATTATTTCGGAAAAAATTCTGGTTTTGGACTCGTTAAAAAATATGAGCAGTGGGGCGACCCGGAGGCGGTAAGGATATACGAGGTAATCCGATAATTTTTGATTTTGCGGGAATAGAAGATAGTCCTTGGACTGGTGGGTTAAAAATAAAAAAGGGTAAATGGGGTTGTTTAGACCCCGAATTTTCGGTTGTTGCTTTCTTACGCTACTGCTCCCTTGTATTGCGCTACTGCTCCGAGTCCAGTGAATACTGTCGGCTTGATAACCTTGTTGGCTATCAGAGCCCTCGTGTCCGCAGCACTCGTACCAGCGACTATCAGCGCTTTCTTGCCTGAGCCGAAGACGCTCTCGACGACCTGGATGAGACCTTTTCCATTGTCCTTAAGTGCCGGGTCTACAAGCCATGCCGCGCAAGAGTCGGTCGAGTTCCACGCTGTGTTAAGCAGTCCCTTCACAATGGCGTTCGCGCATGGGCCACCGACCAGGATAAGGTCCTTGTCGAGTGATGCCGTCTGCGTTACTTCGCTTGGGAACTTCGCTATCGGGTTCGTTACCGGAACCGCGGCGTTATATGTCCCGCCAGCAGCTCCTGCTGTCGTTGATATAACCGGGTTGGTCCCCATGGCGATGTTCGCGTACGCCGGCCTGTTTCCTGAGTTGTAAAGGTTTATCGCGTTCTTGCCGTTGGTGTCTCCTGTCACGTCCACGTAGCTGCCGTAGGTCGTTATGTACTTCCACTCGTTGTTGGTCCCAACTTGCGTCGGGCTCGGCACCATCGTGAACTTTATGCCGCTGCTGGAACTGTAGGTCGAGCTCACATTGAACTTCGTCCTTGCCGGGTCGTTGGCTCCTGTCAGTGTGTACAAGGGCACTTCGTCGATGTACATACTACCTGTAAACCCTGGGTTCGAAAGATCTATCTTTGCTCCGGCGCCTGTCGTTATGTTCACGTATGCTCCTGTGTATGTCGAACTAACGTCACCGTCAAGGTTGACGCATACTGACTTGTCAAGCCCTATCTGCACGTCGAAGGTCGAAGAACCTATTGTAAGGTCCTCAGAAGACGGGTAGACTTTGTAGTTCGAGTTTGTCGCTAGGTCGGTGAATGTCACGTAGGTCTTTGTCGGGTCACTGTCATAGTTGTACGACGCGTATTTCAGTATGTACGAGTAATCACCCTTCGTAACCGCGAAGTAGTCGCCCTTGGTTATGTTCTGCTGTGCTACCGCTGTTACATTGCACTCCCTCACGTGGAAGAAGTACGCGTTGTTCACCTTCCCGTAGATGGGCTCTGTCGATGAGTTGCCGTAGAACACTGGTATGTTGTTGTACTGCATGCCGTCCTTGTTCTTGAATGACAGTTTTACGTTTGACGAATCAGCCGTGACCTTTATAAGGTCCCTTGAGCTGTCCGTGATGCCTGGCGTCATTCCCGAAAGCACGGTCTTGAACGAACCGAATACAGGGTCCGTGAATGCCACGCCTTCCTGAACATAGACGTCGTCGTCGGGGGATACCTGGAATGTTATCGTGTTTAGCTTGGTGGCCGTTGAATTGGTTATGAACACCACGCTGTTCTTGCTGACATCGTTCTTCTGTATCACTGCGTTGTTCGACAGTACAAGCTTGTCCGTTCCGACGAAAATCTTTGCCATTCCTGATGCATCCTGCGCTCCCGTGTATATGACGTCAACCGACTGCACGTAGAACTTGACTCCGCTCACCGTGTATGTGGCGCCTTCGTTCCATGTGTATGACACGCCGTTGACCGATACGTATGCCTTCGTCCCGCCGGTGTCCCAACCATTCAGCTTTATTGTGAATGCTGTGCTGCCGACGGTTGCTGTTTTCTCAGAACCTGCACCGGAAAGGTCCACTACCTGCGCTCCGGCCGAGGAATAGAGTTCTAGGTTCGCGATGGTGTGGGTGTTGCCGAACGTGTAGTCCTTGCCGAACAGCCTCAGGCCGTACGTGGTGTCCACTGCCGAGAGGTCAAGGCCTCCGATGAACGTTATCGTCAGGTTGTATGGTGATAGTGTCGCTGTCGTCGTCACCGGAAGATACAGAACCGGGTCTGTCGCTCCGCTTGGTATGCCGAATGTTGGATATGTTGCTGAATTCAAAACTATCTTCTCCGTAATTGTCGAAGTCGTCGAGTTCATGTCCGTGAAAGTGCTTTTAACCAAAAGGTCCGGAAGGTCAGTATCAGTCAAGACGCTCTTGACCGCGCTGAGATTACCTCCGGTGCCAATATATGGTTTATTCAGGTCGCTCTTTATCAACACACCGTTCACTACGCCTGATATTGCACCACCACCTGGAACCGCAATCTGCGTCACAGCGTAGTTTGAAACCAAGCTTGCCGCAATGTCCGCTGCTCCGATAACGTCGGTTGTGTCTACGTTAGCTCCGACCACTATTACTGGCGAAGAAAGCGTACCACTGCTAACGGATACGAACTGACCAAGTCCCTGATCTAAAGTCGTTGCTGCCATTGCTCCTCCGATTATTGCCGCTCCTGCAATTGCTGCTGTTAAACTTCCTGCAATTAGTCTCTTTATTTTCATATTTTTCCTCCTATTTTAAAACATCAAACCCTTTCACCCGCCTCCTGCGAGGTAATGAAAGGCTCGATTGCTAAACATTAGTTTGCCGAAAGGGATATATATAACTTGATTGAAACAGTCGCAAGACACTGAAAACACAGATATTAAATGTTTATTATCGTTCCAAAAACCACAAAGTCATATTTTTATCGTTCCAAAAGCATTTAAAATGCTTTATTTAATAAAATAATCATTTTAAACGAATATGAGTATCAAATCTCCATAAAGAATGCTTATCAGCATGGTTATCATGAATACGGGTGCGAATCTCACGCCTTCCTTTATCCATACATATTTGCCTTTTTTCCGTATTTCACTTATTTCCTTTTTGGTTAAGCCTTTCCACTTACCGCCAAGTACAACATCCCCCTCTTTGAGCTCAGAGCTCTTTACCTTTCTTTTGAACAGGTTTTTTTCCACAATCTTGGCATAATATGAGAAGAAAAGCACGAACGTCAGCAGCACGGGGAGCATTATTGCTTGCATGATGTTAGCGGTATTGAAGGAAAGGGAATACATTATGAAGGCGAAACACGATGAAAATGCAAAAAAGAATGCCGTCACGCCTAAAAAATGGTATTTTTCTTTCTTCAGATATTCAAAATACTTCCTGTTTATCTCCCTGTTTTTCATGCCAAGTACGATAGAGTAGGCTATAAGATAGACAAGGGAAACAAGCAGGAAGTTAAAAAGCACTGCAAGCGGGAACGGGAAAAAACTCTTAACCCCGAATTCTGTCTGGCCTGACAGGATGAAACCAAGTGCGCCTAGGAGCCACGCATCGCCATCACCCCATTGTTTGGCGAAGTACAAGAGCAGCCCGAGTCCGAGAAAGATTGTGCCGCTGAACAATGAGTCTAAAAGTATTGACCAATCGCCGGATAGGAACGAGAACACGCTCCTTGTGATGATAACCAATATTATGATCGAATACGGCAGCCAGTCTGGGAATTCCGTATAGCGCAGGTCCCAGTATGCAGCCAAGCCGAACCCCACGGTCCCGATAATCAAAAGCGCCAAACCCAGCATAATAATTATTCGCCGTTCAAAATATAAATAAAGTCCTTTCAGAAAGGGCTCTGGCGAAAACGCAAGCGTAAGCTGCTGGTTTTCGCAAGTTCCGCATCAGCGGAACATCCAGCGGAATCCTGAGCTTTTGGGCAAAAAGCTTAAATGGGGCCGCTGAGATTCGAACTCAGGTCGCAGGCTTTTCCGAAACCTTTCTTCCCCAAGGCTTTCTTGGCGAAAGGGAAACTGAAAGAAAGGCTTCCCGAAGCCTGAATGCTAGACCATTGCAGGACCTTTTCCATATGCGCGATTCCGGAAAGGGTCTAGCTACACCACGGCCCCATATTGTTTTATTGCGCGTGATTTGCATTGCTGAAGTTATATTTGTTAATAATATTAAAGAATGTTTGCGAAAAAGGGACTTTACGCGGTTATGCCCTTTCTCTGTCTTATCTGGTCAACGACCCTGGGCTCGAGTTCCCTTGGCAGAGGCTCGTAAATCACGTCTATGAGCCAGTAGAAGCCCATGCCGCCCGTCGATGACTTGAGCGCCGAGTTGAAGCCGAACATGTCTGATACGGGAAGCTTCGCGGTTATGGTTGTCGTTCCCCTTTCCTCTCCCATCTCGAGTATCTGGCCCCTCCTGTTCTGCACTTCTTTCATCGCGCCGCTCATCTGTTCGGTGGACACGTCTATCCTTATTATCTGCTTCGGCTCGAGTATGAACGCCTTGGCTGAAACCATCGCGTCCCTTACGGCCGAGCGGACAGCAGGTATGACCTGTGCAGGACCCCTGTGTATCGCATCCTCGTGAAGCTTTGCGTCGACAATCTTTATCTTCACGCCGTCGCACGGTTCCCTGGCCAGCGGGCCTTCATCCATCGCCTCTGTGAATGACTCTTTTAGCATTTCCATGACTTCAAGAATTGCATGCACGCCCCTCGTGGCATCCACGAACATGTTGCGGTTGTGAATGAGCTTGACCTTTTTCGCTTCGTCCCTGTCGAATCCGAGCGCTACAAGTTTGTCTTGAAATTCCACTTCCTTTTTCTTGACCTCCATGGTGGATGATATTTCACCCCTAACCATCGCCTCATGAACCTTTTCTTCAAGCGGTTCGGCGACGATGTAGAACCTGTTGTGCTTGTTCGGCGATTTGCCTTCTATGGCTTCCGGGCTTACGCTCCTCACAGATTCCCTGTAAATGACGATCGGAGGCGATACGTCGACCTCAAGCCCCTCCTCCTTGAGCGGACGCTCTATCTTGGCGTCGATGTGCAGCTCGCCGAGTCCGGAAACCAGGTATTCGCCGGTTTCCTCGTTTATCTTCACCCTGAGCGTCGGATCCTCTTTAGCGACTTTTCTCAGGAATTCTATGAGTTTCGCAAGCTGCTGCGGCTTCTTCGGCTCTATCGCTTTGACCACGACGGGCTCGAAGATGTGAGTTATCGATTCGAAACCAGGTATGGGATTTTCAGGGTCGCATATCGTTTCGCCGGAGAACGACTCCTTGAGACCGACGATGCCGACTATGTTGCCCGCGTCGACCTCGTCCATCGTTATCCTCTGCGCGCCCTTGTAAACGGAAACCTGCTGGACCTTCTGCGACTTTTGCATGCCAACCAGGTAAACCTCTTGTCCTGTTTTGATTTTTCCCGAAAATATCCGTACAGTTGCCACGTATCCCGCGTGCGGGTCCGGATACAGTTTCGTAACTATGGCCGCGAGCTTGCCGTTCGGATCGCAGTTCGCCATGTCTTTCCCTGCCTCCGATTCCCTTTCGCCATGCCATATCTTGGCGATCCTGTATTTCTGGGCATTCAGGGGATTCGGGAGATGCGTGATTATCATGTCAAGAACAATGACATGGAGAGGCGTGCGTTTTTCAAGCTCCTTCTCGCCATCAGGACCTTGGTTTGTAAAGTCTATTATGTCCTTGAACGTGAGTTTCGTTTTTTGCATGTAAGGCACGGAAATCGCCCACTTCTTGACAGCCGAGCCGAAAGCGACGCTGCCGTCGTTGACGTTCACGCTGCATTTTTCGGCGAACTCCTTCTCGCCGTATTTCTGGATGAGAACATTGACCTCGGTGATTATCTTCTTGAACCTTTCCTGCATCTGCTCCGGCGAAAGCTTCAGTTCCTTTATCAGCCTGTCGACTTTGTTTATGAAAAGTATCGGCTTCACTCGCTCCTTGAGCGCCTGGCGGATGACGGTCTCGGTCTGCGGCATGACCGCTTCCACGGCGTCTATGAGGACGATCACTCCATCGACTGCTCGCATCGCCCTTGTGACATCGCCACCGAAATCGACGTGGCCGGGCGTGTCTATGAGATTTATGAGGTACTCCTGGCCATGGTATTCGTGAACCATGCTGGCATTTGCAGCGAATATTGTTATCCCTCTCTCCTGCTCCTGCTCGTCGAAGTCCATAGCCAGCTGCTTGCCCGCGAGCTCCTGAGAAATCATTCCCGCTCCCGCTAGCAGGTTATCGGTAAAGGTCGTCTTTGCGGGTTCCAAACTAAAAATTAGTTCAGAAACTTTCCGTGGTCTTAACACTGAAACAGCCAAAAGCGACTGCATCATATATGCGCCACGATACCGATGTTCCTAATCTGCTCAGGTTTCTTCATCAAGTCCTTAATCGCCCCAGTTACATCCTTTGTTGCCATGTTATCCTCCTTTACTTTAATTTGTTCAATTTGCCTATAAACATATATAAAATTCATTCGCGATTTACCTCGCGCCTTCCGCTTCCTTTTCCAGCCTCTGTCTCTCGCGGATGACGTTGTTCCTCTGGTCGTTGCCCGCGATTTCTATCAGCTCTTCCGCGAGGACCTGCGGGAACTTTTTCTTGTTGTGGAAGGATTTCGAAAAGATGTCCTGCGCTATGAGCTTTAGCGAAACGTCAAGCCGCCTCTGCGGCGCGACGATAACCGCTTTTCGCGCGATTGTCCCGCCTACCCTGTAGCCCATCACTTCCTCGTAAAGCGCGCCGTTTTCTATCGCATCCACAAGAACCTGTATCGGATTTTTCTTGGTCCTGCTTTCGATGATCGAAAACCCGTCGTTTACGGCGTTGAATATCCTCTGGTAGCCGCCCACCACGTGGCCGGACGTCAGTTTGTGTTTCTTCCCCCTGTGGCCCGGCACGAACAGCTTTGTCATGAACCTTTCGACTATGCTCATTTTGGACTTGTGAATCGAGACCGTCCCGTACTTTCCGCAAGTTTTCGGCACTACGACAGGGCTGAGGTTTATGTATTTTTTGAGTCCCTGGTCCTTGGCCTCGACGCCCGAGAAGTCATACCTGTTGAAAAGAAGAACGGCCATGATAATCAGCTTCCCTTAACCTTTTCTTTCTTGCCCTTGAGTATTTCATTCAATGAGACGCCGTTGACGGCGACGACCTTGAACTGGATGCCGTGCATTGACCCTACCGCGCCGCCCTGCGAAGCGCCCAGCCCTTCCAGCGTAACTTCGTCATGCTCGTCTATGTGCTTTATCGCGCCCGTCCTCGGGACGAACGCGGTTATTTGTATGCCGTTCTTTATCAGCTGGCAGCGCACGGCTTTTATGATGCCGGAGTGCGGCTGTTTCTGCTCCACGCCCTTCTTTTTCAGGACCAGCGCCCTTCCCATCGGCGCGCCTTTCAGCGGACCCTTCTTCCAGAGTTTCATCAGTTTCCTCTTTTTCTTGTCAGAGCTCCACCTGAACTTGCTCCTTTTCTTCTTCAGGTTCCTCGCAGCGAATGCTCCCGGCATATATACCAATCCTAAGTTTTGTTATTTCAGCCTTAAATTCTTGATGTTGAAGTGCCTGTTAAGGAAGTGCCTTATCATCTTTATGTTGTTCCCGTTCTTCCCTATGACGGTCGACCTCTCGGACTGAGGGATGGAAACCGTGACGACGTCATTATTTATATTGATCGAATTCGCGCATGGTATAAGGTTGTGCACGAGTTTTTCCAGCGTGTCCGCATACTCGAAGATCTTCACCTTCTTCCTCAGAGCCAGCGAAATGTTTTTTATCTTGATGCCGTTCCTGCCTATGGCCATGCCCATTTTCCCGGGCTCTACGAGGAAATAGACCGTCTCCTCGCCCAGCAGGCAGTCGCGCACGTGCACGCCTATCATCCTTTCGAATGTGCCCACGATGCGGACATCCTCGGTAGTCAGTTTTATGGTCATTTGCGTCAGCTCATTTTTTTATGCCCAGCAGCATGACGTTGAAGGGTTTTCCGCATATCTCCCCGAGCTGCCTTGAATTGCCGCTGAATTTCTTTATTTCAACGCCGAAATTTTTGCTGTAGTAATTCAAATCATCCAGCACATCGTTTCTGCAGTTATCCGGACAGATGACGTATTTTATACTCGCCTTTTTTATGCCTTTAATGACAATCCTTGTGCCAATTACAAGTTTCTTTTCCTTCATCGCGTCCTTTATTTCCTTCTCCATCGCCATAAGCATCTCTCAATAAATGTAGCCGAGCAGCGCTCCGCCCACTCCCTCTTTTTTCGCGTTCCTGTGGTCCATTATGCCTTTCGGGGTTGTCACGAACAGGATGCCAACGTTTACCGACGGCAGGAACCTTTTTTCCCAGCGGATGAAATCGTTTTTGGTTATGTAGAACCTCGGCCTTATCGAGCCGCAGTTGTTTATCCTGCCGAGCAGCTCAACCTTGAACTTGCCGCTTTTGCCGTCGTCTATGAACTCGAACGAACCTATATAATTGTTTTTCTGCATGATTTTGAGTATTTCCTTTGCAATCTTGGAACTCGGAACCATGCATTCCTTTATCCCGTTCATCTCCGCGTTTTTTATCACGGTCAAAATGTCGGATAGCGTATCATGCCTCATAATCAATCAAAACCTCACTCGAATTTCTCGAAGCCGAGCTCCCTCGCGACCTCCCTGAAACACTGCCTGCAATAGCACAGCCCGTATTTGTGGACCACGCCTTCGGTCTTCCCGCACCTTCTGCAGGGCTTCACGCTCTTGCCGAATTTTCTGGCCTTCGGCTTGTTGAATTTCATGAATCTTGCGAGTTTGACCGGCTTGTTCTCAATCTGTTTTTTCGCGTTTTCGAAGCTCATATGCGCACCAGTTGAATTATATAGTTTATTCATTCCTCCCTTGAAATCATGACATTGAATTCCTTCTTGGCCCATTCCATCGCTTCTTCCGCGGTTATCTTGTGCCCCTTTCCTATTTTGCCCGGTCTTGTCTTTCTTCTGGCGACCCTGTACCCGGGTCTTGAGAGCGTGGCGCAGACGTCCATGCCCAATATGCCTATTTCCGGGTCGTATTTCACTCCCGGAAGGTCTATGTATTCCTTTATCCCGACCGAGAAGTTTCCCTGCTTATCGAATTGCGTGGGCTTCAGTTTATTTTCATTCGCCTTGAGCGCATTCGCGAGGAACGCCCTCGCCTTCTCGCCGCGGAGCGTAACTTTTACGCCTATTGGTCTTTTTTTGGCGCCGCCGAAAGTCGTTCTCTTGTGCGTTATTGTGACCACAACCTTGGTGCCGGAAAGCTTTTCAAGCAGTTTTTTTGCCGTTTCCAGCTTTGGCCCGGCTTCGCCCGCTCCTATATTGAGCGTGACCTTCTCCAGCCTTATCTCTTTCATCGGGTTCGTATGGCTCATTTGATCTCACCGACCAGCACGTACTCCTTTACGGTTTCTATATCCCCGTCCTTGGTCTGGAGCAAAACCCTGTTGCTTCCGAGCATGGTTTTGCGGTTGAATATCTCCTTTATCCTGCCCTTCGCTCCCGCATTCCTTCCGGACATTATAATCGCCGGCGAGTTTTTTTCGAACCTGAAATGCTGGATTATTTTCTGGCTGGGCAGCTCTACGAGAACCGAATCATTGGGGCTGTAATCATCCTTGTCCATTGCGATGTTCCTGCCGTCGTGCAGGCTGAGCTGGGTGATTCCCCCACGTATCTTCCTCTTGTTCTCTATCCTGCACAGCTTTTTGTCGGCCTCTTCGTGCTTTATCTCTTCCAGCAGCAAGCCGCTTTTGTTCACGGTGACCCTGTAGCATTTTTGGATGCCCGGAATTTCAACCACGTCCATGAATCCGACAGGGTAGTTCGGGTCCTTCCTGATGCGTTTGTCAACAAGAATTTCCCCCCTCTTTATCGGGCCCTCTGCATTTTTTGCATTGCTGCATATTTTGAGCACGTCTCTCAAGACCACCAGGAGCGGGATGCATTCCGCTTTCCTGTGCGGCCCCGGCCTGGGTGCTGTCGCGAACTTGTTCGCCTTCTTTTCCATTTTCCAGTATTTCGGCATTGAGTATCTCTTGAGATGCATAATCATCCGCCTTTCTGTCCATCAGTTTCATTGGAAGCCTTGACTTCCTCGCTTTCCTTGGTTCGTCCCCTTTCCTTCTCCGTTTTCTTGGCTTCCTTTCCTTCTTTTGGTCTCGCCTTTTCCGCCTTTCTCGCTCTCTCTACGATCATCTGCCTTCTCTTGTCGTCCATTTTGGGCTCGACGAGCAGCAGATTCGAGGGTTCTACCGCCCTCAGCACTTCGGAACCATCGACTTTCTTTACGTTAAGGCCCTCGATGTAAATCTTGCTTTTTTTCAGGTCTATCCTCTCGACCTTTCCCCTGAACCCCTTCTTCGAGCCGATCATCACCTTGATTTCATCACCTTTCCTCAAAGGCAGCGAGCGCTTGCCGAACCTGCTCTTGAGGGCTTCGGAAAGGTGGGCGGAAACGAATTTCTGCCTGACGTGCAATGGCGCGTTGTATCTGTATTTCCTCTGCTTTCTCGGCTGTTTGCTGGATACCCATCTATTTGACCATTCTTTCATATCACGCCACTATAGTCGCTATCTTGCCTATCGAGGGGAACCTTTCCACCGCTTCCTTCGCCACGGGCCCCTTTATCTGCGTACCCTTGGGTTCGCCTTTCTCGTCAACTATGACCGCTGCGTTGTCCTCGAACTGGATTCTTATGCCGTCAGCGCGCCTGTACTCCCTTCTCTGGCGGATCACGACCGCCCTGAAGACCTGGTGGCGGACCTTTTCCTCTCCGCTGTAGACCCTGCAGAACACGAGCCAGCCAACCCCGGCTTTCGGCCGCATCCTTCTCCTTCCCTTGTACCCTTTAACGGCTATTATCTCCAGTATCTTTGCCCCGCTGTTGTCGGCGCATTTAAGACGTGATTTTGTGGATAAACCATACGTAATCTTAGAAGAAATGCCCTTCATTTTGATCCCCTTTCAGGTTTTTTGACGTTGACTATTACAAAATGCTTGGTCTTCGACAGAGGCCTGCACTCGGCTATGACGACCGCGTCGCCTTCCTTCGCCTTCATGCACGGGGGGTTGTGCGCTGCGACGTGCGACTTTCTCCTTTCAAACCTTTCGTACTTTTTTATGAACCTGTGGTAGCCCCACTCGACCGTCGCGGTATTCTTCGCCTTCACCGACTTTACCTTCCCCTCGAAAACCCTGCCGCGGACAGGTATATTGCCGTGCCAGGCGCATTTCGGGTCGGTGCACGACTCCTTCGGCTCGGCAAGACCGAGGCCTATGTCCTTCCCTTTCTCGTTTGCGGCGGATTTCATAATAATCCAATAGATGAAGGTATTATTTAAATATTATATATACGTGAGCTGGTCATGGATTATAGTAATAAATGCTAATGTTTATAAAAAGAGCATATCACTGCGCCAGTGCTTCTATCCCTCCCGCCCTTCTATCTACGTATGGCTGGATGTTGAAATTTTGATTAAATACCACAGGAACATGAAGAACGAAACGAGCACAGCAGCCAGATATCCCACAAAAAGCGTGGCGAAAATCGGAGCTCCTTTGGGCATGATGAGCAAAGATATTCCCCATATGATCACAGTCAAAAATGCGGCAATAAGCGTATTGAATTTTATTAAATTTTCTTCTCTAGCCGTTTTAACGAATTTCACTTTGTCTAGTAGAGTTCTGTAGCCTTTCCTGAATGGCAACTTGGAGTAACGATTTCTTGTCAAAACATTGCACATATCAAAAATTTTCAATTTATTTGGATTATCCTTTTTTGGAATTTTCCCCTCTTTATACAATTTTCTGTATAATTTATCAATTTCTTCAATATCCTCATGAAGTTTTTTCAAATAAAAAACATGCATAGTGGCCAACAAACCGAGAAGGGCAAAAAAGCCTGTAATTGTTGTGGTAAGAATGTTATTAACACAGTCTTTATCCAAATTAATATTCCTTAAGTTTTGCGATTTTTATATGTTGATATACCAGAAAGCCAATAAATATATAACTGGTGCGTACTATGCTACCAGTTATAGAGATACCGGGCATTGTTTCTGGGCCAGCCTCATTCTTTAGCG
>Ga0315274_10000499_pt1 | contig 61393 bp, 85 predicted proteins | sample YL17G02_20_MG_FD_203700 | JGI IMG/M metagenome (GOLD analysis project Ga0315274, IMG submission 203700) | Sediment microbial communities from Yellowstone Lake, YNP, Wyoming, USA - YL17G02_20 | ecosystem: Environmental > Aquatic > Freshwater > Lake > Sediment | place: USA: Wyoming | collected...
CAGTGAATTGTTTAAAAGATTACATTAATGGCGACATATGACTATTTATAGCTGGGACGGCAATGACTAGCATGCAGGAGTTAGACATTGTCCGGCAGACGTCTCCCGCCAGATACGAGATAGGAGTAAAGCCGAACACGGATCTTGTTGTCGGGGTTCATAGCAGGACCATGAAGGCTGTCGAAAGCATAGTGAAGAGAGGCACACCTCTTGTAGAAGGTCTCCAGTCCAGCAGAGAACTGGGACTGCCTGAATTTATAGAACCAACGAATAACGAATGGGGGTTCGGAAGGATCCTGCACAGAATCGACGGAAAGCCCAACTGGATTAATTTCGACTGCCCCCTGCCGGCCTTTAGAAACGAAGAAAACATAGAGACCACGAAAGTCACAGGTCGAGCGATATCGGCGACTCTGCTCATTCTAACAACTGCCCTGAGCATCAGCGAGGAGGATACCGACAGCGAGAAACCGCAGCTTATCACCATAGACGGCATGTGCCTCGGTCCGCGCCTCTCTGGCTATGGGATCAGTGTATCGATAGGAATACCGCTGGTAGGATGGATCGCGAAGCAGCCGAGGGAAACGGAATGTGTTGAGATCGTCTCGGCGATGAAAGCCGCTCATGCCCACATTTTTGGAAAGCAGCCGGACAAATTCGATAGGTTCCATGCGATGTTCAGGGAGAAGAAATTCATACTGCTCCAAGTTCCCGGCAATGCGTGCGACCTTTATAGGGAAGTATCCTGCTACGACGACAAGCTGGATAGAGGATATCGGATGCACCCGCACAATGTTGATTCGTCATCCCAGCAACTGACACTCCTGACCGGCTTGGCTGCAATGCACGATCTCGCTAGAAAAGACGGGTTCTGATCACAGCGACCAATTGACGGGGGACTTCTTCCTGCTCTTGTATGCCGCCACCACGATGTCCGCGATCTGGTCCACGGTGTAGTGCTCTGTGTTGATGACTAGGTCGAAACTAGAGTGGTCGAAAACATCCACAGCGTACAGGGCGAGGTACCTTCCTCTGTTGTGCATGTCCCTATCATGGATATGCTTCTGCGCCTTCGCCTTACTCATGTTATCGCGCGTGGAAATGCGCTCCGCCCTCGCCTTCGGGCTGGCCTCGAGCCAGACGCGCAGCGCTGCATCTTTCACCATCCATGGGCCGAGCCAAGTGGAGAGGACGGAATCTGCCTTCCTCGCTTCCTTGAGGACCATCTTGTCGAACTCTTTGTCGATGGTGAGGTTCTTCTCGACGTAGGCATGATACTCCATGAGTGTGATGCCCATCTGCTTCGCCGCGTCCTTGAATGAGAGGCGGACACGCTGGAACTTCAGCTTCTCTGCGACTGCATTGGCAACGCTATCCTTCCCTGAACCGACGAGCCCGCTGATGCAGATTATCTCGACCATGATACCACCGATTGATGAACAGGCAGAGCAGTCGCACTACCTGTCGCTGTCTTGGAAATGAAGGGATAAAAGAGTATGCACAGGGAGATGGGCCATGGTTTGCCGGCCCGAGAGCGGATCGATGTTACTTCTGCTCCTTCGCCTTGCCGTCGTTGCTCTTGGCGCCCGGTTTCGTCTGCACCTTGCCTTTCAGTATCTGGGCGAGGCCGCCGAGGAAGATGAAAGAGAGCCAGAACCAGCCGTACGCGCCGAACGTGTCCCTCCATGTCACGGAGAAGAAATCAGGCCTGAACGGTATAGGTATCTGGAACGGCAATGTGATGACGAACGCAGGGAACAGGAAGTGCTGGATCAGGTAAGGCATGCCGAACGCGATCGGCAGCGTGATGGCCATCGACTTCATCTGGAGGCTGATCGTCTCGAAGGACATCTTCTGCGACTCCTTCATCTTCTCATCGAGCTCGTCGAGGCGCTTCATGTCCTTCTTCTTCAGGGCGTCGAAGTAGTCCTTGTTCGCCTTGTTGGTGAACTGCTGTATCTCCTTCATCCTGGCGCTGATGCCGAACCTGTTAAGGGCGAAAGATATCACTAGCGAACACCCTATCGCGATTGCCGATATTATTGCGAGATCCATCATATTGCACCACTTGGTCGCAAACTGGTTGCTGACTGTATTGCTATCAGTACGGAATTGGCTGATTTAAATATGTCGCCTCGGGTCACTTCCATCCGAGGCTGTCGAGCACGTCGTTCAACGCATTCACCGCATCCTTGGACCTGCCCTCGCGGTTGGTCACGACGTATATCGGGGCGCCCGTCGATGCGGAATAGACGCTTATCGCGGAGAGCGAGAATCGGCGTATCTCGTCCAGCTCCCCCACGGCCATCGTCGGCCGGGTGCGAGCCGGGTCCGCCTTCCGCCTGGCCACGATCTCATCCGAAGGCGCGTCGATGAATACGAGCGCGTCGACTGTGATCTTCTTGAAGAGAGATGGGGTCAGGCCCGGTATGTAACCGGACGGCTTCCGCCTCAATACCGCGTGAGTGTCGAGTATTGTGCGGGGCGTGTCCTTGAGTTTCGCCACGACGGCGTCCTGCAGCTCCAGGTGCTCCTTGATTGGAAGAGCGTTGATTGCGTCCCTGTTGGAAGCGATCTTTTTCTTCTTCGCGACATCGATCGCAAGATCGCCGTAGTTGACGACCTGGACGTTCCGGCCTTCCAGTGCGCCCTTCAATATAGAAGACTTGCCGACGCCTGGAAGCCCCATCACGATAAGCATGCGCTCAGCCCTCCAGGAACTTCTGGATTCCCGGATACATCTCGAGAAGGTTCTGCTGCTTGAAGTCTTCGTAGAATTTGGCGACGATGCTGACAGTCAGCAGGATTCCCGTGCCCGTCCCAATCGCGCCGGTGACGTCCGCCATGACGGCAAGAAGCCCGACGAACATGCTTCCGAGTATTGCGATGGTGGAGATGTACTTGTCGAGTATCTGCTCCACGATGCGTGGATCGTTGCGGAAACCTGGAATGGAGAGACCGGTGGTCGTGATCTGTTTGGCGACCGCGGAAGCGCTCATGCCTGACGCCTCCATCCAGAACTGACCGAATATGACGCACATGGTTATGTAAATGAGCGTGTAGACGACGATGTGCAGCCATTCGGGTATGCCGAACACTACGGTGGACCCGCTTAGCAACGAAAGATATCCTTCATACGATCCGACATAGAGCGGGTTCTGCAGCGGCGAGATGAAATAGAGCAGTCCATCGCGCAGCTGCCCCGTCGCGTCGACCACTCCGACGTACTGCAGGACGTTGGTCCCGCCGACGTCGAGCGTCGTGTTATAGAGAAGCGACCTGGACAGCAGTTGGACGTTCATCAGCAGCGCCGAAGTCAGGATGACGGGCAATACGGAGACGTACAGGAGTTTCACTGGGAAACGGCTGCCGAATCCCCTGAACGATAATGGGATCTCGACCCTAACGCCCTCGGCGTAGAGCGACATGACGATGATGACGAACATGAACACGATCGGCAGGAATGCGATGAGCGCCCTCGGGATCGCGGTCGCACCGCCCTCTGCGAGACGGCCGAGCACAGTCTGGCTCGGGTCGACGCCTACGCCGCCGAATATGAGGGTGAAGCTGCCCTGCACCACCGCGAGCGCGACACCGGCCGCGATGAACAGCGAGATGCCTGATCCGATGCCGTACTTGGATACGACTTCGTCAAGGAACATGAGTAGTATCGACGTGAACGCGATCTGCGCTATGATGAGGCCCATGATTAGGCCGGAGTTGCCGAACTGGGCGGCCGGGCCGAGATAGGCGCCAGGGAGCACGAACAGCACGGTCTCAATGATGGCGAGGACGATCGCAAGCGACTTCTGCGTGGCATTGAACATCGCCTTGTCGTGCGGATTCTGGAAGTTGACCTCGATTATCTTCGCTCCTGCGAATAGCTGGAGGAAAATGGACGCGAGGATTATTGGACCGATACCGATCGTGAGAAGTGTTCCGGTCCTGCTGGCGAGAACGGTCTGGATGAACTCGACGAACGTGCCCCCGCGGAGCTCGGCTCCGAACGGTATGACGTGGTACATCACATAGAAAAGAAGCAGCACCACCGCTGTCCAGAATATCTTTTCCGTCACAGCTGGCGGCCTTGAGGGCACCTGCACCTCAGGTAGGAATGGTACCAGCGGTTCGATGAAGTCGAGTTTCAAGAAGTCACCTCAGGTTGATCATTGATCAATTGCTGACTTCCTTCTGCAACTTACTTCCTTTTAATTCTATCCTGCCGCCGGCCTTCTCGATCTTGGCCTTCGCGCTCTCGGAGAACGCCTTGGCCTTGACATGCACAGGCGTGCTGATGCTGCCTGCGCCGAGGATCTTGCCGTCGAAATCGAAAGCGAGCATGCCGCCCACCTTCTTCAGCTTGCCGCCGAGAGCCTGGCTCTCGATCGCGCTGATGTTGGTGGCGTCCAGCTTCTCGGAAGCGTTCCTGTTGACGAATCCGTGCCTGCCGAAGTGCTCTGGCTCGTACTTGAGTATCCATGCCCAGCGGTGCTTGTGGGAGCCTGCGTAGCCCTTGCCCCCCCGGCTGCCCTTGCCTCTCCTGTTCTTGGTGTTCCCTGCACCCCAGGTCCTGGTGGCGAGGAACTTCTTGTACTTAGCCTGTTTCCTTCTTGCCATAAGTTTCACCGCTGTATGAATCTGACTAGATCATTCTCCTGAGGAGAGCGTCCATCTCCTTGCCGCGCGGACCGAGCGCTCCCTTCGGGAACCTGTCCTTGGTGGACTTCCACCCCTTACTGGGCGGGCTGAGCCTGAAGACGGACTTGATGCCTGTCTTCTTCTCGCCGGACTCGATGAGCTTCGCGATCTTCGCGACCGCGTCAGCGTCGACGCGCTTGTCGCCGGGCAGCCTGCCGCGCTTCTCGATGAGGGACTTGAGCGTCTCTCCCGAGATGGTGCCCCAGGTGCAGTAGTCCTTGCAGACGTTGAGCATGCCCTTTATCGTGACTGTCTCGTCCTTGTAGAGCACGCAGTGGTGCTTCTTCGTGAGCCTCAGCAGCTCCATCGTCTTTCTGATGTCTGGCTTGATGCCGGAGACGCCGCGCACACGGACTATTGCGATTACCATATGATCACTTCATTCTTTCTAATCGACTTTCATGAATGCTATCGCGCTCAGGACCACGGCTGCTTGATCCTCATCCTGTTGAGCTCGTCGATCGCGTTGACGACGGCCATGGAGGTGCTGAACCTGTTCTTGGTCCTGCCCTCTGCCTTGGTCCACACGTCCTTGACCCCCGCGAGCTGGAGCACCCTCTTGACGATCTTGTTCGCCACGATGCCCGTCCCCCTCGGCGCAGGCTTGAGCGTGAGCCTCACCCCGCCGTACTTGCCTTCGGCCTGAATCGGCAGGCTGTGCTTCGTCCCGCAGTTGCACTGGGACGATCCGCATCCGAGATTAGTGTGAATGATGTTGATCTTCGCGTCCTTCACAGCAGCCTCGATGGCCGGCCTTACTTCGTCAGCCTTGCCGGCGCCGATACCGATGTATCGCTCGCTGTCGCCTACGACGACGACCGCCCTGTACTTGGCCTTCCTGCCGGAGTCGGTCATCCTCTGCGTGGACGACAGCTCTATTGTCTCCTGCATGAGTGTCGGGACGAGTGAGTCCACGATCTCGGCCTCCAGTATCGGCTTGCCTTTCTGGAGGATGTCCTCCAGGCTGCCGACCTCCTTGGCCTTGACTGCCTTGCCCAGAGATGTCCTCGGCACCCATGAATCGATGTTCTCCGCGACAGCGGCGGTCCGTCTCACTTTTCCTCGTCTAAGCTTCATAATCATCAACCTCTAATGAACATCATTTCTTCGCTGGCTTCGCAACTGGTGCCTTCGCGACCGGTTTCGCCGCTGGCTTGGCAGCAGGCTTCTTCTCGGCCTTCGCCTTCGGAGCCCTGGCAGGTATCGCGCCGGAGGATATCTTCTTCTTCGCCTCGGCGAACTGGGTGTCGAGGTGCTCCGGCTTGGCACCGGCCTTGATGTAGTCGCCGAACTGCCTCGTGTAGGCGTCGCTTCCCGCGATCTTCTTCGCGTAATCCGCGATGTGCTTACCCGATATCCTCGTCTCGTCTATCTCGATCGCTCCCGCCGGGATCTTCAGCCCGCCATCGAGAGCGCCCTTCAGCGCAGAGAACACGAACGCGCCCTTGGACGCGGTCTGCAGCCCTATGTCGAGGACAGCGTGCTCTATCTTCGCGGCCTTCGCGCGTTCGGCGCACAGGAGCGAAGTGAGATAAGCGGTGGGCAGGTTGGCTCTCGGGTGCCATCCGATGGACTTCAGCTCCACGGAGTTCGCAGAAACGAGCGTCTTGTCGAACGTCGGAGTGAACTGCACGAGCTGGACTATGATCGAGCGGTTGGTCTTCCTGACCACGAACCTCGGCATGGCTGACTTCAGCAGCGCGAGCCTCTTCCTGTAGTTCGTCAGGTTGAGCCTTCTCCTCTTGAATGAGAGGTTGTATGTCGGTCCTGTTGCTCTTGCCATAATCATCACTTCGAATGACCTACGGTTTTCTCGACCTTCCCGGATCGATTCCCTTGGCCTATCCACACATCATTCCATCATTTTGATCGTTACGCTTTCGCTTCCTTCTTCTCCTCTACGTTGAGGTAGTTCTTATCCTTCAGGAACATCATGACACGCGCCCTGTCCGGGAACGCGCCTCCCTTGATCTTGAGGTAGGTCTCGCGGTAGGCCGCATTGCTCGCGATCCTGCCCTTCTCCCTCAGCGCCTTGAGCATCTTCCTCTGCGCCCTGACTCTGAGCAGCCATTCCGCCTTTCCACCCGCTCTCGCGCCGTGGGTGCCTCTCCGCTTGGAGAATCCGTGCCGGCCTCCCTTCCGCCTCTTGGCGTCATGGAGTCGACCGATGGCTCGGGATACGCCCTTCTTGCGCTCGACCTTGATGATGCCCTGCCTGATGAGGCCGCGGACATCGTCCTTGGTGACCGCTTTCTGGACGTCCTCCATGCGCTGCGGGTCGATCCAGATCCTGCTCTCGCCGGCCTTCTTCAGCGCGGACGCCATCCTTCTCACAGTCGAGATTGCCATAAATATCACATTCGATCGTTAAGTTCATTCAGCCCTTGGTGTATGGGTTGAGCACCCTCAGCTTGAGCGACTTCGCCTTCTCCATCACCATGGCCCTCTTCTTCGCTCCGAGCGCCCCGGCGATCCTCAAGACGATGCCCTTCAGGCCATCGAGAGATTCCATGTCCTTCATGTTGTGGATCATGACCTCCTTGTTGCCAGACGGGTGGAATCCTCGGTCATCGCGAGCGCTCCTCCATCCGATGGATGGCGACGCGCCCATGATCCTCTTGTGGATCCTCTTCTTGTTGTCGATTCCCCTCGGCTTCCTCCACCTGGCCTTAACGCGCTTCTTGCGCCCGAAGTTCGGAACGTTGAATTGAGGATGTTTTCTCATGATTCACACCTTGAATATGACATATCACTGCGGCGCGTCGTAGATGCCGTCCTGGAAGACGCGCGGGTCCTTGAACCTGATGTGCGTGGCCTGCTTGAGATTCGCTGCAGTCTGTCCGACACCGTACTGGTCCGGACCACTCACGCTGATGAACTCCTTCTCCACCTTCACCTTGGTGTCACCGGCGATCTTCGCCTTGCGCGGGTTCTTCTCCCCGAGGAAGTTCTTGATGACCATGACCGCTCCTTTCTGCTCGATTGTTATCGGGAAATGGGCGTAGACGATCTGGAGCTTCCTCATGTATCCCTCGGTCACTCCCTTCACAGCAGAATTGACGAGCGCGACCGCCGTGTTCACGTACGACTTGTCGCTGCTGCTGATGGTAACCGCATTGCCCTCGGCCTTCGCAGTCACTGGCGGTATGGTCGCTGTGACCTTGCCCTTCGGGCCGCTGATTGTGAATCCGTTCCTCGCCAGCGAGATGCTGACTCCGGACGGAAGTTCAATCTTCTCTTCAGCCATATTTAACACCATGAATATTACTCAGTATATGAAGGCGACGAGCCTGCCGCCGCTCTTCAGGTCCTTGATCTCCTTGTTCGTCACGATCCCCTTCGGTGTCGTGATGATCAGCACTCCGAAATCCTTGCTCGGGAGGTACTGCTCTTCCGCGTTGCTGATGTCAACCGCTTTGATCGGGGCGCGCGGCTTGATTGTTCCGCAGTCGTTGATCGGACCGATGTCCTTGACCACGAAGTACGTTGACGGGCCCTCGGTGACCTGCTCGAACTGACCGATGTAGCCCTCACGCTGCATGATCTTGAGCACCTCACCGGTGATCTTGTTTGAGTGCACCCTGCACTCGCTCTTTCCGGCATTCTTGTGCACGCGTATGATGTTCAAAGCGTCAGATAGGATATCCATAAACACACCTTGCAATAATCTCAATCACCGAACTTGCGGAAGCCGAGCGACTCGCCGACCTCGCGGAAGCACCGCCTGCAGATGTTGAGTTCGTACTTCCTGATGAGCCCTCGCGCGGTGCCGCACAGCTTGCACTTCCTTGTGCCCTTGCCCTTCAGCATGTTCGCGAGCCGTTTAACGTCAACCTTACTCATAGAAATTCACCTTGAAATTCTTGGTCAGGAAATCTACAGTCTCTTCCGGAGTCACACGGTGCCTGCTCCTGATCGTGGATCTGAGCCTCCTGCGCACCGCGACGCGCTTGCCGGGCCTGATCATGGTCCCGCAGACGTCGAATCCTATGATTCCGATCGTCGGGTCGTACTTGGCGCCCGGGAAGTCGATGTACTCCTTCACTCCGAACGCGAAGTTGCCATAGGTGTCGATCGATTTCCTGTTCAGCTTGTACTCGACGGCGTCGAACGCCTTCTTCAGGAATTCCGTCGCGTCCTCGCCCCTGAGAGTGACCTTCGCGCCGATGGTGTCGCCCTTCCTGATCCCGAAGGATTGGACCCTCATGCGCGCCTGCGTCAGGGCTGCTGTCCTGCCCGTCAGCTTCTCGATGATGACCTTCGCCTTCTTCAGGCGGTCGCTAGACTCGCCCATGCCGACGTTGACCGTCACTTTCTCAAGCTTGACTGCTTTCATGTCCATTTGCATCACTTGTGAATATCAGACTCATTCCTTCTCGTGCTCGTGCTTCTCGAAGATGCCCGCGGTGATCGGGAAGATGTATTCCTTCAGCGTGGTGTACACCACTCCGTCCTCCAGCTTGCACTTCGCCTCGCTGAGACGCGTTATCGTGCCAGGAACGATCTCCTCGATCGTGCCCATGCGCCCGATCTGCTTCCCTCCGATTATGTAGCACATCGATCCTGCCGCGAGCGGGACCTTCTCCTTCGGCTTGCCTTCCGGCAGCGATATCTCGACGCTGTCTCCGACATTCGCCGTGAAATCGAGCAGGTTCCTGCCGTCATGGAACGTGAGCTGTATCTTGCCGCCCTTGGTCCTGACCTTCTTCTCGACGCGGCAGAGCTTGACGGATGGCTTCCTCGTCCTGACCATGACGATGCGGCCCTTGTTGTCGTAGGCGGCCCTCCAGTTCTTCTCTCCGACGGTGATGACATCCATGAACCCGACCGGATCCTTCATCTCCACGCGAGTCACGCCATCGACCTGTATGTTGCGATTGGAGAGTATGAGCTTTGCTTCCCTGGAGTTCATGGCGAAGCCTAGGTCGCGGATGGCCTGCGAGAGCGAGATCGCGCCTTTCTTGGCGTGCCTGCCCGGCAGCGGCCTCTTGATCCATGTCAGGACCTTGCGAGGCGCGCTGAACGATTGCGGCATCGCGATCCTCTTCAGGTGCCTTGTTCCTCCTTTCTTGCCCATAATCATCACTTCAAATGAACGTTATTCCGCACCGACTACTACGAGCCCGCTCTTCTCGAGCTTCTTGTGGACGTTCTGTTTCATGAATCCCGGCACGAGTTTCCTGTGTATCAGCACCGGCCTCGGGAGTGGAGCGCCCGCGCGGATCGCTCTCTCCTGTCGCTCAGTCTGTATCTTACGCAGTATGCGGGTCTCTATCAACGCGCGATCGCCCCAGCTGAAGCCGCCGTCGGATGTCTTGACCGGGGCTTCCGATCCGTTCTCCCTCGTCGGGATCCGTATCATTGTCAGCGGTGCCATGATCGTCATCTCAGTTCCTGCGCACGCCCATCCTCGCGAGCGGTATGCAGTACATTCCCTCGGACTGCGGCAGCATGCGGAGAACGCGCCAGTTTATGTCGACCTTGCCGTTGCGTGCGCTGGCCACCATCGTACGTGCGCTCCTGCGTGGCGCCGTTGTCCTTGTCTCTGATCTCGTTGCTGTGATTGTTGTCATTGTATCATCCTTCATCGCTTACTTCCTTTCCGTCATTTCCATGATCATGAGGTTGGAAGGCTCTATCGGGAACGGGATCTCCTTGCCCTTCATCTTCCTGTATGTCATGCCCTCCACGAAGACCTTGGTCCTCGTCAGGTTGACGGACATGATCTTGCCTTCCTTGCCGGCGAACTTGCCGCGCATCACCTTCACCTTGTCGCCCTTCTTTATGGCGACCGCGCGTGTCTTCATCTTCGTCATCAGCTCTTTGCTGAGATGCACATGGACGAAGTGCCTGCGCAGGTGCAGCGGCGCCGTGTACCTGAACTTCCTCTGCTGTCTCGGTTTCTCTGACGTCTTCAGCATATGAACACCAATTATATGATACCCCAGGCGATTGCCGCCACCTTCGGGTACCTCTCCGCGACCTCACGGGCGATCACGCCCTTGATCTCGGTTCCTTTCGGCAGGCCCGCATCGTCTATGAGCGCGCAAGCGTTGTCCTCGAACATGACGCGCATGCCGTTCGGCCTGCGCATCGGCTTGCGCTGCCTGAGTATGAGCGCCTTCTCAACCTTCTTGATCATCTGCGGGCTTCCCTTCTTGACCGCCACGATGGCGACGTCGCCGATGCCGACCTTCGGGAGCCTGCTGCGCTTCGTCGGCGCCTTGAGCATGCCGATGATTTGCACCACCTTCGCGCCGCTGTTGTCGTCGCAGTTGATCACCGCCCCTACGGGCAGCGAGCGCGGTATGTTGCTTGGCATTGCCTTCATAATCATTCACCTGATGTATCAATCAACTTCGAATCTCAGTTCTTGTCTTCCTTCTTGATGATCTCCGTTATCGTCCATGTCTTCGTCCTGCTGAGTTTCCTGCATTCGCCGACCTTCACCGTGTCGCCGACCTTGGCGTTGATGCACGGCGGGTTGTGGGCAGCGAGCCTGGACCTGGTCCTCGCGTACCTCTTGTACTTCGGGAAGTATATGATGCGCGGCCGCTCCACGATTGCGGTCCTCTTCGCCTTCGCGCTGACAACCGTTCCGGTGAGCACCTGGCCACGGACCTTCACGTCTCCGTGGATGAAGCACTTCTGGTCTTCGCATCCTTTCTCTTCCATATCATCACTAATTATCGTCAACCTTCAACCTGATTTCCTTTCCCTTCATCCCGTTTGTTTCTTTTCCTCTCGCGTCTCATCGCGTCTTCTTCGGCCTGTCTTCCGGCCGGAACGCGATATCCGACCCGTCCACATCGAACGTCTCTCCGCCCTTGTTGAATCGGAACGACGAGCTCTGTTTCGGTATCGTCACTTCCTTCCCATCATCCTTCTCTATCACGAACGTGTTCTTCGTCTCGTCCACCACGACGCCGGTGATCCCGATCCTTTCCTTCGAAGGGCTTCTTGTCACGGTCACGCGGAGTCCGATGTACTCGATCGCGTGCTTCATGACATCATCTCCTTCTGCGGCGACCTCCGCCGCCGCCACCGCCGTCCATAACCGACAGGGAGACGTTCTCCTCAGGATATCCGAGCGCCACCATCATCTTCTTGATCTTCATGCGGTGATCTCCCTGCAGTATGATCCGTCCGTCCTTCACGGTCCCGCCGCATGCGAGCGTCTGTTTCAGTTCCTTGCCCATTCTCTCGATGGCGTTCTTCTCGATGCCGTCGATCACGGTGACGAACTTCCTGAACTTGGCCTTCGTGATGGTCACCTTGATCTTCTGCGCCGTCTCCTTCTCAAGAGCCGTGCAGGAGCAGATGTCCTTCGGAAGACCGCATCCAGAACAGATGTCTCCTATGAGCTTGTGAACCCCACATGTTGGACAATTATCGGACGTTTTCATTCACCTCTAACATTTGACACTTCATGACCATGAATCATTTCTTCTCGACGGGCTTCGGGACCGCTGCCTTTGTTGCCGCGGGCTTCGCGGCCGGCTTCTCGGCCTTGCCCATCTTGATACCGAGCTCCTTCGCCCGGATGAGCGTGAGCATCCTCGCGATCGTCCTGCGAGCGGTGCGTATCTTGCCGTAGTTCCTGGACTTCCCGCCCGCGGTCGCCTTGGTGCCGTACTCGATGCTGAGCTCGCGCTGCAGATCGGCTATCTTCGTCTTCATCTCGTCAGGCGCCATCGCGCGGATGTCCTTCGATTTCATAACGATCACATGAACCTAACTACGCTTTCTTCTCCGTCTCGACTGCGGCCGGAGCGGCTGGAGCGACCGGCGCTGCAGCCTCCTTCTTCTCCTCAGCGAACTTGATGACGCTCGGGACGGGGACCGCGACTTTCTTCTCCTTGTCGGGGAAGCTGGCGTTCGGAGGCGTTATCGATACGCGCACGTTGATCGCGCCGTACTTCGGCCTCGCTGTCACCTGCGCCTTCCTTACGAGCCTGGTGACCTCTCCTGCCTTCGGCAGGTATCCCCAGCTCACGCGCATGGAGCGCGCCTTCGCGCCCTTCGCGGCGATCTTTCCGCCTACGACGATCTCGGCGCCCAGCGCGCCCGCGTCTATGACTCTCTTTAGCGTCCTATGTATCGTGGCCCTCAACGGCTTGTCCGACTCGATATTCCTCACGATCGATTGCGCGACGAGCCTGGGTTCTAGGTCGATGTTCTCGACCGGCACCACGGCGATCTGCGGATCGTTCACCCCGAACTCCTCCGCGATCGTGTCCGTGAGCTTCTTGATCGAGCGGCCCTTCTTCCCGATGAGCCTTCCAGGGTTCGCCACCTCTACGGTGATCCTAGTCACCATGGGCGTCCTCTGGATGGTCACTCCGCTGAACCCCACCCTGTCCAGTTTCTCCTTCAGGAACTGGGAGATGCGGTACCTCGCGAGCGCGTCCTCGATGAATTTCCTTTCGATTGCCATTCGATCACTCAATTACATGAACGTTAATCACTTCTTGGCCTCGGATTTCTTCTCCGCTGCCTGTTTGGCCTCGTGCTTCGCGATGGGGGCCTTCTCCGCCTTGACTTCCTTGACGACCTCCTCGGTCTTCTTCTCGACCTCGGCCTTCGTCTCCTTCACGACCCGCTCGACTACTTCCTTCGCCTTCTCCTTCTTCGCGGCCTTCTCCTTCTTCTCATCTAGGAGCTTCTCATTCTTCTTGCCAGCCAGGACGACCTCGACGCGGGCTGTCTCGTAGTTCGCGTGGAACTGCTTGCCTTTGGACTGCAGCCTCGGGTAGATCGCCTGCTTGTTCGCCTGGATGTGGACGATCGTGAGGTTGTCCAGTCCCTTGCTTGAGGCGTTCGCGATCGCGTTCCTCAGGACCATGAGCACGTACTTCGCTGACTTGACGGGATACCTTCCCTTCCGCCCGCCCAGCTCCTTGCGGTGGCCGAGATGCTTGTTCCACCTCTTGTAGAGCACCGGGAATCCTGCTAGCACAGCCTCGAGGTACTGCACGCCCTCTTCGGCGGTGAGGCCTCGCATGTTGCTGCACACCGCGCAGAGGTCCTTGTAGGACGCGTCTATGTTGTACTGCTGCGCCTTCGCAACCTCCTCCTCGCGCATCCGCGCTCCGAATCCGTACCTGTACTGTGCCATAAATATCACGCGTGACTAGCTCACTTGAGCGGCAGGAACTTCGAGCCTCTCGTGGCGCCGACTCCGGGACCGCTGTGCAATACACGACCAGTTGTGTGGACGAAGTCGCCCAGCCTCTTGCCCACCATGTCCGGCAGGATAGTTACCAGCTTGAACTCCTTCCCACCATGGATCTTGAACTTCATGCCCACCCACTGCGGCAGTATGACAGCCTCACGGATGGTGGTCTTGATCTCCTTGCTCGGGCCCTTCGCCCTGATCTTGGCGAGGAGCTTCTTGTAATCCACTGGCATCCTATGAACATAGCGCCTGGCGCGCGACTCGATGAGTTTCAGGAACTCTTCAGTAGACAACGCCTGGAGCTCTTCAAGGGACTTCCCGCGGAATATGAACTTTCTCGCCATTCAATCACTCATTCAATATGCTTACTTTCGTATGAACGCTAACGTCACTGCCTCTTCCTCTTCCTGCCGCGTCCCACGGACGCCGCGGCGATGAGTCCGACCTTCCTTCCTGGCGGGGCGTTCCTCGCGCAGATCGTGGAGCGTCCAGGGTGGTGCTGCTTGCCACCGAACGGGTGGTCGTAAGCGGACATGGCGACTCCCCTGACCTTCGGCCAGTATCTCGCCGTGGAAGCGACCATGTGGTGCTTCTTGCCCGCCTTGAACACCGGCCTGAGCAGCCTGCCTCCGATGGAGACGAGGCCGACCTGGGCCCTGCAATTAGCGTCAAAGACCTTCACTTTCTTGGATGGAAGGCCTACATAAACGGAATTCTCTGTGTGAGATATGACTGATGCGGAAGTGCCTGCGGAGCGGCACATCTTGCCGCCATCACCCGGGACGAGCTCGATGTTGTACACCGGCATTCCGTCTGGAATCTTGTAGAGTGGGAGCACGTTGCCGAAGTTCACCTTCGCCTGCGCTCCGAACTCTATTGTGTCGCCGAGAGCGATGCCCTCCGGCGCGAGAAGCGCGATCTCGTTGCCCTTCTCGTCTTTGACAAACATGATGAGGCCGCTGTGCGCGGAGTCGTTCAGGAACCTCACGACCTGGCCCTTCACCAGCGAAGTCTTCTCCTGCTCGTCGTAGTGGCGGAAGGCTACTGCTGCCTTGTACAGATGGGACGGCGCTGTGAACGCCGGGGATCCCTTCCCTCTCCTCTGTTGGTTCAGCATCTTGCCCATGTTTCACACCTTATGATCATCAACTGACTTCAATCAACGCGATTACAGTATCTTCAGCTTGGAGGCGACGTCCATGGCCGGGAACTCCTTCTTCAGCTTCACGAATGCCCTTTTCTTGCCGGCGAATGTGTTCATGACCCTGACCTGGTCTACCTTCACGGAGAACTCCTTCTCCACGTAGTCCTTCACGGTCTTGCGCGTCTCGGTCTTCGCGACCTCGAACACGATCGTGTTGCTCTTCGCGATCTGGTTGATCGCTTTTTCCGTCGCAACAGGATAGATCATCATATCGTTTCACCGTATTATCGTAATCACTTCAGCGCGTCCAGGGCCGCCTTCGTCCAGATGGTCAGCCTGCCTGGCACTCCGCCTGGCGCGAGATCCCTCACCTGGAGATTGTCCACTGTCTTCACGGTCACGCCCGGGATGTTGCGGGCCGCCTTCAGCAGCGGGACCGCCGTGGCGGAGACGATGAGGACCGACCTCGGGGTCTTGGTGCCGCCGTATCGGTGGCCTGTCCTCGCCTTGCGCCCGTTCCTGGCGCGCTCTATGTCCTTGGATATCCTCATCTTCTCAAAGAGGGCGAAGACGTCCTTGGTCTTCTTCATGCCTTCGCACTTCTCATCGACGATTAACGGGATGGTGACATCAGGGAAGATGTGCTTCTTGGACACGATCTCCTTCCTGGCGGTCGCGGCGATGGCGCTCCTGAGTGCCTTCGCCTTCTCCTTCTTGTTGATCCTCTCTACGAGGACCTTCTCCACCTTCGGCGGGTGGGCCCTTCGTCCCTTGACTGCCCACGGGACCACTCTGACCTTTCCAATGCGTCCCTTGGGATAGAGCTCGCGCGGGAGCATGGCGCCACCACGGTTCTTCAGGGAGTGGTAGGCCTCTTTCCTGCCGACGTATCGCGCCGTGGTCTGGAGACCTGCGCGGTAGAACACGCCTTTCGGCTGGAACTCCTCGGATTCCTCGGAGAGCACCGCACGCTTGATGAGCTCGTCGCGCACGTCCTCTGAGAACACCTTCGGCAGCTCGACCTTCTCTGCGGAAGATCCATCAGCGGAATATACAGGAACGCTCGCCATAAATATCACGAATCAAATGAACATGAAACTAGTATCCCCACACGATCTGCGGCTTCCTCGCCTGGGACGTGGCGCGCGTAGCCTTCCTCAGGAAGATGAACCTCTTCTGCGTGCCCGGAACCGAGCCCTTCACGAATATGAAATCAGTCTTGACCTCACCATAGTGCGGGTATCCGCCGGGGATGTTGGCCTTCTTGATGTCGTCGCCTACAGCGAGCACACGGGTGTTGAACTGTGTCCTGCGGTGGAAGCCGTGCTGACCTGCCTGCGGCGTGGTGTACATGACGTTGTGCGGGGTCCACGGACCGAGAGTCCCGACGTGCCTCCTGCGGCCTGTCGCCTTCCTCCTCTGCTTGTGGATGCCGTGCCTCTTGACGGCTCCTTGCCATCCGTGGCCACGTGTGACTGAGATGGTGTCGATGTACTCGCCCTCCTCTATGACGTCCTTCACTGAGACGTCCTTGCCGAGGATGGAATTAGCGAATTCGAGCTGATCGGCCGCTGACTTGCCTCCGACGCCGATCTCGACGATGTCGGCGGACTTCTTCGGGATGCCGGCGACATCGGCATTTGTGAACGCGAGAACAGTGAGATACCCTTCCTTGACCTTGCCGATGCTCTCAGCGAGCCAGTTGGCGTCCTTGTGCTTGGTGTCCTTCTTCATGCCGAGCACTCCGGCGGCCTTCGGGGTGACAGAGATTGCGTCGCCGACGCACTCGTCGCCAGCGATCGTCTTCTTGTAGAGCCTAACGCCAAACACGGTGATTTTCGGGGCCTCGAGAACAGTGACCGGCACGGTGATCTCCATGCCCTTGGTCGGTGATTGCGAGTCGTCGACCATGCCTGCTGCGCGCATGCCGACCTTGTAGACCGGGAAGCCCAGGAGCTGCGCCTTGTCAGTAGAGCGCCAGCTGTGTATGCGCGGCGTGATGTCGCGCGATCTCTTCCTCGGTTTGAATGCGAGGGACCCTGCCCTCGGCTTATTTGCGCTTCCCATTGTTTACCACGGTGTGGTATTGCACACGTCGCGCCTTGCGCGCGCATGCAGTGTACTCATCGGCATCTAGAGATGCCAAGTCTCTCGTGTTAACGTGACACAGAGACCACTTCCTGTACGCCGGGTTCGATTTCTGGAAAAATCGACTGTCTAAACTATGCTGATATAATTTAAAAAGATTGCCATGCTCCAGCATGGCTGCCGAACAATCATCGGCAATGCTCATCCAGCAGGGACCTCGCGCGCTTCCTCGCCCAAGCGTCCGATTTCAGTATGTCATCCAGGTCTGGCTTCTCGATGTTCTTGTGAGCATTCATTGTATCCTTCACGATGGCAGGTATCGCTCCGAGCTTTATCCTCTCCTTGAGGAATCCTTCGACGACCGCAATCTCGTTAGCGGCGTTCATCACGGCCGGCATCGTGCCGCCGAGCTTGCCCGCCTCGTAGGCGTACGCGAGGCAGGGGAATCTGGTCTTGTCGGGCTGCAGCATGTCAAGACGCCCTGCTTCCATCACGAGATCCAAGAACGCGTATGATTCGGACTTCATCCTCTTCGGATAAGAAAGCGCGTACTGTATCGGCACGCGCATGTCGTGCACGCCGATCTGGGCGAGGATTGATCCGTCCCTGAATTCCACCATGGAGTGGATGATCGATTGAGGATGTATCACCACATCGATCCGCTCGTATGGGACTCCGTAGAGCCAGTGCGCCTCGATCACCTCGAGGCCCTTGTTCATCAGCGTCGCGCTGTCGATGGTGATCTTCGGCCCCATCGTCCAGGTGGGATGGCCGAGCGCCTCCTTCTTCCCGCCGTTTTCGATCTGCTCCTTCGTGGAGTGCTTGAACGGCCCGCCGGAGCACGTGAGTATAATCCTCTTCAGGTCCTTCATCCTCTGTCCTTGCAGGCACTGGAATATGGCGGAGTGCTCGCTGTCTATCGGCATGAGAGTGACGCCGTGCCTCTTGACCTCGCGCATGACAATCGATCCCGCGCACACCAGCGTCTCCTTGTTCGCGACCGCGACATCCTTCCCAGCGCGGATCGCCTCGAGGGTCGGCAGCAGGCCGACGCTTCCGACCACCGCTGTGACGACTGTGTCTGCCTTTTTGCAGGTCGCCGCCTTGAGCAGGCCCTCTGAACCAGAATAGACCTTGATGTCGCGTGTCTTCTTGCTACGGCCAAGCCTCTCCTTCAGCTCCTTGGCCGCATCAGCATCGGCAAGGGAGACCATTTTCGGGCGGAACCGCTTGGCCTGCTCCTCCATGAGGTCAACCTCATTGAACGACGCGAGCGCCACCGCCCTGAACTTGCCGGGATTGCGCTCGATGACATCGAGAGTCTGCTTGCCTATGCTGCCGACAGAACCGAGTATAGAGATTGATTTCATATGATCGCCAGAGAGAGTATCCACCGCTTGGCGCATTTATACCTTTCCACGTCTTTTAACGAAAAACGCGAGCCGAGGCAGCAGGGCATTTATATTACTAATTATATGTAAGCAGCAGTCGACAATGGAGATGATGGTATGGCGCTTGAATTCACGGATTTCCTGGCACGCATAATCGCATCGGTTGTCCTTGGGGCGATCATAGGTGTGGAGCGCGAGTATCACAAGAGACCAGCAGGAGTGCTGACTCTTCCCCTCGTCGCGCTGGCATCCGCATTGATGACAATCGTTTCATTCTCGGCCCCTGGCAACACCAACTCCACAACGATAGTCGCAGGAATAGCGTCCGGAATCGGCTTCATAGGCGCCGGTGCAATACTGAAAGTGAAAGATACTGTCCACGGGATAACTACGGCCGCATCCATATGGGTGGTCGCTGCGCTCGGAATGGCGTGCGGTTTCGGCTATTTTGCGGAGGCCGCTGCAACCGCCGTCCTCGGAGTCCTGGTCATCCTTGTCGGATATCCGATCAAGGATTACCTTGAGAGCAAGCCAAATACAAAACGCAGGAGAGACTGAGGTGCGAGAATGGAACCTGACGAGCCGACACGCGAGCAGATACTCAAGGCAGGGCAGGCGGAGCTGCGCGTCCACCGCAAGGGGATGTTCCAACGCATAGTGTTCATCGTGAAGAGGATACACGAGCCCTATGGGGATTATCCGATGCTGTCGACAGACCGCGTCGTGGACCTGAAGGAAGCGGTCAGGCTCGCAGAGGAGCTGCAGATACCTGTGGAGATCCCGCACGGGAAGATCTATCCGAGAGGCAAGGGCGGCAAGGACTTCGTGCACCTGCTGAACGAGATGTCGCATGAGAGGAAGCAGACAAGCGGAGAATGGAAGGAAGAGGAGCTCAAGTGAGATGGTCATATGGTTTCGATCCAAGACGAGATAGATCTGAACGGCGACCCTGGCGAGTCGCTGTTCGACCACCCGATGATGGATATCGTGAAGGGCAGCGACGTGGAGATGAAGGAGATACGCGGGAAGCTGAACACCTATCTCGAGCGCTACAAGAAGACATCGGACGACCGGGCCCTGGCGCTCGTGGGCGCGATGACCGCGGAGAAGGAACTGGACGAGCTGCTGGAAGCGTGGCTGCCCACCTACAAGAAGATACTCGAGGACAAGGACTTCGATTTCGCGTCGAAGATGAATCTCGCTCACGCGGCGAAACTGGTGCCTGGCAAGATACTGAACGCGATCGAGCCGATCAAACGCATCAGGAACATATTCGCGCACAACCTCGACGCCAGCACGTTCAAGGAGCTCAAGGCCATCGACGCCAAGGCGCCGCCCAAGCAGCAGGCGTTCCCCATGATGCACAACAAGATCAGGACGTTCCTCCCGCACTGGAAGGAGGAGGACGACAGGCTCGCCTTCTTCGAGCTGACGGCGCTCATAGTGCTCGGCCTCAGCGTGTACACGAGGCACGTCGCCAGGCTGAGCAAGGAGATAAGAGATCGCAAGAACCTTGAGAAGATAATGAAAGGTTGTAAAGACTGAGATACGGTGGTTTGATGGCTGAAGTTAAGGTTCTGATAAAAGGATACACGTCTGCGGATTCCTATGTAGAAGGCGAGAAGGAAAAGACATGCGCTACAATCACTCTGGTGAAGGACAAAGGAGTGGTGATGGTAGTCGATCCGAGCGTACTTGAGGACCAGAAAATGCTCGTGGATGCTCTGAAGAAGGAGGGGGTATCAATCAAGGACGTGAACTTCGTCTTCCTGACCCACTCGCACATTGATCACTTTAGGAACGTCGGGATGTTCCCGAATGCGGCAGTGATCGAATATTTCGGAGTGTGGGACAGAAACACCTGCGATGAGTGGAAGGAGCAGTTCACCAAGGACATCAGGATAATCAAGACTCCTGGCCACGATAAGACATCTTTAACCCTTCTCGTTAGAACAGAGAAGGATACTGTGGCGATCTGCGGTGACGTATTCTGGAAAGAGAATTACCCAGAAACCGACCCGTACGCCGATGATCCTAAGAAGCTGTTGGGGAGCAGGAAGAAAGTCCTCAAGCTGGCCGATTGGATAGTGCCCGGCCACGCTGACATGTATAAAGTGAAGAAGTAAGTCTGCAGGTTCCTGGCTCATCTCTTGAAAGTTAGATTCGACAGCGACTCAATCTCACGGTCGAGGAAATCCCTGTCGTACACTCCTTCTCTCACCGCGAGCTCAAGGAGACCGATCTCTTCATTCTTTGGCTCGGTCAGCCTGGAGGCGACGAACTTCACCATGTCACGCATCCAGAACCTCGCTGCGTCCAGCCTGAACGCTGCATCGAACACCTCGCCATAGTATCCCCCCATCCTGCTGAAGAATTCGCTCCTGGCTACGCGCTCGTCCTGGCTGAACGGTACCGTTGCCCGAGGGCAGTCAACGCTGATGAGCTCGTCTGTCCCGTTGAGGCCGGAGCGCGAGAGAGGGAACGCGCGGCAGACCATGGGCCGCTTGTCATAGATTGAGCATTCTTTTGTTCCGTCTTGATTCAACTTGAGGAAAGGGCAGACGCTGGTCTTGCTCCTGAGCCCCCATTGAAGTATGATGGTCATCCTGCCCGCTTTCGCTGTGACGCCGGGTCTCACATCGAGATCAGGCTTGAGGCCGAGCAGTCGTTCCTTCTCCCACTCGAACAGGGCTAGATTGTCCATGTTGGAGCAGCAGCCCCCGCAACGCTGGCACGAAAAAGTAGCTGTTTTCTTCTGCGGGCGCTTTTCTGCCGCCATAGAATCAGCCTACGCTCATCTGATGTAGGAGAGCTCTTCCTTCTTCTTGGGCATCTCCATCGGAGGACCGACCTCGCCTTTCGCGAGCTCCTCCTCTAGCTTCCTGATGACGCCTTCGCTCTCCTTCGCCTTCTTGCCGAGCTTCTCTGTATTGATCTTGATCCCCGCTATTGACGAGAGCACATCTATTACGCGCTGCGCCGACTTGTGGTCGATATAGTTGCCGTGCGTCTCGCCCATGAGGCAGATGCCGTTCATGCCCTTCAACCTGCCGAGGCCGAGCAGCATGCCGGCAGCGCCGATGATGGAGCCTTCGACCTCTCCGAAAGACACGCCGTGCTTCCTGTATGCCTCGATGTCCTTCTTGCTGGTGACCGCCCCGAACACGCGCGGCTTCTCCACGAGCTTTCCGACTCCGTAGCCGCCGAGCGTGATGATCCTCTTGCCGCCGGTGTCAGCGAAGAAATTGAGTATGATATTCATCACCTCGTACTGCGCCACCGAGCTGGTCGGCTGCACGTCGCCGACGAGTAGTATGAGGTCGTTCTTCTTGCCTGGGTCCCTGTAGACATAGACCTCATTGGCGAGCATCTTTATCGTCCCGTCCTTGTTGATGAGGACCTGGTGCGGGAAGTGGTTGGAGTAGAGCGTCGCGACCTTCTTCGCCTTCAGCTCGTCTACGATGTGCTCCGCGGCGAGCTTGCCCACGAAACCTATCCCTGGAAGCCCCTCGACGAGAATGGGATTCATGAGCTTCCCTATCGGCTCGAGCATCTCGAAGTTGGTCTTGATGCCGTCTTTCTTCGGCATCTGGTGCTGCGCGCCGTCGTTCGATACAGTGGGTTTCTTCGCCATGTCAATCATCCTTCCTCGATCTCATCTTTATCCTCTGCTCGATGTGCTTCCCGACTCCGGCTGCGATTGGGTGCGCCGTCACGGTAGGTTTGCCGTGGTGCTCCTGTTTCATGGTGTAATCGCCGCAGACACGGCATTTCATGAGCTTCATGCGTTCATCCTGTGTTGCTGCCCGGGGCCGCTGCGACCGGTTCATTCCTTCCTCTCGAACTTGACTGAGCATGACTTCTTCTCGGCGGCTTTCGTGACTGACTCCACGATCATCTTCATCTTCTTCTCGCATTTCTTGAAGTCGTCGCCTTCGACTGCTATGAGATAATTCGGAGCGCCGAGATACGCCACTTCCGCTCCGTCGATGGCGAGCAGGGACTTGACCGTGTTGATCCCGTCCTCGCTCGTGCACTGCAGTGTGATGATGCCGCTGATGCGCCTGACCTGCTTCTTGATGTTGTCCTTCGCTATGGCCGTGATGACGGACGCCCAGTCCTCTGTGATACCTATCTTCGTCAACGCGCCTTCGCCGTCGGCAGCCGCCGCTTCGAATCCGCTGAACGCGTCCCCGAACTCGGTCGCCATCTTCAGCGTCACTTCAGGGATGGCCATCTTCGGCTTCGTCTTCATCTTGGACTGCGCGACCTCGAGCAGCTTCGCCACCCTCTTGTCGCGCTTGAATCCCTCGAGCTTGCGTTTGGAATCGGCGTCGCTCACTCTCTTGAGCGATACGTCGATCATGTTCTTCTCGGGCACGATCCTGTAGACGCGCACCACGACGCGCTGGCCCTCCTTCAGGAAGTTCCTGATGTTCTTGACCCATCCCGAAGAGACTTCGGAGACGTGAAGGAAAGCCTCGCGGTTGTACTCCTCCATCTGGCAGAACGCGCCGTAGGGGAATATCTTCTTCACAGTGACGATGACTAGCTCGTCCACTGTGGGTATGCTGCTGCCGGCCATCTCAAACCGCCTTCGTCACCTTGCCGATGATCTCGGCGAGGCCTCCGGTCGGCTTAGCGATCGGCTTGCCGCACATGGAGCATTTCACTTCGGTCTTCACGCTGTCATACACATACTGGTCGTTCCCGCACTCGTGCTTGACGAGCAGGAACTTGGTCCTTGATTTCTTCTCCATCTAATCACCGCAATCTCGCGCCCGATCAGGACGCCTTCTTCACGATCTCGAGCACCTTCTTCGTCCTAGTCCCGATGATGCGCTCCTGCTTCTTCTTGCAGACCGTGCACTCGAGGATTATCTTCTGGTGCTTGCCTATCTTCCTGACGGACTTCTTTCCCTTGACCTTTCCGACATAGCCCGTGAGCTTCCTGTCGTACCTGGCCTGACCGACGGAGAATGGCGACTGCTTGCCCTTCTTGTAGAGCTTGACCTTCTGCTCCGTGTGCTTGTCGCAGTTTGGGCAGTACGTCCTCATTGTGTCGACTATCTTCATACCATCACTTCCATATCAGCATACGATATTAGCGTTAATGTGAGGGGATCGGACGAACGCCGTATCCTTTTCTGTCATTCCTTTTCCACTCTCACTGCGGACTCCATCCTCACGAGGGCATCCGCCTCCTCTGGAGGGAGATCGACGACCTCATTGACGCGATAGGGTCCGTACGTCCTGCCGTTCAGGCCGACGAACTCATCTACGTCCTTCGAGATCCTCACCGATGCGAGCGCTTCCCTCGATTCCACGATGGGCCGCTTCTCTGAAAGAGGCGCAGCCACTTTCGAACCGACCGATCCGACGTTCTCAGCTAAGAGGTCTGCGTCGACGACTTTCTCGTCCGACTTGACAAGAGAGACAATCCTCTCGTACAATTCCCTCTCCCTCGGAAGCATCTCAGGAGGAGACTCGACGCCCCTGAAGGAGCCGATCGAGGAGTTCACTATCTTCTCAAGCCGTCTGTAGTATATATACTTCAGCATTTTTAAAGCGTTGTTGTACTCCCTCATGCCCGAAGCGTTCGACCTGTCGTAGGTCAGGAGCAGCCTGCCGGCGAGCTCGTAGAAGTTGGGCTGTATCGCTGAGATAGTAGGCCCCTTCTCCCGCGCGTGGACGCGGCGCAGCTCATCGTACGTCAGCTCTTCCATGACAAGGATTCGGGTCATAGGTATTAATTACTTGCTGAGGTTCCGGCCGCTGATTCGAGAGCCTTCTCGACTTCGTCCAACCCGCCCGCGTTCTCAGCGAGGATGGCAACTTTCTTGCACAATAAGTAAACCGCGGCGTACTCCGGCAGGTCGACAGTCGCGTTCTCGTACGGACCGAATGTCTTGCCCATGAGAGTGAATCTCTGCGCCTTGACCACACGCACCTTGACGAGATTCGCGTTGAATATCACCGGCTTCCTGGTCCAATCGTACTTCGCGAGGTCGTTGATCGGGATCCTCTGCGAGAGGAGGCCGGACTTGCCGTGTATGCTGTCTGGCATCCTGATCAGCTTGCTGGTGTCGAAAGTGACGCCCTCGTCCACGAAACAGCCCTTCTCTCTTCTCGCCGCCTCGAAGAGCTTGTCGAAAAGCTTCTTCTTGTCCGTGACATGGACCGCCTCCCAGTTGCCTTCCTCGATCCTGTCAGCGGCATCGATCCGGTTGTAGAACTTCTGCGCCGTAGGCTTGCTTATGCCCAGGCCCTCCAGCGTCCGGTTCTTCAGATGATGGACGAACAGGCCCGCGATCCTGCCTTTCCATCCGCCATCGGACGGGCGGGAGCCGACAACTTTTCTCCTGACCTTGTCCTCCACGAACATGTTATCGTACTCGATGCCGTTGCCATTCACGTAGTCAGCGATCTCCTTGCGAGCGTATCCTTTGATCCTCTCGTATCCGGACGTGACATGGATATGATAACCCCTGTTGCCAGAGAAGTTAACTTCGATCTCGTTCTTCGGGACCATGAATTCCTTGACTAGGAAATCGTCGATGAGCCTCATCGCGCAGTCCTTCGCGCGAGTCATGCAGATGTCGCACACCCAGTCCTTGCCGTGCTGCTCGGTGCATTCGCAGCCGAGCTCATTTGCGTCGATGTCGAACACCACCTCGCCGCCGTTCCAGTCCTTCTTCTGGATCGGCCTGGCGGCCGGATACTTGTAGTACGCCTCTGAGTATGAGATGAAGAACGGGACGTTGCGCTGCAGGTAGGAGTTCATCTCCTTCTCGTTAACGAACGCGTAGTGGCGGGACTCGATAGTCTTCGTCCAGCTGCCGAAACCGAACTCGCGAGAGCCGACGCTGTGCGGTGACCTTGTCCAGTGGCTGGCGTAGTACGCCTTGAACCTCTCCCTCACGTAGGATTCCTCATCCATCCTCTTCACCGAAACCTTCCGCGCCCCTGCGTCTCCTCATGCCACCACCGCCCACATCCCCGTAGGCATCGCTCGCGCTCGTTCCAACGTACGTCCCAGTGGACCTGCTCCGCCGGTACTTAACAGTCTTGCCTTCCGCCTCTCCCCCCTTCGGCGCGCCCCTTCCCCGGCCGGAACGCTTGAAACCGTATTGCATCGGATTCTTGATCCTGGTCGCCCCGAGGCAATGGCATTCAGGCAACCTCAGGCCGTAGGTGTCCATGTTCTGGCACGACGGTGGACTGTATCCTTTCTTCTGTATGAACTCGAGCTGGTAGCGCGTGGTCTTGTCGTTGAAATTCGGGGTGTGAGAGAATATCTCCACAACGTCATCTATCGGCTTCCCTATCTTGATGAGATAATTCGCTATCGCGACTCGCGCGAAATGAGGCAGATTCTCTCCCGCCCTCGCGCGCTCGATGATCTTCGTCATGCAGGGCGCCATGACTCCGCTAGCCCGCGCTGCGATCGCCGCTCTCTGCTGCTGCGCCTCCTGCAGATCCTTCAATTGCACCTCTACATCCTTGATGGCGGTCTGGATGTCCTTCTTCAGCTCCACAGGAATCGAATCCGGCATGATCGGAAGGCCTGTCTCCACGAGGTTCCTCACGGCCTCGCTGACCACTAGGAGGAATTTCCTGTCGTCGAGTATGACATTGCCTTCCTGGACCTTCTGGAGTATGAGCCTGCAGTCGAGCTCCTTTGGGACATTGAGCAAGTAGGATCGCAGTGACATGACATTGCCACGGTGATCGATTCCGAGCTCCTTTGCGAGCCGCTCCGCTTCTGCCATATCCGGATCGCTCGCGCCCGGTGGGAACAGATAGCTCCTCACCCTGCTGACCTCGCCATTAGCGTAGCGATGACGGAACGGTGATTCGAACGAGGAGACAATCATCCTCGCGACTGGATAGGATAGCAACTCGGCCTCGAGGAGCTCGCGGTCCGACGTCTCCAGGGTCGGTATGCTCTCCCGCAGTATGCCGTCCGCGACACGCTTGGTGGCCCGCTCCATGACGCGGAAGTCGATATTCACCGCGCGCGCGGACATCAGCTCCTTCGCCGTCTTGGTGAAGGGATAGCGCATCGCGAACCTCAGCTTCTCAACGGGGACTTCCATCTGATCACAAAGGTGAGGCGGCGGACCGCCGAACACGAATAGGAACGAGGCTTGGATATGAATGGGCTCAGATTATCCTCTTGACTTCATCGCGCGCGAAATCACTAGAGATCGAGCGCTCAGGAATACCTCGTATCATCACGATTGTCCTTCCGCGCTAGCGTTAATATTCCTATCCCTTCGGGATTTCGGGTGATGCGCATGACTAATCATAATCAATATAAGCGCTGATGCACTGAGTGATGCAGTGATGATTATGACGCTGTTCGAGAAGTCAGAGGGATCTTCGACCCTCGCAGGTTTCAGGAAGTGGATAGGGGAGACATTCAGCAGGCTCGGCCTCTCCCCGAATCAGTGGACAATGGTGTCCCTTGTTGTCGCGGTCATCGCTTCCGCGTTCATATTCTCCAGCCAGTTCATGTTAGGCGCTGTGTTCATCGCGCTGTCCGGTTTCGTCGATCTTATCGACGGCGCTGTCGCTAGGCACACCGGCCGCGTGACCAAGAAAGGGGCATACATAGACACCGTCGCGGACAGGTATGCTGAATTCCTGTACATATTCCCGCTCGCGTTCCTCGCCCTGCCAACAGTCTTCCTGCCGTTCAAGGCATGGCTGCTGCTCTACTTCTTCGGCGCGATGATGACCACATACGCCAAGGCTGCCGCTAAGGAGAAGGAGCTCGGAGTCGAGGAGATACGCGGAGGGCTGCTCGAGAGAGCGGAGCGTGTGACGATCTACGCGATGGGACTGTTGCTGGCGTCTGTCGATATCCTCTACCTCTCCTACGCTATCGTGATTCTTGCTGTGCTCGTCAACATATCGGCGCTTCAACGCATAATGAAGACCCTCGATTCGCTGCACGGCAAGACCATTGTTATCGAAGAGAAACCTGAGGAAGAAACAGTCACGGCAGTCAAGTTCGAGAAGAAAGGAAAGTTCGATGAGAGGACTGTCAGCAGCGAAGAAGAGGATAAGGAGAAAGAGCACAAGCGCGTGATCATTCCGAAGAAGAAAGAGGAGGAGAAGCGCAAGGGCCCGACGCTGAAAATCTGATCCGTCTTCCGCTCTCCTAGGTATGGATTCTTTATCTTCTTTTCGCCAGATAGGGACGAGAGCATGCGGATCATACTGCACGTCGACATGGACAGCTTCTACACCTCGTGCGAGGAGCTGAGTCATCCGGAGCTGAAGGGGAAGCCACTAGTAGTGGGGGCGGACCCGAAAGGCGGGACTGGCAGGGGCGTGGTCTCGACCGCGTCGTACGCCGCGAGGAGGTTCGGCGTGAAATCCGGCATGCCGATATCGTTCGCGTACAGGAAATGCCCCGAATGCGTATTCCTTCCCGTCGACATGGAGTACTACATCCGCATATCTGAGAAAGTGATGCAGATACTCGTAAAACATGCTGACAAGTTGGAGATCGGAGGAGTGGACGAGGCGTTCCTTGATGTCAGCGAGAGATGCAGGAGCTTCAAGGCTGCCGAGGCGCTGGCACAGAAGATAAAGGATGACGTGAGAACCAAGCTCCGATTGACATGCTCCGTTGGAGTGGCCCCGAACAGGCTGATCGCGAAGATAGCATCCGACTTCAAGAAGCCCGATGGACTGACTGTGGTCACGCCGCAGAAGGCGGTCGATTTCCTCCATCCGCTCGAGGCGAGGAAGATACCTGGCATAGGGCCGAAGACCGATGCGATACTGCAGGACATGGGAATAAGGACAATCGGCGATCTTGCCAAGCTGTCGGAGAAAAAGCTCGCGGAGATGTTCGGAAAATTCGGCCCCACTCTCTACAACTACGCTCGCAGCATAGACGAGAGCGAAGTGATCGAAGGGTATGAAATGAAATCGATCGGCAGGGAGCATACGTTCCAGGTAGATACCAATTCCGTCTCCGATGTCGAAGACATCCTATCTGAACTATCGGCTGAGACCCACAAGCAGCTGATGGAAGAAGGGAAGAAGTTCCGAACGGTGACATTGAAGATACGGTTTACAGGATTCGAGACACACACCGCGGCAGCGACCTTGGCAGAACTGACTGACGACAGGCAAATGATACTGAGGACAGCGCTGCACCTGCTCGAGAAGTTCCTTCCATTGAGGAAGAAGGTCCGCCTGATCGGAGTCAGGCTGTCTTCCTTATCCGGCCCGGAAACTCAATCCTCGCTGCATTCTGGGCTGAAAGGATAATTCGCCTCTTCCATCTCATCGAGGAGAGTTTTCTGCGCCGTCTCGATTTCAGACTTCAGCTTCTCGTCTGGCAGGTCTATGACGAGCAGAACCCTCTTGGCGCGGAGTATGTCGCGGGGGCGGTCGATCCTGTTCTGTATCCTCAGCTTGACGGTGTTCACTATCCTCTTGATCCTGACGATTCTCATGAAGTTCTCGGAGTTCGTTTTCATGCTCTTGTAGTACATCTTCGCTTTCCGGTAGATGTTCACCGAAAGCCATGTGAGGCCCCCGAGTAACGCGGCTCCTGCTGCGTAGCGGAACACTGGGAAATTAGAGTGGAAGAACTGGTCCACAATCGTGACGTGCGAGAGATACGTCTTAGCGAGATCCTTTATCCTCTCACCAATGGTAATCCCCAGCCAACCTACGGACGCGATGATTATCGGAATTGCGTTCCTCGCCGACTTCATCGCATCGAAGATCTCCTTGGCCGCCTCGAGGAAAGGCTCCTCCTTGATCTTCGCTGCCCCGAGTTCGATCAGCTCGTCGCGCTTCGCATCCAGCCTTTTCATGCGGTCGCTGTAAATGTCCCTCTTGGCCAGGAGACGATCCTCCTCTGCCTCCTTCTTCGTAAGCTCCACCGTTATGTCGTCGATCGTGTTAGAGAGAGATGCGAGGAACACGCTGAAGAAATTGTTCACGGCGTCGACCCTTTTAGTGTAAAACTCTTGTAGCGCGTCGTACGCTTGCTTCTTCTTGAGATGGGGCCCGCGCTCGTCCTTCTTCTGCTCGCGGTCCTTCTTGTCCTGCTTGACCGCTGATTTAACCATCATTTTCAGCTCCTCTTTGAGAGCGTTCAGCTCGATCCTGCGCCTGTGGAGGATGCGCTTCTCCCACTGGATGTGGTTCAGCTTGAGCGACCCGGACGGCGCGAGAAATATGTTGGCTATGATCCTCTTGGCTATCACTGGATCTGGAAGCTCAGGACGATAGACCTCTTTCTTGGTGCGCTCAGGCCCGTCTATAAGCGCCTTCGTAGTCGCGGGATCGGTCAGCCTGTCGAGCTCGCCGGAACTCGTCATCTCCTTGACTCTGCTCACCAGCGGAGAGATGGCCTCCATGCTCCGCTGCAGTTCGTCCTTGTAGACATCGTGCTGCGGCTCTTTGCCTGTGATACGGCTGAGCCAGCGCCGTAGTTTACGTCCTCCTCCCACAAATATATCGTACAAAACTGGTATTTATAGCTTAGGTTCTGACCTACGTCAGGAGGCGTAGAAAAAGCTGTTTAAACGTTGCCTGGGGCGCGGAATTCTCCGTCGAGAAATGACACAGTCAGGCCACTTTCCAGACCGTGCCTTCCTTGGTGTCGTCTAGGACGATGCCCTTGGCCTTGAGCTGGGACCTGATCTCATCGGAGCGTTTGAAGTCCTTGGCTGCCCTCGCCGCTTCCCTTTCCTTGATCAGCCGCTCGATCTCCTCTTTCGGAACGGGCAGCGGCTTCTCCATGTAGCGCAGGAGGCCGAGCACCTCATCGAACTTCTCTATGGCCATCCACACATCCTTGGCGTTCTCCTTTCCGAAGTCGTCGTCCGCGATCAGCCTGTTGGTCTCCTTGATCAGCTCGAACAGCGCTGCCAGGGCTAACGGGGTGCTCAGGTCGTTGTCGAGGGCTAGCTCGAACGCCTCGGTGTAGCTGTCGACCAGCATCTTCACATCAGGATTGTTCAGCTCGCTCTTCACGTCGTTCAGGGAGCGAACGAAATCGAATATCCGGTTGACCGACTGCTGGGCGGCGTCAAGCGCCTTGAACGTGAGATTGACCTGCTCCCTGTAGTGGGAGGAGATGAATAGGTAGCGGATCGCCTCCGGTCGGTATCCCTTCTGCAGGAGGTCCTTCAGCGTGTAGAAGTTGCCGAGCGACTTCGACATCTTGAGCCCGTCGACCAGGATATGCGCGTTGTGGAGCCAGTACCTGACGAACTGCTTCTCCGTCGCGCCCTCGGACTGAGCGATCTCGTTCTCGTGGTGCGGGAACATCAGGTCGATGCCTCCGCAGTGGATGTCGAACGTCTCCCCGAGGTACTTCATGGACATCGCGCTGCACTCGGTGTGCCATCCCGGCCTGCCTTTGCCGAGCTCTGTCTCCCAGAATATGTCACCGTCATCAGCGGTCCATACCTTCCATAGCGCGAAATCTGAGACCTGTTCCTTGGTGTACTCGTCGGCGTTCACCCTTCCGCTCGCGCCGGCCTTCAGCTTCTTGATATCGAAGTGCGACAGCTTGCCATACTCGGGGAACGCGCTGACCTTGTAGTAGATCGACCCGTCCGCTCCTTTGTAGGCGATGTTGTTGGCCATCAGCCGCTTGGTGAGATCAATCATCTCCGGGATGTGCTCGGTCGCCTTCGGAGTGATGTCCGCTTTCGTTATGTTCAGCGTCGCGAGGTCGTCGAAGAATATCTTCGTGTATCTCTCTGTGAACTCCTTCAGCGAGACGCCCTCTTTCCGAGATCCCTTGATCGTCTTGTCGTCAACGTCCGTGAGGTTCATCACGAATGTGACCGCGTAGCCTTTGTGCCTCAGCGCCCTGACGGCGATGTCGTAGAATGTGAACGCCCTCAGGTTGCCGATATGGGCGTAGTTGTAGACCGTCGGGCCGCAGCAGTACATCTTCACCTTGCCTTTCTCCAGCGGCTCGAACAGCTCGCTCTTCCTCGTGAGTGTGTTGTGCAGGAGCATGCCCCTGTTTCCACGTCAGGATTAAAAATGGTCGCTGATGCCGCAAATATCCGACGGTCAGAACTCGACATCGAACTTCTGCGACTGGTTCGGATGCGATTCGTAGCCTGGCTCGCCTTCCAAGAAAACCTGTGCGTCCTCCACCACGATAAGGAAACTGCTCTGGCTGATCTCGCGCACGAATTGCTCGAGCATCCTCTTGTCGCTCGCCTCGCAGATTACCTCCACGCGTCCGTCGCCCAGGTTCTTCACTATACCATGGACCCCTATGCGCCGCGCTATCCTCGCGACATAGTACCGGTAGCCGACGCCCTGCACCGAGCCGCTGATGAGTATGCGCGCTCGCACCTGCTTCTGCGACATGGGAAAAGAAAGGGCGGCGAGGTTTTAAAGATGCCTCGCCGGCTCACAGCGGGACTGCGAGCACCGGGTGAACTGACGGTACGAACATCATGGAAGTGAAATGCTTTCCCTGGTATGGGAACACCCCTATGATGTGCTCCAGCGGCCCCACACACGCACGATCCCTGTGGGCATGCACCCCCGACTCGTCCTCAACCTGGAGCGGAATCGCGGTCCTCTCGTCCGTCTTGAACCGGCGAGCCGAACCCTCCCGGTACCTGACTATGTTCTCTACGACATGGATTCTGCGCGAAGGAGCATGCAGTATCACCCTCCCCTTGCTCTCCTCCAACTCCCAATATGGATGCTCAATCGTGAGGGCCGCGTTCTTCAGGTTCCTGAACTCATGCGGGACAGGGAACATCCAGGTCTCGTCATTGAAGTGGAAGTTTTTGATGAGAGCGCCGAGCCTTTTGTCGGATTCAGCATAAACGGCCATCGTGCCCGTAATTACCAGGATTTCATCTCCGATTACGCCCTTCACTCCTTTTTCGGTTGGTATGAGCTCTTCGAACAGGTCAGAGGCCTCCCTGTTCGTTATCAGCCTCAGCCCTTCCTCCTTCACCATGCGCGACTTCGCGATGAACGAAGTCTGCGGAGGGTTGATGACCCTCAATTTTCCAACTTCCAGTTTTTCCATACGATCACCTCCGAATATATTAGGGTTTCTCTCTATGTTAAATATTCTTGAGGCTTTTTTTAACAAAATGATAATACTTAAGAGTGTTTTGACTGTATATTGTATATGGCTCAGAAAGAGGACAGGGGCGTTCTACAGCTCGACGCGAAGAACAGGAGAATACTCCTCGAGCTGGACAGGAACAGCAGAGCCAGCCTCGCCGAGCTTGCAGGGAAGACAAGGCTCAGCAAGGAAGTGGTCTTCCACCGCATCAACAACCTCGTGAAAGAAGGGATCATACTCCGCTTCCAGGCCGTCGTCTCCTCGTACAGGCTCGGCTACCAATCGTACAAGATCTACTTCAGACTGCAAGACATGAATCCTAAAGCAAGGGAGAAACTGCAGGGCTTCCTGATGAAAGACAGCATGGTGTACTGGGTCGGCGTCTGCCAGGGACGATGGGACATGATCATCGCGTATTGGGCGAGATCTGCCCGGGAAGTCGGCGAATTCGAGGACAGGCTGCTCCATAAGTTCAGCCAGCACATCCAGGAGAAGACAGTGACGATCAGCAGGCAGACCGCGCAGTACAACCGCAGGTGGTTCGCTCCCGAGGGAGCGGAGCCGGTGGAGATGGATTTCGGAGAGGGATCCGAAGTGGTGGAGATAGACGAGATAGACACCAAGATACTGCAGCAGCTCGCGAACAACGCGAGGATGAAGCTCACGGAATTGGCGGAGGCGACCAACCTTACCCCATCGATAATGAGATACAGGATAAGGAACCTTGAAGGCAGAGGCATCATTGTCGGATATAAGTACGCGCTTGACACGAGGAGGCTTGGCTATGAGACGTGCAAGGCGTTCTTATCTCTCAAGGAGAGCACGCCGGCGAAAAGGAAGGCATTGATGGAATACTGTAAGATGAAACCGAACACCATAAACATCGTCTCCACGATAGGGCCGTGGGACATGGAGATCGAATTCGAAGTGAGGAACTTCGAGGAGTATTACTCAATAATGAGCGACATCCAGGAGAGGTTCGGCAGGATCATCAAGAGCTACGATTCCGTCCTCTTTTCCTCGGAGCCGAAGCAGTCGTTCATGCCGGGAGCGAAGTAACATCCGTCTGGCATGGGCCGGGGTAATGATTAAAAAGGCCGGCTGCGTAAGTGATGCAGTCGAAACAAGTAACTGTTTTCTTACTGGTTCTGTCTGCCTCCCCGTGGGACGTGCTGGATGGAAAGTAAAGAAGCACGCAAGCGGAAGCCGCTGAAGTGAACAACAGCTACAGTAATAACGACGGAGGAGACACAAGATGTCTTTTGAGAAGTTAGCCCTGCATCCAGAGACGATGAGGGCCATAAAGGAAATGGGGTTCACGACACCGAGCCCGATACAGAGAGAGTCCATTCCAGTATTGAGGAAGGGAGTCGATCTGATAGGACAAGCCATGACCGGCAGCGGCAAGACCGCCGCATTCGGCATACACATAATCGAGCATATCGACCGCAGACACCACAAGCCGCAGGCGCTCATATTGACGCCTACGCGCGAGCTGGCGGTGCAGGTGACGCAGGAGATCAGGAAGCTCAGCAAGTACCACCAGCTGTCGATCGTGACAATCTACGGCGGCGCATCCATCAACAAGCAGATGGAGGAGCTCCACCGTGGAGCCAATGTGGTCGTCGGCACCCCTGGAAGGGTGCTGGACATGATCGACCGCAGGGCGCTGCATCTTGAGGATGTGAAGATAGCCGTCCTTGATGAGGCTGACCGCATGCTCGACATGGGTTTCATCGACGACGTCAGGAAGATCCTGGACTGGACATCGAGAGACAGGCAGACCATGCTGTTCTCGGCGACCATGCCACAGGAGATTCGTGACCTCTCGCACAGGTACATGAAGAACCCGCAGAACCTGACGGTGAGCACTGATGCCGTTCCTATAGACAAGATCAAGCAGACGTTCATCCTCGTGGAGAGGAAGAAGAAGTTCCCGGTGCTGCTGACAGTCCTGAGGACGAAGCGCCCGAAACTGGCGCTCGTATTCACCAGGACCAAGTTCGGGGCAGACAAGCTGGCACACCAGCTCAACCGCAACGGCGTCAGCGCACAGGCGATCCACGGCGACCTCTCTCAGAACAAGAGAGACAGGACCATGCAGGCGTTCAAGGGCGGCCATATCAAGCTGCTCGTGGCGACCGACCTCGCTGCAAGAGGAATCGACGTCACTGGAATCACCCATGTGATCAATTTCGACCTGCCGGACGAGCCATCGACATACTCCCACAGGGTGGGAAGGACAGCACGTGCCGGATCGGAAGGACAAGCGATAACGCTCGTCCTGCCGGAGCAGTACAAGGAATTCTCAGATGTCCAGAGGATCAACGGCCAACGCATAGAGCGCGAGCACATCCAGGGAGAAGTCCAGGGCGAGTGGTTCACCGACAAGAAGGAGACGGCGCATCACACGCACGCCTACAGGTACAAGTTCGGGCAGAAGTACGACAACGACTTCACGAACTGAAGATGCTCTAACAGGATAGGGAACGCATCGGGCGGCCGCTCGATGCCTTTTGTTTTATTCATCTCGCTTAGCCTTGGCTCTTTGTCATGTCTGAGATTAGAAACAAGGAAAGCCAGGTGAGGGAATCGAACCCCCCTACTCCGCTCTGCAGGCGGATACATAACCTCTCTGTCAACCTGGCGACTGGGATTTGCTGATATTAGGAGCACGTTTTATAATATTATAACTAGTGATAGGCCTGCAGCATAGTAAGACTACGAATAAGAGGGTACGATTATGCAGATGGATCCGAGACAGCTCCAAAGGATGATGCAGCAGATGGGCATCAAGACCGAGAAGATAGACGCCAATCGAGTCATCATAGAGAAAGAAGATGAGAAGATCATACTGAACAATCCATCAGTAGTCAAGATGCAGGCGCAGGGGGAGACCTCTTTCCAGATCACATGCGAAAGCGTCGAGGTCAAGCCAGTAATCCCTGCAGGAGACGTGGATCTCGTCATGAAGCAGGCGAATGTCTCTAAGGAACAGGCCGCATCCACGCTAGAAGAGACGGATGGCGACGTGGCTGAAGCGATAATGAAATTGAAGAAAGAGTGACTGATCGAAAGAGGGCGCCAGTCTAATCCTTTTCCTGTCCTTTCACTTTCCTCAGCACGTCCTCTTCGTCAGTCTTGATACCGAATCTCTTGAAGAACCTGACCACATTCTTGACATCCCTGCGCAGGAACTCCTCGGCCATCGGGTGGTCTAGAAGCACCGCCTGGCCTATGTCGATTATGACGAGCCGTCCTTTGCGCACGAGGATGTTAAACTCACTCAGGTCGCCGTGCACAAGGTTCACGGAGTACATCCTCTTCATGTCTGTGACGATCTGCTGGAAGTTCTTCTTGGGATCAGGCGGACCGACGTCCTTCAGCAGCTTGGCAGGATCCCCCTCGTCGCCTATGAACTCCATCGCGAGGACGTTGTTCCTGAAGAAGTAAGGCTCCGGCACGTGGACTCCGGCCCCGTGGCAGAGCGCGAGGTTGCGGAACTCCTTCTTAGTCCAGGCGTAGACAATGTCCTTCTTCGTGCCCCCAATTTTCCTGAACCGCGGGTCGCCCCGTATGTAGTCGTGCATGTGCTCAAAGCGGCTGGTCTCTATCATGTATATCTTGACTGCCACGTGATCATGCTTCGATTTCTTGCCGCCCTCGGCACGGAAGACGTAGGCCTCCTTGCCTTTGGAGATAGGAAAGTCCAAGGAATTGATGAATCCCCTGTTCATGAGATAGGCGATCGTCATGAGGACGGGCCTGTCGATGACTTCCGATTCTATCTTCCGCTCGACCTTCAGCCTCTTCCGCACTTCCTGGAACTCGTCTTCTAGGGCCAATCAACCACACTTCATCTTCGCAGTAACACTTCAATCTCTATGAAAAGCAATAGGATGGATCACGGCAGGTCCCTCAGGAATCCGTTCCTTCGGAGCCAGTCCGCCTGTATCCTCGTGTAGCGCCAGACGACATCCGCCTTCTTGTCTCCCTCGATCGTCCAGGGCTTGATGATGACGTAATCGCCTTCGCGGACCCAGATCTGGTGCTTTATCTTGCCAGGTATCCTGCACATGCGCTCCTTCTTGTCATTGCAGATCACTGTGAACCTGCTGCCACCTGTCCGGCCGGTCACGACGCCGAGTATCTCGCCTGGCCTTGGCGTCCTCACTCTTGTCATCGGTGCTGCTTCTTCAACCAATCAATCACTCTCTATTATCGCAATCTTCGCTGTCGGCTCAGACCTTCGGCACAGACGTCCTCGCGCCGCACGCCTCGCACACCATCATGTTAAGGCCCCTGTCGATCTCGACAAGCTTGGTGTCGGGCAGCTTGCACTGCTTGCAGTAAAGGAACGTCTCAGTGTAGTTCCTCATCTTCTCGGCTAGGACTCGCTCCATGACCTTGCTGTTGAGTATGAGCCTCCCGCCCTCCACGTTGCCGCTCGTGGCGAGCTCTTTCGCTAGGAATTTGGCGAGATGCCGCGGATTGCGCCTCAGCTTGCCCGTGATGGCCTCGAAGTTCTTTATGATCGTCTTGTTGCCCTGGATGAGGATCTCTGGCACGGGTATCTCTAGCCTCTCCTTCGACGCTGTCTTCTCCGGGATGCTCTTATACGCCCGGGCGAGCAGGTCATCGTACGAGCCTAGCTTCTCCGCGGGCTTATCCTTCTCCATTCAATCACTCATTGCGTTAACGTCAGACGTCAACGGCATAAGTAGTGCTCCAAGATTTATAAAGGGATACAGACTATGGCGGTCAAATCCTAAGGAAAGAGGCCAACACGATCGATGCCGCGAGGAACAGGAGTGAGAATCCGACAATGAAAGGCATCGCGGGCATTATCGCCTTCTCCTTGGCGGCCCGCTCCATGACGAGATAAAGACCGACTGTGCTGCCCGCCATCGCAGCCACCGGGAAGAACAGCCCGCCGAGCTTGTACGAGACCACCGTAATCATCGATGCGATCGCCATGTCTCCGCTGCCGAGCTCTATCCTCCACGGCTCTTCCTTCGTGACAGTCTTGCCCCTCTCCTCCACACGCTTCCTGCGCACGCCCTCGAAGCCCATCGAGAACGCGGTCTTCTGCTTCATGAAGTGCTTCGCGAACGTGACCATGTGGCCCGTCCACTTGACGGCGAGAAGGTCGTATACTGCCACCAGGACAGCGAAGACGGCGAGCGGTATCGGATTGATGGAGAACCCGATCAGCGCGCCTATCCCGGCGCTCGCGACGACGGCGAGGGCGTTCCTGAACGGCGAGTAACAGAGCCTGATTACGAACAGAAGGACGCTGCCGATCGCGGAGAGGATGTCGGCGCCGCCGATCCCGAAGGACGACAGGAACACGAAGAAGACGACGAACGACACCACCGAAGTCGAGAGGAACTCTATGAGCAGTATGATCTTGTCGCGGAACGGAAGCATCAGTATGAGCAGCAGGGCGCCCGCTCCGATGAGCATGGAGATGACTAGATAGAAGGCGTTGGAGACGTCCTGCGGCTCGGATGGAGCGATGTTGAATGCCGCGAGCGCCGGATTAGTCTTCTGCCCCTCTATGAGCATCACGCCGACTCCGAGCGACAGCACCTGCGTGAGCAGGAACAGGATTATTATGACGTCAAGCGCGCGCATCGAGATTGTTTGGAAGCAGGTTTAAAAATACGTATGCACATGCTTTTCACGAGGCAGATACGGCGCAAGATAGGAACGAAAAGCTGAGGTAACAGCCGTAGAAGCTAGAGGCCAACAATGCCATACGGGCAAACAGCAAGGCACACAGTGCAGCTGAGGCACGAATCAGACAGCACCGCTGGACGAGAGCGAATCGTCTGGATGAAGGGCGAAGGGAAGCCCTCTCTTTTGGAGCAACAGGTGAGAGAGATAGTCTCGACTGTACGCTTCATCCAGAACAGCGGCAGCGTCCTCCGACCGCGCCACGCGCACTGAGCGACATCAGATAGCGACTCCGCCGCTTACGCGGCAGAAACGTTAGACGTATCTGGCTATCGTTCACTGAGTTTTACGTTCTTGAGCGCTGAGAAAAAGGATGAGCGGCTCAGTCGTACTTCTGGACGAATTTCAGGAAGCCGGGCTTGGGCTCGAACAGCTCGCCCTTCCTCTGCATCTCCTCGAGGAACCGCCTGAGTATCCCTTCATCGATGTTGAGCTGCTTCTTCGCCTCCTCGAATATCGTCTCCCGCGGGACGGCGTCGAAGTGCTTCGCAAGCTCGCGGATCAGGCCGACGATGTCGTAGTACTGCTCGGCCCTGGACCTCGGCTGGCCGGTCGATATGATGTCGATGTCTATCTTGCCCGTAGTCCTGTCGAGCGCAATCTCCCTCAGGACATAGTCGACGAGCCCGATGGCAAGCTTGGCGTCCCTGATCTCCACCACGCTTGAGAGACGGGTCTTGGCGCTCGCCTCGCTCATTCTGATGAGTCCTTCGATCTGACGAGGAGTGATAGGGACTGCGCCCTGTCTCTTGCCGAATTCTCGAAGGGTAACGTAATAAGATTCTATCTCCTTCGACGCCTCATGCGAGAGCACCGGCTTGATATTCTTCCTTGAGTATGCGATATATTTCCTGAGGAAATCGGTCTCCACCTGTGGAACTACTCTCTCAGGGATTATCTTCTCGGCGGCGTTCTTGTGGGTGGCGATGAGATACTGGGCCAGTTTCCTGTCCTTCTCCTCGTCCATGACGTCGCGGACTGGGAATATGAGGTCGAACCTGCTCTGGAGCGTAGGGGGGATGTCGAACTGCTCGGCGGGAAGCTGATTCGGATCGAACCTCCCGAACTTCGGGTTGGCGGCCGCAAGGATGGCGGTCCTCGCCTTGAATTTGGCGACGATGCCTGCCTTCGCGACAGAGACCGTCCCGGATTCCATGACTTCGTGCAGCGCCGCACGCTCGATCTCGTCTATCTTGTCGAACTCGTCCACTCCCGCGAGCCCGCCTGACGCGAGCACGAGGGCGCCCGCCTTCAGCGTCCATCCCTCGCCGAGATCGTCTCTCTCCGCTGACGCGGTGAGACCGACTCCGGTGACTGACTTGCCGCTGACATAGATGCTTTTCGGCGCGAGCATGGTGGCGTACTGCAGCAACCGTGTCTTCGCGGCGCCAGGATCACCAATGATAAGAAGATGTATCTCAGGCCTGATCCGTCCGCCTTCAGGCAATGTCTTGTCAGGATTCCCTCCGAAGAGCTGGAGAAGGACCGCTTCCTTCATCTCACGGTGACCGTAGATGGAAGGAGCGACGGAATTGACCAGTAGCTCGAAAGCGTCCGGGCGCTTGGAGAAATCCAATATCTGCTTGATGTCCTCCTTGGTAAGCTCCACATCCTCGAACTCACGCTGGACGTTGCGGACATTGATGACGTCGATGTACTTCGCATAGATCGGCTCCTTGGTCTTGGCGATCGGCCTCAATCTGAGGATGCCTGTGACCTCGATGGTGTCGCCCGGGACTATGACGTTGCAGAGGTCGTCATCCAGTATCATCTCAATATGGCTGGCGGGGGAGCCGCTGCGCACACGCTCCAGCAGCTCCTGGATCTCCGCGCGCTGGATGTTCACGAAATACGATGCCTTCTCATCGAGATCCAGCGAGCGCTTCTTGCAGTTGTCGCAGACCTCGGGTATGAACGTGCCCTTCTCTATCGGTATCTTGTGTATGGTCTCGCAGTTCATGCATCGGTAGACGGCGATCTTGACCCTCGGCCTGATCTCGGCCCTCTTCGTCACGACACCGTCCACATGGATCATCCTGTGGATGTTCTCCGAGCCGATGCTCTGGATAAGTAGGGGGCCCTTGTGGCCAATCTCCACCTCATCCAGCCTGACATGGGGCTCGAACTTGCCCTTCCTCTCCTCGCCAGCCATGGAAATGAGCGCCATCTGCGCGGCCATCAGGAAAAGATCCGGGTTCTCCACCATCTTCTCAGCGAAATCGCTGTCGTACTTGTGCAGCTCCTTGAAGGAGAAGACGAAGCTCTTCTTCTCCGGATAGTTCGTCTTCAGCTCCGCGAACTGCCGCTCATACCTGTCGGTGAAGAACTCTTCGAACTTCTCCACGATAGGGGTCGGATCAGGATTAGCCATCTGATTTCCTCTGACTTACTGTTGAGCTACGATTACTTCCCGTCCTCCTTTCCTCATCACTCTTTAAAGTCTTTATGCAACCGGATTGCGCGTGATAGCCTACTTTTAATATTTGATGGACGAAATCCGGCCATGACCGACAGGTTCTATGTCACGACGCCGATCTACTACATAAACGACACGCCCCACATCGGCAGCGCGTACACCACGATAGTGGCCGACATACTGGCGATCTGGCATAGGATGAACAAGGAGGACGTCTTCTTCCTCACCGGACTCGACGAGAACTCCATCAAGACAGTGCAAGCCGCGGAGAAGGCGGGTATCAAGGACGTCGGGAAGTACGCCAACGAGATGGCGGACAAATGGAAGGCCGCATGGAAGGCGATGGGATTCACGAACGATGACTTCATCCGAACCACGGAGGAGCGGCACAGGAAGAACGTCATCGACTTCTTCAAGCGCGTGAACGTGAAGGGAGACATCTACAAGGGCACATACGAGGGACTGTACTGCGAGGCATGCGAGGAGTTCAAGCTCGAGCGCGAATGCCCGGACGGCAAGTGCCCGATCCACGGCAAGGATCTGAAAAGGATCAAGGAGGACAACTACTACTTCAAGCTCTCGAAGTACAGGGACAGGATACTGAAGCACATCGAGGAGCACCCTGACTTCATCAAGCCGGCCTACAGGCGCAGCGAGATCATCAACTTCCTGAAGCAAGGTCTCCTTGATACTTCAATATCCAGGCCGCACCTGAAGTGGGGCATCGAGTTCCCGCTCGACAGGAGCCACAGGTTCTGGGTGTGGTTCGACGCGCTCATCAACTACCTCTCACCGAAGGGATACTGGCCGGCGCAGGCCCAGCTCATGGCCAAGGACATCGCGCGCTTCCACTGCATCACCTGGGTGGGCATGCTGATGTCGGCGGAATATGAGCTGCCCGAGACGATGTACGTGCACGGCTTCCTCACCGTGGATGGCAGGAAGATGTCCAAGTCACTCGGCAATGTCGTCGACCCGGTCGCCCTGTCGGAGAAGTACTCCACGGACGCGCTGCGCTACTACCTGATGAGGGACATCTCGATCGGGGAGGACGGCGATTTCTCCGAGAAGGCGCTGCAGGACAGGCTGAACAACGAGATCATGGCGAACTACAGCAACCTCTTCTACCGCGTGACATCGTTCATCGAAAAGAACTTCGGCGGGATGGTACCGGAGAAGGGAGAGTACGGGCCAGCTGAGAGCGCGATGCTCGACAAGGCAGGCAACGCAGTGCAGGACTATGAGCGCCACATGAAGAACATCGAGCTAACGCAGGCGCTCGCGGTGACGGTGGACCTGAGCGCAGAGGTGAACAAGTACATCCAGGACAAAGAACCCTGGAAGATCATAAAGACCGACAAGAACGCCGCATCTAAATCGCTCAATCTCGCGACGAACCTGCTGAGGACGATCACGCTGATGTACTATCCGTTCATGCCAAACCGCTGCGGGGAAGCGCTGAAAGCGCTCGGTGTCAGGCCGCAGTGGTGGAATGTGGAGAGGCCGATCGTGCCTGCCGGCCACAAGATAACGCCGGTCATGCTATTCAAGAAAGTCGAGCTGTCTGTGCCTGCGAAGCCAGCGAAACCGCAGGCTCAACCAAAGCCCGTTCCTAAGAAAGCGAGCGCGCCCGCACATGCTGTGAAGAAAGCGGAGGTAGGCGAGACGAAACGGCAGGCCGAACGCCCAACCGAAGCCGCCAAACAGCCTGGGATGGAAGAGAAGCTCTCCGCTGAGATAGAGAAGCTCGAGCAGTCGGAAGAGGAGATGAAGGGATCTGGGCTCAGCGACATCTTCATATCCGCCGGTGCGGAGGTTCCGAAGCAGATAACGATGAAAGGAGAGAAGAAGAACAAGAAATCCGCTACGGAAAAGAAGCCCGACAAGGGAAATGAAACGGATTCTGAAGAGAAAGACGACGAGGAGCAATAGCGGCCGAATACCGATTCGGGCAGCCATTTTTAATCTGAACTGGTTATCATTCATCTGTGGGCCCGTAGCTCAGCTTGGCCAGAGCGTCCGGCTTTTAACCGGGATGTCAGGGGTTCAAATCCCCTCGGGCCCGCTATGCCAATCTATCCCGAAGGCAAGCCTAGACGTAAATGGGAGCACATCGCGATACCGCGCGAGAGGCTGAACCGGATGCTCGAAGGCGTGAAGCAGAAGCTGAGGGGCAATCTCCTTTTCGGAAAGCAGGAGCTCGAGGAGAAGCTGAAGCTCATCGAGATGGTGAAGAAGGAGCACAGGCGGCCGAGCGAAGCTGCGCTGAAGAGATTCTTCACTCCCGAGGAGCAGACGATCGTAGATGAGTACCTCAAGCGCTGATCCGATCATGCGCAAGCTATTAAACAGGCCGCATTAAGCTAGGCGCATGAAGGAAGCGGAAGTGAAGATCCTCGAAGTGAATAGGCGTGAGGTAGAGCGCAAGCTGCGCTCGCTCGGAGCCAGGAAGGAAGGAGAAAGAGATCTGCACGCGATCTACTTCGATTTCCCTGACGGATTGCTGAAGGAGCGAGGCAGCACGCTGAGATTGAGGAAGGAAGGGAAGACGTCGGTCTTATGCTTCAAAGGATTCATCAGCAATAAGGGAGCGAAGATAAGGGAGGAGACCGAGACAGAGGTATCGGACTTCGATACGATCCGAAAGATAATCGGCTCCCTCGGCATGACGCCATGGCTCGAGACGAGGAAAAGACGGATCACGTACAGGCTGGACGGCGCGGCGATCGAGTTTGACAAGTACGTGGGGAAGAACAGGCACATACCTGAATTCATAGAGATCGAAGCGAAAAGCCCCGCGGACATAGCGAGGATAGCCAGAGTGCTCGGATTCTCCCGGAAGGACTTCAGGATCTGGTCCACCGTGGAACTGATCAGGCACTACTCAAAATGATGAGCCAGTGAAGAAGCCTTGACGGCCCGTCTCAGGAATTCCATGTCGCCGCTCGACAGGGGCTCCTTGTAAAGTTCATTGACCAGCCACAGGCCGCTTTCACGGATCTTTTCTTTCGGGGAGAAGGAACCGAGCCAGTTCTTCGAGGGAAGGCATTCGTCGCACAGCGAAACCGTGGATATGAGTTTCGATTCCAGTCCGAGCCGCTTTCCCTTATCCTTCACGTCTAACACGACAAAGCTGAAGCTGCCTTGTATGTACTTCGTTACATCCGTCTCCACAGCTGCCTGCTTGCCGAAATCAATCGCGGCCGCGTGCTCATCCTTCGCGCCCCTTGTCGTAAGGTCAATCTCCCAGTCCTTCAGGAACGGATCGCTCTCCTTGTTCAAAAGGCACCTGCCGATGTTCTTGCGGAAGATGCTCCTGTCCTTGTTTTCCGAAATGAAGTGCTGCCTCAACCTCGACCTCAACTGCCCGTCTCCGGTGTGGGTCCCAATACGAACAATCCTGTCTCCGCCATGGGAGGTCTCGCCTCTTTCGAAGAGAGCGTATATCCCATCAGAAGGGATTCGGCTCTCATCGAATGGGAAGCGGTGCCTCTCCATCTCGTTGAACCAACGGTGCAGCGTGTCGCAGGTCTCGCTCATGCGGTCGCCCCCTTGAGGTACTTCAGTTGCCTGCCTATACCCAACCCCTTAAGAGGAATGCTGTATCTTGCGATGTGCGGCAGCAGATGCCTTCGGTATTTCTCTCCCGCCAAAAAGACGAATTCGTCATTATTCAGGTCGGTTGAATTTCTCAGCTGCAAGAGCACCTTGCCGGCCCAGGCGAGAACTTCGGCATCCGGCATCGTGTTCAGCGTCCGGTTGTAGGGCTCGATTTCCTTATCCAAACTGACAAGGCCGTACTCCGCGGAGAGGATGAATATCCGGTCCGGATGGAGCGATTCGGCGTATTTCAGTCCGAGCCTGAATAGCGGACTTATGTACAGATCTCTGGCTTTCGCCTTGTGAGGCAATTTCTTACTTACGCAGGATAACAGAACGACCTTCATCGCCACACCACACACGAGAGCCCTAGGGGAGATTCGAACTCCCAACCTTCTGATTACAAGTTTCGTCTATTGTGGCAATAACTCCACAACAACAGACGCTCTGCCGTTGAGCTACTAGGGCATATGAGAATAAAAGAAGAGGAGAGTTAAAAACGCAGCGTTTCTGCATCGACTAGGAGGTTCAGGAACCGTAGGTTCTGAATTACTTCTTGACGATCGTCGTCTTCTTCGCCCTGAGCGCAGCGTAGTGGCACTTGCGGCAGCGCGTCGCTCCCGTGCGGTTCTTCGTCTTGCACTTGCGGCAGATCAACTGGCTCTTCAGGTCAGCGTCTGCGACAGGAAACTTACCCATAATTACACCTTGATGAACAAGCTAGAATCTGTTCAAAAGCTATTGGAGTTGGCGTTTCGAATTTAAAATGTTTGCGGTGAAGCTTACAGGGCGGGGGTTGAAAAGAAAGAAAAAAAGAGGCCCGATCTGGGAACTCACTTCATCATCTTGGCGATGACTTTTCCGCCGAAAAGCATCATGACCCAGCCGCCGGCCACCTGCTGGATGGTGAATACCAGCGGGTAGTTCATGCTGGTGAACACGATGAACGCTGACGGGATTGTGTAGACTAGCCACATCAGCATGCCGTATTCGATGCCTTTATCCTTGCTCTTCAATGACTTGCCGACGTAGTTGTACGCGTGGGCGAACACCAGACCGAGTACTACTGGATACAGGAAGAACGCCATCATCAGCGGATCCATCGCGGACCTCATGCCCCCGAGGCTGAGGACGTCATAGGGAGCGACCGCCATCACTATCATGTTGACCAGAAAAGAAACGATCAGCATGGCGACGCCAGCGGCGATCCCGGCTTTCAGTGTCTTCATGTTGCACATGGTGCGGCTTGCGCTGGAGAGTTTAAATCGTTATCGAAGAGGAGAGGGAGCGCCCCCATCGGGATTTGAACCCAAATCTCAGCCTTCGGAGGGCCGTGTCATATCCAGGTTAGACCATGGGGGCAGTGAGAGAATGATGCTGTTGGAATTTAAAATAAAGGTGGGAGCGCCCCCGACGGGATTCGAACCCGTATTACAGGCTCCGCAAGCCCGCGTACTATCCGTTATACTACGGGAGCATCCTGACGTAACTAATACTGCGTTTGTTTTTAAAGGAAGTGTTGTTCTTGGCGTCTGAGATGCAGCCCGCTGGAAGTCGATAATCGAAAGAGAAAAGGAAAAGAAAAAAGAAAAAGCGGTTGCCTTTCGGCAACCACGTTGCCTGCTAGCTCAATCCTTGGAGAGCTCGTAGAGCGCCTTCAGCGCGACCACAGCTGCACCCGGAGCGACGAACAGAACGACGTTCTGCACTATCGCGATCAGGAGCGCGGTGAATCCCGCTAACGGGAGCGAAGCGAGCACGGCCTGGAAGCCCGCAGAACCCGCCAGGAAGGCGATGTTCGCGATCAGGTAGAGCTGAAGCTCTTTGTCTCCGATGTTAAGCAGACCAACGATGATACCCAGAACGCCCAACAGCAGCACAGTGTAAGTCTTGCTCATAATGCCTGGTGCAAGTCCTAACACTACCGCTACTAGAAGGCCCGCCATAAAGGCGTAGGCACCGATCATGGCCATGTCTTTTGCTGCCATTTTTACCACCTTGTAGTTTTTACCCATCCCAGCAGCGGACATCGCGCGAGCGACACCCAGCCAAGCTGAGACTGTTGGTTGGACATCCTTGTCCGCGTTTAAAAAGGTTATCCCAAGGCCTGTTTTCGACGTCGATTGCCGTATCTATAAACTGCGGTTTAATGCTCCTCCGAACGCGTAACGCGCGATGCGCGTTCGGACGCGCATGCGTGTTCGCCGTAGGCGAATCACGCGTGCGTTCGGCAGAGCGATGCTCATTAGCTGGAAGGAGTTCATTAAGTATGAACCGCAGTTGTAATGCGCCCGTAACCGCGCTCTCTCCTGTGATACGTTTTTATAGGTTCAAGTTCAACCTTGGGCATGGCAACGAAATGGGGCGAGCTGTTCGTCTGGGCGGGCAGGTTCGTGATAAGCGTGCTCGTCACGCTTGTCATAGCGAACGGCCTGAAGGACAACCCTATGTTCTACAAGGATGCTTTGAAGCCATGGCTCGCCGGAATCTTCGCGGGAGCAGTCTGCTTCTTCATGCTGAACATCATCTCGAAGAAATCCTGAGGAACAGCGCCCAGGATCATTCCAGCTGGCTGAGGAGAGATTCCGCCTTCTTCTGCTCTTTCTGTCCTATCCTCACGGCCACGATCCCCCTCGCGGGCTGGCCGTAAAGCATCAGCCGCCCCCTCGCCCTCGCCATGACATAGAGGGCCGCGAGATCCTCCTCGCCCTGGACCATTATGCGCGCTCTCTTCCTTGACGCCAAGGCATCATCGATCGCCGAGCGCAGCATCAGCGTTATGCGCCCCCTCGGGTTGCTGACGATGTGGGTCGGTATGGGCAGAGGATAAGGCACGGGCTTGCGGCGCTCCTTGCCGTCGTATATCCACACCGCCGGCCGTATGCCGCTCTCGATGAGGAACGCGCCCGTCACATCGCCTACAGCGATCGTCCGCTTCGGGCTGATCCTGCTGCGCTTCATCATCGCAAGCAGCCCCGCTCGTGTGTACAGCCGGCCCAACGGTTTCCTGACCTTATCCTTCACTCCACCGGGGACTCTCTCGCCGCGCGCCATCGGATCACCTTATGTCCGAACGTCGATGCAGCGGTTAATAAAACTGCCGTCGTTGGCCGAAAACGGCATCGCGGCGGTTAAGAAACCTTTTTTAATATTACATTTCAATTAGAACCGAGGTGACAGTAATGGGAATACTTCAGAAGCTATCAGGCTTATTGGGTCTTGGGAAAGAGATGGACCTTGAGGAATACATGGACACCGACGAGCTCGAGGGTGTCGACATCCTTCACGAGGGCGCTGACCGATTCGTCAAGCCAATAGCTCTCGAGAGCGAGTCCGACGTGAGCATCGTCGAGAATGAGCTGTCCAGGGGCAACATCATCCTCCTGAACTTCACTCCTCTCGCGAAGCAGCAGACGAGGCTAAAGAACGCCATCGGCGAGCTCAAGAGCTACACGATGAAGATCAACGGCGACGTCGCCAGGATTGGCAACGAGACCCTGATCCTCACTCCGGAAGGCATCAAGATCGTCAAGAGGAAGAGATAACTCAGTTTTTGTTTTTCGATTCTCCTTCTTTCTGATCTCAGAAGGATAGCGGAGCCGTTAGGCTGTCACCGGGGCTCCGCTGCCTGTTTTTAACGTCGCTGAGCGGCAGCCCTAAGGCGAAAATGGATCAATTCAAATGCTCTTCGTCTACCTTCGTGAGGAACGCGAAGACTAGCGTTATGATACCGAGCACCGCCAGAGCGTGGTCGATGGAGATATCACTGAGGAACCCGACCACAGGATAAAGGACCATCGTAGTGAGCCTGCCAAGCATGGATATGCCCGACAGCACGGTCGCGCGGTTCTTGCTTTCTATATGTTCGTTCATGAAAGCAGAGAGTACCGGCCCCCTGAGCTGCACCAAGGCAGTAACGAGGAATATCCCAACAAGCGCCAGGAACGCCCCTTTCAACACCACGATGGAGATGAACGCTAGTCCCGGGATTACGGCCGTGTAGAACAAGAGATTCTTAGTGCCGAACCATCTCTCCAGCCGCTCCACGTTCATCAGAAGAAACATGCCGAATAGGTTGAAACCAGCTCCGACGAATCCGTTGAGGCCGATGTCAAATCCTACGGTCTTGAGCAGAGGTTGGTATAGCCAGAACATGAAGAACGTGACGGAGCGTATCAAAACCGAGTTGATAGTGAACGCCCTCAGCGAACGGTGCTTGAAGATGTGCTTCAGTCCGTTCAATCCAGCAGCCAGGAATCCCTCGGAAGAGGACCTACTGACCTTCGGCTCGTGGACAGTGAGCATGACCAGGAAGGCAAGGAGTGAAGTGACTCCGGAAAGGATGAATGTCAGCGCAAGAACATACGGATACTGCACGAGCCCGGACCCGACCAAGAGGGAACCGAGCGGGAATGCGACCACCATCGCCATCGTGGACGAAGCAGAGTAATTGGACATCACCCGTTTCGCGTCTTTCTCCTTCTTCATCTTGAGAAGAGTGTCGTATATCCACGCTTCGCAGGCGCCGGACATGAGAGAAACGCCCATCGCGCCGACGAATTCAGCGACGAAGTACATTGAGTAATCGGTCGTGAGCCCGAAGATGAACATGCTGGACGCAGTACACAGGAGACTAAGGATCATTGACACTTTACGTCCATATCTGTCCGCGATGATTCCTGTCGGTATCTCAAGGACGAATATCCAGAACATGAACCATGCTTCGAGCAGGAACATCTGAGTGTAATTGATCTTGCCCCAGTCAAGGAAGAACGGGACCGCTACTGCCCCGAACAGCTGCATCTGATTCAAGAAGTTCATCAGGTAGATTTTGTGAATATCATTGATTTTTGGCAGATTCACCATGAGTATCACAGCAATCGGTTCCACGTTTGTTGTTGTTTCACTTCGGCTTCATCTTCTTCAGGAAATTGATCAGCGCCCGCCCTTCCACTCGTGAGCGGATTCCTCGACGGAAGATCCGCTTCAGGGAGAGGATGGTGGTTTCATATCCCCTGATACCTTTCATGTTGTCGACCAAGCGCTTCGCAGTCTGGTCGATCACATTGCTTTCCATCGGAGAGAGGTACTCCACTTCTTTCGCGTTCGTGTCCTTCTCAATAGTGGTGGCCCTGAATTCATAGAGTATGATCGCGAGCGCATGAGATATGTTCAGCGTCCCGTAGTCTTTAGATGTCGGGATTCTGACGACGAAGTCGCACTTCTCCAGCTCCTGTTTCGTCAGGCCTGTGCCCTCGCGGCCGATGAGCAGCGCCACTTTCGCATCCGTGGCCGCGAGTTTGTCCGCCGCCTCGCGCGGAGTGATCGCATTGCGTAGTACATTGCGCCCTTCTCCATGGAGAGCGGTTGTTCCGATGACGATGGAGCAACCTGAGATGGCCGCTTTCAGAGTCTTGGCTCTTTTCGCTTTCTTCAGCAGGCCGATTGCATGCTTTGAGTACTTGACCGCTTCGGCACCGAGCTTGACTCCGCCCACGATCCTGAGGTCATCGAAACCGAAGTTGGCCATCGTCCTGGCACAGTAGCCGACGTTCTGCTGGTATTCCGGCTCGACTAGAACGACACGGATATTCATGGAAAGCACCGAGGAAAGAGCGAAAACAGAAAGAGATTATCTCCAGACGATGTCCCCTTCTTTCACTGGCTTCTCGACCTTCAGGCCAATAGCCTGGCCCTTCTTCGCCAGCGGGATCTCACTCTTCTCGATCTGCATCGAGCCGATGACCTGGTCGAACGGCTCGCTCTTGCCACCGATGGTGACGAGGTCTCCCTTCTTCAAGTCCGCGCTGAGCTCCACGACAGCTACACCGACTTTAGGGAAATAATGAGTTATACGACCTATCTCCTTCTTGTCCATCGAACCACCTGATTTGAGATGGAAGGCCGGGTTAAAAAGGTTGCTTTCCTCGTCGTAGACCCGGGCAGATAGGTTTTAAACTGCCAATGCGTACGAGAATCGGTGGCCGGCGGGTCGGGAGGCTAGGGGTCTCCTGTCCACAAACCCTCTTCAGTGGGATCTCAAGGCCAGGGACGGAAACTGCGTCGGACGGTCCCAGTACGATTCCGTCGAAGCTCTGTCCCATAGGAAGATGCTGTGCATGAACCGGGCCAGGCCGGAAGGAGCAACCCTATTTGTATAGTGTTTTGTCTATGGGGTAGCGGAGTGGAGGATAGGGCTGGATCAACTTTCCGGTGCAGAAACCAACTCTGGTCAGTCCGGTCACCACTATTCACGACTTGTTTTCATTTCGAGAATTCTATGGCTGCGTAGCCGACGACCGCGTCCTCGTCTCCTGTGGTCTCTGCGCTCGTGGTGTGGTGCAGCAGCTTGCCTGTCTTCGCTCCTAGCAGCTTCGCAGCCACCATGGTGGCTGCCACAGGGCCATATCCACACATAGAGATCTGGTTCTTCGCCACCGTCTGGTACAGCTTGCCTTCGTCAAGCGAGGTGATCGCCTCGATCGCGAGATCATCCTTCTTCTCGGCTGACTGTTTCGGCTCATAGTGAGTGAGATCGCTGGACGCGATGATGATCACTTTCTTCTTCGATCTCTTCACTGCGGCAGCGACACGTTTCCCGACCTCTCTCGCCACGGCAGCGCTCTGGTTCAGCATGCAGATGGGAACGAACTGCACATCGGCTCCGAACATTCGCTGCAGGAAAGGAACCTGCACTTCGATCGAGTGCTCGAAGAGGTGGGCGCTGCCGTCCTTGACGACATCACTGTCGAATATCATCTGCGCGAGATCAGAATCTATCCTTGCCATGCCGAGTGGGGTCTCCCAGACCCCCTCTGGATATATCGACACCTCGGGGCCCATGCCCTGATGGTTGGGGCCGATGATGATGAACGTGGCGCCCTTGCCTAATCCCCGTAGGCGGTTGTAAGAGTATGCGGCGGTTTTTCCGGAATAGCAATAGCCGGCATGAGGGCAGACGAATGCCACAGCGTTCCTGCTGGCGCCCACATCTGCCTTGGAGAGTAAATAATCGATTTGGTCCTCGAGCGCTTTCTTCTGCGCGGGATAGAACGCGCCAGCGACCGAAGGAGTGCGTATATTCATATGATCACTTGATCGGACTGCACCGAATCATTCGGGCAAAGTCATCTTGATCTTTCCTTTCTTGTCCTCGGCGAATATGATGGACTGGAACGTGAATACCTTCGCTTCCTTGTCGAGCCAGCTGTCCTCGGGTATGCTCGCTTTCCAGCAGGTGTGCTCCAGGAACTGCTTGGGGTCCCATCCTTCCTCCACGGCCACCTGGGGCAAGAGGAGGCCCTTGTTGTAGTCAAGGTCTATGATGAGGCCGTCGCGCCCAACCTTGATATGTTTGGGGGCGTCTTTCCTGTCCTTCAGCTTGAGCTCCTCGGGCACGGTGAGTATGCTTATCTCAATCTGCAGCTCTCCGAGCTCATCCACCGAGATCGGCTGGAAACGGTAATCCTCGGTGGCGGAACTGATGGAAAGGTCGCGCACCGCCTCTATCAGCGGGGCGACTGGCAAGGGATGGCCAATGCAGCCCCTGAGCTCCCCTTTCACCTTGAGAGTGACGAAGACGCCGCGCTTCTCCTTCAGCTTCTTCGGAGCATCAGTGATCTCCAGCACCATCTCGTCCTTGATGTAAGCCTCGATTGTCTTATGCGCGAAGTCTATGAGCTCCTTCCCTTCCTTCAATGAGTATTCCGTATCCGCCATGATCACACCTTCCTCTTGAGCCCGCCTACTACTGGGATCCTGTTCCCGCAGTTCTTGCATTTGTTGTCCTTGTCGAGATTCCACTGAGTTATCTGGAACGAGTATCTGCCGATCACGACCCCCTTGCATTTGGGGCAATATGTGCTCTCGCCCGGGTGGCCGGGCACGTTGCCGAGAAGCACGTAATCGAGGTGCTCCCTGGCGATCTCCTGCGCCTTCTCCAGCGTCTCCACCGGAGTGTCCGGGATGTGCATCATCTTGTAGGCTGGATAGAAGCGTAGCAGATGGAGCACGGTCTCCTGACCCAGATTCTTCCTTATCCATTTGGCCAGGTCCCTCAGCTCGTTCATGTCATCCCCGAGCTGCGGCACGATGAGGTTGGTGATCTCGAAATAGATTCCTTTCTTCTTCACGTTCTTCAGGCTCTCGTAAATCGGTTCGACATCAGGGATTGAGACGTAGTTCTGGTAGAACTGCTTGTTGCCGGACGCCTTGAAGTCTATGGTCATCGCGTCGATGTAGGGCGCGCCCATGTCCAGCATTTCCTTGGTGAAATAGCCGTTGGTCACCCAGGTGTTGAAGAGCCCCGCTTCCTTCGCCAGCCTGCCTACGTCATAACAGATCTCGAAGAATATCGTCGGCTCGGTGTAGGTGTAGGAGATGCCATCGACTCCGCCCTCCTTCGCCAGCCTGACCACCTGCTCCGGAGGGATGTCCTCTCCTTCCATCCTGTCCGGCTGGCTGATCATCCAGTTGCAGCAGTACTGGCATCTGAAGTTGCAACCCATGGTCGCGATGGAAAGGACATCTGAATCTGGATGGAAATGCGCGAGAGGCTTCTTGCCTATCGGATCCACGCCTATCGTGCACAGCCTCGGATAATTCAGGGCGTAGAACTTTCCGCCGGTGTTCTTCCTGACCAGGCAGAAGCCCGTCTTCCCGTCCGTGATCGTGCATCTGCGCGAGCACGTGGCGCACTTCACTGCCGTGCCCTCGGTCTTCGAGTAGAGGTAGCACTCCTTCCGCCCTTTCAGGGCGGCCGATTCAGCCACATTGACCTTCGCGGTGTCGGTGACAGTGACCATGCAGACAGGTCGGAACTGGGGCTTAAAAAGATTACAATTATAATAAAGACTAGCGAATTCATCGTATGCTGGGGTCGCCTAGTGGCTAGGGCGGCAGCCTGCTACCAAAATCGGCAGACAGCTGTTCGGTCGAAAGACCTCCGCGAGTTCGAATCTCGTCCCCAGCGCTTACACTAATCCTACTTCTAAAACGAAAAAGAGATGAAAAAGAGAAATAGAAAAACGAGAGTTCAGCCGATCTGGTAGACGACCGACACCGTAGCGGACACGTCGATGTTAGCTGACGGGAGATTGGTCGCGACCTGCTTGACATCGACGGACGGCGCTCCAGTTGCCTCCGCCCTGTAGATCGGATACGGCATGTAGTTGTAGTCAGAGGAGCTCACTGACACGAGGCTGCCGAGCGGCGTGTTGAGACCGGCTGCGATTGACTCCGCCTTCGTCTTCGCGTCCCTGGACGCATCAGCGAGTACGGATGCCTTGTACTGGTTCTGCTTGGCCACCGACAGATCATAGTTGATGTAGTTCACCAGCGCGCCGGAGTCCACAGCTGCGTCAACGACCTTGCCTGCGTTGTTGAAATCGGTCAACGTGACGGTCATGGAGTTCGTGGCGACATAGCCTTTCAGAACCTGACCCTTGTCCTGCGTCCAATCGTATTCCGGGCCGACGCTGAACCCGCCCGTCTCTATATTGCTCCTGTCTACTCCGACTTTCAGGAGTGAGGTGAGCACTGCATCAGAGATATTGGAGTTCAGGTTCTTCGCCTCGTCTGCGGAAGTGTTGGACCTTGTCTGGACCTGCAGATATATCAGCACTTTGTCTGGTGGCACCGAAATCTGCGCCGTACCCGTGACAGAAATTGTCTTCTCCGAAGACGTCTTCGGGACAAGGTATGTGATCGCGGCCAGAAAGCCGAGGATCACGATAAGGACGACTGCTATCGTCGTCCAGTTCATCGATTGCAATGGTTGTCTAGCCATAATTTGATTATGCGGACTATTTTAAAAGAATGTCGGGTGCGCTTCAGTTCTTACCTGTAAGCACGTCCCTGCCGTTGAAATGGATCTTCAGGGGCTTGTCCTGCTCGAACGCGACGCCGAGGTCCCGCGCTATCTCAGCCTTCTGGAACTGCCTTGCTATGTCCATGTAGTGCGACGGCTGGGAGAGCAGGTCGAGGCGCGAGAGCTTGAGGCACGCCTCGTTCGCGGTCTTCGATTCTATCCTGTAGATCAGCTCCCCTTCCGCGGTCGTAACGTCCCCGATAATGTTCCCATCCTCGAGCCTGACCAGCACTGTACCTCTAGAGTCGCCCATCTCCACGGTCTTGAGCATAGCGTCCACCGGCCTCTCCCATATCTCGCACTTGCACAGATTCCTGGCGTCGTCCCAGTCCTCCTCGTAGATGTGGGCCGATATCGAAGTGATCGACAGCTTTCCGACCTCGAAACCGAGCGCCGATGCGATCTCCTCCTGGACGGATCTGATGCCGAATGCGTTCAGTATGCCTGCCTTGAATATGTCGTGGGTCCTGAACGAGGCGAAGAGATTGATCCTGCCGTTGGTCTGCAGCACCTGCATCTGCGTCAGGCAGACAGGGGACTTCGACACCGTGTCGATCTCCGGGTCCCACACTGTCGCGACAGCTCTCCGCGATGTGTTGCACGCCTTCATCTTGTCGATGAGGAACCCTATCTGGTCGATGAGCGCGCCCTCGCCGGTGCGGTAGGCCCTCAGCCTCTGGCCGTAGGTGTAGGTCGTCCCTTCCGGCACGGTCGCGGTCCGGAACACGCTGTTGACGTAAGAATCTATCGACTCTTTCGTCAGTATCCCCAGGGTGTGCCTGAGGTTCTCGGGCCAATCCGGGATCAGAGGATCGGAGGTCCTCTCGTCTTCGATCACCCAGGTGACCGCGCCGATCTCCTTTATCTCCTTACCGTACTCGTCCGGCTTCACTGTCCCATACCTGATTATCCTGTCGACTACCCTGATCCATGCATCCGCAGTCTTCCGACCCCTTACAGACCACCCCACTTCCTCGGACGGGAGCCCTTCTATCGTCTCCCTCTGAAAGACCGGGAATGATGTCGGCTCCATGTAACGCGGATGCGGTTTTTTCAGCTTCGCTATCCTCTCGAGCACTGTCGGTAGGTCGGCGTCGCTGACGTCTATGAGCTCGACATTCTTTATCACCTTGTTGATGACCGAGAAATCGATGTTGTCGTGCAGCCTGAATCCCGAGCCGTTCACTTTCCCGTCTTCGGCCACGCCGTTCTGCCACACTTTCTCCAGGATCTCCCAGCCAGTCCTGCCTATCGGAGTCTTCGAGAGCGGACCTCTCCCCCAGATAAGCAGGTGCCTGATCTCCGGGTTCAGGCACAGGTTCCTCAGAATGATGTTGACCCCTTCCTTGCTGTAGAGCGTGCCGATGATGCTGCAGGAGTCCAGAAGCCCCGGGGCGGTCTTCGTGACTATGGATGGTTCGCTCCACACTGTGCAGAGCCCTACAGAGTTCCCTCTGCCGACTAGCACTCTGAACTTCTCAGGCAAGTAAAGGTCCTTCGCTCCCACGCACTCAAGCCCCCCCTACAGTTAATGGGAGGATAAAGGAATAAATAGCTAAGTCCCACGTCCGTGAAGAGGACTGACGGCTGCTGTTGGTTTTTTAAACGCCTCCGATGGTATATCACCATCATTTTACAGCGCCGAAAGAAGGCCATTGAAACGAAGGGTGAATAGAATGGGCATGAGCAAGAAGGACCTCGCGAGGAAGAAATCTAACCTGAAGAGGAAGCTCGAGGAGCTCGAGAAGAAGGCGAAGTACGACGTCCTGAACAAGGAGCTCCAGAAGGAAGTCGAGGAGCTCAGGAAGGAAGTCGCGGAACTGTGAGCGGCCTGGAAGGCAACGATGCAGCAAAGCATCGTTCATGACCGTTCAGGAACCGTTCCTGGGATAGCGTATATTAACCTAGATTGACATAGGTTAGCTGATAGGACAGGATAAGCCAAGCGTGTGATCTCATGGTGTTGTGTATCGTAGCGTTAGTGGTGTTCGCGGTGCTGTCGATATTCTCCGCGAAGTACAGGCCATTGGCAGCGGAGGCTTTCGACTGCGTCTTCAGGAAGATGACCCTGAGGAAGTGCGAGACCGGCCTCGACCAGAGGATCAAAGGAGAGATCATCGGCAAGCTCATGATGCACAACGAGAAGGCGGCAGGATTCGTGTTCAAGCACTTCGAATCGATATCGTTCGCGTTCACGGTGCTCTTCTTCGCGAGCATGATATACAGCGGATACAGCCTGTACAACCTGTTCACGCTCGGCACATGCGACCCGAGCTCGGGCAACTGCGTACTCTCCTCGCTCGTCAACGTGACGAAGAACACGACTCTGCCTCCATGCGGACTGCAGGGGTTCATAGAATTTTACGGAGCGGAGTGCCCGCACTGCCTGAAGATGGCGCCGATAGTTGCGAAGCTCGAGAACGAGACGGGCGTTAACTTCACGAAGCTAGAAGTATGGCACAACGAGAGCAACGTCGCGATCATGCAGCTGCACGCGGCGGATATCGAGAGGGACTGCAAGTTCCTCGGAGTGCCCGCGTTCATCAGCCTGAAGACGAACAAGTCGGTGTGCGGCGAGATGTCCGCTGACGCGCTGAAGCAGTTCATACTCCAGAACGGCTGATCGGCCGTTTGTGTGATCATTATGGGTATAGACTCAGACAAGGTAAGGGCTGATTTTCCCATACTTGGGAAAACAATCAATGGCAAGCCGATAGTCTATTTCGACAATGCCTGCCAGAGCCTGAGGCCTAAGCAGGTGGTGGACAAGATAGACCAGTACTACCTGGAGTTCCCGGCCTGCGGAGGCAGGAGCGGGCACAGCCTCGGACGCAAAGTGGACGAGGAAGTGAAGAAGTCCAGGAAGACGCTCGCCAAGTTCTTCAATGCGAAGGAGAACGAGATCATATTCACCAAGAACACGACGGAATCCATCAACCTCATCGCCTACGGCATGCAGTGGAAGGTCGGTGACTGCGTGCTCATATCAGACAAGGAGCACAACTCCAATCTCATACCCTGGCAGCAGCTGAGGGAGAAGGGAGTGAGGCTGCTGAGGTTCAGGTTCGGAGACATCGAAGATTTCGAGAGCAAGCTGGACAAAAGCGTCAAACTTGTCTCATTCGTCCACACATCCAACGCGGACGGCACCACGCAGCCCGCCGAGAAAATCGCGAAGATAGCCCACGGCAACAAGAGCATCGTTCTCCTAGACGCCGCCCAGAGCGCGCCGCACAAGCAGTTGGACATGAGGAAGCTTGGTGTGGATTTCATGGCGTGCTCCGGCCATAAGATGCTCGGCCCTAGCGGCACCGGCCTTCTCTACGCGAAGGAAGGCAGCATGGAAGGTATGAGGCCGTTCATGACCGGCGGGGAGACTGTGATAGATTCCACTTACGATTCTGCGACATTCGAGAAGGTGCCCAACAGATACGAGGCAGGACTCCAGCATTACGCCGGCATCATAGGTTTCGGCGGCGCGGTCGAGTACCTAGAGAAAGTGGGGATGAAGAGCATCTCCGAGCACGAGACGAAGCTGAACTCGATCATAACAAATGAGATCGGCAGCGATGTGCAGCTGCTCGGTCCGATGGACGCGAATGAGCGCGGTGGGATGTTCAGCTTCAATGTCAAGGGCGTGAACTACCATGAGGTGGCTGTGCTGCTGGACAAGACCGCGAATGTCATGATCAGGAGCGGGATGCACTGCGTGCACTCCTGGTTCCACGCCAACGGCCTCGACGGCTCCGCAAGGGCGTCGTTGTACTTCTACAACACCGAAGAGGAATGCAACGTGTTCGTAGATTCAATCAGGAAAATAGCAAAACTGAAATGAGGACCATCAAGGTGATATCATGAAGAAGAAGGATATTGAAACGATCAAGCTGTTCGGGATTGTGGCGGTCGTGCTCATCGCGGCTGTCGTCATGATTGGAATCGGCGGACCGGCGCAGCAGGCAGTTGGGACTAACAAGCCGACACAGGGCGCCCAGACACAAGGCATCGGAGCTGCAGTCAATTCAGGCAACGGCACGACCGGAAACGGAGCCGTCGCCCCAGAATCTGGCGCCAACACCAGTGCGGTTGAATCCAACACTAGCGCACAGCAGGAAAGCTCATGCAAGCAGAACTCGGTATACTTCATATACGCGGACTGGTGCCCGCACTGCCAGAAGATGAAGCCTTGGGTGACAGACCTCGAGTCGCAGGGATACAAGTTCGTGAAGACCAGCAGCGACAATGTCGATTCAGTCAGGGGCTGCCTCGCCGGGATCGGCCAGATGCAGTACATACCTGAGTTCGTCTGCATATCCAACAAGCAGGACCACGTCGGCGAATTCACGGACGAGAATGCCATGAAGGCGTTCGCGGACGCCTGCGGCACAGGACCGCAGTGAGCGAACAGTCAGAAGAGCGAGAAGAATTCGCTCGCCGCCCGGGCGGTCTTCGCTGAGACCAGTTCGGGTTGCTCTTTCTTTTCTTTAGCTATCGCGCCCACGATCAGTCCTACATCCATCGGAGTGATGCGCCTTCCGCCTGACAGTTCGATAGGTGAATCGGTCTCCACCATCACATCGACCATCTTCTCCTCGGACTTCCTCAGCATCTCTGAGAGCTTCCTTGCTGAAGACATCGCGAGAGTCATCGGAAGGGATATGTGCCACCCTTGGTCCGCTATGTCGCTGACGAAATCTGGCTGGTTGAAGTAATGGAATACGACTTTCTTGACGCCCAGGTCGGAGAGCTTCTTCATCGTCTCAGGATAGGCTTCCCTGCAATGTATGACAATCGGCAGCCTCAGCTCTCCGGCAAGCTCTACGAACTGCATGAATACGTCGCGTGAACGCTGCCTCTTCCACGGTTCCTTCACCAGGACATCATCGAGGCCGATCTCTCCGATCGCCTTCAGCTCTGAACGGTGTTCCTTGATCGATTCGATATACGAATCGATATCTTTCTCGCTATTGGTGGTAGAAACCGATTCGAGGGGGTGTATCCCTGCGGCCGCGAAGACGAATCCCTTGTTCTTCCCTGCGATATCGAGGGCCAGCGGCAGGTCCTGCGGCCTCGCGCAGACCGTCACGAGCGCTGACATGCCTGCCGCCCTGCAGTCCGCGATCAGCATGTCCCTGCCGAAGAACGTCTCTTTCTGCTCCAGATGGCAGTGTGAATCGATCATCCCCGCGTACGTGTGGGCTGCTGCCATAGAATTTCCGGCGCTCCGCTCCACGTCGTTCATGCGTCAAGGGCGACGGATATGCTTATATATGTTTCCGGCTAATTAGAGGACGTAAGACGTTAATCTTTGAGATATCCGATCGGTAGACAGTGATTTTTATGACAGAAGGTGTAGTTCCAGGCACAGCCAAGGATTTGAAGATCGGCAAGTACGTCATGATGGACGACGAGCCGTGCAAGGTCGTCGAGATGCAGGTGTCCGCCCCAGGCAAGCACGGAGCGGCGAAGATGAGGATCACCGGCATCGGGATATTCGACGGGAACAAGCACACCCTCCTGAAACCGTCCGACGGCGACATCGATGTCCCGATGGTGGAGAGGAAGAACGCCCAGGTCGTCTCGATCAGCGGAGAGATGGCGCAACTCATGGATCCGACCACGTACGAGATGTACGAGCTGAAGATCCCGGAGGAGCTGAAGGGCCAGATCGAGGCAGGCAAGGAAGTGGAGCTCCTCGAGGCCATCGGCAAGCGCCTCATGCAGAAGGTCCGCTGAAATCGCGATTATAACGTCATAGAAGATGGTCATATGGTTGAAGTCAAGATCGGCAAGAAAGTGAGCAATCCGCTCATGCACAGGGACGAGGTCGAGTGCATCGTCAATTTCGAGCAAGGCACCCCGAAGCAGGATGAGGTCAAGGCGGCGATCGCCAAGGCGCTCGCGGCGACACAGGATCTCGTCGTGGTGAACAGGTTCGTCCAGAACTTCGGCGCCAAGCAGGCGAAGGTGCTCGTGTGCGTCTACAAGTCGCACCCGGCGATGAAGAAGTCGATCAAGGAGAAAAAGAAGAAAGAGGAGAAGAAGCCGGCGGCGTAAGCGCGCTGAGCGGAATGTCATGTTGTTAGGGTGAATACGATGGCTGAAAAGAAGGCGAAGGGCTTCAAGCCTTTCAAGAAGCACAGGTCCTGCCCGAGATGCGGAGCCGGGGTGCACTTGGCTGAGCACAAGGACAGGTTCGCGTGCGGGAAGTGCGGTTACATGGAGAAGAAGTAGCTGTTTTGATGATTGTGATTCTAGAGGTATTATTCAGGTGTTGTTATGGGTCTGAGACCAGGAAGGATCGTCCGTGAGATCAACAAGCAGGCGTGGGCACGCTACTCGAAGAGGAAGCCGAGGAAGTCGTATGTGAAGTCCATGCCGCACAACGCGGTGCAGGTCACCACGATGGGCAACCAGCAGGGCTACTACACTAAACGCGTGGATCTCGTCGCGTCCAGGCCGATTCAGGTCAGGGACAACGCGCTCGAGGCATCCAGGCAGGCGGCCAACAAGTACCTCGAGGCGAAGATACCGATGAAGTACCACCTGTTCCTCAGGGTGCAGCCGCACCACGTCATCCGTGAGATCAAGATGGTCTTCGGTGCCGGCGCCGACCGTATCCAGAAGGGTATGAAGCACGCTTGGGGCAGGCCGAGCGACAGGGCAGCGAGAGTGTATCCTGGCTCGATAATATTCACGGCGCGCATCATGCCGGAAGACCTCCCTCACGTGAAGGAGGCGTTCCGCAGGGCCAAGATCAAGCTCCCTGGCTCCTACCGTGTCGTCTCTCTAGATGAGACCCACGGGACCGCGCCTATCGCGGAATAAGGCACACATAGAATGAGGATAGAAGAGCAGATTCTGTCCCAGTCTCTTGGTTTTTTCTCTTAATCAGGGCTAGCGTAGCTCGCGCGCCGACGAAATAGGATCAGATGTCGCTGCATTTCGAGAATCCGCCGCCACCGAGAGCGGTGATGATGGTCGGGCCGATGATCGCCAGTACCAGTGATATGATCGCACCGGTCAGGAGGTTCATCGAGTAGCCTATAGCCTTCGCCCTCATCTCAGCGCCGAAGAAGTTTCCTATCGCGTAGGATACTCCCGATACCACGAAGAGCACGAACGCTATGATGGGCAGAAGACCGTTGGTCAGATCGCATATGGACTTCAACCCGC
>Ga0315274_10000500_pt1 | contig 61281 bp, 68 predicted proteins | sample YL17G02_20_MG_FD_203700 | JGI IMG/M metagenome (GOLD analysis project Ga0315274, IMG submission 203700) | Sediment microbial communities from Yellowstone Lake, YNP, Wyoming, USA - YL17G02_20 | ecosystem: Environmental > Aquatic > Freshwater > Lake > Sediment | place: USA: Wyoming | collected...
CTGAAACTGTGAAATTGCCCACATCCCTGAATCCGGGCTTTACTGTTATGTTTACGCTGCCTCTTGTCTGAGGGCTTACTTCTAATGAGCTCTTTGTCAGTGAGCTCCAGTAAGGGCCCTTGAAGTTGAAAAGTATCTTGTTTATTGATGTTCCTTCATTCATCACAGTGACTGGGATGTCAAGTGATTCATGCTCGCAGATAGAATAATAGTTTTGAGGCAGGAATATGCTGTATTCATAGCAAGGCTTTATGTCCAGTGTTGCCTTGGCCTCATTTATTGTCATGCTTGTTGTCGCCTTTGCCTTTACTGTAAAGTCTGATTTTCCGGCATCGCATGATGTGTTTACATATATGGAGAATGTCTTGTTGCTGTTTGAATCTATATTAAGGACAGAATCTGACAAAATCACCTTGTCTTTTATAGGGCCTTCAATGCTTAACTGATAAGATTCCATGTACTGTCCTGTATTCTTTAGTATTGCAGTGTAAGTTACTGGCGAGCAAGGGCATGTTTCCAGCGTCTGAGGTGTTATGGTCAGGTCAGAGGCATGGCAGTCATCGACTGTTATGCTGTGAATTACTTCTTTTTCCTCGCTTCCTGAGTTTATCTTGACTGTAAGGTCATATGTTCCCGGTGTTGTCCTTGAGCTTGGGGTTATGTAGGCATAAAGGTATTGCGCTCCGTCCTCAATTGAGAATCCTGTAGGCACTACTGTTGAGAATGGCTTTGCAGTGCCTGCAGTGTTTACTGTGAAGGTTCCTGAGCCTTTTATGATATCAGTCACTACAATTGTAGTGCCGGCGCAGACATTGCCTGTTGAGCCTGCTTCTACAGTGAATGCAAGCGCTCCTGAAGATAAAAGAATTAACAATAGGGCTGATAACACGGTAAAAATTGTGCTTTTATCCATCTTAACCTTAGCCTTTTTGTTGTCACTCTAAAAGTTATACTATATATAAAGATTATTGTAGTAAAAAAATCAGTTTTAATTGATTATTATTCAAACTGATAGACTGCTGATTGCCAGTAAGATGCTTTAACCGACGGAAATCTGAGACTTCCGTCATGAGTTAAAGAAAAAAGAAAAAGAAAGGAAGGAAATATAATTAAAAATAATAAAAAGACTTTCCTTCAGTCAGCCTAGGAGTACACTTGCATTGTTTTTTAAAGACTTAGTAGTAGCTCTCTTCCTCAAGCTTGTTTTCGCCCTTTTTTGTCTTGACGAAAACAATCACTAAAACTACCAATACAATGGCCAGGATTACTGCAGTGACCAATAATGGGTCTATTGCAATTCCAGCTTTGTTCTGGTTTGTAATGTCGCTTGTTTTTCCAGTTGTTGAATTAACACCTGAAACTACTATTGTATCTTTCTTTATTGTTTCTGAGTCACCGTTGTAAGCCTTGACTTCAAGAGTGTAGGTTCCTGCAGCTGTATTTGCTGGCACATTCAAGGATAGTGCTAATTCATTAGCATCTGCCTTGTAGTCAGTATCTACTGCAACAAGATCTCCAGCTCTTTCCTCTGTAACCAATCCCAATTCAGGAATGCTCATTCTGACATAAACATCATCCATTTTGTCAGAACCAGTATTCTTTACAACAACATTTGCTGTAAGGGTTTTTCCTGCTTCGATTGTTAGAGGTTTAAGCACCTTCTGTATTTGAAGCTGGTCATCAGTTCTTTGAACCATAATGTCGAATGATCTCCATTCTAGTTCATAACCGTTTCCATCCTTCAATTGTACAGTCAGAGCGTAGTAATCTCCTGGGGCTGTTAGTTCAATGTCTGAAGGCACTTCTATATTCAATGTTCTTGTATAGGTTGTGCCAGCAACGACATCAATAGCCTTTGTAGAAACTTCTACTTTCTTGCTGTGCTCGTATCTTAGCTGGACTTCTACTGTTACATCTTGGTAATCAAGCGATTCGTCGAATGTTACCTTTACAGGTATTGTGTCTCCGCGAATCACGCTTACTGGGCTGTCTGAAGCGCCGTTTACATCAACGCTCATAGCGGCCATAGCGCTTGGTATCACTGATAAAACAAACAATGCAACCAATGCAATTATAAGTTTTTTCATTTTTTTTATTGGTCTGTTTATTTTATTATTATGATTTAATTTTGTTTTAATTGTGTAGTGACAACACATATATAAACCTTTAGGTTTATTCTACGCTCATTCTCCTAATGTTTCTTAGTTTGCTTAGGTATACGAAGATGCATACAATTAGTATAAGGGCAACTTCTCCGAGTATTATAGTTTGTACTGAAATTCCTTCAGTTGGAACTACAGGAGCTATTGTCTCATTTTCAGAAGGGATTATTACTGGGCCTTTTGCTCTGACTGTTACTGTCTTTGACATGCTGTCATAAATAGTTGTTGCAGTCAAGCTGTAATTGCCATCAGCTGCAGTTGAAGGTATTGTCATCTGAAGCGTCTTCTTTATAGTGCCGTTTTCGCCTATATTGAAAGGTGCTGTTTCAGAGCTTATGCCTAATGCAGGTATCTTTACATAGATTATTGCATTATCTTCATCAGTGTTTCCTTCATTCTGTATTTCAACTTGGATTGAAATTGTGTCTCCAGGTGAAACTACAGTAGTAGGCACTTCGACAGATTTAATGTTTAATATGTGATCTATGCCCTGAACTATAATATTGAATGTTTCTGAATCAGTGGCATTGCCGTTTGAAGCAGTTATTGTGAATGAATAGGTTCCTTCCTTTTTAGGAGTCCATGTGAATGTATTGCCATCCCAGTTATAGTCTGCGCTGTCAACATCAGGGCTTGAAACAGAGTATGTCATGGTGTTATCGCTTGCATCTGTTGCATGAGGTGTTATGATTACCTTTTCTTTTTCAACAACAGTTATGTCTCCAATGTGATTTAGCACTGGAACATTAGATTTTGATACTTTTAATGTCAAAATTGTAGATGAAGCGTCTTCATCGGCATCTTTGGCCTGTATAATTATATTATAGGTGCCGTCATCAAGTCTTGTAAGAGTGAATCTCTGTCCAAAACCATTTGTGCCCCAGTTATCATTTTCATAGAATGTCTGGATTTCCGTTCCAGCTGAATTGTATAATCCTATATGTATATCTATATTAGGATTCATTGAGAATACATTGGCATCAAAGTATACTGCTGTGCTGTTTGAGGTCTCGATGCTTGTTGCACCGTTGTTAAACTCTCCGTAAACAGTTACTGCAGCTACATTTGCTATTCCTAAAAGCAGGAATGAAAGTGCGAATATTAAAAATTTGAATGTGTTTTTCATTGTTAGAAATTATAGCCTCCCTTTATCTTGTAGCCTTCAAGTTTGCTGTTTTTGTCAAAGTCTGCTCCAATGCTTATTCCAAAATTAGCTGATGGATTTATATTAAGGTATAATCCACCTTTGATTGCTGTTTCATTTCTTGGACCATCAACTTTTTGATGACTGTTATATGACATCTGATTGCCGTTCTTGAATATCTTTTCAGTAACTGTTCTTGTGTCAGTTATTTCGTTGTTTTCAGCACCAATGCCTAATCCTATTGAACATTCTCTGACAGGGAATCCTGTATCGATTATGCCCATTAAAGAAAAGTTGTTTATCTTTTTGCTTGTCTCTGTTTTTCCGTATCCTGTGAAACCATTTCCCAAAGGAGCTGTAATTTCAACCGGATCTATGCTTTTACTGCCATTGCTGTAGCCAAGTTCAACGCCAATTCTGTTAATTAATGGCACTCCAACAACACCGACATTTAAGTCGCCAAAATAGCTTAATGCATCAAGATTATTGTTTTTGCCTACACCAAAGGCAATTCCTATAGGTGATTCGTAAACCTGAACAACTTCTGTTTTATTTGTGGTTCCAATCTTTCCTTTAAAGAAATTGGAAGTTTCTTTCAATTTGTCTGAATAAGAATCCAGCTTGTTTATATAGCCGTTTATGACATTATTCTTTTTTGATTGTAATGTTTCACTTTCCTTTTGATTGTTGTTTATGTTTCCTTCCAAGCCATTGTAATCGTTTTTCATTTCTCCAAGAACATCTTCAAGGCCTTCTTTCTTTACAATTGTGACAGTAGCTGGAGCTGTTTGTTTTGGCTCTTCTTTCTTGATTTCAGCAGTCTTTTTCTGTAGAATTGGTTTTATAGCTTTAGGTGCTGTTCCTGTGTCAGCAGCGTATGCTGAAGAAACTGCAATTATCCCTGCAGCTACATAAGGTGCTATTTTTTGTATTAAATTTTTTATTGTCATTTTTCCTTAGCCTTGTTTTGTTGTAACTCTGTAGTAGATACTACTATTTAAATGTTTCGTTTCTAACCTTTTCTATCTTGATTTTTGTAATTCCGCCCAAAATTTTTCTTGTTGAGCTCACGTCGTAACTTGCTACGTCCTTTGGATCTCCGCCAGCGAAATTTATTATCTCTGCGTCTGGCAGCTGGTCAAAAATATCTGTAAAAGTCTTCAGGTACTCAGGTTTTGTGAATTCTACTGTTTCTTGTTTTCCCATATCATAAAGATTGCTCTTCAGGAAGACTCTGTTCTTTCTGGCAACTGACTGGAAGTCCTTTCCAACTTCAAGATATATGTCAAATTCATCAGTGTCTTTCTGCTCAATTCTTGTTTCCTTGACTTCCTTGTATGTATTGGTTTCTTTCTGAGTGTTTAATTGAGATTTTTTGTCTTCTATTGCTGAAACTCTGGTGTCTAAGCTTTTGACTTGATTATATAATCCGTTTTTTGAATATATATCGGCAACTATTTTCTCAGCTTTTTTTAGATTTTTTGAGTCTTGATATAATTCATATCCCTTGTATCCGCCTAGTCCTATAATAGTAAGGCCTGCTAGTGTAAGTGCACTATACCCTACAATTTTGGCAGCCTTGCCTAAAACTTTTGCAGTATTTTCTCCGTATTCTAGAATTTTGTCCAAATTAAATTTCATTTTTGGTTTTTTCTCCTGGGATTTAAGACGGTCTTCTTTCTTTATAAATCTTTCGCCTGTGCCCCTACTTTCAAGTGGTACCACTTTCTTTACTTCTTCCTTTTCTGTTTTTCCGTACTTCCCCTCGCCTGCCTCTTCCACTTTCCTTTTGTACTCCTCCATGCCGGTTATTCTATTCCAATAAGCATTTAATATCATTACATCAGAATTGAGCCTTTCTTTTACGGTATTTGGTTTTAAGATTTCGTCCAGAATTTTCTCGTATTCTTTGTTTTCACAAAAATCAATTATTTCGCAGGCCTCTGCTTCAGTTTTATTATATGTTTTTGTTATAGATTCAATAAACTTGTTTCTGTCAAAAAAATCATTGTGATGCCTGTCTTTTGCAATTCCATTTATCCTTAATCTTTGAAACACCCCCTTGATTTCCTCAGAGTGCTTTTTTGCCTCTTGTTCGATTGCTCCACGAGTTGTCTCTTTAATGATGCCGCTTCCAAGATTGAGTGTTATCTTCTCATTATCATTAGGTTTTCCGGTTGGTGTGTTATCTTCCATTTTCATTAGCTTATATACTACTATAAAGTGGTTATATTTAAATGTTTTGATTTATTCAGCCCTTTCAACATTAACTTCAGAAATTGAATTAGAAGCCGAATTAATGCAATTTTCGAGGCTCTTGAATTTCAGTTTGTCAAATTCATCCATGGATTTTAGCCTGCCGGTTACATAGTATAGCCCCAGCTTGGTGTTAATTTTGAAAATGCCTTTCTGACTGACAGTATTATACATCTTGTCCATGTCATTAGTGTCCATGTAATCTAACAGCTTGCGCATATACTCATCGTTAATGTTCTTGATCTTGATTTCTTTCCTGTTACTGCCTTCATTCACAATGAAGGTAAGATTGTAATTTTCATTTTTTTTCTCAAGTTTCTCGAATCTTTGGTTTAACATATCCATCATCATCTTTCTGTTTTCCCTCTCCTCTTCGCGAATCTGAGGTATTTCTTTATAGCATTTTATTATAGAATCGTTTTGTTCAGTCATCTTGTCATTGATTGTTTCTTGAAAATCATTCATTTGAGTGTCTAGGGTTTTTTTATTCTCGTCAATCTTGCTGTCAAGCTTGTTGATCCAACATCCGACATAAATGACTCCGGCTGTCAGAGCTAAAGCGCAGCCCCCCTCTATCAAATCCAATATCCATCCTTTGCCTTTCATTTTTAATTTTACTTTACTGTCTCTGCTATAGAAAACAATTTTATTTAAAGATTTCTGTGCTGCTGTGCTACTTGGATAATCTGGCAAGAATCTTCTGCATCTTCAGAGCATCCCTGTCAAGAAGAGGAGATTCAGAAATGATTGTGAACTTGTAGTTTTTCTCTGCAATCAGTTCAGCCAGCGGCTTGAATGGCGGAGAGCTGTCAATAGGGATGTGGTATCTTTCTCCTTTGTCGGAAAACACAATACCTGAGAAATGGCAGTGCATGTCTTTTAGATATTCTGGACCGAGCTCTTTCTTTATTTGATTTATTATTTTTTCATAGTCCTCTTTTGTCTTCAGCCCGCCGTTGCTTACAGCATGCATGTGCGCGAAATCGATTACAGGCCTTGCCTGCTTCAGCTTTTTGCAGAGCTCGATGATTTCATCCAATTGCCCGAAGCTGCTTTTTTCCCCGGCTGTTTCAAGTCCCAGGAAGCATGAAAGCTTTTCATCTTTCATTTTCTTTTCTGCTTCTTTCAGGATTTTCAGTGCGTTATCGAATGCAACCTGCTTGCTCTGCTTCTGGTAGAATCCGGGATGAAACGCGATTATTTTCGCTCCGAGAATTTCAGCTGCGCGGGCTGTCTGGATTATGTTTCTCATTGTTGTCTGCTGCTTTGCTTTTATCGGCGAGCAGCAGTTTATCCAGTAAGGGCTATGGCAAGACAGCCTGACATCTTTTTCCTTTGCGACTTGCGCAGCTTCGATTGCATCCTCTTTTCTGATTCTGACGCCTCGGACAAATTCAACTTCGAGTGCGTGAAGGCCTTCAGCGGCAACATATGCAATCCCTTCAGGCAGCCTCTTGCCTTTGAGCTCAAGAGGCATTCCAGCCGGCCCGAATCTCATTATAGAATACATTTTAGTTGATAGTTAATGTTTTAATTTGATTATGAATTGATGTCATGGATTTATGCTGATTTGCTATTTAACTGATTTAGAATCAAACAGCGCTCTGGTTGAACTGGCCGATGTTCTGCATTATATAGAGATGCATCTTTTCTATTATCATGTCCTGCAGGGCCTCTTTCAGAAGACCGTGGCAGTACTCAAGTTTTGACTCAGGCAAAAAGCTGCCTGCCAGAGATTTAGGGATATTGCAGTTCATTGCCTGCCCTTCAATTGTTTTTGCAAGGCTGGGAGACAGCTGTACATTTACTGCTTTTACTGAGACAACACAATTGCTGTCGGAAAGGCCCTTCACAGTATACTGCCATGTCACATTTTTCTGCTCTGATTCAAAATAGGTTTTTTTGCATTCAAACATGGCTTTTATCAGGCAGTCCCTGTCCTTGCAGTCGGCTGTGTAGACAAATCCTACAAATAATGTGATTACTAATAATAAAACTAATAGAAACACTATGGCCCAATCTCTTTTCCTAAATCTGCTCACCATCTTTTTAGCTAAAAGAATGAGGAAAGAGCGCTTTAAATATTTTACATCTCTTTCCCTTATTTTAACCTAAACAATCGCGATTTTACAGGCTTATCAGGTTGACTTTTGTCTCTTCTTCAAGCTCGAAGTTTGTTGCAGCTATGTTCATGCATCCGCTTCTCTCGGCAGTCCTTATTATATAGGATGTGGCTGTGCCGTCAATTATGACAACTCTGACTCTGCCCCTGTTCCTCATCAATGCGCCTGCCACAGATGATGGCTGGACAATTGCTATTCTTTCAATATTCTGGTCCGCTATGAATGCCTTTTTAGATCCTTCAAGCTCAGAATAGATTTTTCTTATTTTTTCCATTTCAGGTTCGGCCAGCGGCTTCTGTTCTGCAGGGGCTGCTTCCTCGCTTCTCTCGCTTCTTTCTTCTCTGCTGCTGTCATTTCTTTCATATCTTCCGTATCCTCTGTCCCTGCCGTATCCTCCTCTTCCTCTGCCGCTGCCATATCCTCTGCTTCTTCCGTATCCTCCTCTTCCTCTGCCGTATCTTCCCTCTTCTCTTTCTCCCCTGTCATCTTTGCTTTCTCTGCCTCTTTCTTCTTTTCCGCTGATTTCTTTTTGAAAATCTTCAACGGTCTTCTTTGCTCTTAGGCATGAAACTATCTCTTTGCCTGCAAGCTCCTCGACTTCCTTTCCATCCGGAGCCTGTGCGATATATTTTATGTTTGCAGTTGAAATGGCATCCTTTGCATTCAAGATTCCGCCTCTGTCACCATCTATGAAGATAGTTACTTCCTTTGTCTTGCTCAATTCCTTGATGGACTTTGGCAGCGAGGCGCCGTTCATTGCAATGGCATTTTTTATGCCGTAATCCAGAAGATTCATTACATCTGCACGGCCCTCAACAATGATTATTTCATTGCTTGAGTCGATTTCTGGACCAGCAGGCAGTTTTTCCTCCCCCCATTCAACTATTCTTCCAGTCCTTACAGAGCTGGATACAGCTGATTCCAGTTCTCTGGAATCCGGGGATGTGGAAGTCAATCCTTGCAGCAGTTTTTTGGCTCGTTCCATCACGTAATCACGCTTGTCGCCTCTTACATCTTCAATATTCTCAATCTCTACCTTGACATCGCAAGGCCCGATTTTGTCTATTGTTTCGATAGCAGCTGCGATGATTGCTGTCTCTGACTTGTCTAAAGAAGTAGGGATTTCTATCACTCCCTCTGTCTTGCTGTCAGTAGCCTTTAGCTCGACATCTATTCTTCCTATCTTTCCGTTCTTCTGAAGCTCTCTGAGCTCCAGGTCTTCACCGAGCAAGCCTTCAGTCTGACCGAAGATTGCACCTATTACGTCCGGCTTTTCAACCAGACCCTGAGCAGTGAATTTTGCTCTTATTTTGTATTTTATTGATATTGGGCTAACTTTTCCCATTTTAGTTTTCTCCTAGAAAAAGCACTTGTTTATCTCAATCTAATATTAGTATCAAAATCCCATTCATCAAAGATGATGAGCATGAATTATTCAACGCCAAAGCGTCTGAAACATGATATTGATTTGTGATATATCAATAATGCTTTTTCTTAAATTTTTTATTATTAATATCTTTTAGTTTAGCAGCAGTCGTATATAAATGTTTCTGTCAAATTTTCGTAACTTCAGATTGACAAACAAGATTTATAAAGAAATAAGAATAAATTTGTAGATAAAATAAGAAATTAAATCAAAATAAAAGACAGAAAAGAGGTACAAAAAATGCCATTTGATTCTTTTGACGGGGAAGAGGATACAGAGCTTGATCCGTTTGATGATGAAGATGCTGATGATGAATGGTAAATTCATCCTGTCTTAGGGCTTTTTTCTATTTCTCATAATTATTACCATCGCAGCTGCAAAAATCAGCAGATATGCAATCTGCTGGACTGAAATCCCTAAAACGGTCATGTCTGCCGCTGATTTCCATCTTACAAAATCAATCAAAATCCTTTCTGCGGAATAAAGAATCACAAAAAGCAGGAAAATGACTCCTGATTTCTCCTTCAACTTCAGGATTTTTCTGTCTTTTCTTCTGACTATTGAAAATAAAATCAGGAAAATAACAAAGTCAGCGATTGAATGATACAACTGTGTTGGATGGATTGCTCCTGACACATAATTTAATGCCAGACTGCCGGAATTATACACTACTCCCCAAGGCAGCTCTGTTGGCATGCCGAAGCAGCAGCCCCTTACAAAGCATCCTATTCTACCGATTGCATAGGCAAGGGCAAGCCATGGCGCAGAGATGTCCAAGAATTTCCATGCGTCAATTTTCATGAATTTGGAATAAATCCATGCTCCAAAAATTCCGCCAATCAGAGCCCCGAATCCTTCCATTCCGCCCTTTGATATCAGGAATGCGTCCCAGATATTGGAAAAATCCTGCAGGTTTATCAGGACATATGCCAATCTTGCAAAAATCATCCCGAAGACAATGATTGACGCAAGAATTTCGAAAATTACTTTCTCGGAAAAATGCTTTTTGGCATTTTTGTAGATAAAAATGAATGCCACAAGCACTGCGATTGCATTCAAAAGGCCCCAGCTGTATACTGTGAAGCCTCCGAGTTTGAAAAGAACTGGCTGCGCTGTGAACTGGAAAGACATAATATTGCTAATTGAAAAGAAGTTTAAAAATTATTCCACTTATTTCAGTCCGGTGCTTCCAAAACCGCCTTCTCCTCTTCTTGTCCTGTTAAGCTCTTTTGATTCTATCAATCTCGCCTTCTCTATCTTATTGAAAACAGCCTGCGCTATCTTCTGACCCTTCTCAATCTTGTAAGGTTGGCTTCCAAGATTTATGAGAATAACTCCAAGCTCGCCCCTGTAATCTGCATCTATTGTTCCAGGAGAATTTGGAAGAGTGATTCCGTTTTTAAGGGCAAGTCCTGATTTTGGCCTTATCTGCATCTCATAACCCTTGGGAATCTCTATTTTCAGTCCGGTTTTGATTATCATCCTGTGCATAGGCTTCAAGACATAGTCCTTTACAGAGTATATGTCCATGCCTGCATCAGTGTCATGGGCATATTTAGGGATTATTGCATCATCTGATATTTTTTGTATCCTTACTTTTAGCATTGATTTAATTCTCTAAACCTTTTATTAAATATTATTCAGATTAAAGATAAACATTTAATTTATCATTTTTAACTATACAAATCTATTTATATATTCAGGCGACAAAGTACACAATGGAAAAAGATGTGAATTATAATAACGGGAATGTTCCGGTTCTTTATGTTTCTGGGAAGACCCTGCCTGAATCTTGGCAAAAAGCCATGTTTGAATTATGGGACAAGGGAATGGATGTCCCGACATCATTTGACAGGCCCGGAGACCCAAAGAGCAAGGACGCAACTGTCATGATTGAGGTGAAGGAACCTTTTTCTGAACCAAGAATACATAGAATTTATCCAGGGAGCATAGAATCACTGGAGCATTACAGGCTTGAGGTTACTCACGGAGTGCATGACCATTGGGTCAACCGTTTTGATGAGGAGCAATGGAATTATACTTACCATGAAAGACTGAGGGCCTATGATTCTGGTGACGGCAAGAAAATAGACCAGCTCGGAAATATGATGGATATTATAACGGATAAAATGAAAAAGGGCCAGGACATAACAAACAGAAGATTCCAGATTATAACATGGATGCCAGGTGTTGACCCTTTCATCAAGGACCCGCCATGCCTGCAAAGACTGCATTTCAGAATTGCTCCAGATGAAAATGGAGCCTACAAACTCAATATGAATTCGGACTGGAGAAGCCGTGATGGTTTCAAGGCATGGTTCATGAATGTTTATGGAATGACTGAATTACAGAGATTGGTCGCAAAGGAATTGTCTGAAAAAGGCAATATTAATGTAGGTGTTGGAAGATACTGCGACAAATCAGATTCGCTGCATATTTATGGAAAGGATTTTAGAGGCAGTGGCGGTTTTGAGGGATTTTTGGACAGAGCAAAAAATTCATCGCTTGAGGAAATCACATACAAAACTGACGATGTCAATGTCAAGGATAGCATAATTGAGGCAAGGCATCAGCTTGCAGCCCAGCTTGATTATGAAAAAAGAACTGGAAATAAAGCGCTTATCGATCCTAATTTGACACCTGATGATATATTAAAATTTCCTTATCCAAAGGAATGGGATGATTGATTCCGTTTAAATTTTTCTGAGAAAATTTACTTGATTAAATCCCCAAGATATTTATTAACTCTTTCCTTCAGATACTCTTCTTTTACAGCGCCTTTTGCTCCTGCCGTAGAAATCATTGCTCCTGGAATGATTCCGAGAACCTTGTCTTTGTTAACAATAGCTATCTGTGAAGATACTTTAATACCATATTTTCTTGCTATTTCTGAATTTATAATCCTGTCACATTTAATCCAATTTGCTTTCATATCATAGTCTTTGGAAACTTTTTCAAAGATAGGGGTAAGAAGTTTACATACTTCGCAGTCAGTGCCATAAAATTCAATTACTGCAGGAAGATTCGACTCTAAAACAATTTCTTTATAATTTTGTTGTGTTAGTTCAATCAGACCCATTTTAATTTTTACCCTTATCCCCCGCCACATCCTCCAGTGGAGGTCTTGCACTGCGGACATTTCCAGCAGCTTCCATCATTAATCATCATATTTCCGCATTTATCGCATGTTTTTCCACTTATTTTTCCAGTATGTTGGGCTGCCATCATATCATCAGCCCCCCATATTCTTGTCTTTTTAATTTTTTCAATTGTTTTTCTTGTGTCCAATCCTTCATCAATCCAGTAATTCATCCCGGATATCTTTTCTATGACTTCTTCCAGACTTGGACTTCCGGGATACATCTTTTCTCCACAAACAGTAGGAATCAAGTGCAATTTAGGGATCTGCTGATAACATCTGAGCTCCCATGGCAAAGGCCTCATCTCATAAGCCCCTTTCTTGACAAAAGATATATCCCCCAGATAATATGCCCTGAGCCAGTCATAAACAAAACCTTCTATCCCTCTTGCTTCTTTGATAAAAGAATGGTCTGTCATTCCTGAAATCTGAGACTGCCCGGCCTTGCCAAATACTTCTATTGCCTTTTCCAATAACACACCATGCTGGAGTTTTTCAGAAAATTGTATGGCATTTTCATTTAACAATCTGTTAACTTCGCTCCCTCTCTGTAAAGATTCTATGAACATTTCCCCAAGTCTTCCATCATCATATTCTCCTGTCATTAGAAATAACGAAGTATCTCCTTCGCCGATTTTTACTTTTTGAATTATTCCTTTTCTTATTTTTGGCAGCGGCTCTCTTTCACCTCTTTTCAAAATGGTTATTCCAGAATTCTTTTTAGTTTTCAATGGTTGCGCTGCCTTGCTTCCATCCCTATAAATTGCAACCGCCTTCACTCCACTTTTCCATCCTTCATAAAACATATTCTCAATTTCCTCCACAGATGTAGTTGAAGGACAGTTGATTGTTTTTGAAATTGCCCCTGAAACATGTGGCTGAATCGCTCCAAGCATTTTTATATGACCCATTGGATGGATTACTCTTGTTCCTTTAGAGTTTACAGCGCAGTCAAAGACAGGCAAATGCTGCTCTTTCAGAACATTGCAACCCTCAATAGTGTCCTTCTTATCAATATAATCAACTATCTCTGAAATTTCAACTTTAGAATAACCTAATTTTTCCAAAGCGAGAGGAACAGTTTGATTTACAATTGTCATTGCTCCACCTCCGGCAAGTTCTTTGTATTTTTTCAATGCGAATTCTGGTTCGCATCCGGTTGTATCGCAGTCCATCACGAAACCTATTGTTCCTGTCGGAGCAAGTAAGGTGACCTGTGCATTTCTAAAACCATATTTTTGGCCTCTTTCAATCACTTGATCCCATTTAGTGACTGCAGCATTAACCAATTCTTCAAGACCATTTTTTGCACTAATCTGCTTTGCAGCTTTTCTATGCATTTCCATCACTCCGAGCATTGAATCCTTATTTTTTTCGAATTCTTTGAAGCTGCCTATTTTTTCCGCAAGTCTTGTTGATTGTAAGTATGCTTCCGCAGTCATATTTGAAGTTATTGCAGCCGCTAAATTTCTTGATTCATCAGAATCATATGGCAGCCCTAATGACATTATATAAGCCCCAAGATTTGCATAGCCTAGCCCCAGTGGCCTGAAGATGTGACTGTTCCAAGCAATTTCCTCTGTTGGATACGAAACTTGCGAAACTAAAATATCCTGACAAGTGATGTATAAATCGACTGCTTTTAAAAAAGAATCTAAATCAAAATTGCCATCAGTTTTTCTAAATCTCATAAGATTTAATGATGCCAGATTGCATGCAGAATTATTTAAGAACATATATTCAGAGCATGGATTTGATGCCCATATTTCACCAGAATTTTTGCAAGTATTCCATTTGTTTATAATAGAATGATTTTGTATCCCTGGATCGCCACACTGATGCGTTGCAAATGATATCATCTCAGCAAGCTTTCGCGCCGGCTCTTCTTTAATCACTTTCCCATCCACCACTCTTTTTATAACATACTTTTCATTCTTTTCATAAGCCTTCCAAAAAGCATCATCTGTTCTTATCGAAATATTTACATTTTGCGCTCTTAAATCCTGGATAGTATGACTCTCCCAGTTATCTGGTGAGCCGTTTTCTATCAGAATTCTTGCCTTCATCTCTTCTTTGTATTTGTGTTTTAGTATTTCAGGCATATCTGGATGCCCTACAGCTATACTTTGCATTGTTGCAGCTCGTCTTGTTTTTCCACCTGATTTGATGACTCTGCCACATGAGTCTTGAACATCCATGAATCTTACTGCTCCAGAAGCAACTCCTCCTCCAGATACAGGTTCTCCTGCTGACCTTATATGGCTCCAATCCCCACCAATTCCTGACCCTCCTTTAAATATCTTGGCAGCAACAACCGCTCCAACATTAATCATACTTTCAATAGAATCCTCTGGAGAAACTATAAAACATGCAGAACCTTGTGGGTGTTCATAAATATTCTCAGCCTTTTTTATTTTTTCATCAACATCAACATAAAAATTCTCGCTTGGCTGATTTATGCCATATAAATGCAAGCCGAGATTGAACCATATCGGTGAATTAAATGCGCCATATTGACAAACACTTGCAGCAACAATTTCATCTTCAAGGGTTTTTGCCTGCAAATTAGAAATATAATTCTGCTTTACCCCCCATTCTGAAATTGTTTTTGCAATTCTTCCAGTTATCTGCCGAAGATCTATCTCTCTTCCTGTTTTAGGAACACCTTCTTTTCTAAAATATTTTGTTGCGACGGTATTTGCCGCATTATTAGACCAAAATTCCGGAAATATTGTTCCTTCAACTTTTTCAATTATTTTACCATAGTCATCTCTTATTATGGTTTCCCGGGAAGAATACTTCACAATTTTATCGTCATAAGGATCTCCGAATTTAGCAAAGTATTTTTCAATGTTTAATTTTTCCTCAGCCATTTGTCCTCTTTTAATATTTTTTTCCCTTTTGCCTTTTTTTAATTGCAATTTTTAGTTTATAAGCTTTTATCGGGCAAAAAATATACTTCAAAAAAACGAATGATTACTGAAAAGTTGTCATAAATATTTAAAAGGGGTGATTGTGTCTGGAAGTGTGGAAAAACACAATCTATTGTATAAAAAGAGGCTAAAAACACAAAAAAGAGATGATATGTCCCTACTGTTCTCATGAGGAAACTAAAGTTGTCGATAAAAGGGATTCTGAAGACATTACAAGACGGAGGCGCGAGTGCCTGAAGTGTGAAAAAAGATTCACAACATATGAAAGGCCTGATATTGACATCGATGTCATCAAAAAAGACGGAAGACTTGAGCATTTTGATCGGGAAAAATTGAAAAAAGGCCTGCTCAGGGCATTTGAAAAGAGGAATATAACTCAGGAAAGGATTGATGACCTGCTTGCTGACATTGAGCAGAGCATCAGGAATTATGAATCAACTGAAATCAAGAGCCGTGTGATAGGGGAACTGGTCATGCAGAAGCTGAAAGACACAGACCATGTGGCTTACATAAGATTTGCATCTGTTTACAGGGAATTCAGAGATATTAATTCTTTTGACAAGGAGATTCAACTGCTGAAAAACAAGGAAAAAGAGAAATAAAATGGCTAATGGGATGAGAAACGGGATGAAAATTTCAAAGCTTGTGAATGAATTCCAGGCTTCAGAGAAAAATAGATTGAACTATTGGATATCAACATTCGAAAAATACTCGCATCAGAAGGTGATTAAATTGTGTAGGGATGCGGGAGCCAGCACCGAAATCTGTCAGGTCATTGCAGAAGATATTGATGGCGTTGTAAACAACGATACTTCAATGTCGGAAGTCCGTTCATTAATCTTTGCACTTCTAGCCAGACATGATCCAAAGTCAGCAACGAGATTCAGAGCGCCAGAGCTTTATGTAAGGACCTCCAAGGAAAAATTTGAGGTTTTTGACAAGTCCAAAATAACAAAATCCCTTGTGAAGGAAACAGGAATGGATTTAGCAGTGGCTGATTCAATTGCGCTTGAGACTGTGCAATTCATAGAAACTCTGAATTTGAGTTATATAAACACACACCTGATAAGAGAGATTATTTGTGTGAAACTTTTGGAGCACGGGCTGGAAGAAGCAAGAAAACGTTATACAAGGCTTGGAATTCCTGTCTATGACATTGAGCAGATGATTGGAAAAGGCATTTCAACTGACATAAAGAGAGAAAATGCAAATCTGCAGCACACACCTGAGACAATCAACTGGATAATCTCTGGTGAAACGCTGGAACAGTATGCAATGCTGAGATTAGTGCCAAGCCATCTGGCTGACCCGCATATCTCAGGGGATTATCATATACATATTCTTTCAAATATGGCTACAAGGCCGAACTGCGTGCAGCATTACACGCCATTATTCTTCAAGCACGGGCTGAAGGTTGACGGCACAGGAAGGCATACATCAGTTGCAGGCGCCCCAAGACATCTTGCTGTCGCAATCCAGCATTGCGCTAAAGTGCTGCTTGCATCTCAAACGCAAATGGCAGGAGGCCAGTCAATTGACTGCTTCAATGTATGGCTTGCTCCTTTTGTCAGAGGGCTTAGCGATGATGAGATAAGACAGGCTGCACAAGAATTTATTTATGAATTAAATCAGAGTTATGTTGCAAGGGGCGGACAGGTTGTCTTCAGCAATGTAAACTTTGAGCTCGGAATTCCCAAATGGCTTAAGGATGTTCCGGCTGTCGGACCTAAAGGGGAAATATCGGGAGCTTATGGGGATTATGAGGAAGAGGCCAGAAAATTCCTGAGAGAATACATCAAGCTGAAGATCAAAGGCGACTCAACAAAAAAGCAGCATATGTTTCCAAATGATGCATTCAAAGTCAGGCCAGAGCACTTCTCAGATACATACAACGACGAAATGTCCCTTATACATCAGTTCATTGCAAAATTTGGAACCCCGTACATTGCAAATGGTGTCCCTGAATGGCAGACAGAGCAGTTCAATTATATGGGATGCAGGACAAGGCTTGATTCAGCCTTTGCAGGGCCCTGGGGAACACAAAGAACAGGAAATGACATTTATATCACCTTAAATCTGCCAAGAATCGGCCTTGAAGCAAAAGGGAATGATGACAAATTCTTCGAGATACTAAGAAGCAGGATGCAGAAAATGACAGAAGTTTTATTAATGAAACATAAAATCACTGATGATACTCTTCATCGGGATAAGTTATTGCCATTCCTCACACAAAAATTTGATGGAGAGGAGTATTATCAGTTTAAGAACACCACAAAAACTTACGGATATGCGGGACTGACGGAAGCAGCCAAAATCCATACGGGATCTCATCTCCATGAAAGCAAATCATCAGAGGAATTCGGCCTGAAGGTAATTCAGTTCATGAGAGACTATGCAAACAAGATGACCAAAGAGCATGGACTAAGATTTTCAGTCATAGCAAGCCCTGCTGAAACATGCGCTGCAAGGCTGGCAAAGCTTGATATCAGCAGATTCGGAAGCAAGAATGTCATTCAGTCAGGCACAAAGGATGCCCCATATTACACAAATTCGCATATGGTGAAGATGGACGCAAACATCCCGTTCGCAGAGAAAATCAGGCTTGAAGCGCCATATCATCCTCTGACAAATGGCGGGCATATAATGCACATTTGGCTCGGGGAAAACTCGCCAAATGCAGAAAGCCTGCAGGAGCTGACCAAAAAGATATGCACAAAGTCTAATATCGGCTTTTTCGCATATACCAGGGATTATTCAGTATGCAATCCGTGCTCAAACTTCCAGTATGGCCTGCAGAATACATGCGGCAACTGCAATTCAGATGATTTGTCAAGATACAGCAGAATCACAGGATATTATCAAAGGGTTGAAGGATGGAATCCTTCTAAAAAACAGGAGCTAAAGGACAGATACAGATACACGGCAGATACATGCAAATGTGAATAAATCTGGAATCGCTAACTTCAACTTCTTGAAATCTATATATCAACTGAAATGGTAACAATAAAGAGCTTTATCCCCATATCATTTTCTGACTGGGATGGCAAAGTTTCTGCAGTCATTTTCCTGAGCGGATGCAACTTCAAATGCCCTTTCTGCTATAACAAGGACTTGGTTTTCAATTCAAAAGACCTGAAAGAAATAAGCCCCGAAACAGTTAAAGATTACTTAAAGAACAATGCAGATTTCGTTGACGGTCTGGTAATAACTGGCGGGGAGCCTACAGTCTTTTCAGATTTGCCGGATTTGTGCAGGGAAATAAAGAAAACGGGCATTGCAATAAAGCTTGACACAAACGGCTCGAATCCTGAGATGCTGCAGCAGCTGATAAAAGAAAAACTAATTGATTATGTTGCAATGGACATCAAATTGCCTCTGAACAGATATGGAGAGGTGACAGAAATAAAAGGGATTGAACAAAAAATCAGGCAAAGCCTGGAAATAATCAAAAATTTCAATTATGAATTGAGAACAACGGTTGTCCCGGGCATGCATACAGGAGATGACATGCTGAAACTGGCCAGAGATTTGGAAAAAATTGGAGTCAACAAGAAATTCTTTCTGCAGCAGTTCAAGCCGCTGACAACATTAGATCCCAAACTTGAACAGGTCAGGCCTTACAGCCAGAATGAATTAGAAGAGATGAAGCAGCAGATTGCTCCTTACTTCAAAAAAATCGGGCTGAGAATTTGATTTTTTCTTACTCCTCTTCCTTTCTCTTTTTCATTACCTTTTCAAGCACTTTTTCTCTGATTTCTTTTAAAGCTTTATATCTCTCCATAATAATTTTGATTGGGGGTTTCTTAAAAAACGACCAAAAAAAGGATGGTTTGACTGATTTTTCAACATTATTTTCATCAATTATCTTGACATTCCTTGAATAGCACAGGGTTTGTGTTAAGCCGTTTTCTGAATAATATTGAATCCTATATCTTTCCTGTTCATTGAGATCTTCAATCCGGTCATAATTTATTATAATGGCTAAATTTCCCTTAAGGCCTAATCCTGTCTTGGATGGCTGTTTGGCTGGATGATAAACAGTATCATAATCCTCCTCATTAATCAAAGCTATTTTACCAAAATTAGGATTGTTTGGCATTTTTTAGCAGCACCAGAAAGTGACTTTCTTGCCAGGTTCGATTCTTCCGATTGCATTTCCGAATTTTCTGATGTTGTCAATCATTCTTTCATTCGCCTCTGTCTTTATTCCCATCTTGACCATTTCTTTCCTGAATTCAACTATCTTTTTTGTTATGTCTATGTCTTTCAGGACGCACGCATTTTCGCATGCCTTGCACAGAGTGCAGAGATACAGGAATTGAGACGGCATGTCTTTCTTGAGCATCATCGCCTTTCCTCTTGGAGAGACAGCCTCATTCAGCATCACTGAATATGCAGGGCATGACATCCTGCACAGTCCGCAAAGCGTGCATTTTGTTTTTTCCTCTTTTTGCGCCTGAGGTGCCTCTATCTTCTCATCTTTAATCGCCTCTGGCTCTGATTCAATGATAATTGAAGCAGGCTCTGCCTTTATTTCAGGCTCTTTTATTTCTTCCTTTTCTTCAGCTGGCTTTGCAGGCTCTTCCTCTGCTTCCTCATGAATATTATTTGCAAGGTCAAGCTCCTTTTCTATGTCAGTGTTAAGATTTTCCTGAAAAAGATCCTCCTCTTCAGCGCCATCCACTATTTTCTTGATTATATCCTCTTCAGTCTTGATATCCTCAATTTTTTCTTCTTTTCCAGCATGTTCTTCACTTTTTTCCTCAATTAATTCATCTGCCTTGCAGTTCTTTTCGTGCTCCACCGCCTCTTCCATTTTTTCAAAACGAATTCCGCATTTCTCGCATTCAAACATCTTCTTCTCAGTTATTTTGTTTTCTTCCGTCATTTTTTCTCCTTTTTTGCCATATCTTCATAATGGTTTCTCCATTTTTGGGCAACAGTCTCCAGATATATAGCATATTTATCGCAGGATAGCTTGAAAGTATCATTGCAATTCACGCATTTGCTGCGCTTTGCATATTTGCTTGACTTCTTGTAAGGGCATGGAGGATTCTGATTCTGAATTTGTCTGGCATCTTGCTTGTCCATCACTTCATTATTGAATATTTCCTCAAGTGTCATCTGAATTTCCCCCTGTTGAGCATGTTGAAAGGGTCATATTTCTTCTTCATCGCCTGAATTTTTCTTATCTGGCCGAAAACTGAGCTGAAATCCCTTTTTAGCAGGCCGATGCCGTGCTCTGCTGCATGCTTTCCGCCGAGCTGTTTTACAGCCTCCATCATGTCATTAATGTCCTTTTTCTGATTGCGCCTGAAATGAGGGTGGATTATTCCTGATGAGATATGCCCGTAACATGGAATGTTCCTCAGCTCAAGCCATGAAATAAATTTCTCGATGTTTTCCTCCGGAATCATGGGATCCTCTATTCTCTGGAAGCCTGCAGAGACAAGAATTGAGTAAAGGTTCTCGCGCATCTTCCAAATTTCATTGAATCTCATAGAATCTATGTTGCCTTTAGGAGATGTCAGCTTTACAAGCAGATAATCTTTTAATTTCAAGCCTGCAATTTTTGCAGCGGTCTTGTTTATGTATTCAATTGCAACCACTTCGGAGTCTCTTTTCAATTCAAACAGCTTTGCAATCATTGCCCTAGTGTCATTGAACTCGAAGACTGCATCAAAAAGCTCCAGCTTTTTGTTTATCTTGATAGTTGCATCCAGGACTATGGCAACAGCGCCCTCTGTCCCTGCAAATTCCTTGATTTCATCGCCGCTGATTGTGAAATACTTGCCTGTTCCGTCCATTATATTCATTTCAACAACTTGCTCGGCAAATCTTCCGTATCTGGATGAAAGCATGCCTGCTGCATTTGTCGCAATCATGCCTCCGATTGTTGCTGCTGCATGCGAGCCTGGCTTGCTTGTGACTTCATAGCCATAATGACTAAGAACATCATTCAGAGTATCAAGAACAACTCCGCTCTCTGCCACAACTGTATCATTTTTCAGATTCAGCTTTTTGATTTTGTTGAAATGTGACATGTCAACGACCACTGTGTTCTGAGGAACAGCGCTTCCGACAAGGCTTGTGCCTCCGCCCCTTACAGTCATTCCAATCTTTTCCCATGTTACATGGCGTATGATTTTCTGAAGATTCTCAGCATTCTGAGGCCAGGTGACAATCACTGCATTGCCTTTTACTTTGGATGCGTCAGTACCATAAACCAGTTTTTCTTCATCACTGTTTGACGCCTCGCATATTTTCATCAGCTTTGCAATCAGATCAGCCTCTGACATTTTATTCAACCGCCTCCCTCACAAACTCGCTAAGCTCCTTTACAATGACATTTTCAGAAGCATTCTCCTTGAAATGCAGATGGCACAATGGGCATGCAGTGACAAGGTATTTTGTCTTCACTTCTTTCATCTTTTTTTGGGCAATCTTGTTGGCAATGTCCGGGAAGTTTGCCTTGACTCCTGCGCCTGCACCGCAGCATGTCGCATTCTGCCTGTTCTTCTGAAACTCTTTGACATCCAAGCCTATTGCTCTTAAAACATTTCTTGGCTCATCATAGATTCCGCAATGCCTGCCTAGATGGCAGGGGTCATGATATGTAACTCGTTCAGTATTGATTCTCTTTATCCTTCCTGCCCGTTCATTCAGAACCTGAGTTATGTGCTTTACTTCTATCCCCTTCTTTTCCAGAGCATAATCTTTTTTCAGCATCTTGTAGCATGCAGCGCATGGAGTTATGATTGTGCCGATGCCATACTTGTCCAGCATATGGATATTTTTTCTTTTAAGATTTTCATAATCCTCAGAATAGCCTGCATTGAGCGCAGGACTGCCGCAGCATACAAACTCATCCATAAGCAGGAAATTGACCTTCAATTTGTTAAGGATTTTGATATAATTCTCATTAAGGTCCTTTGCTACCATCTTGTAGAGGCATCCCGGGTAGTATAGGGTGTTCCCTGCAAATATCTTCCTGAAAAATCTGCGTAACATCAGAAATGCTTGCTAAAAATAGATTATAAGCTTTATTATGATTAAAAATAACATCACTTTTCACTTAAAAATCATTTTAGGAAGAATAAGATTATTCCTAAAAGAATTAATATTGTTCCTATAATTAATCGTGTTTTTTTCTTGTGCTTTTCTACCCAATCATGCACTTTCTGGCCTTCCAAGCCGAATATGAACAGTACAGTTATGATAATCAGAGGCAGCACAAATATCAAGTTGTAAAACAGCAGATACATTATGGCAGTGCTTTTGGTCACAGTGTTTGCAAGCAGGGCAAGTATTGCCATATACATCCCGCCTGTGCATGGAAGTTCGATTGCGGCAACAATTATTCCAAGAATGACTGCAGCAGGAATAGACACTCTGTAAACCCATTTCTCAATCAATGGCTTTGCAGCAGGATGGATTGCAAGCATTGCCTTGTCTCCGAAAGCGTCCTTTAATGTAAAAATCCCAAAAATGAAGATTATTCCTGCAAACAACTTGTTTAGGAATGAAAGAAATGAGAACTTTGATAGGAATGCTATTATTTCAATGCCTGCAAGGAAGTAGACAAGATAAACAGTTATGATGTAAATTGCTGCAATTACAAGAGTCCTTCTTCTGTTTTGGTTGGAGCTTATGAGCAGGAATGAAAGCAAGAAAACCAGAACTCCGATTGCGCAGGGATTGATTGAATCAGCCGCTGCAGCCAAGGTTATCAGAGGCAAAGTGACTGCACTTGCATTTATCAGGGGTTCAGTGCCTGTTGCATTTGTCTGATTTATCTGCTGGCATACCTCATCAATTATGCATCTGTAATCAGAAAGATTCTGCAGCCTTATGATTTCTGGTTCAAGATCGTTTTCAATCTGGTCCAGGCCTATAAGCGTCTTTTCACCGATTGCAACCAAAGGAACCACGCGTTCATTTATCGGAATGTTCTGGATTCCGCATAGCTTGTCATAAATCTGATAATCATATGCTTTTTGCACATCGTACTTGTGCACAACCAAATTGTAAACTTTGCTGAGATTTTCAATGAAAGGGGATGCCTGGGCGCAGAAATGGCATCCTTCCCTGTAAAAATAATTAACGCAGACTGTTCCGTTGTTTGCCTCAGCGGCAACTGACGGGATAATCATTAAAAGAAATGACAGAATTAGCAGTCCTAATAAAAATTTCTTCATTTTTATTTTAATTTCTTGATATGGATTATGCTGACGGGGCAGGCATCTTCCGCCTCATGGTTTTTCTTGTATTCTTTCTCGTCAATCTGGGTTTTCTTTGGCTTTGCTTTGCCGTCATCGCCCATCGCCCAGTTTTCAGGGCAGATGGATACGCAGGCCATGCATCCTATGCATTTCTCATGCTCCTGTGTTATCTTGTATTTTGCTTTTGCCATCTTTTGATATTAGATTATTTTACCTGGCTGATTTATTAATCTTTCCTTACTTTGTAGATAAGTGTAGGCGGGGCATACTTCATGGATTTAGAACTAAATCCCCACAGATTATACCAAGGATCTTTTGGATAATGTTTCCTGGAATCCGGCTCAATCATTTTTTCAATGGAAAATCCAGTGTCTAAGAATAAATTTGTAAGCTCACTTATGGTATGATGATAACATACAAATTTGTGCCTAGATTTATCCGGCCAAACTTCAATATTTTCATATTTTCCGTTTCCTGTTTTGAAATAGCTTTGTTTTAATCTCAATTTTTTAGGGTCAAGGATTTCATAAAATGGGTGTGGAAATGCAGCCACAAAGGTTCCATTTTTCTTCAAAACACGGTAAACTTCATTGAAACAGCTTTTCAAATTGTCCACATAAAGCAAAGCCCATGCAGTGAACACCAGATCTTGGCTGCTTGATTTAATTTGCGGAAGTTTTCTTATATCTCCCTGATAAAATTTGATTTTTACTTTGTTTTTTTCAGCGAGCGCTTTTGCAAATTTCAATTGTTCTTCTGAAATATCTATGCCTATGACTTTTGCGCCTTGTTTTGCCATGGCTATTCCGCATTGCGCTCCTCCGCAGCCAATTTCTAAAACATTTTTTCCTTTAAGCTTCCCTAATAATTTTAATTTGTTTTCGAATGGAGCTCCAGGCCCATAATGGACACCTATAGGTATCTTTGCTTCTCCCTGATAATAAGGACTGCTGCTTTCCCAGTATTTTTTAGTTTCTTTTGTCATTTTAATCTAGGCATCTTAAATTTAACTTTGCTTTTAAGTTTATTAATCATTGGGATAAACATCTCCTTGATTCTTGGGTCATCATGCATCATTATAATCTCATTTGATCCTTTAAAGTTAAGTCCTCTGCATCCTTCCGGGACATTTTCATTCATTCTGGCAAATAAATCCTCTAGACTCTTGATTCCGAATTCATAACTTTTATCTGCAACTGTCCAGTCATAAGTGTCATAGGAAGGATAAACATCAATATCTTTATTCAATCCTTCTTTTTTATACCATTTATAATTTATATCCTTAAATTTTGGCTGTGTGTATCCTAATTTTTTCAAGGTTTCTTGGATTGCTTTTTTATTTGCTCCTCCTTTTTCAAGATAAGGGAATCTAAACACTTTAATCGGTCTTTTTACACCTGCTTTCTTGTAAAGTTCTTCAATTATTTCATCTGTTCTCTTAATTTGCTCAAGGTATTTTTTTAATGTAAGTTTCGAGAAATTGGGATGACTATAAGCGTGATTGCCTATGATAAAATCTTTCTTGATTGCATAAACTATATCTTGTGGCCTTTTTTCTAAAAGTTTTCCGTTACAGAAGAATATTGCAGGGATTTTTTGTTTATACAGGTAATCTACTTTTCTTTTAAAGTCAGATGACGGCGCATCATCAATTGTCAGGTAGGCTATTTTTACCATTTTATTTCAATTTTCTTGCTTTGCGGATGTCAATGAGGTTGTTGTGCATCCGTACAGCCGGCGTGCACATCTTTTTTGTGTAGGTGCAGATGATGCAGCACCTTGCCGGCGGCGTTTCAATTTTTGATTTGCACTTGCCGCATTCAAATGAATATATTGTTCCTTGGTCTGGCACTTTCAGCCTGCTGCGCTTGCCACAGGCCGGGCATGTCAGGGTTGCAGATGTCGCGACTTTCAGCCTTCGCTCTCTCATTTTTTAATTTTCTTTGCAAGAATCTCATTGATTTTTGGGACATCAAATCCTTTTACAATTTCTGAATCAATTTCAATCACAGGAACACCCATCTGACCGCTTTTTGCTATCATTTCCACGGCCGCCTTGTGGTTTGTTGAGACATCAACCTCTGTGAATGGTAGCTTTTTCTTTTTGAAGAAATCCTTTGCCATGTCGCAGAATGGGCAGGTCTCTGTAGTGTAAATTTTTATTCTCATTTTTTAAGTATAAAATTAATTATCAAGGGCTTGAAGCCAATTTTTTCATAAAATTCAATTGTCTTTTTATTTTTAATGAGTGTATCAACTTTAATATTAAATTTTTTCCTCCTGCAGATTGATATGAAACGGTTCATTAATTCTTTTCCTATTCCTTTTCCCCTGAATCCTTTTTTGACAGCAATTTCATTGAGATAGATATGTTTTCCATACCATTCATCAGATGAAGGCTTTGGATCAAAACTGATATAGCCTACAACTCCATCATCCTTATGCTCTGCAACAATAATACCTTTTAACTCAGATATTTTGACTTCCTCCTCCCTCAAATCTTTGTCAGAAAATCTTAATCCAACAAGTTTTCCAAGAAGTTTGTGCATCTCTTTTGTGAGGGAGTTGATTGCAGGAATATCTTTCTTATTTGCCCATCTTATAATAAATTCCTTCCTCATTTTGCTTTTTTAACCTTGTTTTATCTAACTAATATGATAATAAATAAAAAAAGAATTTTATAAATCTTATCTAACGCATTGCTAAAAGCAGTTTTAGCTCTGTAACATGCTCCATCTCTTCCATGATAACATGGCGGATCTCATGTTCCATGAACATGTCTGCGAATTCCAGCTTCTCGTTCCTCAGCGATGCATGTATTTTCTTGTAAATTTCTATGGCATCCATCTCTGCTTTCAGATTCACTTCTAAAATCTGCTTTATATTCTTTGCAGATTTTACTGGAGCAACAGCCATTGAAGGCGTTCCACCAAGAAAATCTCCTATCAAAGTCCTGAATTTCTCTGCGTGCTTCTGCTCATCGCCCGCTATCTCCTTTATCCTTTCTATAATTGGCTCTCCATTCAGGCCGTCAATCAGCTCTGCATGAGAAAGGTATTGGATATAGGCAGCATGTTCAAGCTCTAAAGCCTGATTTAACAACTTTATCAGTTGTTCCTTTGTCATATTCCCCTTTTTCTTACCTCTTTTTATCAATTTAATCTGAACTTTTTATGCTAATTCGCTTTAAATATTTTGTTAATAGAGACTAGAAAAAGAGTGTTACTTTGCAATAAGTAAATGTCTTACTTCATCATCACTTAATGCCTTGACTATGATGCTTTTGTCCAAATTATTATAATTTTTGCCGAATTGGACCTTAATTCCCTTATTTTTTGCACAATCAGCATATCTGGCTGTAATGCTGGCTGCTAATTCTATAGCTTTCTTATTAGGCTTATCATTATATAGTATAGTTATGGGGCTGCCGCATCCTTTAACCTCAAATACCCATTCTTTAGTTGATTTAAGGCTTAAAAGCTTCAAATTCTCACTATGGTCTCGCCCAACTATAGATTTATGACCATCTAACCTGAAGTGCCTGCCTATCCTTAGTAATTCTATGTCTTTTTCGCTAATTTTCTTCTGATTTTTTATTAAATCATTCAATTTTTGGCAGTATCCTTTCTCACATAACAAACAGCCTCCTCCAGGACTTGGATAACTGATGCCGAATTTGGCAGCAAGCTCAATTTGGACCTTTCTGCTTCTGCCCTGAATTTCCAAAAGCCTGTTTCTGTCCACTAATTTCTTCTTTTCAGCGACTGTTTCAGGCAGCAATTTGGCAGATAATGGCCTCAAAAGACAGCCTTTCAGGCCAGTTTCATCATCAATTAGATCCATTGCGCGCCTATATTGAGACATCGGACGCTCATTCAGCACTTCGCCGGTTGCAATGAAATCAAATTTTTCTTTTTTCATTATCTGCTTCGCTTGCTTGAGCAAAAAAATCCTGCAGTCGATGCACGGATTCATGCCGGAACCGTGCCCATGCTTGGGTTTTATGACTAATTTCATGAATTCATTGAATAATTTTCCTTTGGTGCAGTCAATTATCCTCAGATTTACCAGTTCTTTCTGGGAAAATCTGAAATTGCACATAGTGTCAGTGCAGCAGCCTGCTCCGAAGGGCAGTTTGAAATGAACTGCATGCACATCAATGCCCTGCTCTTTCAAAATGCATATGACAAGCCTGCTGTCAAGTCCGCCTGAAAACAGAACCAATGCTTTTGCTTTTCGTTTTTTCATGTTACAATTATATAACCGTTAAATTTTTATATTTAAAAGCTCTTGGTTTGACAGAGGTGGTGGCGCCTCAGGGCTAATTCTGAGATAAATAGAATGGAATCCAAGGAAAACAAAATTAAAAATCTGCACGATCTTACATTTTTGGAAGATGGAAATTTCACACAAAAAGATGAGATAGTCAAGAGGATTTCTGAACAGATAATGGAATTTAATATTGAGAAATCTATAAAATCTCTTGTGGATTATGTTAAAAATATTAAATTTAGCGATATAAGAAAAAATGTCGATTTCAGGAAAAGGACAGCATCGGATATAATCAAGTCAGAGTATGTTACAGGGTGTACCGATAATGCATTGGTGTTTGCTGCTATTTCAAGGCAGTTGAAAATTCCTGCAAAATATGTTGAAACATTTGAAGAAGATTGGCTTGAACATGGCTCTTTGGAATATGTTCAAGGGCATGTTTTTATTGATTTGAAAATAGAAAATAGCTGGAAAATTTATGACCCTATAAAGGGGCCAAGGCTTTACAATGAATACATTACAAATGGTAAACATTATACTGTCATAGGGAAGGGGCTTGATTTTTCAGAGCTTTATTTGAAAAAGTTAGATGGCGGTTACGAATCCACGGCAATCTGTATTGATAATGTTGATTTAATGAAAGGCAGTGCAGAAAAATTCATGAAAAAACTAAAATTGCAAAAAATGTCTGATTTTAAAATTTAGTAAATAATTTATGGCTTTCTTGCGACAATTCCCATTGATGTAATATCGTGCCCGATAACTTCAAATCCAACTTCTTTCAATCTTTTTAATATCCTGTTGATAACCAGGTTCCCAACTTCTGGGCCTTTAGCTTTTCCTGGCATCGGCGCATAATGCCACAGCCTGCCGCCCTTTTTTAGAATTCTGAAAATCTTTTTATAAAAAGAAACAGTGTAAAGATCAGGAGCCATTATAAATGTAGGCGGGTCATGGAAAATAAAATCAAATTCATTGTCCAAAAACTCAGACATGACATAGACTGCATCTCCCTCAAGCAGCACTATCTTCTTGTTGGAAAAAAGCTCTGCGCTGAACGGATTCTGCTTGGCCATGTGAACCACTTCAAAATCCTTTTCGACGGTCACAATTTGATTGACCTGGGGCAGATGTGCAATCTCAATTGCCAGGTATCCCAAACCAGTGCATATTTCAAGGACTTTTCCTTTTGGGTTGAGAGATTTCACTTTTAATTTTGCATCATCAACAGGGCTAATCTTGATGAAACGGTGCATAGGCACGCCGTTTATTCTTAAAACAGGGGCTTCGCCTTCCTTGGCAAAATACAGCTGATAAAACTTGTTAGTATCATCTGAGAAAAACTGTATTTTTCTGCCTTTGTCTTTATTTTTCTTTGCCATAATCATAAGTTGCAAAACCAACTTATAAATCTAATCAATTTTGGGCAATAAATCTTAAATACTTTCAAAATTTCTTAATTTAGAGGTGATCAGCACCTCAGCTATTTCTGAGGAAATTTGAAAATGAAGATACTGCTAAAAAAATTAGAGTGCATTTTAGATTATCAGAAGACAAAGCTGGAGAAGCGGCTGGAAAAAGGCCTGAAAAAAGCAGGAATTGAGCTTGGAGAGCCTTTCCGTAACAGAGATTATCAGGAATTCAACATTTCCAGAGTGTACAATGGAAGAAAATTCAGGCTGGAGCTGCGAAGAACGCTTGAAGGATATGAGAAGGCTAAGAGCTCAAACTATATTGATGATATCCCGCGGCTGGATAGAATCCCTTTGATAAACAACCCAGACCATTTCAATGAAATAATCGAGATGGCATACTGCAGGAACATTGCAACACCTGGAGGGCTGCCTCAGGAGCTGAGTTTTACGATTAAAAAAGACAAGATTACTGAATTCAATGATGCGGGCGACCATAACATAGACCTTCTAATTTTTATTTCAGAGAAATACCATGAAAAAGACGTATTGAAGTATGAGGAAAAAGAGGGCAGCTGGCCTAAGGCGGTTGATTTCATCTGCAGGGTTGTAAAAGACTATAATTTATTTGTTAAAACACTAAGCTAACAATAATTTTATAAACATAATTCCGCTTCTAAGGATATGAAAAAAGAGGAAAAGAAGTTTACGGTAACTCCATGGGAAGTTTCTGGTGATATAGACTATGAGAAGCTTGCTACTGAGTTCGGAATAACCCAGATGAAACAGCTTCCTAAGGTGTTTGAAAAGAATGTGCTTTTCAGGAGAAAAATAGTCTTTGCGCACAGGGATTTCCAGAGAATTTTGGAGGCAATGAGGGACAAAAAGCCTTTTGTGATGATGACTGGCCTGATGCCAACAGGCAAATTCCACATCGGGCACATGCTTCTGGCTCAGCAGATGATATTCTACCAGAGCATTGGCGCAAAAATCTACATTGCAGTTGCTGATTTGGAGGCTTACAATGCGCGAGGGCAGTCCCTGGATGAGAGCAGGAAGATCGCAATAGAGGAATATATTACAAATTATATCGCACTCGGGCTGAAGCCCGAAAACTGCAACATCTATTTTCAATCTGCAAGGTCAAAGGATGCTAAAAAATCAAATGCATATTACAGGCTGCAAAATCTTTTGTCAAAGCATGCGACTTTCAATGAGTTCAGGGCTGTTTATGGAGAAATAAGCCCTGGCAAAATGATGGCATCATTGCTTCAGGCAGCCGACATGCTTCATCCTCAGCTTCCAGAATTTGAAGGCATGATGCCTGTGCTTGTGCCTGTAGGCGTTGACCAGGATCCGCATTTGAGATTAGCCCGAGATATTTCTCAAAGAATCAAGCACCCTAATTTCATACAGCTAAGCTCAACTTATCATATATTCGCTCCTGGACTGAACGGCGGAAAGATGTCATCATCTGACCCTACATCATTCATCGCGCTGACTGACAATGAAAATGAAGTGGAGAAAAAAATCAAGAGAGCCTTTTCAGGCGGACAGCCTTCAATCGAGGAGCACAGAAAGAAGGGCGGAAACCCTGACATTGATATTCCTTATCAGTATCTGAAGATGTTTTTTGAGCAGGATGACAAAAAACTGAAGAAAATCGAGCAGGACTACAGGAAAGGCAAGCTGCTCAGCTCAGAAATCAAGAATATTCTCATAAAAAAGGTCAATGCATTCCTCAAGCAGCATCAGGCTGAGAGGGAGAAAGCCAAAAAGATGATTGACAAATATATCTCAAAGTGATTTAAAGCCCATAGTCTTGTTCTATATAGCAATCCTTAAATAGCTGTTTTAATCTAAACCCTAAAATGTTAGGCCCAATAGACAAGCGGATAAATGAAAAAGCAACCAGGTTGCTGGAAAAAGGCTCTAGAATAGAAATCCATGAACCACAGGAAGTAATTGAAAAGGATTACGACAAGAAAAGAGTAGAAGATATAACAAGTTGTGTTATGAAGCAATTCCCAAAGATTAAGTCCGGCTTGTTTTCATATTTGTTGTCATATTCACAGTGCCCTTGTTATACCTGGGCCGGAGAGTATTCTTCTATTATAAAAGAACAAAGCTGAACCGGAAAACTGGCCAGAGCATGAGCCGGGACGCAGTCCTTGTCTCAAATGACAGCAACTTTGGCGACTGGCATTCAAAATTTGACACATTTTTTAACAAGTATCAGAAATAAAATAGCAAAGCCTTATAAAGTCACAATTTAACAGTTATTTATTAAGTTGTCAAAGAAGAAGCTAGCAAATTAGTCTTTTTCTTGCGTCACAGCACAGCTGGACGTTACCAATTTATTTGGTTTGAAACAAATTAATTAAATATAAATGGAAAAGTTCAGAAAACTTGGAATTATCGAGCCAATCCTGAAGTCAATTCAGGAGCAGGCTTTTGAAGTGCCTTTTGAAATCCAGGAGAAAACAATTCCCTTGATTATGGAAGGAAAAGATATCATAGCTGGCTCTGCAACCGGTTCAGGAAAGACACTGGCGTTCGCAGCAGGCATAATCCACAATTGTGAAAAAGGAAAGGGCATTCAGGCGCTGATTCTGACTCCCACAAGGGAACTTGCTGAACAGGTGTGCGATGCAATCAAGCGATTTTCAAAGCACAAACACTTAGAGATAATTGCAGTGTATGGAGGAGTGGGCATTTACCCTCAAATTCACAGCCTGAGAACAGCAGATGTTGTTGTCGGAACACCCGGAAGAATTTTAGATCATATTGACAGAAGGACAATTGACTTTGCAAACATCAAAATACTTGTTCTTGACGAGGCAGACAGGATGCTTGACATGGGCTTCAAAGATGATGTGGAAAGAATAATCAATCAGTGCCCTGAGAACAGGCAGACCATGCTGTTTTCCGCAACAATTTCAAGAGATATTGCGCATTTGGCAAAGAAATATATGAAAAATGCTGTGGAAATCTCAGCAGAGGCGTATGTTGACCCTTCCAAACTGAAGCAGGTATATTATGATGTTGAAGATAACATGAAATTTTCAGCGCTTGTGCACTTGCTGAAGAATGAGAAAGCGGGCTCAGTGATGGTATTCTGTAACACGCAGAGAAACACCGATTTTGTGGCCAATAATCTGAGAGCGAACGGCGTTGATGCAATGGCAATACATGGCGGATACTCGCAGGACAAGAGAAGCAGGACAATGCAGAAATTCCATGAAAAAGATGTTAAGATACTTGTATGCACTGATGTCGCGGCCAGGGGTCTTGACATAAAAGGTGTCAGCCATATCTATAATTATGATATTCCTAAGACAGGTGATGAATATATCCACAGAGTAGGAAGGACAGCAAGAGCGGGAAAGGAAGGCAAGGCTATCTCCATATTAACACAAAGAGACTATGAAAATTTTCAAAGAATTCTGGGCAACAGAGAATTGAATATCGAAAAATTAGAGCTGCCTCAAATCGAAAGAATCTTTGTTAAATTCAGAGATAGCAGGACAAGAGGCTTCGGGCAAGAAAGGCATTTCGGACAGAGGAGAGGATTCAACAGAGGCGGAATCAGAGGATTCCCAAGACAGCAAAGAGAAAGCAGGCCAAACAGAAATTTCGACAGAGACGGCTACACTCCAAGATACGGAAGAGAAAGAAGCGAAGGAAGTTACGGCGGCTACGGCAGGCAGGATAATTATCAGCACAGAGAAAGAAGCGAAGGAAGAAGCTACGGAGGCTACGGCAAGTCCAGAAGCTCTGGCCAAAGCAGAGAAGGCAGAAGCGGCGGCGGATTCAATCGCGGACGCTCATTCGGAAAAAGAAATGATTCTCGTTTCAGAAGCTTCAGAAGATAAAATCTATTCAAATTCTCTCATATTCTCAAACACTCTTGAGTCTGGCGACAGCAGGAAAATATGGTCTGTGGGGCTTCTCAACCCCCTGTAAATTCTTTGGAGGACTTCCCTGCGGGACTTGTCAAGGTACAGCTCATTGTAGTATTCCGGCTTGTTTTTCTTCAGTATTTTCCAGAATATGGAATTCACATTAGGATAAGGGTAACGGGTAAGAATTATGCTGTTGCACATGTCTCCCGGAAAATCGATGCCCCGGTTGCAGCGTGTTGTGTAAAGAACGCTCATCTCCTTTTTTTTGAATTTATTCACCAAATCATCTGCATTTTCCTGCAGTCTTTTGAGTTTTTCCTGATTCATGATGCTGAGGCCCAACTCTTCTTTTTCCTGATGAGTCGGGAGATCATTAAATGATGTCACATGAACAAGAATGGGCATCTTTGCTTTCAGGGCGCATTCATTCAGCGCAAGCAAATACTGTTTCCTGCTGATTCTTCCGGAATTGAAGTTTGCATAGCTGCAGTTCATCTCTTTTCCAGTTTTCAGATTGGTGATATTCCCCAGATGCTTTGCCTCTGCCTCTATGATTATGAAGTTTGATATGCCAAAAACTTCCTTGAGGATTTTTTCAGAATGAAGGGTGCCCGACATCATCACAAAAACCTTGTTCTTGTTCATAAGCTCCATGAACCTTTGCTCAAGATTGATGGTGACTATCTTGGCCACTATATCCTTGTCCTCTCTGGAAAATGATACATATGCCTCCTCTTTGAAATGCTGGAAGATTCTGGCAACCTCATCGCAATGATAGCAGTAGTTGTTTTCATCGCATTCCACAGAATCCATAAGGTCATGGTCCAGAAACAGCCTCAATAGCTCCATCAGCGGCGTGTCCCTAAGAGGAATTATGTCTCCTGTCTGGATATTCTCCTGCACTTTAGGATTTCTCATCAATTCAGAGGAGAGAATGCCTATTTGATTTATCAGATTTACTGTCTTGTCATTCTTGCTGAACAATCCGAGCAATGAAAAGTTCAGCCTGTTAAAATTTATCTTCTCATACTCTGAGAAGCTGTCCAGGAACTCATCACATTCATCTATAATCTCCACTTCTGTCTGGGGTTTTCGGTCCATTATATTTTCAAGGAGATATTTCTGGCTGTTGAATATCAGAACATCAGCATCAATATATGAATTGAACTGGTCATAATAGCCGCATCCCTGCTTTCTCTGATAGAAAGTAAATTCCTTGCAGTCAAGACCGGCGTATTTCCTTCTGTTGGCCTTAAGATTCAAATCAACTGAAGACGGGGTGATAGGGCTCCAGTAGGGGCATATGGATGCAATGGACAGCCGCTTGACTTCCTTGATATTTCCAAAATCCTTTAGCTTGAAATTAGGATTTCGCCTGAGAAATTCCCTTACCCTCTTGAAGTTCTTTTCCTTTATCTCAAGAGTGCATGGCAGATAGCGGTTGTCACAGGAAAGATTGGGATTATTTTCAATTATTTCATGAGACGGCCTGAAAAAATTGTCCAGGACGCTGTTCCGCTCGTTCATTTCAACATCATTCTCCTGGAGGAAGGGGCAGAGATGATTGTTCCTTCCAGTTATGACCTTGATATTAAGCTTCTCGCCATTCTCCTTGAGGATATGCATCTTTTTTGTGTAATCATTCTCATACTGCCTCTGAAGATTCTTTATGGGCACAACGATGGAGGATTTCTTGAAATGCTTTGCAATATTCAAAGCAATGGCAGACTTGCCGGTGCCGCAGACTCCATGTATAAAAATAATCTTATTCCCTTCAGAAATCGCCTTCAATACCTCATTGACCACATCATCCTGGGACTTGCCGCTTGTGAAAACCAATGGCTTCAGCTCTCTTTCTTTTTCCTTCAGACTCCAGACCATATAATCAATCCATAATCAGAGTTTATAAGAATTTAGTGATTACTCTTTGCCGGTAATCTAAAGCACGCCTTCTAATTTCTCGAACAATCTAAAGAACATGCCTTCCTGCCTGATGCTCCAGTAGAGAAGGTCAAACACAAAAAGCAGGATTCCAATTGTCCCGGCCATGCTCATGCTCATCGACAATCCGGCAAGCTCGGCGACTATTTCTGCAATCAGAACACCTGAAAACAAGGCTGTAGTCAGCTCGATTATTGCCTCTTCCCAGTATTCTAAGGTAAGCTGCCAGAAATATTTTAGAAAATTATCTTTCTTTTTGACTTTTCTTACTTTCTTCCTCTTTTTCGGCATATTTTAATATGGAATCTTTAGATTTTAAATCTTCCCTGTCAGCGCTTCCTTTATTTTCTGGTAGACTTCCGGATACATTACAGGGCCGAGCATTTCGCTGTGGAAGAAATTAAATTTCAGCTCATCACAAGTTCCTGCGACTTCAAGGTTTGTTGCCCCTTCAAGATAAGCGCTGTCTTTTGTGACTATTCCGTCTCCTGTCTGGTTGTTATTCATAATGCATCCTGTTCCTATTATATTGATTATTGGGATATTTGGAAGAGAAGCGTAATTCAGCTTGTTCAGGAACAAACTGTCTTTTGATATATCTCTGCATTCAAGAACTTCTCCTATCAATGAGCAGAATCCCTGTATATTGCTTTCAATGCCATGATTTGGGCTTGCAATCATGATTAATTTGTCAACTGAGCCGCTTCCGAAAATGTCAAGGTATTTTCTTGCAACCAATCCACCCATGCTTGCTGTCATCAGCACCACCCTGCTCTTGCCCGTCTTGTATTTTACAGTATCTATTATGTCCTTAAGCCTGAGGGCATAAGTGTCAATACTGTCTGATTTTGTCTGTATAATTGAGCTTTCAGCAGGATTCTGGTAAATGTCAAAGTAATAGCTGGCCCTGACTGTCACAGGCACAGTTATCTGCGACCATATTCCTTTTTCAGCAGGCGAAATGAGCACAGAGCCTGCATTCAAGTATCCCTCTGCTTCCAGTTTTTCCTGGATTCCCTGGAATGTCTCAAGGCTGTATTCTGCTGAGATTCCTTTGTTGAATGCGTGTCCATGCAATAATATTACAGGATAATTCTTTTCGTTGCAGGCTACATCAATGCAGCAATTGGAGCAATTTTCGAACAGGCAGCATGTTGGAGATGGCTCTGCAAAATTCAAGGATAATTTGATGATTGAAGGCTGAGTCAGATTTATTTTTTCAGGAAGTGAGGAAATATTTTTGTTTGAGACAAATGTTGCATTGTCCTCTGACAGAATCTGGAATCCGGACACCTTCAAGGATATTTCCCTTGCAATAGTTTCCTTCACAGCCAGGCTGCTTCTCTGGCTTAAGCTGTTTAATGCAGTATTATAATCATCAATAAGACTATTCAGCCTGTTCAGAGAAGAGTTAGTCATGTTAGTCTGTTTGAACTGCTCAAGCTTCTGCCCCCAGACATCCAGGTTATCAATCAGGCTGTTGTATCCCGATACATTGCCTGTTAAGATACTGTTGCTGTCATTGAATTTTTTTTCAAGCATGGTGACAGAATCCTCAGACTGAATCAGATTTTCAGGAAGAATTTCATAGTATCCTTTTTCCCATAATTTTTTCAAGTCATATGCCGAATTTTCAATCGCAAGGGATTCATTTTTAATTTCAGTCGGCTGCCTGATGTCAAGATTGCTGAGATTTGAAGAAAATGAATTGATATTCTCTATTTTCTGCCTGAACTCTGCGGCTTTCTGGATAATCCGTTCAATTTCTGATTTAGAATAATTCTTGTATGCCTGTTCTTTATCGTTTAAGTCATAATTCATGGTTATCATGATACTTCTTGTCCTTGGCTGCTGGGATGTCCTGCACCAGAATGTCTCTATCCCTTTACAGCTCAGATCAAATCTGTAGTATTCCTGGCCTTTTCCAAGCTTTGACGCAGTCAAAGTGTAATCCTTAAACTTAGGGATTGCGGGAACAAGCGTGAAATTGTCCTTTTCGATTATTTCCTGATTGCTCAGGTCAAAGAATGTTGACGTGCACGTTGCTGTGCAGAAAGGGTTGGTAAGCATGTATGCATTGAATCGTACATTTCCTGACTCACCATGTTTCAGGTTGATAAAGTCCTTGTCAGAACCAAGATTGACAACAATGTCATTCCCCAGAAGCAGATTCACCGCCAGATATATCCTTGTTGAAAAGAAAAGGATAGTGACAATAAGAATAATCACAATTATCCAGAATAGCTTTCTGCTCTTTTTCACCTCTTTGCTCATAGAATTATTATTGCAACTTATCTTTTAAATCTTATTCACCCTGCAATATCCTTAAGATTTATAGATGGATTTAAGCATAATAGCCTTTGATTTATCCATTCGAATGGCCTTGATTTTTGCAAATTTTGCTTTTCTCAGAAGATTAGAGACTATTATCAGGGAAACAGTCAGGCCAATAATCAAAGATATGGCTATTCCCGTATTGGAAGTCAATACACCCAATACTGCTCCTGTGATGCCTTCTGACTTGCCGATGGTAAAAGTAGCCTCTGCATGGGCAGGTTCCTTCTGCCCTTTGTATTTAAGATCAGTTATAAGCTTGTAATCTCCGGGTGGCAGGGAGGATATATCCAATTCTTTGATGAATTCAAGCTGAGTTTCAACCGGAACTACTTCATTTTCATTATAGACTTCAGCATTATTAAAATTAAGGATCCTGTAATGCAAAGAAGCATTGACTCTTCCGGAAACTCCCAGATTCATCAGCCCTACAATGACGCTTAGATTTTTTCCGTTCAAGACTTCCTTATTGATTGCCTTTAGATTAATATCAAACAATACCTGTCTTGTGCCGTTGGACTTGCTTCCTGCAATGCTGGAAGCATAACATAAACGCTGTTCCAATGGTTTTGAACCAGTAGCATCGCAGGATTCATTCAGCTTTGAGCAGGTTCTGGTTTGTTTTCCTCCGGAACAAATATTCCAGGCAGTGCATCTCCAGGAAGTGGTGCAACCAGCATAAAATCCGCCGCCACCTCCACTACCCTGCCCTGTGGTCTGGGGAGGACTAGAAATAGTTGTGTTGATGGTTACATTTCTTGTCTCAGTTGAATTTTTGTTCCCGGCAAGGTCAAAGGCAGTTGCATTAAAAAAATATAATCCGTCAGATAAATTTGTAAAGCCGCTGAATTTTATATTCCATATTATTGCCTCTTCCCAAACCACTAATCCCTGGGTTTTCAGCAGGTTTTTCCAAGCGGTTCCGTTCCAGCAGGTCTCATTAATGGAATTATTTTCGTCATTTGGATAATAATTATCAAATTTAGTGATTATTGCAAGTTGCAGTATATTTTGATTAAAGCAATCATCAGGAATTGTGATATTTGTTGTTACTGGAACAATAGGAATAGAAGAATTTTGGACTTTAACCTGCCATAGGGTGCCATTTAGTACATTTGCAGGTTTTGAATAGTTGATATAAATATAGACAGTATCGCCTACAGAAGCAACACTTCCTCTGTTAGGGTCAACCCATGACCCATCGTAAACTCCTAATGCATTACTCCAGGTTCCTATGGTGGTGTATGTTCCGCTATAATTCAATCCACAATTTCCGTCTCCGGAGGTTGACTGGGTTGCAGTCTCCTGATAGCAGGAATAATTGTTCTGGCTTGAATTTATCAGGTTTTTAGAAGAATTATACAGATAAATTGTGGTATTCTTTATTCCGCCGCCCGTGTCAGACACAGTCACATTAATTTTTAGGCTGCTAGTGCTGATTATTGAGCCTGAATTTTCTGTGGGAAAGGTAAAATTTATGGCAGGCCCATTGCCAATAATTGCTAAAATTCCAGGTAAATTATCTGCTTTAACTGAAAAAGACAGAATCGCCAAAAAAATAAAAAAAAATATGAAAATTAATCTCATTTTATCTCCTAATATTAAAGAGATAGAATATGCCTATCAGAATGACAGTTATGGCAGGACAAAACACCACGCCTATTAGAAAGACAGGGCTCTTAAGAAGCGACTCTTTCTCTTCAAGCACTTGGATATCGACTCTTACTGAGATGCCGGTGGATACCTTGCTGCCGGTGCCGCTTACTATACTTTCATAGGGAATTGTTGAAACAGTTATGGCTCCTGAATAATTGCCCGGAATTGCAGACCTTGGGGCAGAGGCATAGATTGTAATCTCTCCGGGCTTTCCTATCTGCATCTGACCTTCTTTGGGATTCACCCTGATGAAATTTTTAATAGAATCATCAATCACTATATCAAAATAAACAGGCGATTCACTGTTGGTGCTTGTCTGAAAGATTTTCTCCTGGGAGCCGCCTCTGGCAAGGACAAAGGATGCAACTGGTGGAGAGACACCTACTGCAAAAGCCTGAACAGCAACTGAAGCCATAAGCATCACTATAATAAATGTAAAAATGCCGAATGTTCTCTTTGTTATCATCTTTATTATATAATATCTTTTGAATTCTTCATGAATATAAAATAAAAAAATAAAAAAATAAAAATTGTTCTAACTCTAACCTGCAATTGCAGCTACAGTCAATGTGTTAGTGCACGTTCCCGCTACTCCGCTTGCAGGCACTGTTATTGTCCAATACTCGCTATTGTCTGAATTAGCACCATTTGCTGTGGCCACGCCTCTGACGCCTAAATTAAAAGATGTCTGAGTGGTTGGGCTTGTGGTTAAGTCAGATGACATTTCGTCATAAGTTCCGGTTACAAGACTGTACCTGACATTTCCTACTGGCACTGTGCCTGATGTACAGGTAAAGTCATTACCTGAAAATCTGGCATCAATCTGCACATTTCCCTGACTTCTTACAGTCATGGTTGCTGCTGAACTGCTATTTGCTCCAAGAGCAAGGCCCCCGAAATTTATAGTGGTATCAGTAACATCCAAGCCAGCAAGATCATTGACAGTATTATCATCTGTGTTTGAAACAGATAATGCTGAACTGTCTGTTGCAGTGATATTGGCTGTCCAGGTTCCTCCAAGGGCCATGTAGTTCATTGTGAATCTGCATGTTGCAACTTTCGTATTACCGTCAGTTGCGCCAAGAACGCAGGAGCTGTTTGTGAGATGGATATTCTCATCATCAGAAGCATCACTTGTTGATGTGCTATGATATAAAGTTGCTGCTGCAGAAGTTATATCATCTCCGCCGTTAAGATCAGTCACAGTAACATTTGCAGTCACTGTCACAGTGCTTCCTGCACTTAGAGTGATGGCTGCATCCGCTCCTGCCTGATTCCAAATGGTAACATCGCCTATTGTAGGCGCAGCACTGCTGATGCTGAAATTACCTGTGGCACTGTCTGCCAAGACATTGAAGGAGAGTAGTGTAAGGCATGTTGCAAGAAAAGCAAATGACACAAACACTGTTCTTAATGTTTTTTTCATATTTAACACCTCCTTTCAATAAATAGTATTAAAAATAATAATTAATATAATGTAATAAGTTTAACGTTGAAAATATCAATTTTTCCGACGGAATTTGTTGCAGAATAAAACTAAATTTGATAAAAGAAATTCAATGAGGTTTACTTAAGTTTTTTTAATTTTTTAGAGTATTTTAGTTTTTTATGCTGGGCCTCCATTTTTTGTCGTATAGCTTCAATTACAAATTCGGCTCTGGAACGATAACCTCTCTTAATCAAAGGAATAATCTTATCTATCGCTTTTGCTAATTCACTTGGAATGCCCACATTAGTATATTTTTTTCTCATTTTTCCAGATGCTAGTGCATTCTATGGGGGAAAAGGGTATTTAGAAATTTCTACATTTTAATAGACACTATTAAAACATCAACTTTAAATGCTAATTTGGTTTATATTTGAAACCTTAATTATTTAAAGTATATTTTCTCATTGTTGATATATACACTAACACTTTATTTGGATTTGAAACCTCTGTAGATAGCAGGCATTCGATATGAAACTAAACAAGAACGAAAAGAGGACACTAAGACTTCTGCTTAATGATGCGAAAATTTCTGATAGAAGCATTGCTAACCAGCTCAAAATATCAAGCCAGGCGGTCGGAAAGATAAGGCATAAGCTGGAAAAAAGCGTGATAACCTCATATTCTCTCAATCTAAATTATTCCAAGGTTGGAGTTCAGACATTCGCAATGGCCCTGGCCAGGATAACTCAAGAGGGGGTGGAAGAAGGCGAGATTGAGGTAGAGGAAAAACTGCAAAAGGAGCCCCATGTGCTGCAGGTCTACAGGATTCCAAGCGGAAATATTACCCATATCATATTATATGGATTCAAAGATATCCAGGAACTGGAAACTTTTTTCCATTCGCCAAGGAAAAAGCAGGATTTGCACAAATTCGTCGAAAACAGGGAAATGTTCACCTTTTCCCACAATAGCTTCATCAAGAACAATTCTGTCCCTCTGTTCCACAAAATCATCGAAAGCATGGATGCTGAGGAAATAAAAAGGGAGTTTCAGGAGATGGAGAATTTCAAAAAAAGGAACTGGGGCTGAACTTAAATGAAAAAATCTGATTCTGATAGTATGGCAGTCTATGATAACCTTTCTGAAAAGAAAAGATTTAAGAAAGAATTGAAAGAAAGCGAGGAAAAATTCAAAGAAAGCGAGGAAAAATTCAAGGCCATTGTGGAGAATGCCACAGATCAGATATTTATGCTAAATAAAAAGCAAAAGTTAATATTCGCGAATCCCACCGTGTCAAAGCTTTTCGGAAAACCTGCTGAAAAGATAATTGGTCAATCTATCTATAAATTTTTCCCGAAGCACATTGCAGAACAATTTGTAAAACTTAATCTAAATGTGATTAAATCAGGCAAAGGCGAGTATTCAGAACAAAAAATGATTATTAGACATAAAGAATTTTATATCAGTACCCAATTAAACCCTCTCAAAGATAAAAATGGAAATGTAATAGCAATTATGGGGATAACCAGGGACATCACTGAAAAGAAGAAAAATGAAGAACAACTAAAGGAATCAGAACAAAAATTCAAGGCTATTTTTGATGCTGCAATAGATGGCATAATCATAGTTGACCCAAAGACTAAAAAATTTATTATGGGCAACAAAATAATTTGTAACATGCTTGGCTATGCTGCCGATGAAATAAATAAACTCAGTATTTCAGACATTCACCCCAAAGAAGCCCTTCACCAGGTTATGGAACAATTTGAAAGACAAATAAGAGGAGAGATTATAATTACATCAAACTTGCCGGTTAAAAGAAAAGATGGCAACATTTTCTATGCAGATATCGCCTCTTCTACATTGCAGATAAAGGGAAGAGAAGGTGTTATTGGATTCTTCAGGGACATAACTGAAAGGAAAAAATATGAAGAAGGGCTGAAAAAAATGAATGATAAGCTTAAGGAGATAGATGTAGCAAAGACCAACTTCCTGAACGTTGTTTCGCATGAGCTTAAAACGCCTCTTACTGCGATAACTGCCCATCTAAGCATTTTGGATGACTTTAAAAACAGCCTGGATGAACAAGGACAGACAAGCCTGGATGCTGTTGAAAGAAACAATCAGATGCTCCGAATGCTCATAGACAATATTCTTGAGACTTCCATGATAGAAACCGGCAAGTTTGAGCTTAACTTTTCTAAGGTGGACATAAACAAGGTGATAAAGGAAGCTGCCAGCAACCTCAAGATTCTTTCGGAAAAAAGAGGCATAAATATAATAGACCAGACTGAAAAATTGCCACTGATAGATGCTGATGAGATGAGAATCAGAGAAATCCTGAACAATCTGATTGGAAATTCTATCAAATTCACAGAAAATGGTTCTATAATTTTAAAGGCCAAAAAGAATGAGAAGCATGTATTGGTAAGCATTATAGATACAGGTATTGGAATCCCGAAAGACAAAATTAAAAATCTATTCCAGAAATTCTATCAGGTTAATTCATCTATAGGAAGAAGATATGGGGGCTCGGGGCTTGGACTGGCTATCACAAAACAGCTTATAGAACTGCAAGGCGGAAAAATTGAGGTCAAAAGCGAGATAGGCAAGGGTTCGACATTTTCATTCACTCTCCCGATTAAAAATCATAACCAAAATAATTTGAAAGGGGGTGCAAAATGAAGAGAATACTTTATGTGGAAGATAATGAGGACACAGCCGATGCTGTAAAGGTGATACTGCAAAGAATCGGTTTCGAAGTTCAGGTGGAAAGCTGCGGCAAAGATGCACTGAACAAGGCGCATGAGCAATTTGACCTGATTCTGCTGGACATAATGCTGCCCGACATGTCAGGCTGGGATATATTTGAGAAACTAGTAAGAAGAAAGGTAAAGGCAAAATACGCATTCCTAAGCGCTATTCCTGTCTCCAATGAAAGACTGATTGAACTTAGAAAAGCAGGCATTTCAGACTATATTATGAAGCCTTTTGATAAAGAAGATTTGATAACTAGAATCAAGAAGATACTGGAATAGAATCCTAAAATAATACTAAAAATGGCATCAACTTTGATAATATTGCCTGTGGAAAATCTGCAGAATGAAATAAATAGCATTGCAAGAAAATACTCAGGAACACCCGGGATTTACATTTCATTGAACAAGCCCCACAGCAGCATTGAAAAACTGCTGAAAAAGGAAGGAATCAACACAAAGAAACTGTTTTTTATAGATTGTGTGACTGCTGAACAAAAAAGGGATGATGTGCTCCATGTACATCCGACAGAACTTAAAAAACTGTCAGCTGCAATTAACACCTTCATAAAAGACATCCCTGGAAAGAAATTCCTGCTGCTGGATGCGCTTTCAACTCTTCTGATATACAATGATGAAAACAAGGTGGCTCAGTTTGTCAAGGAAATAACAGAATACTCTACTGAAAAAGATGTTGAAGTCATTGCATTAAGCCCAAAAACAAAAGGAGAGGAGCTGCTGAACAAGATATTCAATTTCTTCGATGAAGTGAAGAAAAGATGATAATGAAAAAAGAGGTGCTGCTGATTTTAATTCCCCTTTTTATTATGTATTCAGCGGTAGCTCAAAATATCAATCTGGGAGAACAGAACAAAACTTTTAACAAATCAATCATAGAAAAAAACTCACTCTTTGACATTTTTATCACAATCCCGCAGGATTATCAGGCAGTTGAGGCGGGAAAAGAACTGCTGACCAGCATCAAACTGATAAACTTGGGCAGTAGCGGAAGAATTGATGTTATACTCAACATTGAGATAAAGGATTCTGCGGGCAGTCTGCTGCTTGCTAAAAAAGAAACAGTGGCTGTGGAAACCCAGGCAAACTTTGTCAGAACGTTTACAATTCCTTCTGATGCCAAGCTGGGAAAATATTCTATCCATGTGAAACTTGTCTATGCTGATGGAAAAGAGGCTGCTGCCGAATCCTCCTTTGAAATTGTAAAGAAAAGCACAGCCATATCTCGCACTGTTTACTTTATCTTAATAGGAATCATAGCTCTTGGCGGGCTGATATATATGGGGATGAAGTCAAAAACCCTGATTGAAAAAATTAAAATGAAAGGTCAGATTCGCAGCCTTGTAAGAAAAAAACTGAAAGCCAGATAAAAAAACTTGTTTCTATTTAACGCTGGCAAACTTGTCCATCATCTGGCACTTGTTGCAGAGGTCATGCCTTGCAGGCTCCCCGCAGATACTGCAGTATTTCACTTGGTTGTATTTTCCGAGCTTCTTTCTCATTTTTGGAAGCATTTTCATGAAATGATTCACAAGATTCTGCTTGACTTGCCTGCTGTCTTTCATTCTGTCAAGAATTGCCCTCAGGTCAACACGGTAAGTGCCGATTGCGCATGGGCATCGCTTGTACTGCACAGGGAAATTCATCAGCTTGCTGTATCTCTCAACATCCTTCTCAATAGTGAAGTAAAGGGGCTTGATTCTTGCCACAAATTTCTTGTCAGCAACTGTGCCTGTCATCGGCCCGAGGTTCAATGAAAGCTGCATATTGCCTTTCATCCAGTTCATCAGGACATTCTGCGCCTCATCATCAATATTATGGCCTGTCGCAATCTTTGTCATTTTCAGTCTTCTGGCTTCCTTGTTTAAAATCCAGCGTTTGATTATGCCGCAGATGATGCATTGATTGAGCTTGAACTTTGACCTGATGACTGACTTGACATAGCAGATGCTGCTCCCTATCTGCTTTCTTATGTCAACTATGTGCAGTTTGATGCCTCTTTCTTTGCAGAAATTTTTCATATTCTGCATATTGATATCTGACCATTTGCCCATTGCCAAATCAATGAATAATGCTTCCGGCTTGAAACCGAATTTGTTAAGCAGATAAAGCACAGTGGTGCTGTCCTTTCCTCCCGAGACTGCTACAATGACTCTGTCTTTCTTGCTTGCAAGCTTGTATCTTTTGATGGTCTCAGCTATCTTTTTCTCGAATTCTCTGATAAATTTTTGGTCTTGCTTGTCCACGATATATTTTAAAACAGGGCTGCGTTTAAAAGATTATGGTTGAATGGGAGAATTTCACTAGAAGAATTGTGGGAATAGTTATTTTCATAGGGATTCTGGTTCTTTCATACCTGCTGCTAAGGCCGTTTCTTACGGCTATTTTGAGCGCAGTTGTGTTCGCTTACTTGTGCTTTCCCCTTTATGCAAAACTGCAAAAGCTTCTGAAAAAGAAAAAGGTGGCTGCTGCAATCATATGCGTGCTGGTTGCGATTGTTCTTGTATTTCTTATTATATTCTTGCTGCAGACAGTGCTGGGCGAGATTTCAAGATTTTCAACCTATTATGAATCTAAGAACCTTTCAAATTCATTAAAAAATTTTATTCTGAAGATAAGCAGCGGAAAAGATTTTGCAGAGAGCATAGGGATATTCGTTGACAAGGCAGTTGAAAAAATCTCGGCAGGCGCGATAGCCAGCGCAGGCACCATTCTTGAGAATATCCCTCTTCTGCTGCTCCAGTTCTTCATTTTCTTTGTAATAATGTTCTCCTCATTCATAAAATCTGATGAAATACTAGAATTTATCAAGAACACTCTGCCGTTCAAGGAGAAGGCAAAACAAAGGTTCCTTGACACATTCGCTGAGGTCAGCAATGCAATGATATATGGGATAGTTATAGTGGGAATAATCCAGGGAATCAGCGCAGGCATCGGATTTTGGATATTTGGAGTGCCTCAGGCAATTCTTCTTACAATCGCATCAATGATTGCAGTCATTGTCCCATATATAGGAAGCGCAATAATCTGGATTCCGGTTGCAATAGGCCTGATGATGACGGTGTCAGTGACTAAAGGGATCCTGCTGCTGCTTTATGGTATTGTTGTGATGGGCCTGATGGAGAATATAATCCGGCCTTACATCGTGAGCAAGAAGACAAAGATCAGCTTTGCAGTAATCCTGATTGGAATGGTTGGAGGATTTGAGCTTTTGGGCCTGATAGGCTTGATTGTCGGGCCTTTGATACTTGACTACTTGCTGCTGTTCATAGAATTTTACAGAGAAGGCCACCTGAACGAGCTGATTTAACAGTTTTATTCTACAATTATCTTGCCATTCATACTTGGATGAATAGAGCAATGATAGTTGTAAGTGCCGGGAATGTTGAAATATTGTATTGCGCTCATGCCTGGCTGGATTTTATAGTCAAAATACATAGAAGTCATTTCAGAAGTTACTGTGTGCTCAATTAAATCCTCATTTATGAATGTGACCTTGCTTCCTTTTGAAATTGTCAATTCAGAGGGATAGAACTTGAGATCCTTTATTATTACCTCATTTGGGCCTGGCTGAGGCTCGACAACAACTTGCTGTTGCGATTCATTTTGAGTAACATTTTGTCCTGAAGGCGCCTGCTTTTGGCAGCCAGATGTTCCGATAACTAATAGCACTGACACAAATAATGCTGCTAATACTAGTAATACAATTATTAAAAAAGGATTTTTCTTTTTCCTCTGCTGCTTTTTTTTCCTTTTATTCATTTTTTATATAATATTATAATTTATTTGATTTAAATATTTATTTAAATTTTAGCAAGTTATATGAAACAAGGCGGCTTTCTTGCCTTTAAATTCATCAAATTTTTTAATGATGATAGGTGTAATCCCTTCAACAAGTCTTGACTTACTTTTCATTATCAGCTCTTTTGCTTCATCTGTAATTTCCGCGGCTCCATTCTGACCTAATCCTATAAAAACAATTTCAGGATTTCCAGAAAGAAGAATCTGCATCTCTTCTTTTCCTATAATATGATGAGTTCCATATTTTTCTATAATTTTTTCATCTCTCTGAATGGCTTCTCCTTTTACAGTTATAATAATGTCATTATCATAAGCTTTGCCTTTATATTTTATCCAGCCGAATCCTGTTGAAGTCATTTTTTCATTTTTTAATGAATAACCTCCTCAATAGGGAGATTTATTGACATTCTGATTCTGTCATCTTTTCGCAAATAAACATAAAAAGGAGTGGCATAAACTCCAAAATTCTTGCCTTTCAATTCAGAATCATAAATTTTCTTTGGAAAATCTATTCTTAATCCTTCATTACTCCAACCCTTGATATCTTCTGCATGTATCCAGATTATCTCTGGATCTGTTGATCTTTCTGCCCAGCTTTCATCCTCTACCGAAACTTCAGGAAATTCTAATTCTCTTTCCCAAACAGTTATCTCTGGAAACTTTTTAACATAGTCTCTTGTTTCATCACATTCATCTTCAAGTTCTTCAGAACCAAAACCTATCTCACTAAGTTTATTCCCAACTTTTCTGTCAGTACCAAAAATCTTTGCCAGCTGAAGGATTGAAATTTCTATTTTAGTATGATGGCCTAAGCAAACCCCTTTTATTATTACTGTTCTTCCATCTTCTGAAAGTTTCATGCTTTTGAATTCTATTGTTACCTTTTTCATTTTTTATTTGATTGTTTTTTTCTGTAATCCTCGATTGCGAGATGCAGGGCATCTGCAGCAAGGTTTGAGCAGTGCATCTTTATTGGTGGCAGCCCGCCCAGGTCTTTCGCAATGTCATCCTTTGTTATTTTCATTGCCTCATCCAGTGTCTTGCCTTCTGCCAGCTGTGTGATCATTGAAGATGTTGCAATTGCAGCTGCGCATCCCATTGTCTTGAACTTGATATCTGAGATTATTTTTTTCCCGTTCTTCATGCCGACTTTTATGTAAACTCGCATTATGTCCCCGCATATTGGATTTCCGACCTGGCCTATGCCGTCAGCATCCTTTATCTCGCCAACATTCTTCGGATTCATGAATTCCTCCATGACTTTCTTGTTATATATTGTTGAAATATGGTTCTCTTTGATTTTTTTTGTCATTTTATTTCTCAAAGGGGCTGATTTTCCTCAGTTTTTCAACTATTTTTTTGATTTCTGATACTGTTTTGCTGATTTGAGCATCATTGTTTGATCTGCCAAGAGTCAGTCTTAATGAACCATGGGCATCTTTGTGCGATAATCCTATGGCAAGCAAGACATGGCTTGGCTCCAGACTCTTTGTGCTGCAGGCACTGCCTGTTGAAGCAGCGATTCCAGCCTTGTCCAGCAGCAGAACAACTGATTCCCCTTCAATATTCCTGAATGAGACATTTACATTGTTTGCCAGTCTGTTCTTCTCGGAACCGTTAAATTTTGTGCCTTTGATTTTCAGAATTTCATGGATTAATCTGTCTCTTAGTCTGATTAATCTCTTGTTTTCCTTTATCCTCTCCTTGTCAGCAAGCTCAGCTGCTTTTGCAAATCCCACTATTCCTGGAATGTTTTCTGTTCCGCTTCGCATTCCTTTCTCCTGCTCCCCTCCCTGGAATAAAGGATTTATTCTGATGCCATTCCTGATGTAAATGAATCCCACTCCCTTTGGGCCATAGATTTTATGGCCTGATGCTGACAGAAGGTCGCACTTCAGCTCCTTTACATCTGTCATCTCCTTTCCGAATGTCTGCACAGCGTCTGTATGAAAAATTATATTGTGTTTCTTGCAGATTTTCCCTATTTCAGCAATAGGCTGGATTGTGCCGATTTCATTGTTTGCGTGCATGATTGTGACCAGGATTGTCTTGTCAGTTATTGCATTTTCAAGGTCTCTTGGATTGATCAGCCCCTTGTCGTCAACATCCAGATATGTTACCTGCATGCCATGAAGCTTTTCAATTATTTTCAGAGTGTTGAGAACTGAATGATGCTCAATCTTGCTTGTGATTATATGATTCCCCTTGTCCCTGTTAAATGCGACTATCCCTTTAAGCGCAAAATTGTTGCTTTCAGTGCCGCCTGATGTGAAATAAATCTCTTCAGGCTTTGCGTTTATGATTTTAGCGATTTTTCTTCTTGATTCTTCCAAAGCATCTTTTGCTTCTCTGCCCAGCTGATGCAGACTGGATGCATTTCCATATTTCAAGGAAGAATAATTCAGAATAGGCAGTAAAACCTCTCGTCTTACAGGGGTTGTGGCTGAATGGTCCATATAAATCGTCATTTTTTTCTCCTTTTCTTTAATTGGATATCAACCTCTTTTTCAGGAAATAAAACACCATTATAACCACATTTCTTGCATCTCATTGTCCCAGTAATTCCTCCTGCTTCTAATATTAACTCCATATTCTTACATTTGGGACAAAATTTTATTTTCATTTTTTCTTATTCTTAATTGCTTTGTTCAATTCTTCAACTAATTTTTTAGAATCAATGCCGTGCGCTGTTGCGCCTTGCTCGACTGTCTCGGACATCGCCATCGGGCAGCCGAAGCATGCCATGTGATGCTCCAGGAAAACAGGGATTGTCTCAGGAAACAAGGTCAGGACTTCAGCGAATGTCATTTTTTCTGTTATTTTTGTTGGTTTTGCTTTTTGGCTTGCCATTTTTAGTTAATGTGTCATAATTTTATGAAGTTTTGTGTCATGGCACTTGATGACTTATTGATTATGGATAATTGCACTGAAGGCAGATTTTATTGTACTGCTTGTGCATCTCACAAAGAGTTCCGTGCTTTCGGAGCAATGAGCATATGCTTTGTATTTCTCTCTGGGCGCTGTCGTTGTTAGAAATTATCTTTTCGCAGCTGTTTTCTATTTCAGATACTATTTTTTTGCTGAACTTGACTTTCTGGGCCCTGTCTCCCTTAAGATACTGCGAGACTGCTGACTCAGTTATGCCTAAAAGCTTGGCCACATCCTTGTGCTTCAGGCCTTTTAATGCAAGGCATTTGGCCATCTCGGACCTTATTGCGGGAAGTATGTACCATACCTCGATTTCCTGCGGCAGAATCATAAAAAAGTTAACAATCGTGAAGTTTTTAAATCTTTTGATTTGATAAGCTTTTTAACATTCCTTTCATTGAAAGGATTATGAAAAAGAAAAAAGAGATAGTGTTCATAATGCCCAATGGAGATGGCGTTGACAGCAAGGAATTCAGCCTTTATTTCCAGAAAAAGGTGAAAAGGACCATAAAGAAATTCGAAATGTTCAGGCTAAACGCGACTATAACTGTCATATTGAACAGCAGGAACAGCGTTGCCCTATTGTATATAATGAGCAAGCTTGCCATGGAGCGCAAGCTTCATCTTTCATTTGATATAGAGAACCTTAAAAATAATGACAAGAAGGCAGTGAAAGAATTCTGCAAGCATCACAATATTCCTCTCTCAAAACAGAAAAGAGGATTGATTGCGACTGCTGAAAGCAGCGATGAGATAGCGGCAATCATAGTTGAGGAGCAGATGAAAAAGAAAATGAACATGAAGAAAGTCATGCCAGTTATTGGGAAAAACATCAGGCCCCTCTATCTCCTGACTGACAAAGAGATTGAACTTTTCATTCATCTGAAGGGGCTGCCAGTGGTTGAAAAGAAAAAATACCCTGAAACAATCAAAATAATAAATCAACTGGAAAAAAAACATCCTGAAATCAAGCATGCGATTGTAAACAGCTTAATTCAGGTGATGGACTTGTTCTGATTTTATATTATTTCTAGATTATTGATCTGAAATCTTTAACCAAATAGGGCTCGTTCTTGAATTTGTTTTTGTCCCAGGAGCATGCAAGCACAATGAGAACATGGATTTTCAATGATTTTGCAATCTTTACATCCTTGATTTTGTCAGCAATGTAAACAACTTCCTTTGGTTTGACATTGTACTGCCTGAATAATTTTTTGAATGCCTCTTCCTTTATCAGAAACTCCTCTGCGCCGAGAATCTTGTTGAAATATTTTCTGATAGGGTATTTTTTCATGAAGGCGCTGATGAATTTCCTTGTTGAATTTGTCATCAGGACTGTTTTCAGCCTCTTTTTCCGGATTTTTTCCAGTGTTTGCCGGACATAAGGGCAGAGCTTCAGTGTTTTTGCCTTCTCTGCGACATATGAATTGACTTCCTTTGCGATTTTCTCGGCGTTCCTCTTTATTTTCATGTTGAAAAGGCTTGCGTCAAGCTTCGGCCCCAAATTTTTCTCGATGAATGCCTTTGACAGATGATAGCCGTATTTTCTCGCTGAATTGTATATAGAATTGATGTACAGTTTTTTTGAATCAGCAATAGTGCCGTCAAAATCAAACACAAGAAGTTTTATCATCCTCTCTCCTGAAATTTCTGTTTATTGTTATCTGACAACGTCGAAGCCTTTCCCTTCAGACTTGATGTTCTTGACGATTCTTTCGACATCCTTCCTTAAGGATTCTCTGCGACTTATGCCTTCCGCAAGAAAGTATTCGCCTGCAGGCCTTGATCTCAAGTCGCCTCCGGACTTCAGCTTTGTGTCCTTGCTGATCAAAATATTATTCTTTGACTGCTGGGATATCTTTCTGGCAGTTGCAACTGCATTGCCCATTGATGCATATTTCAGCTCTTCCTTGCCTTCGTTCACAAGAGTGGCGCTTGTATGGATTCCAATTCCCATTATGACATTTACCGGTCCTGTCTTTTCTTTTATATCCAAAGCGCATTTTACCGCATCTAATGCGTCAAGAAACAGAGCCAGAACCTCGTTTGCCTCCGCGTTCTTGCTCAGGAATCCCTTGTTCTCAGAGATTGTGTCCAGGACTATTTTCTCGAAATTGTCCCTGTCATTCTTTTCAATATCTCTGATTGAAATTGAAATATAAGAAATATCCTTCTTTTCTCCTGCCAAATCCGTAACCAAAACTGCGAATTTCATTTTTACCCTTTTTGATAAACTATTATTATATCGGATATATTTAAAGATTACTCTTGTTCAGCCTTCTCTATATCTGACTGCTTTATATTCACTTTTTTCACATCAATCTGCGGGCTTTCCTTCCTACGCCTTCTCAATGAGACAAAGCCAAGCGCGAAAATTCCTATTATAAACACTGCAACCGCGATATAGTTTATAGGCACCTTTGCGCCGACACCAATAACGCCGCCTGTCAGAGGTATTGCAGGAAGATTCAATGAAGATGATTTTGATTCAACCTTAAGATTATACACACCTTCGCCGCTTAGCGGAATCCTGAGCGATTTGCCAACTTCAATATTCACATCCTTTGTCAGAGTCTGCGTCTGGCCTTCTTTTTCAAATGAGAATGATATAGTGTCTGAATAATCAACATTGCCCTCATTTGTTACAATGATGCTGCTGTTTTCAAGAGCCATGCTGATGTTTGATACTTTCTGTATATCCACAAATTTCTTCAGGTTTTTTCCAGATGAGAATCCGATAATCTCCCATTTGCCCGGCTTGGCTGTCTTTGGAAATGAAAATTCCAGCTTTTCATTGGTATTGACCTGCCTGCTGGTCATCTCCATAAATTCAGGGTCATAGACCGTTATTGTCCCTTTTGTGTCAATTTCATTGTTTGCCTGGTCAAAAAGCTTGATTGATGCCTCGAGCTTGTCCTGAGGCATGAATATATCATTGTTAATCTGCAGCTCCAGCCTTGAAGGAATTGCAGTCACGATTATTTTTTTTGTTGCTGTTCCCCTGTTATGGTCGGCATCCTCCACATTCACAACAATCTCATGCTCCCCTGACACAGCATTATTGTCCAAAGTTATGTCTGTCATGAAGAATCCTGCCTTGACATCAGTGACCATTGTGATATCCAAATTCACAGATGCATTGCCATTCACATTCTGGCCATTCTCTTTTACAGCCATCCCGCTGACAGTCACTTTCTTGCCGGGCGTATACTCCTCCCTGTTTGTGTTTATAGTGATAGAGACATTATTGCTTATCTTGAAATTCTCTGATGATTTTTCATCAATCACTCTCTTTGCAGAATCCTCAAGAGTAAGTTTTATGTTACAGCTTCCAAGAATGCCCTGGTCTTCGCTTAATTTCAGATTTGGAATTATTAATTTATGCTCCTTGCCTGCGGCTATATCAACAGGAGATGTGAAAAAAAGGAAATTTGAGCTGCCACATTCAACCATTATTTTAACCATCGCGCTTACGGATGAATCTTCAAGCAAGGTAGGCTCAACTGAAAGCGAGTCCCCAAGATTATAAAGAGATGGCATCTGGCTGAAGGTTATCTGGCCGGACACGAATGGAACAGCCAGCAAAATAAGAATCAAAGAGAAAATAGCACCCTTTATCATGCTTATCTAAGACAATAAAATCTATTTAAAATTTGCTATCTTCTAAAATAATCCTTAATATCCTGTTTACAATCTTTGCACAAAGGACCATACTTCCATCTGTCATCTGTCATTTTGATCCAGTCATATGGTAATTTTAATCCTTGCCTCATGATACATCTGCTAGCACAATGTTTTCCCAAACTATTTTCTACATTATAATTGCGAGAATTTGGCAGAAGCCCAAATACATGCCCCATTTCATGCATAGTCTCTGTTTTTACACATTCATACTTCATTCTGTCATCTAAATTCCTAAATTTATCTGTTGAAATAATTGTCCCTATGCCTTCTCTTGCCAGGCCAATTACAAAATTAATATCTTTTCTGCCATCATACATGTCTGAATGAACTATAAAACAATCATAATGATCTTTTATTTTTCTGAATGGTTCAAATGTAAGTAAATGCAGCATAGTACCTGCGTTAACTTGAGATTTACTACGACTGCTATTTTTTCCTTGCTGTAAAAACCAATCAACGCTTCGGTATTCCTTCAGAGATCCATCTGGATTCACATAATTATCATTTCTCCATACCATATAATCTATTATCTCAATAAAATTATTGACTCCCCCAAAACCTAATAATTCATGAATCCCATCTAAAACGGCTGCTTTTTCTAATCTGTCTAATCCATTTTCGTTCATCACATAAATCGGTTTAATTTTTGACATTTTAATTCAATCAGTCGCAGTAAGCATAAATGCCATCAATCCTGTTCCTCAGATTGTCGGCCAGCAGCCTGAAATCCTTCCCTGACAGGCTGTCCACCAGTTTTTCAAGCATTTCCTCTGACAGTTTCATGTTCTGCACGAATTCCTTGCTTCTTCTCTTCGTCAGAATCTTGCCTTTTATCTTTACTGCCCACACTATCATTGCTTCACGCAGGGCATTCCTCAGTTTCTGGTTTCTCCTTTTGAATATTTCTCCAATCAGATAATTCAAAGGCTCCTGGAAAAGCTTCTCCTTCTCTATAGGCTTGACCACAATCAGCGCTGAATCAACCTTTGGCTGAGGATAGAATGCGGACGGAGGGATTATCTCAATCAGAATAACCTTGAAGAATGAAGGTATGATGACTGAAAGCCTGTTTTCATTTTCGCTTGTCAAAAGGTCTGCAAAATGCTTGCTCACAACAAGCGTGCATGAATCAAATTTCTGCTGCTCAATAAGTTTCAGCAGCAGGGGCTCTGCAATATTATAAGGTATGGCTGAAACAAGCTTGTTGAACTTCGGCCATTCAATCTTCAGGCCGTTGCCGTATACAATATTAAGATTCATATGATTTTCCAGGACTCTGTCAAGAATCGGCCTGAATCTGTTGTCCAGCTCGATGGCATGCACAAATCTTGCCCTGTTTGCAAGCATATCTGTCAGAACCCCAAGCCCGGGCCCTATCTCAAGAACAACATCCTCCTTGCATACATGGTCTGCGTCAACCATTCTCTTCATCAGCTCAGGATCTTTCAGAAAATGCTGATTAAGGGTGTTCAGTTCAGCATCAAGCTTGTTTTCTTTTAATATTCTCTCAACGTCTGATTCCATGGTTGTATAGATTGTAAATATATTTAAATAAGTTCTCTCTTCAAACTTTATGGGCTTTAAAGAAGTGCTGTCAAAGGTAAAAAAGTCTGATGACTATAAAAAATTTGAGAGTGAACATTCTGAGGCTTTTCTGTATGCAGGATTCTTTGTGATAAATGAGCTCGGTCAGACTGAACAGCAGCAGCTTGATTTCTACAGAGGGCATGGAAAAGTCAGGACTTTCATCCTGGGGGCAGACGAAAAGGGAAATGAGATTTTGACAGCGAAGGATGAGGAGGTTGCAAAGAACAATGATGTGGCTCCTCTTGACCAGGAAGTCAGTCTGGAATTGGAAGAAGTGAAGGAAATAGCAAAAAAGGAATGCGCGAAGGAAGGCATGCCAATCAACAAGATAATAGCAATTCTTCAGAAGCTGAATGGCGAGCAGGTATGGAATCTTACAATATTATTACCTTCATTGTTCATGCTGAGGCTGCATATAAGCATGGACGGAAAAGTGATTGAAAGAAAAAAGGGCACGGTTTTTGACCTAATGCAGAAGAAAGACAAGAATCCTGCTGTTTCTTGAGAAAATTTTGGTGATTTACTCAGTGTCTTCAATTCTTATCAGATGATAGCCGAACTGAGTCTTTACTGGCCCGATTATCTGGCCTTTTTTTCCTGAAAAAGCTGCTACCTCAAACTCTTTCACCATCTGGCCTCTGCCAAACCATCCCAAGTTGCCTCCGCGCTTTCCTGAGGGGCATATAGAACGCTCTTTTGCAAGCTCCTCAAAACTTTTTCCCTGCCTCATGTATGTCAGCATAGCCAGAGCTTCCTGCTCTGTTTTTACAAGAATGTGGCTTGTGTTTACTTTGCTTGGCATTTTATTTTTGTTCCTCTTTCTTAACTATAAATATTATATTTCTTCCAAGAAATCCTGAATGATCAAGGATTTTGAAGCCGGCTTCTTTAATGAGTTTTTTCAGTTCCCAGTATGTGAACAGGTAATGATATCTGTAATAGGTCACATCTCCGACTCTCCAGCCCACGTACTTCTCTTTGCCTCCGAACAGGAATCCCGGCTGAAGCTTGTTCCAGACTGCAATGAGAGCCTGGCCTTTGTTTTTCAACACTCTCTTAATCTCGCTGAGGGCTTTTTTCCTGTCCTGCCTGCTCCCGAGATGATGAAGAACTGCTGTGCTGATGACATAGTCAAAAAATCCGTCCTTGAATGGAAGAGTTGTGGCGTTTGCGGCTCTCAGCTTGATGTCAACATTGTTCTGCTTTGCATATCTGTCAGCGTATTTCAGCATCTGCTTGGAAAAATCTATTCCATAGCAGTCAAAACCGTGCTTTGCAAATACTATTGTGTTCCTGCAGTTGCCGCAGCCCACATCAAGCAGCTTTCCAGGGGCCCATTTTGCTGAAAGCTCTCTTATGATGCTCAGCAGAGGCGTTCTTCTCAGATTATGCCAGCTCTCTGCGATGCTGTCCCATACATAAAGCTGGTCCTGCTTCAACATTATTTGCTTAATTTTCTTCATCTTATTATACAGAATTTTGATTATTTATAGTCTATGGAGCAATGTATTTAAAGATTATTATAGGATAACTTAACCAGCAATCAGGGCAAGGGAAAATGGGATTTTTGAAAGATGTAATCAAGTGGAGAAAGCCCACAAAGACGATTTCTGGAGTAACACCTGTTGCTGTTATGCTGCCTCCAAGAAAATGCAGGCACGGCGCATGCCTTTACTGCCCGTCTTTGAACGCTCCCCAGTCATATACTCCGAAAAGCCCTGCTGTTCTTCGAGCTGCTTCCCTGAAATATAACCCTTTTGAGCAGACTGCCTTCAGGCTGAACTCATTCAGGATGATGAAGCACCCCACTGACAAGATAGAGCTGATAATAATGGGCGGAACTTTTCTTTCCTATCCCCTGAAATTTCAGCATAATTTCATAAAAAGATGCTATGATGCCATGAACTCAAATGCCAGCAGAACACTTGAAGAAGCGAAAAAGCTGAACGAGCATGCAAAACACAGATGCGTTGCGCTGTGCATCGAGACAAGGCCTGATATCAGCGGAAAAAATGAGATAAAAAGGATGCTGGAGTTCGGATGCACAAGAGTTGAGCTGGGTGTTCAGGCAATTGATGACAAACTGTATCATAAAATAAACAGGGGGCATACTGTAAGAGATGTGATTGTTGCAACAAAGCTCCTGAAGGATGCCGGATTCAAGGTAGGATATCACCTCATGCCCGGCTTGCCCGGCTCAAACCCGAAAAAAGATTTGGAGATGTTCAAAAAATTATTTTCAGATTCTAATTTCAAGCCTGACCAGATAAAAATATATCCTACACAGGTGATTTGCGGAAGCGAGCTGGAAAAATGGTTTGAAAAAGGCAGATATGCACCGTATGATGAGAAAACAATGATTGAGCTTATCACAAAAATGAAAGAGATTGTGCCTGAATACTGCAGAATCATGAGAATAATGAGGGAGATTCCGCAGGACTATCTTATTGCAGGCACTGTGCATATTGATTTGAGAAAGACAATCAAGGAAAAAATGAGGGAGGAAGGGAAAAGATGCAATTGCATACGCTGCCGCGAGATTGGATTTGTGCAGCGGGATTCAAGAAAAGAAATTGATTCAAATTTAAAGCTGAAAAAGGCAGAATATAGTGCTTCAGATGGCAGGGAGATATTCCTTCAGATTGTAAACAGAGACAATGTGCTGTTCGGGCTATGCAGGCTGAGAAAAGTCGGCGACACACTTTTTGTAAGAGAGCTTCATGTCTTCGGCCCTCAGGCGCTTATTGGAAAAATTGGCAAAGTGCAGCACAAGGGGCTTGGAGCATGGCTTATGTCAGAGGCTGAAAGAATCGCAAAGAAAGAAAAAATTAAAAAGATTGCAATAATCTCCGGTATCGGCGTAAGGGAATATTACAGGAAGCTCGGCTACAGGCTTGAAAATAATTATATGGTTAAAAAAATCAGTAAAGCACTTCATAAACCTTAATTGGTTTTAATTTTCCCTTAAGCTCCATTTCTCCGATAAATCTTGTTTTAACTTTATCCTTCACAAGCTTGTATGTTTCCTCGCTTATCAGTATCTGATCCCCCTTGCATTTTCCGCAAAGTCTTGCGGCAAGATTTACTGAATCGCCTATAACAGTAAAGTCCATCCTTTTCTTGCTCCCGATGTTTCCTACAACAGCTGGGCCTGTGCTGATTCCAATGCCGTACTTAACCTTCATCAGATTCCCTGATTCTTTCTGCATGTCAATTGCTGTTTTGACAGCCATCAATGCATGGTCTTCCATATCAAGAGGGGTGTTGTAAGTAGCCATTATCTCATCTCCAACATATTTGTCTAAAGTGCCATTGTACTTGAAAACAATGCTCGTCATCCTGCTAAGATATCTGTTAAGGATGGAGACTACTTTCTCAGGGGATATTTTTTCTGACATCGCAGTGAATCCCCTCATGTCTGCAAACAATGTCGTGACTGTTTTTCTTGAACCTTTCAGCTGAAAAGCGCTCTTTCCTCTTTTTATCAGCTCATCGGCAACATTCTGGGAGACATATCTGCCAAAAAGAGATGTTACAAGGTTTCTTTCAGTCATCTCTGTGAAATAATAGAAGCTCATTACTACCACAAATGTCAGAATAATAGAGAGCAATGGATAAAGAAGGTTCATGACAATGCCTGAATCAAATGCAAACAAAGAGATTACAATATATAATACAATCAGCCCTAAAGAGATGATTGCCGATTTCAGAATCCTCAGCCTGTACATTACCATTGAAGTAATCAAAGACAGCAGCAGAATAATCATGATAATAGACAAATCATTCTGATATCTCAATGATTTTCCTGTAAGGATTGTCTGGATTGCAGATGCATGTATCTCAACCCCTGGCAGAATTCCAATAGGGGTGGCCTTTTCGTCATGCAAATCTTTTGCTGTCACGCCAATCAGCACAATCTTGTCCTTGAAATTTTCAGATGTATTCCCTGAAATCAGATCAGCAATGGGAATTCTTTTATGCCTGCTGAAGCTGATAATAATCTTTCCTTCAGACACTTTTTTTCCGAATTTTTCCGATATCACTGCAGAAAATGAGGATTCATTCTCCATTTTCATTGAGACTGACCTTGCAACGCCTGATTTGTCAACCAAAATGTTTGCAAAGCCTGTTGCTGAATTGAAAATCGGCATCTGCCAGGCGCATTTTCCCGCCTGCAGGGAGCATTCAGACGCAAGAACAATATTTTTATTGGAGATTATGGCATCTGAAAGTTTTGTGTCATTTTCTGACGCCTCCAGAAATGAGATATCCATCCCTATGACAGCTGAATCCTTCAGCTTGTCTAATGCTGGCACAAAAACATCCCTTGGCCATGGCCATCTTCCGATTTCCGCAATGCTCTTGTCATCAACACTGACAACTATAATTTCATTCAGAGGTTTCTGCTCAGTGTAAAGCCCGTCGCTCATCCTTAGGCTTGCAGCCTGGAAAGCGCCTGCTGAGAAAAGGAATATCAGGACTGCTGATGCTGCAAGGGACAATGCAACAGAGAAAAATAGTTTTTTGTCAATCATTATCAAATTGAAATTTTAATAGAGTTTAGTATCTCTTAAGCTCTTCAGGTATCATGATTAGCACAGCTTCAGATACATTTCCTGCTTGTATCTCGCTTCTTATGCTTTTCTTGCCTACAATATAATCAACCATATACTCCCTAATCTGCTCATCAGTCAAGTTATTTTTTCTTTTGAAAAAATTAATCTGCATGCTGTATCTGCTGATGAGCCTGTCACTCAGTTCTATGATGTATTGCCTGTCCTTTTCATCATTCTCGTCAATCCATTTTGTTCTGAGCAGGCCGATTACTTTGAGGTCCTTAAGCTCAAGCTTGTTCGGATCAATATCAACTGAATTGTTCTCATGAATATCTATTGATGAAATTATTGTCCTGGTATTGTTTTCAAGCTTGCAGGTTAAAGTATGGACAGTGCCTTCAACAACCCCTATATAAGTTCCGTTGCCGATTGAAACTGCAAATGCTGTTCCTCTTACTGTTGCCAGCGCATCAGGGGTTTCAATTTCATAGCCTGATATGCCGCTGAATTTCAGCAGTCTTGTCCATGTCTGGCCTGCTGACTGTATTATTGAAACGTCTGTCTTGTTCAAGTTGTTGAGAGTAATTTCCGTATTTTCATCAAGCCTTGTAACAGAACTGTCGCGGAGCACAACAATGGCCCTTGAGCCTGAAAGTGTTTTGATGCTCATTCCTTCACTCAATCCCATGCCGCTTGTTGCAGACTTCCAGTCACCTGAAGCTGATTTCACTTCAGCTGTCCCTGAATTGATTATAAGTACTGCAATCGGCGTGAGCTGTTCTTTTATGAACGAATAAGCCATGAAAATCACTATTATCCCCACAAGTACAAGCAGAATCTTGAGAAATATTCTTTTCTTAGGCTTTTTTCCCTTTTCCTTGACCATTTTATCTATATACTATAGTGATATAATTAATAAACCTTACTTATGGCTGAACCAGAATTCAGCAACATCCTGCTTTCCTTCCTTTGAAATTTTCTGGAAGCTGCAGAATCCGAATCTCTCAAACTGAACTACTGTTCCTGATTTAAGCTTTTCAATGCCCTTTTGCTCGCATAATCCTTTGATCCACTCGCCCATTGGAGTAAGAATTTTAGCATTCATTACCTGCTTAGGGTCATTTGGAAGCCAGTGCACCATCTTGGCATTGAGTTTGTCATCAACGTCTTTTGATATGAATGTGAAATTTTTAGATTCGAAGTTGAGCAGATGCATCAGCCTGAAGTTGCCTTTGACTTCAGTCATGACTTTGTAATCATGCTTTGACACGATGAAATCAGTCTTTGTATTGAACTTTCTACTGCCTCTCTTTGGATCATCAGGATGCAACAAAAGCTCAACATCAATTTCAGGCGCATTCTTGAGTTTTATGATTTTTGGCTCTTCAATGAAAAAATATCTGTCAGACAATTCTATAAATTTATGATTTTCATTGTAAAGCATGTCAACTGGAACTGTGACTTCATTCTGATTCAATCCGAACTGAATCATGAACTGCCTGATTGCCTCCGGCTTTATTCCACGTCTTGCAAGGCTTTGCAGGCTCCATGTTCTTGGGTCATCCCATCCTGTATACTCGCCAGACTCAACTTCCTT